>Ga0272444_10000098_pt1 | contig 104790 bp, 80 predicted proteins | sample SSMForm13_FD_201033 | JGI IMG/M metagenome (GOLD analysis project Ga0272444, IMG submission 201033) | Marine sediment archaeal communities from Little Sippewissett salt marsh, Falmouth, MA, United States - SSM-Form-13 | ecosystem: Environmental > Aquatic > Marine > Wetlands > Sediment ...
GTCAAAGCCTTTCTTTCGATTGTCACGCCCCTGTCAAGTTTATACCGACTTTTTTTTCGATTTAACGGACTCTTCGGTCGATTTTACCGAGTCGGAAGTCAATTTTACCGACCCTTTTTTGCGATTTGCCCGTCGGACACCGCCGTTTTCGCCCATATTTAACCCATTTTTGGTCAATTGATGCCCTATTTTGTTTCGTAGGGGCGATCCTCGTGATCGCCCGATTTTGGGCGAATACAAGATTCGCCCCTACAGCAAATTTATTTCAAATAACGAAGCTATAATTACGCAACAAGATAGAGATAGTTCTTTTTATACTATGGGTTATACCTGATTCCCGCCGTAAGTCCATTAAATTGTAACGTTCCGTCGTGAATCGTTCCATCGTAATCCTTCTGTGTCTCGAATCTTTCGTATTCCCCGCCGACAAATAGAGCCAGTTTGTCCGAAACGTCGAAATCTAAAGTAACTGAGACCAGTAAATCGTTCCTGAAGAAGTATTCTACTTTTCCGGTAAAGGGATAGAAATAGGCCATATTTGCTTTGAGCGTAAATCTTTCCGTGATACTATATTGGGATGATAAACCGGGCCCAAAGTATCCCCACGTGTATTTCTCCTCCCTCGAATAAACCATACCATCGACATGGCTTTCGTTTTTATCGTTGATCCAAACGCGAAATCCGAAGTATAGAGAAGGAGCAAATCCAAATCGGCCTAAGTTAAAATCATATCCAAGATAACCGGTTAAACCTGCAAACAACTGGTGTTGGTCTGAATACGAGAGGGGGATATCTAAAGAAGTATATTTATAATGGTAGAGATTTTCGGAGAGAAAGAACTCGGGAACGAACCCAATGGAATATTTCCCATACCGAAGTTTCCCATCTAACCTTAAACCGTATAACCACCCATATTCGCTGAGATATACGTTTTCCGGATATGGTTCTTCTGGTGGGCATTCCCAATCCTCATAGTAGTCCAAGTGTTTAGCCGTAATTCCGCCAGAAAGCGAAAAACTCATCTTCCGCTCTTTCGGAATATCAGCGAATATACCGGCCGTTATCACAAGAACAAATAGCAGCGAACTTATCGCGTTGCTTCGTTTCATTTTTTTTCCTCGTTCCGGCGGGATTCGTCGTTTTGGTTTGGGGAATCATGCGCGGCGGCATGTCATTTCGAACCGGCTTCCCACTGTCATTTCGAACCGCAGGGAGAAATCTCCTATTCATCCCAAAAGATTTCTTGTCGCCGGCACCCGCCGTCGGGGTTCGCTCGCTCGAAATGACAGAGTGCGCGGGAGATTTCTCGTTGGGTTTGTTGCGGGGATTTGGCTTTGTGGTGTCATGGTAAAACCAAAATAAAGCAATTATGTGGGGAATGTCAAGTAGAATAATCGCCCGCCGAAGCGAATCCGCTGGCGCGACGCACGCGTGCGAAATTTTCGCCCACGGAAGCGAATCGTGCCAAAGGCGCGTTGAGCACAAAGGTCTCCGGCGCACGTCGGCAGCCTTACAGCGGCGCTTCAAAAATCATCTTACCGGAAATTACGCCGCGAATGCGGCTCAGCTTATCGGCGATCTTGTCGATCTTGCCGGCGGTTCCGCGTAAAACCGTAACCTCCATGCAGCGGCTTTCGTCGATATGCACGTGCATCGTGCCCACGATTTCGTCCAGATAGCGGTGTTGTTCGTGAACCAGTTTATGGTTGAGGTGTTTGCTATGATCGAAAACCAATCCGAACGCGCCGATAGCGGGTTTTTCGGGATCACTCAGCTCGCTTTTGGCAATAGCATTCTGGAAAAGATCGCGGATCGCCTCCGACCGGTTATTATATCCCCTCGCTTCGATAAATTCGTCGAATTTTTCCACCAGTTCCTCGTCGATACTAATACTGAATCTTCTAACTGCCATTTATCCTCCCGTTTTTTTATTCTGGAGCGATTACAAGAACAAGCTCCCCTTTGACTTCGGACGATTTATCTTGAAGCTCGCTTAATTTTCCGCGAATTGTTTCCTCGTAGATTTTGGTGAGTTCTCTGCACAAAACGGCCTCCCGGTCGCCGAGAATCTGCAGGGCATCCTCGATAAAAACCGTCAACCGGTGCGGCGAGACGTAGAACACGAGTGTGCACGGCTCCTCCGCCGCGAGTTTTCTAAGCCGCCTGCGACGGCCTTTGCCGGAATGCGACAGGAAACCCTCAAAACGCGAACCGCTAACCGGAAAACCCGAAAGAATCAGCGCCGGAACGAAGGCTGTCGGGCCGGGCAGAACCTCGAAATCCACGCCGCCGGCTATCGCCATTTTGGCAAGGGTGTAACCGGGATCGGAAATGCCCGGAGTGCCGGCTTCCGAGATCACCGCGATAGTTTCGCCCTCCGTAACGCGCCGAATTATTTGTGGTGCACGTTTTTTTTCGTTATGAAGATGATAGGGGAATACCGGCGTTTCGATCTCGTAATGGTTCATAAGCACTTTTGCGCGGCGCGTGTCCTCGGCGGCAATCGCATCGGCCTTTTTCAGAATACGAATCGCCCGCAAGGTTATATCCTCGAGGTTGCCGATTGGCGTGGGGACGAATATGAGTTTTGCATCTGGCACGGTTAATGTAATATAATTTACAGTCGTTTTTAAAACAAGGCCAAAGCTTATCCGTCTTGACATGGATAGCAAGAAACATTATAATTTGGCGACATGAAATATAGAACACTACTGATTCTGCTTATCTTAACCGCTATTTGCCTCGGGCAAAGGCGATATTATCACGAGACCGGAACCGCAATTCTCCGCGTGGATGAGACTTACCCCGGCGCTATAGTCGAGCACCGGTTCGTCGAAACTGCGGCGGATAATCTATTTCGGGCTTTTCTCGCGCTCGGAGACGGCTCAGAAAAAATCGCCTACGGTAGCGCCCATGAATACGCGCCCCTTTCAGAAGGCACTTTCACGTTATATGAGCCGGTCGATCCTGCGGATCCGGACACATTCCAGATATACGAATTCTACGATACGCTCGTATCGTCGATAGATACTATCGTTTATGACACGCTTTCCGGCGAGGTTACCGAGGCCGATACGACATGGTTAATTAATCTTGTGCAATCCGAAACCCGCCTTTTCTTTGAGGATACCGATTTCGGCGTCCTTGTCGAACAACATATAACTGCCGTTTACGATACGACCGGGAAAATTTACGCGGATTATATCTTCGAAAATATTTCGAGTGTTACTATTTCCGATATCAAAGTAGTGCTTTTCTACGATGGCGACGTCCCCGACTGGGGCTACCGCGACGACTCCCCATTCTCGGTCGGTTATCTGAATGCAATCGGGATTCAGGACGATTCCGAAAGCGACGGCGTTTGCTCGGGCTTTTGCGCAATCCGCCCGGACACATTAATGCAGATTGGAACGTGGCTCGAATGGGTGGATACGACTCACACATCGGATACGACGAATATCCGTGCGCTGCTCACGGATGAGCCATACTGGCCCCCCGATAGCGAAACGGTTACTCCAGGAGATTGGTCTGTTTATGGTATGTGGGATTACGACGACCTTGCGCCCGGCGGCATCGATACGCTGCGTATTGCCTACATTGTTTCCGATTCCAGTAGCTACGATACACTTGCGGCAAGTGCCCGTGGCGACAGCGTGATTTCGCGCATCGACGAGTTCTACGCTTCGCAACCCGCGAGGCACTCGCTGTATATCGCACCGAATCCGTTCAATGCCACATGCAGAATATTGCTGCCGGAAATACCGGGAGCCGACCTCGATCTGCGGATTTTCGACATAACCGGAAAAATCGTAAAATCCGAGAAAATCGGTTCCGGCGTTCGCGAAATCCGCTGGGATGGCCGGGATGAATCCGGTAATCCGATGCCGAGCGGCGTCTATTTGTTCCGCCTATCGACCGAACAAAAGACGGTTGCCAATGCCCGGGCGATTTTCCTCAAATAAAAAACGGATGCGGAAACCGCTATAGGAAAGCCCAAATGTCAAAGCTCCAATGTCAATTCAAATCCAAAGCCTAAATGTCAAAATTCCGCAAGTCCAATATTGTCATTCCGGGCTTGAACCGGAATCCAGCGGGCGAAACGATAGGGCAATTTGACATTTGTCGAAGATCCGTAGGGGATTTTAAGCTTTGGATTTCACTCCACTAATCTCAAATCCACATTTTTTTCACAATCAGGAGTATTCCTTCTCACTCTCCTCATTGCGAATTACGCGCAGCACGCCCATTACAAGCGCTTCCATTTCGTCTTCTCCGGGGTAAACGAAAACAGGTGCGATCCAGGCGATATACTCATTGAGCATCGCCATAATTGGTTTGTTATTAGCAATTCCACCGGTAATTAGTATCCCGTCAACATCACCCTTGAGAGCCGCTGAATAGGCCCCGATCGATTTGCCAATCTGGTAAACGAAAGCTCTCAGGACAAGATCGGCTTCCGAATCGGTTTGTGCCCGTTCCACGACATCCCTCATATCGTCGATGCCCAAAAGGTTAAGCACTCCACCGGTTTTGATTATCCTCTTGAGCATTTCCTTTTCGGTAAATTTGCCGGAATAGCATAATTTTACGAGACCTGTCACTGGCACTGTCCCCGTGCGCTGTGGAGAGAACGGTCCGCCGTCGTTTGCGTTGTTGACATCGATCTGTCGCCCTTTCCGATGCGCGGTTATGCTTATCCCGCCGCCGAGGTGCGCTACGACGAGGTTCAGATCCTCGTAATTAGCGCCCACCTTCGCCGCGTGCCGTTTCGAGACCATTTTGATATTAAGCGTGTGGGCGAGACAAACTCTCGGCAATTCTTTAAGCCCCGATATATATGAGACATCGTCGAATTCATCGACGCTGACCGGATCGACAATAAACGCGTGAATCCCAAGTGAGGTGGCGATCTCGTCCGCGAGAAGACAACCGATATTGGAGATATGGTCCGCCTGAACGTTGCCCTGTTTAACATCCGCTTTCATCGCAGAATTAACCCGGTATGTGCCGGAGACCAACTTTTTAAATGGCCCGCCGCGCGCAACAACGGCATCGAGCTCCTCTAATTTGACACTGTGTTTTTCCAGCGCCTCGCGGATCGTGTTTGCACGGAATTCGTATTGATCGTAAGTATGATCGAACTGCGCAAGCTCTTCCGGGTCATGGCGTATCGATTCGATGAAATATACCGTTTCGTTGTCGTAAACGGCCACTTTGGTCGTGGTTGCTCCGGGATTGATAGCAAGTATTCGCATAGCGTCTCCTTCGTTTTGTTCGCAAATCAGCTTTCCAATATATATATTATTAGCATAATGGCAAATTAAAAGACCGCTATTTGGATTTTCCACGATGTAGGGAAGTTACACGCGTTTGTCGTGGCGATTTTAGCGGATTCTCCTTGCGCAATCCGCTTTTTCGCTTTGATTGATTATCACATGAAACAAACAACCGAAAATAAACAGGGCCTTCTCGCCGAGCTTCTGCGGCTTTGGGCAAACATCCGCCGGATGGATTTCGCGACGGTGTTCATCCTAATTTCGGTCGGAGTCCTCTCCACCGTGAATTACTATTATGGCGGGCGAAGCTTTATTAAAAAGGTTTTTACGGATGTTTTCGCATCGAAATCCGCGCTGGTGTATTGGAGCACGATACTGCGGAATATCGCGAGATTCGTAATAAGTTTCCTTATTCCGATAATACTCATCAAATGGCCATTGCGAGCGAAATTCAAAGACTATGGTCTCGGAATTGGCGATTGGCGTTTCGGATTGAAAATCACGCTGATTTTCGTAGCGGTTATGATGCCGATAATCTGGTTCGTGTCGTCATCGGAGAGTTTTGCGCGGACATACCCGTCGTGTTTCGGTGTGAAAGACGACTGGGGCCGGTTCGCGCTTTTCGCGGCGACATATTTGCTCTATATGACCGGCTGGGAATTTCTCTGGCGGGGTTACATGCTTTTCGGCCTGAAAGAGAAATTCGGATTTTATGCAATTCTCGTGCAGATGATTCCATTCACTATACTCCATTTCGGCAAACCGTTCGCGGAATCTATCAGCGCGGTTTTCGCCGGGGTAGCGCTCGGGATATTGGCATGGCGAAGTCGGTCGTTCTGGTATTGCATGCTCACGCACACAATCGTGATAATCTCGATAAATTTCGTTGCCGTGCTAAGATATCGCGCGCAAAACTACGGCATCGCACTGCCGGATTTGCTCCAGGTGCTAAAAGTCATTTTCGAGCGATAAATTTCGCCCCCGACGACCGCCCCGCCGTCGCATTCAATCTTATCAATCCCGTCTATAAGTCATTCCCGACCCACTCCCCTGCTGTCATTCCCGACCTGATCGGGAATCCAGATTATCATTTTCGATTTCCAAGACGAGAGACATGATTCCCCGTAGAATTCACAGGCCGATCTTCTCGCGGTCGGATTTCCTAAGGCCATTAAAGACAAGCTCGTATGAGCGGTCAATCAATCGATATATCAACTCGTCCGGCACATTTTCGTCGAGGATAACCGTGTTCCAATAGCGCTTGTTCATATGATATCCCGGAATGATAGACGTGTATTGATCCCGAAGTTCCTCCGCCCATTCCGGGTCGCATTTTAAATTCACCCGCAGAGGGTCGTTTTCGAGGCCGACAAGCGCAAAAATTTTCGTGCCGACCTTGAAACACAGAGTTATCATATCGAAGGGGAAATCCTCCGATGTTCCCGGTTTCCCAAGGCAATAGTCCTTCAATGAGTTGAAATCCATTTTCCCTCCCGAATAAAAATCATAAACGAGTTTTCATATTTGCGAATTCGATGAATATCACTCAATATTATCCGATTGCTATTGCCCGTAAGGCGCGGCCAACCCGGAAAAATTGCAAAAGGGAATGTCGGAGTGACATTCCCTTCTCGCAACTCGCGCCCGCCCGGATTCGAACCGGGGGCCTTTGGCTCCGGAGGCCAACGCTCTATCCGGCTGAGCTACAGGCGCTTATCTAAAAGTGGATTTTAACGAGCTGCCAATCGACCACTGCTCCATCGATTGTCAGAATTGCCCAGCTTCCCTCCCCGGTCGAGAGGTTCCCGCTAATCGCGCCCGGGTTGAGCATGCGGACGCCGGAAATCACTTCATCGGTGGGGATATGGCTGTGGCCAAAAATAATAATGTCCGGGGGATTCTTTTTAAATACGCCCCGGACTCTATCTATAAGACCTGCCGGTGGGCCACTACCATGGGTTATCCCAACTCGAAGGCCCCCTAATTCTAGAACCAGTTTATCGGGAAGCCGCGATGAAACCTCGATCTCGTCCATATTGCCGCGCACCGCACGGACTTCCCCCCTACTGCGGAGTTCGTGCAGGGACGTAATATCGGTGTGGTCGCCGGCATGAATAATCAGGTCGTAATTCTCGAGTTCCTTCAGGAACTCCTCCGGATAAGCGGAAATCCGTTGCCCAACATGCGAATCGGATAAAACTGCCACCCGGATAGCCATACGACCTACTTCTTCTTCTTGTGTCTATCGCGCTTACGGCGCTTCTTGCGCTTGTGCGTCTTAATTTTCAGACGCTTCTTCTTTTTGCCACAAGGCATATAATACCTCCTTGGACTTCCACAGACGCAGAAGTCGATGAAATTTCGGCATCATTATATACGCGAGACCGAAACTCCGCAAGGTCTTTTTAATAATCCATGAGAATAAACCGGGAATAAATGCGATTTCTTTTGCAATACTCTCAATTTATTTATATATTTTGCAATGTTGTATTTTCAGTATTTTCAAGGAGGTTAATGTGTTTAAGTTTATTCCTATTCTTCTCATCCTGTGTGCCTTTTCCACCGTTTTTGCCTATACAGTCCATTCCGCGATTGAATATTATCCGCCCGGCGAAGCGCCACAGCCCGATAAAAACATGCTGGACGTTTATGTCCCCGATGGCGTGGGGTCGGGGACTCCGGTAATCTTTTTCATCCACGGCGGGACATGGATGTATAACGACCGCACCGATTTCGCGGGCGTCGGCATGGTGCTCGCCGATGAAGAGGAGTATATTACGGTCATCCCCTCCTACAGGCTTAGTGACTCACTTCACCCAGGGAACACTCATCCTTGCCATATCGAGGATGTCGCGCAGGCTTTCGCATGGACGGTCGATAATATCGCGACCTACAACGGCGATCCCTCTGAACTCGTAGTGATAGGCCACTCCGCCGGCGCACACCTCGCAGCGCTTCTTTCTACGAATACCTATTACATCGACGAGGCTGGCGCTTCCGTCGAAGATATTCAGTGCTTGGTCTCGTTCAGTATGGGCATTTACGATATCCCGAAACTTTACGCCGATATCGGCATGTTTGCGTCTATGGGCTATTCGATGATGGGTTTCGACCGCATTTTTGGCCCTATCGCGGACAGCACTATAAATTGGTATGATGCGTCTCCAAAATACCATGTGAGTGCGGACACTCCACCGACCTTACTTTTCGTTGCCGATAACGATATGGAACAGATAATCGGCGGAGATTTCGGTGGGCTTGGCTATATTTTCCTGCCGGGCGAAATACAGTTCACATATAACGATTACAACGTTTATCAGCCGACAGACTCATTCTGGATAGAGGGCGACCATGATGTAAGCTTCGCGAATTTCGTTTATTATCCGACCTGTCGCGCGCGAGTTCTCACGATGAACTTTATCGAGGGAATCTTGACCGATATCGACGAGCGCGGAACCGACCTACCGGAGAACCAATCTATTAATATCACCCCGAATCCTTTCAACGCGGCATGTAGAATAGACGCCCCGATAGGAGCTAATATCGAAATCTTCGATATTAGTGGAGCCATGACCGCGCAACTGGAAAACACCGATGGTTCGGCGGTTTGGCTGCCAAAACCGATCGTTCCCGCCGGATTATATTTCGCGAAAATTATGACAGATTCCGGAACTTATACAAAGAAACTGACTTACCTTAAATAATCGACTGGAGAAAAATGAAAAAGTTCGTATTAATATCACTGATAACCATTGCAATCGCGTTCCCGGCATTGGGATGGCAATATTATACTAACCTCGGTGGGAGTGTCGATGACGGTCGTGGAATTAGTATGTGTGCAGATGGCGGTTTTTTTGTCTCGGGAAGGTCTAATGCCTGGGCGTTGGGCGGATTTTCTTCGAACCCATATGATTACCAGTTCTTCCTGATAAAACTGGATTCTCTTGGGAATGAAGAATGGATTAGAAACTACGGCCAAAACGGCACCGGTTATTACGACGCTTCGTGGATGGTTTGCGGAACGCCCGATTCCGGCGCGTTACTCTGCGGAAAAACGCAGTCCCCCACATGGGTGGTTCCGCGTTTGGGTAATTATTATGATAATGTCCTTCTTATCCGGGTAGATAAGGATGGGGACACCCTTTGGACAAAGGCTCACGACGGCGGATCGCGCCTGTTCGACCGTGCGTGGTGGGTAAGCACTATTCCGGGTTCCAACGATTTCTTTTTTACCGGCCCGGCAACTGTTCATTCCGATGAACAATCGGATATTTGGTTTGCGCGCATCGATTCGGTCGGGAACATGATTGCGGATACAATCTGGCAGGCAACACTCCGCGACGGGCCGTGCGATGTCCGCTGGGCCACGCTTTCTCCCGATGGCGGATTCGTAGCGGTCGGGTGCTCCGGGCTTCGGGATACGAGCTATTATTATCCCGATTACGATTCTATCGTTACGCACAGAATCTCCCGCGCGCATGTTTTCAAGGTCGATTCGCTTTGCAATATCGAATGGGTTAAGACTTACGATACAAGCGTATCCGATCATTACCCCCGCTCTATTACGACCTGCCTGGAGGGCGGCTATTTGATGACGATGTATGACAAATGGCCCGCGTGGACAATGGCTCTTCGCCTGGACGAAAATGGCGATACACTCTGGACACGCTACGTAGGTCTCGATCCCGCCGATTCTACGATCCGGCTGGCAAACTTCACATGCGTAACCACCGCTCCAGACGGCGGATTCTATTTCTCGGGTAGCGGACAGGGCTGGGGGTGGATTGTGAAGACCGATAGCGACCTCGAAGAAGAATGGGTCGCGCCATTCGATCTCGGCAGTTACACGGAGAATTTCCTCGTTAATGTCGTTACCCCCGATGGCGGCTGTTGCGCGGCCGGGCAAACATATTCGGTCTATCCCTCCGTTTATAGCGATATTTTCGTGGCGCGGGTAAGCCGTTTCGGCGACGATTGGTATGGCGTCGAGGAGGAGAAACCGACCGCGTTGCCCACGACACCGAAAATCAACATCTTCCCGAATCCATTTAACGGCTCGGTTACAGTTGATATCGGGACTTATACAGAGGATTATCGGATCACGGTCTTCGATCTTTCCGGTAGGCAAGTCGAACAAATACCGGCAGGCGAAAATATCTGGAGACCGGAATGCAAAATCCCCAGCGGAACTTATTTATTCAGGATCGATATCGACGGCCAGACCATTTCTAAAAAAGCCGTATATCTTAAATAACCGGAGCGTAAATGCCCGAAAATTGGCAATACTGGATACTACCTATAGTTTTACTTGTGGCTGCAATTTGGTCCGCAAAAAGCGTTTTCCGCTCCGCTCAGGACCAATCCGGTCGCCCGGGCGGCGGTTGTCTTGTTGGAATCCTCGCGGCGGGATTATTAATTGTCTATATTTATTACACGAGGGATATTCTTTTCCCATCGAACTGACACCCATCGACCTCAATTAAAAAAGCCGGTTCCATTCTTAGTTCCGGCTTTTTTCATCGATAACAGTTTCTCTCAGAACATCGCGCTGTAAGCGTCGTCATCAAGAGAAGAATAATAGCTATCGAAAGCCCTCTTTCCCGAACCGCCGGAAATCTGCGCAAAAGCGCTATGGTTATGGATAGATTCCGCGCTGACCACTTTAACTCTATAGCTTGCGATATCCTGTCTCTGCTCGAAAGCCTTCGCCAAAAACCTCGCGACATCCTCCACGAAACGCGGTTTAGCGTATGCATCCTCGGTCACCTTTTTCTCGTCGGGCCGTTTCAACAGGCTGTAAACAGGAGAGCTTGCCGCGCTTTCGGCAAGTTCGATTAAATCCTCGAACCAGATAAAAGCAGGGCTAAGCGCCTCTATTTCTATTACCGTCCGCTGGCTATGGGCGCTCTTTTCGCAAAGCTCCTTGCTACATGGGCATAGCGTTGTCACCGGCGCTTTTACCCCGATTTTGAAACGGAAACCATCACGGTCGAGCTCGCCATCGAACATGGCGGAGTAGAGCATAAGCGATTTCGCTCCAGTCACGGGCGCAGCCTTCTCGATAAAATACGGCAGCACCATACGGAAATGCGCTGCTTTCGCCTCGAACTCGCTCAACATCGACTCGAGCATCGAGCGAATTTGCACATAGGTCATCTCTCCGCGATATTTATTCAGAATCTCGAGAAAACGACTCATGTGCGTGCCGCGCCATTTTGCGGGGAGGTCCACCGACATGGCGATATTTGCGACAGTGCTTTGCATGCTCTGACTTTTATCGAGCACCTCAACGGGGTAGCTGAGATCGCTTATCCCCACCCTGTCTATATCGATTGGGTGTTCGGGATAATCTCGCTGGACATCCGGAACTGTCACCGCTACCGACGCAGAATAGTTTTCCTCCAACCTTCGGCGCTTTTCTTCGATAAATAACTCCGCAATGCGGCCGCCCTTTTCAATAACGGACTCCGCAGAAACTACCCGGTAGCTCGGATTCTCACCCTCCGTAAAACCGGTCGAATGGTGAACAATAGGAGGATTATCTTTTTGCGCAAAGGAGTCCAACTCTGCGATTCCCTCGCCTGCGATGTCGTTGTTTTTCAGATACTTAGAGATTTGCGCCCATTCCTCGCGAAACCGGTTTTCCTTGCCAATAAGACTCATTCCCGTTCGCACAAGCGCGCTCCAAATCGCATCCGGAATTATTTTTTCGGCCTTTGCCTGTCGAAGATTTAGCCAGAATATTTTCCCGTCGGGATCGATAGGCTCGAAGATACACCCCTGTTCCGGTTCGATAAAATCGAACTCCTCGTTGAAACGAGCTTTCGCCCCGGAAATGTCCCCCAAAATATGGTAAGGTCCGAAGTTCTTCTGGTATAATACTTTATAAACATCGAGTGCCTCGATTGCCGGATGCTTTGCAATGAAATTCTTCAGCCAAAAAATAATACTATTCGTCGCCATGGAAAAGCCCTCCATCACGCTCCGACCCAAAATCCTTGTTTAAGTGCTTGTATGCCCCGCTGGTGGCCATTCTCCCGCGAGGCGTCCGGTTTATAAATCCGAGTTGCATTAGATACGGTTCATAGACGGCTTCGATTGTGCCCTCGTCCTCTCCAATAACCGCCGCAATAGTCGATAATCCCACCGGCCCGCCGGAATACTTATCGATAATCGTCGTGAGAATGCGCCTGTCCATATCATCGAGGCCCAGATGGTCTATCTGTAGCATATCCAGCGCACTATTGGCGATTTCGGCGTCAATGACACCGTCGCCTTTCACCTGCGCAAAATCGCGAATCCTTCGCAGGAGGCGATTCGCGATTCGCGGCGTCCCGCGACTGCGCTTAGAGATTTCCATCGCGCCCTCATCCTCGGTGGGAATCCCCAATATACGTCCACTTCGTTTCACGATAGAAAGCAGCTCATCCGGGATATAATAATCGAGTCGCTCTACCACTCCGAATCTCGACCGCAAAGGTGCCGTGATTAGCCCGGCTCTCGTCGTCGCGCCAACAAGTGTAAATCGGGGGAGTGTCAGATTTACCGTCCGTGCCGCCGGTCCTTTATCGATAACGATATCGAGAGCAAAATCCTCCATCGCGGAATATAAATATTCCTCTACGGCCCGTGGCAACCGATGGATTTCGTCCACGAATAAAACATCCCCCGGAGACAGACTCGTCAGGAGACCGACCAAATCGCCGGCACGCTCCAGCACAGGCCCTGCAGACACTCGAATACTCGCGTCCATCTCGTTCGCGATAACATAAGCGAGCGTCGTTTTTCCCAAACCCGGGGGGCCGTAGAATAGAACGTGGTCGAGCGCTTCACCGCGCCCTCTCGCGGCCTCGATATATATTCCGAGTTTCTCTTTTAATACCGCCTGCCCGACAAACTCGCCGAGACGTGCGGGCCGAAGTTTCTCCTCGAATTCGCTATCTGTGGGCTGCTTTGTTGGTGTTAAATAATCGCTCATTTTTTACCGGACATTCTGGATAGCGCCTTCCTGACCAATTCCTCGGTTCGGTCGGATCCGCTATCCTCGATTACCGCCTGAACGGCTTGCGAGGCTTCATTCCGGGGGAATCCGAGAGCCGCAAGCGCATCCACCGCGTCGCCGATTCCCGTAGTCCTGCCCGATACCGCAGCCACGGGCAACTTCCCGACTTTGGTTTCCAGCTCGATACAGATTTTCTCCGCGCCCTTCCGGCCAATTCCGGGAATCGAGGTGAGTAGCTTGTAATCCCTCGCGCGGATTGCCTCTGCAAGCTCGCTAACGTTCATGCCATCAAGGATTTTAATACCCATTTTCGGGCCGATACCGCCGACGCTGATAAGTAAATCGAACATCCCGCGCTCGCCCGTGGATGCAAAGCCATATAGCTCCATCGCGTCTTCGCGATGAATGAGCCGCGTGTGTATAGACACCTCCTCGCCGCATTGACCTAAAGCGTCGTATGTGGAATTTGGAATAATCACATGAAATCCGACTCCGCCAACGTCCACAACCGCCTCCGAAGTTGTTTTATGAACTAAGAATCCTCTGATAAAATTTATCATCTTTACCTCGCCCGGAGTGAACGCTGCGCCCAGCAATATGCCGCCGCGAGGGCGTCGGTCTGGTCAGTCGGGCACTTTCCTTCGATACACAAAATCCTTTTCACCATAAATGCTACTTGCTCTTTTGTGGCGTTGCCGTTCCCAACAATCGACATCTTGATTTCCTTTGGCGCGAACGTCGCAACTTCCACACCGGCAAGCGCGGATGCCAGAATCGCCGCAGAGCGCGCCTCGCCAAGTTTAATCATGCTTTGAACATTTTTCCCGAAAAAAGTGTTTTCCACCGAGACGATGTTCGGGGAATTATCGGCGACTAAACCTCTCGTAAACTCGTATATTTCCACCAAACGCTCGATACGGTCTATAGCTTTGGGCCGAAATACGCCCGAAACAACATACTCGACATCCCTGCCATCGACCTTTATCAATCCCCAACCCATAACCCGATTGCCGGGATCTATTCCGAGAATCTTAATCAATTCGCTCCAAAATAAAGCTTATTAATAATTTCCGAGACTGCGGCACCGTCGTTAGTGCTCGGGCTTACGTAATCGGCGATTTCCTTTATTTCATCGTGAGCATTGGCCGGTGCCGCGAAAATTCCGGCATATTGTGCCATCTCGAAATCGTTAATATAATCGCCAATTGCAAGAACTTCTTCCGCACGGATTCCGAGATACTCCGCAAGTTTTCGCAGCCCTTTACCCTTGTTTGTCCCGCGTGCTCTAATCTCCAAATAATGCATGGGGTAGTAACGCATCGACGGAAAAAAATAACGCTCTGTATCATCGCGGAAAATGCCCTCCGCGTTTGTATATAATTCGGAGATTATTTCCTCATTTCCTGCAATCAGAATCGTCGATGGTTCAATGCCATCGAGCGAATCGATTTCCTCCAACGGATCGACATTGACAATCCAGGTGCTAATAGCGGGACCGGTCAGATCGTCGATATTCCGCCCGAAAGCACGATCACAGTGAACACAAAGCAAGGTGGATTTTGAATTCCACACAGCATGAACTATCGCCTGTGCACTATGGTGGGAAATCGCCTCATGGTAAATCGGTTCGCGGCAGTTGTCCTTCCATCCGACGAAAACGCCGTTAAGTGCGACAAGCGGCAAATCTATTTCGAGAGCGTCGATATACTTCGATGCCGCCGAGACCATCCGACCCGTGGCAAGTGTAACAAGAGCGCCGTCTTCCTTTGCCCGAAGAACGGCGTTCTTTACCTCCGGATCCAGTTTAACTTGTGAATCGACGAGGGTTCCATCGATGTCGATTGCGATTAGTTTCGGTCGGGACATACTACAATTCGGCCTGGATAGCTTCCAGTTCTTCGTCGTCTATATCGAAATTTGAGAACACATTCTGGATGTCGTCGTGTTCCTCCAGTTTGACCATTATCTTCATCAATCTGATCGCTTCCTTGCCCTCCACTTTGATGTAATTCTGCGGCAATGCAATTCGCTCCGCGTTCTCGATTGTCACTTTCGTTGTTTCTAATGCAGCTTTAATATCGGTTAAACTTGCGACGCTGGTGTAAATCTCCCAACAATCATCGCCGTCCTGAACGTCGTCGGCGCCAACTTCGAGAGCCTTCTCGAATATATCCTCTTCGGAAATACCGTCCTTGGGCACACGAATCAGACCGACAAGATTGAACATCCAACTAACGCAACCGGATTCCCCAAGGTTGCCGCCGTGTTTATCGAGGATATATCGGACCTCGGCAACGGTGCGATTCTTATTATCGGTCATGGTCTCTATCAAAAGTGCGACGCCGCCCGGGCCGTAACCTTCGTAGGTAATCTCCTCATAAACCACGCCCGGTAATTCGCCGGTGCCCTTTTTAATACCATTTTCGATATTGGATTTTGGCATATTCGCCGCTTTGGCTGCGTCGATTGCGGTGCGAAGGCGAGGATTGCCATCGGGATCACCGCCGCCCATACGCGCTGCGACTGTTATTTCCTTTATCAGTTTCGTGAAAATCTTACCGCGCTTAGCGTCCTCGGCGGCCTTCTTGTGCTTAATCGAAGCCCACTTGGAATGTCCGCTCATATCGACCCCCGTTCTTAATTCGCGTTATTACCTAATAAATAAAGTTAATCTCAAAATCGAGTTTTCGCAAGTTAAAAAGCGATTATCGGTTTCTTAGGTCTTTTATTACCGGTATTATTTGCGATAATCCTATTTCCAGGCAGTTTGATGTTAGATAATCTATCGAAACAGACGGAAACGCACCATTTTCCATATTCCGGCTAAAGAATAATTAGTAGCTTGACCTTAGACCCGGCAGACGGTATATTAAAATATGTATAGGACTGTATAGCACGCATTAACAGGCTATCCTGACGGGAGTTCCGATGAGTTGGATGGATTATTTAAAAAGCGACCCTATTCCAGAAATTTTAGGTTCCGGAGACCTGGGGTTGATAAACCGTATTAATAGGGACATTCTCGATATCCCAGCCGGTCCCGAAATACCGATGACCGACGATTCTCAATATAAAACGCTAATTCGCCGACAGAAGCCCGATGGTAGCTGGCGTGAGTCCGGGCGAAAAAAGAACGAACGTAACTGGACTTTTATTACGACATTGCGCTCACTAAATATACTCTACGACCTCGGTTGCAGGGGATCGGACGAAGTTTTCGAAAATGGCGCTAAATACCTTATTGGAACCCAAACCGCACAGGGAGATTTTCGTGGAGCTTACGGCGAGGATATTCCTTCTCCAGACTATACGGGAATGGTCATCGATATTCTTTTTAGGAGCGGAAACGAATTTTTGGATAGCGCGTATTCCGGAATGAAATGGCTTATCGAAAACCGTAGAAGCGATGGTGGTTGGGCAATCCCCATCCTTCGAAGCAACTCCAAGAAAGATCCTTCGAGCCACATGGTTACCGGTATGGCTCTTCGAGCTTTTCCCTCCGACCCTAAAAAAATATACTCAACAGAGGCGACGAAAGCCGGGGAACTTCTGGCAAAACGAATTTTCAAAGCCGATAAATACCCGGACCGCCGCCAACCGGAATATTGGGGAAAACTTTCCTATCCCTATCGATTCACGGACGCGCTTTCCGCTTTGGACGTTCTGGGCAAATTAGGCTTCGACATTTCTACAGGGCGCATGAAACGCGCCTTCGATTGGCTTATTAAACAACAGGATGCCAATGGCTTTTGGCAAACCGATTTCCAGAAAAAAAGAATGGAACCGGACCTGTGGCTTACATACACGGCTTTGCGTGTTATTAAATTCTTCGCTGAAAAGGAAGGATGACCCGAATAGCCCGCATTTACTTGATTCGCCATGGCGAAACAGCATCTAATGTCGGAGGCCGTTTCCGAGGACGTGCGAATATTCCTCTCAGTGAAAACGGATTAATACAGGCGAAATCCCTCGCCAATGAACTCCGTGATGTCGAGCTTTCCGCTATATATTCCGGGCCGCTGTCCCGCGCGATGGAAACCGCGAAAATATTAGCTCACGGCAGAAATACCGAGGTTATCCGCCGGGCGGAATTCCAGAACATCGATCTTGGCAAATGGACCGACCGTCCTAAAAACGAGATTGCAGAAGAGTATCCACAGATGTGGCAACAGTGGATTACCGAACCGGAAAACCTTGTTTTGCCCGGCGGTGAATGCGTTATCGATGTCCGCGACCGCGCCTTCACCGGAATAATGCGACTTGTCGGCGATCATCCTGACGGGAGTTTCGCGATAGTATCCCATCGAGCCGTTCTCAAACCTCTTATAGCGGCGGCTCTTGGAATCGAAAAACCTTTCTTCTGGAAAATTCATCTCGATACGGCGGGCTATTCACTCCTCGAATATAACGAAACCAGAGGTTTTACCCTTGTCCATTTGAATTTGACGCATTATCTCGACGATTATGTCGTCGAGAAGATTTAAAATGAAGATTCGCGTAATCACATTCGCCCTATTTATTGCAATCATTATCGCCGGTTGCGAACGCGCGCCGACCTATAACATACCCGAAATACTGTTCGCTGAGATAATCAACGCCGATAATCCACTCGAACCGAGAATACGCGCAAACAATTGGGAGGCTTTGGAAGCCCTCGGTAAGGCATATCGTGCGGAAAAAAACATACTCCGGGCAAGAGCGGTTTTTACAACATTCTTCCAGGCCCGTTTTGACCCGGAAGGCTCGACATTTTCTACTAAACACTACGATATTCTCATCGAATACGCCGTTAACCTACTCACTGCAACCCCGGAAAACGGTGTTCTTTTCGTCTATTACGATGAGGTTTACTATCTGGCAAGATTTGCGCAAGAAGTCCTCGGCGTCCGCCCCGAAACGCCGATAGTCTGGGCGAAAATGACCCCTTTCAAAGATTTCCGCACTCATCTAGAGAAACGCTACGACATGGCTTTACCCGACGAACTCTCGTCAGCCGTAAACACCGAAGAAGAGGATTATAAAATAGCAGTCCAACGCAACGCCTTCTGGTTCGCCGATTCTTCTGGAATGACTGTTTATTTCAATCTAAACGTTCCGCAAACGGCCCATCCCATTGGTAAAGGCACAATCTACGGAACCGGGATAGTTTACGGTGCGGATCTTTCCGAAAAAGAAATAATAGAGCTGGAACTCAGGCTTTTTGGAGAGATTTTTATTTTCGATGCCGTTTCCGATACCACGATTACCTACCCCGACAAAGTCCGGAGCCTTATCGATTGGTATAGCGATGCTCCACTTGGGCTTTCGGCAAAGTGGATGGCCGGCGGCGATACAACTTCCGCCGATTCGCTTATTTATATTTTAATCGATCGACTGCCTTCGCAATGGAAACCGGCAAGCGCTTGTCTTTTACTCCATCCGGAGTTGCCCGATACTACTCGCATAAAACTCCTTCGCCAAATCGAAAGATACATCCGTCTAAATCCGAACAACCGATCGGCCAAGGGTGCTTTAATCGAGATTATGAAAACCCGGAACCCGAATGAGGTGATATGACACCGGAAAATTATTCGAATTTCGGTTTCGAGTATTACGAAAAGGGACGGTCGGTCGTAGATGACCGATTCGTTGGGCGTCGAGATGCGCTGTCCCGCTTTGCGGAGATACTCGAATACCCCCGTCGTGGAAAAGAGATGCCAAGCCTTCTCGTTACAGGCATTTCAGGCTCTGGTAAGAGCTGGCTTCTATCGAAATTTATCTCTATCCTCGAAAATGAGCGTTTGCCTTACATTCCTTTCGAATTGCGAAATCCGCTTGTGGGAAATTTGCCCGGAGCTTTCATTAGATTCGCGCAGGACGCAAACAAGCGCTACGGACTGAAGACTCCACGTTTCAACAGGGTTAAAGCGATTTTCAATCGCCGATTCCGGGGTGTCATCCAGGAGGAAGCAAACGAATCCGCCGGATTCATTAAGGATATTTTCCGAAGTATCACCGGCGGTTCGGATCCCGGCGATATTCCCTCGCGCAAGATGTATCGGGAATTCGGCGACTCATGGGAGACGACTCTCTCGTCAAAACCACTGGATATACATTTATACGCGATGGCCCTTGCCCTTGCTGAGGATATCGATTTCGGCCTCGAACGAAAGAAACATCCTTTTATAACGATTATTCTCGACTCGTGGCATTCCAACACAGACCGTTTCGCGCCCCATTGGCAAACCCTGTTTGCCAATAGCAGTCGGCTTTTTGCGATAATCGCTTCCCGAAGGAAGCGTGATTTTCACGATATTTGCGAAATCGAACTGACCGATTTCGACGAATCTGAAATCCGCGAAACTCTCGAAAGACGCGGTATAGGTGCAGAACAGGCTATTGCACGGATTCTGGGGCAAACGGGCGGTTCGCCGTTAACAGCGTCTCTTGCGGCTTCTCTCGCGGAATTGATAGCTCGAAAGGGAGATATTATTCGTAGCGATACTTTCGATGTATCGCCCGATAAAGAGGTAGCTTCAGCCTATTGTGAGGAAATTTGGGGGTTGATGAGGGATTCCGAGCAATTTGCGTCTGCTGCGGCCGTTCGGGCGCCAGACCTACCGCCCGAACTACTAATAAGACTTTTAGCCCAGAGGGCGGATCTACCAATGGGCTTGAATGCGGCGTGTTATTTCTTCCCCTTCGATCCTCCATTTTCGGCCGAGAATCCGGTTAATATCCACCACACAATCGAGGATACAGTCGAGGAACTTTCGCATAATATAAACATTCCGAATATTGGCGACCTTTCGCGACGCGCGGGAAGGCTTCTGGAGCGCGAAAATCTTCTGGAATGGGAGATTCTCGATACACGTTTCTCCATACACTTCGAACCGGCCGACGCTCTCTCGAAAGCGCTCGAACGTATCATGGCCCTGCGCACCTCCGGTGAGTTCGATACGGCGGAAGCTATATGGCGTTGCTCCCACCCGAAGGCAAATCTCGCACTTGCGACTATCCATCGTGTAATCGGCTATGAACTTCTATGTAACTATCTACCAGAGAGCTTGTTAAAACAGTATTTCGACATGGAAACAGACACCGTCATAATGGATGCCGAATATGTTATTGAACATGCGAGAATAATCGGGAAAAAAGACTCGGAGATGGCGTTGCGAGAACTACAGGACTCTGTCGGCTCCCTCTCGGCGGCGATAACCGAAACTTCCGGCGGCGAACCGTCGCTGTGGTATCTTCGTGGAAGGGCTTTGCTCTTAGCCTCGAAAATTATAGAACGGACGGGAGTTTACGGAGAAGTGCTCTCTTCAGCTCAAAAAGCGTCGGAATCGTTCGAGCGAACTCTTAAGTCCGATCTCGACCCCGCAGGAGTTGTTTCCCTCGAAAGCGCGAAAGCGAAACTCGAAGTGGCGATCGCGGAAATGGGATTGGGCGAGTATCGCAGCTCACTCGCGTGGTTAAATAAAGCAATCGAAAATCTAGAGACCGCCCGGGAAAAACGGAGTTATTTCACTGCCGATATAGCGTTTATGAAGGCGGAAATTCTTACGCAACAAGGCGAAATCCTGCTTAAGACAGGCAACAAGGGCGAGGCTGAGGAATCTTATAACTGCGCTCTCGAAGAACTCGCCGCTATCGGGAAAGAGTACAGACAATTGGATACCCTCGCAAGCCACCGAACAGCGGAAATCCAGCTCGCTCTGGCTAAACTCCTACGGCAAACAGGCTCCCAGGAATCCGCCCAACAAGCCGTTGCCAACGCTCAAGCCGCTTTTGATCGATACGAGAAAGCAATCGGCGGCGGAGATCCCGCCGGTTGGCTCGGGCGTGGTAAAGCGCTACTTATAGAAGGAGAATTGCTCTCCACCGAGAATATCACGTTAGCTATCGATAAAACACGTAAAGCGAGGTTATATTTCGATAAAGCATGGGAGGCCGGCGCTCTGGTTGAAGCTGCTACCGGAGAAATCGAGGCATTGATATTCGAGGGCAACCTGTTGTCCGAAGAAAACGGCGATTTCGAGCAAGTTTTTAATTACGCTGAGGATATTCTACTGCATAAACTCGCCGGACACAGCGCTAAGGTGGCTGTTCTTACCAATTGGATCGAACTCGCCAAATCGCGGGGGAGAGCGGCATTTATGGCTGGAGATAACGACCTCGCAACAAAACACTTTGCGGATGCGATCCGTGGATATTCAGACTTACACGCCCATTCACCGGAAATACCCTTTGTATCGGATCTCGCCGAGGTTCATCAAGCCTCCGCAATCGCATTTCGCAAGGGTGGCGAACCTATCGAGGCATTTAAATCCCTCAAACGCGCCCATGAAGCCTACGAAATCGCTGCGGATAAATCCACCGAGCGCGGACGTAAAGCTGTTCTACAGGTAGCGATTGGCGTTTACAACGACCTTGCGGCCACCGGTCAAGAAGATGAAAACTTCGAGGCGGCGTTGTTTGTTTTAAGCTTGATTTCACAGATCGGTGGCCAGGAAGCGATAAGTACCGGCCACGAACTACTCGTTTACTGGGAATCGCAGGAGCTTTCATTCAAAGACAAACACCGTCTCGACGAAGTGGCATCCGCTCTGCAAGAATATTGGGGTCAATAGCTTTAGGTAGTTCGTTAATACAAATATCATTTATTATCAAAAGGAGAAAACATGTCTGATAACTGGCAATACAGCCGCAGAGCTGTCGCCATGAAATCGAGTATTATTCGTGAACTATTGAAAATTACCCAAAAGCCGGGTGTAATTAGTTTCGGAGGTGGTTTACCCGCAGCCGAATTATTCCCCGTAGCCCAGCTTAAAGAAGCCGCAAACAAGGTTCTAACCGACAATCCGGGCAAAGCCCTCCAATACGACACTACAGAGGGCTACAAACCGTTACGCGAGATAATTGCGGAAAGAATGAATAACCTCGGAATAAAATGCGACGCAGATGAAATCATGATTACCGGTGGCAGCCAGCAAGGGCTCGACATGGTCGGGCGGGTTTTCTTAGACGAGGATAGTGCCGTAATTACCGGACGCCCAACATATCTCGGCGCAATACAAGCCTTTAATGCTTACAACCCGCACTATATCACCCAACCCTCCGATGACGATGGTTTCGTCGTTTTCGGCCTCGAAGAGCTTATCCAGACACACGGTCCGCGACTCATTTATCTCGTGCCGACATTCCAAAATCCCGATGGCAAAACCATACCCGAAGAGCGGCGCAAGATTATCCTCGATCTGGCTTCCCAATACGGTATTCCGGTCATCGAGGACGACCCATACAGCGAACTTTCTTTCGAGGGCGAAGTTCCCAAACACATGAAAGCGATGTCCCCGGATAACGTTATCTTGCTCGGAACTTTCAGCAAGCTTCTCGCTCCCGGCCTCCGAACTGCGTGGCTTATCGCTCCGAAGGGCGATGCATACAACAGATGCGTTCGGATGAAACAGGGTGCCGACTTACATACGAACACTTTTGCACAACACGTTGTTTATGAGTTCCTGAAAACAGGCGCTTTGGACGACCATCTGGTTAAGATCCGCGAAGCGTATGCAAGACGCCGCAATATTATGGTTAAGCTCATGAAAGAAAACTTCCCAGAGGAAGTAACGTTCACGGAACCAACCGGTGGTCTGTTTCTCTGGGTAACTCTCCCCGAGAGTATAGACACGACCGAACTGCTTCCCAAAGCGGTGGAGCACAAAATAGCCTACGTTCCCGGAAGCGCTTTCTTCCCCGACGGCGGCGGGAAAAACTCAATGCGTCTCAATTTCAGCAAACCTACCGAAGATGAGATCAAAGAGGGAATCCCGAGGCTCGCGCAATTATTCCGTGAAGCAATCGGCGGATAAAAAATATTTTTTCGCAACCCAAAGCCCGGGCCTTTCCCCGGGCTAATTGTTTTCGTTGGCAATACGGGGATTGGAGCCAATCGTTAATTAAACTGTTGACTTTTAGATTTCCATCTCTTAACATTATACGGTGCATACTATTATTTTTAAGGAGATAACATGAAAGACAATGGAGTCGAAAATTTCTTTGCAGGCTTCCTACTTGGCGGGATTATAGGTGCGGGTATCGCGCTCCTTTTTGCGCCCGCAAGCGGCGAGGAAACGCGAGAGCAAATTTCTCGCAGAGCCACTAAAATTTATGAAGACGGCAAAGAGGGCACAGAATACGTCCGCAAACTCGTTCAAGAAGAAATCGCGGGGCTTCGCGATAGCGCGGACAAAGTCAAAGAATCCGTCACGAAGGGCGTCGAGAAAATAACCCATAAGGCGTAATCTATGTCGATTAATATCGCTATATGGGTTTTTGTGGGGATCTTCGCCGTGATTGCGGTATTCCTCGTTCGATTGTTTAATCAGCTTACAAGTGTTGCTACAGAAGCAGAATTTACGATGCGCAATTTGAATTCGCAGCTTCCTCGCATTATCGATAAGGCCGATAAAGTCCTCGACAACGCGGACGCAACAATCGAGCGCGTTAATGCCACGATGAACGATCTGGAAATGCCGATTCGCTTCGTGAAATCCGCTAGCGGATTTTTCGGCGCTTCAAAAAACCTGGCGCGCTTTAGAGGTGGCCAGAACGTAATGGCTATCGCAGCCGGATACAAATTCGTTAAGATGATTCTCGATAAAATCCGGCGACATATTGGCAATCGCGGCGACGAAATCGTTGAATAAAAAAGCTAAAAAAATCGCCGTCCTTTGCGGAGGAACCACCAGCGAAAGAGAGATTTCCCTGAATACCGGTAATGCTGTGCAAGATGCACTCACAAACGCCGGCTGGGAAGTTATTCTTTTCGATTGGCCGGAAGCGAAGGTTATCGACCGCGCGGAAGAATTACGCGCTTTCGATGCCGTGTTTATCGGATATCACGGTGGCGCGGGGGAGGGTGGCAAAGTCCAGGCGGTTCTGGAGCTTGCGAATATCCCGTTCACGGGAAGCGGATCAACGGGAAGCGCTGTGGCTATGGACAAGATTCTCACAAAGAGAATCTTCGCGCAGGCTGGAATCCCTACGCCAAAATGGATAGCATGGGAGAGCGAAACAAAACCCATTGCTGCGGAAATCCTACGTTCTTCTGATCTCCCTTTGCCGATAGTCGTAAAACCAGTTGCCGAAGGTTCGACGGTTGGAATTACTATCGCAAATAGCGAGGAAACTCTCGATTACGGCATCGACCTTGCCTTTAAATATAGTCATCGAATGCTGTTCGAGGAGTATATTCCCGGCAGAGAGTTAACCTGCGCTATCCTGGAGGGAACGGATTTGTCGCCCATAGAGATCGTCCCGCACAACGGTTTCTACGATTACGAACACAAATATACGGCGGGAGCGAGCAATTATATATGTCCGGCGGAAATTCCGGGAGCTATCGCGGAGGAGCTACAGAACGTCTCGAAAGCGGCATTCCAGCTTCTCGGTCTCAGGCACTATGGCCGCGCGGATTTCCGCTATGACGGCAAAAAATTATTCTGTTTAGAGCTTAACTCCCTTCCGGGAATGACCTCGCTGTCTCTCGTTCCCATGGCCGCACAAACGGCCGGGATAAGCTTTCCCGAGCTGGTCGATAGAATCGGAAGAATGGCAATAAACAACGGAAATATAACCTAATTCTGTGACAATTTTAAAATGGAGGCATAATGTTTAATCGCGTTTTTCTTATTGGCCGCCTGGGCCAAGAACCCGAGATGAGATACACCCCTTCCGGCTCTGCCGTTACCAATTTCTCCGTGGCTACAAATCGTAAATGGAAGGATAAGAGTGGCAATCTCCAAGAAGAAACTACATGGCATGATGTAGTATGCTGGAGTAAAACCGCAGAATTCGTCGCAGAATACGCTCATAAAGGCTCATTAATATTCATCGAGGGTGAGATACAGAAGCGCAATTGGGAAGATCGTAATGGTCAGAAACGAGTTTCTGTCGAAGTCAATGCCCGAAATGTTCAGCTTTTAGAGTGGGGCGATAAACCCGCACGAAGCGGAGGGGGCGGTGCTTCACATGCTAAAGCAAGCCCGGTGGAACCGGATGTGCAGGAAGACACCGAGGACGACGTTCCGTTCTAAACGAAACCCGAATCGAAGTTTTAAGGCGTGCCTACCGCACGCCTTTTTTTAGCTTGATTTCTCTACAGAACGGTTGGGAAACCCTCGAAAAACTCGTCTGGCAAAAGTTCACGAGTTTTCTGACCGAGATATTCAATAACTTCGCTCTGCGTCGAAAAACGCAGAACATCGGCCGCTATTCTACGGGCGTCGCGCGCTTTGATGGACCGAATTATTCCTTTTATTTTCGGCACCGACGGTGGATTTACGGACATCTCGTCCACCCCCATACCCACCAACATAATCGTAGCCCGTGGGTCGGCAGCTAACTCACCACATAATCCACACCATATTCCGCCCGCATGAGCAGAATCGATTGTGTATTTCACAAGCTTTAGCACTGCTGGATTATAGCTTTGATAGAGATGCCTGATTCGCTGATTGCCGCGATCTACGGCGAGAGTGTATTGCACAAGATCGTTCGTGCCAATCGAGAAGAAATCCACGAGCGGCGCGATTTCGCGCGAAAGGATTGCGGCGCTGGGAATCTCGATCATAACACCGACCTCGATCTTTTCCTGAAACGGCAAACCCTCTGCGCGAAGCTCTTCTCTGGATTCGACGAGAAGTTGTCTCGCCTGTTTAACTTCGTCCACATTAGATATCATAGGGAACATCAACTTGACGTTTTTCCCATGCGATGCTCGCAAAACTGCACGAAGTTGCGTTTTTAATATCCTCGGCCTCGAAAGCCCGATTCGTATCGCCCGCCAACCGAGGAATGGGTTAGGCTCAAAAGGACGCCCCAAAATTTCGGCAAACTTATCCCCTCCAATATCGAAAGAACGAATTATTACGGATGCCGGATGCATTTTCTTTGCGATATTACGGTAAACGGCGGTCTGTTCTTCCTCGTTTGGGAGCTTTGTTGAACGTGTATAAAGTAGTTCTGTGCGGAAAAGTCCTATTCCATCCGCGTTGTATTTAAGAACCGATTCAACTTCGCCCGGCAGTTCCATATTCGCGCCCACGGAAAGTCTATGGTCGTCCAAAGTTATTGCCGGTTCGTTGATAAACCGGTCGATCCAATCCTTGCGTTTTGCCTGAGCTTTTATCTTGGTGCGATAGTCTTTCAGGATTTCTTCAGTCGGATTAACAATTACAAGCCCGTTGTTGCCGTCCACAATAACTTCGTCCCCGGCGGCGATATGATCGGCGACTCCATCAACACCAAGAACGCATGGGATTTCCATTGTTCTTGTCATAATGGCAACATGGGACGTAGTCCCACCCATTTCCAGCGCAATACCTACGAACTTATTGTGGAAAAGATGTGCTGTTTCGGAAGGCGCGAGATGCTGAACCGCTAATATCCTGTCTTCTTGAACTTCCTTAATCACATGATGAGTAAGTTCTAACAGATTGGATAACACACGCCTCCGAACATCGCGAAGGTCGTGAACGCGTTCGGACAACATAGAATCGTCAATAGAGCCAATCGCTTCTATTCCCTCACCTATTACCACGTCGAAAGCGGATTCCGCTGAAAGTAGCTTCTTTCTAATAACCACTTCTGTCTCATCGACTATAGATACATCGGTCATAAACATTATCTGCGCTTCGATAATGCCAGCCGTCTCATCCCCCATAGTCTTAGCCACACTCGCCTGAAGATGAACCAGTTGGTCCTTCGTTTTCTGGACCGCTATGCGGAAACGTTCAATTTCATTATCGACGGATGTTTCGGAGATAGGTTTTTGCTCGACGGTGATTTCTCCGCGCTGAACTGTATAGGCTGGCGCGATAGCAATCCCCGCCGAAACGCCGATCCCTTTGAGTTTTTTCATCTTAGTCAAAAATTTCTCCTCTAAAAATATCTCAACCAAACATAGACAAAGCCCAAAGCCGCAGAGATAACAACCGAACCCATCCCGTATGCAAAGTACTGGCCAAATGATATCCTATTCCTGCTTTGCTCTGCGATACCGGAAACAACAATATTAGGGCTGGCCGCAATTATCGTGCCGTTACCACCTATATTAACACCAATCGCAAGGCTCCACCACAAAGCTTTACTTATGGCCGGGTCTCCAAAATGGGTGGTTATCTTCTGAACAAGGGGTATCATCATCGCAGTGAAAGGGATATTATCCATAAAACTACAAACCAGGGCACCACCGAAAAGGAATCCGCCAGAAAGGATCGGCACACTCTCAGTTTTCGACGTAGTCCACTCGAATATCGAATGGATTACGCCGGATGCTTCCAAACCCCCGACCATTACGAAAAGTCCTGCAAAAAAGAAAAGTGTATTCCACTCGATTTTCTCCAGATATTCTATGGGATTGCCTTTGACAAGAATAAGGAGCAACGCGGAACCGGCCAACGCAACAGTGGCCGGTTGAAGCCCGAGTATGTGGTGCAAAACAAATCCGACAATTGTAAGCGTAAGAACGATCAAACAGCGGACAAGGAGGTCTTTGTTCTTTATTGCGCGGGAAGCATCGAGGTTCATAACCTCCTCGATGGCTTCGGAACTGAGTTTTTTATGGAAAACCAACCATAAAAAGCCGATATTCGCCGCAAAAATAATGACTGTTATCGGGAAAATATGTATGAGGAACTCGCTGAATGTGAAACCGGTTGCGCTTCCAATCATAATATTTGGTGGCGCACCGATAAGTGTGGCCATTCCGCCGATATTTGCAGCGAAAATCACCGCCACTAAATATGGGAATACCTTTATACGCAACGTCTCCGCGACGAACAGCACAATAGGCGTGAAAAGTAAAACGGTTGTGACATTATCGAGGAAGGCGGAAACGACAGCCGTGAGAACCGAAAGAATAACGAGGAGTCGCCATGGGACACCTTTCGCTGCCCGAACACCTAAAATCGCAACGAACTCAAAAAAACCGGTCTCCCGCATAATATTCACGATAACCATCATGCCCATAAGCAGGAATATGGTGCTAAAATCGATTGCAGAAATTGCCTGCGACTGGGGGAGAATGCCGAGGATAACCATGAGCACGGCTCCCGCCAAAGCCGCTTTCATTCTATGCAGCTTCTCGGATGAAATAAGCGCATATGCAGCGAGAAAAACGGCGAGTGCTATGTAAGATTTCGTATCCATCATAAATAGTGATAACATACACTTTAATAGGCGGAGTAACAAGAATTATTATCCTATTCGCCATAATCATATTACCTTAAAAAATAGCGATATGATTTAATAATGTAAAAAGGACTTGACATTTTGTATTCAATGCTTATCTTTCGCAAGACGAATTGGGTCTAAATAATCTTCATGGAGGAAAAATGAAAAAAGCCCTGATAATAATTGCAATTGTATTGGTCGTAATCTTCGCCCTGGTGGCGGGTCTTATGAAAATTCAATCGAGCTTGACTGCCGGGTCGTCCACGAAAATTAAGAAGAATTCGATAATGGTAGTGGACCTTTCAAATGAATATCCGGAGCGCGGAGGATATGATTTCAGCGGATTCAAATTCAAGAAAAAGGATAATTTTCTGTCTTTGATAAAAGGGATCGAGGCAGCGGCGGATGACGAAGATATAATTGCGCTTACTCTGAAAACCGGCGGCATGAAATTCCGACTCGCACAAATTGACGAACTCGCCGGGGCTATCGGGGAATTCAAGGAATCCGGGAAACCAGTCTATGCGTATTTCGAGAACGTCGGTATGGGGAGTTATTTAATCGCGGCAATGGCGGATTCAATTTTCATGGTGCCCAGCGGCGAGGTCATGTTCCTCGGGATGGCTATTGCGCCAATGTTCTATGCAGGAACTTCGGAAAAACTGGGCATCGGCTGGGATGTCATACAACTTGGCGATTTCAAAGGCGCAGCGGAAATGTTCGTCAATAAGGGTTTTTCGGAACCTTATCGAGAAACGCTTATCCGGCTTATGGACGGCCTCTATTTCGGCTGGGTGGACAATGTTGTTGCACGGAGAGGTTTTTCTGAAGATTCGGTTCTTGCTATGGTCGATTACGGCGTTTTCTATGGAGACGAGGCCCTTGCATGGGGGCTCGTGGATTCATTAATGTATCCTCAGGATTTCGATAAAATGATGGATGCAAAGGTCGGCGACGATGAGGACAGAATGATAGGCCCGGCGACTTACGCAAACACACGTCGCGTGTTGGACGGTAAGGAACAAGTGGCGGTTATCTATGGCTTAGGCTCGATCCACTCCGGTAAATCCGAGCAGAACAATCCATTCGGCGGCACCGAAACGATAGGCTCGGAAACCATGTCGAGTGCAATCGACGATGCGGTGGAAGACGACGATATCAAAGCTATCGTTATCCGCGTAAATTCCCCCGGCGGCAGCGCCCTTGCCAGCGATATTATCTGGAAATCAATCGTCGAAGCTAAAAAGAAAAAGCCCGTGGTAGTGAGTATGGGCGGTGTTGCAGCAAGCGGCGGCTATTATATTAGCATGGCCGCAGACTCGATATTCTGTGATCCGAATACGATAACCGGCTCTATCGGCGTTATCTTCCTGAAAGCATATTCCGACGGTCTATTCGAATGGGCGGGCATAACAGTAGATACAATAACTCGAGGCCCCCTCGCCGACGAGTTCGTCCTATACAAAGGTATGGACGACGAGGGTTATGCGGCATTCACGCGGATAATCGAGAAGATATATATCGATTTTTCCGGCAAAGCCGCAGAAGGCAGGGGTATTTCGCCGGATTCCATGTCATATCTCGCCCAAGGGCGTATCTGGCATGGAACCGATGCAGTCGAGGTTGGCTTGGTGGACAGGTTGGCCGGTCTTTCCGAGGTAATAGATGTTGCTGCAAAAATGGCTGGTATCGATGAAGATGAAATAGGCGTAAGTTTCTATCCGGCAGAAAAGAGTTTCTTCGAGATGGCTTTCGAGATTAGCGCACCAAAACTCGAAAACCGTTTGCCGGAACCTCTTCGGAAGATAATTTCACCCGTTATCGAAGCAGCAACGCTTTATCGCCCCGGCGAACCGCTAACATTGATGCCGATCCGGGTGGAAATCGCGGAATAATCATGTAAATAGCTCATAGCGCAAATCGGCTATTCTTCACATGTCGCGCTACGGGGCGTCGAGTCCCGAAGGGACTCCGCGCGGATTTAGGAGTTCGTTTACGAACTCCTAAATCCGCGCGGCACACAACAAGCCGGTTTTAATAAGCGGTGGCGACTAAAAATTCCTCTTCAAATCCGATTATATCCCGCCGCCGCTTCAGGCGTTGTATTCGCCATTTGGCGAATGAAACGCCTTCCGTCTTGTTGTGTGCGACGCCCCTATTCCGCAATCAAGCGCGATTAAAAGAAGGCGTCTTTAAGGACGCCTTCTCATGGAGATTATTATTCTTACCTTATTTGATAGGTGTATAATGCCTATAGCCCATATATAGTGGGACAAATAATTAGGGCTCATCCGGGGATAAGAGCCGCTCTAACGATAGCTTAGCCTGTTTATCCTCCGGGTTTAGCCTCACCGACTCACTGAAAGCGGCAATGGCATCCTGTATCCTGTAAACGCGATAGTATGCCTTGCCGAGTAGGTAATATATAGAGGCATTCTCCGTGTTTTTACCCGCTAAAATTTGAAGATGCTCGAGGGCTTTTTTAGGTTCGCCTATTGCCAGATAGACCTGACCTAAATGGTAGTTAGCAATCGATGAGGTAGGGCTTTTCAGCAAAAAGCACTCGAAAGCCTCCGCTGCCTTAACAAGCTGGCCAGTGTGAAAATAGGTGATTCCAAGCCAGTAACACGCCATTGCAAACTCTTGGTTGATTTCGCGAGCTAGTAAAAAGTCCTCGATAGCCTTTTTTGGGAAACCAGCCCGATAAAGCGCGATTCCCCTTGCATAGTGAGTATCTGCGAAACGAGGTTTCATCTGAAGAGAAGCATCATAGCATTCTATGGCTTTTTTTAAATTTCCGAGAAAAAAATACATTTCTCCTCTAACCAATAGTCTATAAGGTTCAGGCCCACCGAACTCCAATGCCCTTTCGCACATTTCGAGCGCAGAATTTATTTTCCCGATAGAGCGTAAACGACGACATTCTCGCTCGCAGTATTCTGCGGTTTCCTTTTCTATAGGCAATCCGCACCACGGGCAAAAACAATATTCGTCCTTGATGTCCTTACTACAAGATTTACAAATCATTAAAGCCTCCTCGTTACAGAATCTTCCTATTAGTATTCGACAAGCTACGGGTATCGCAGATAGTTTTCAAGTCCACGAAATACAGGCTTACATATTCTCTATTATAGCCCTGCCATATTCGGAACACTTGAGTTTAGTAGCGCCCTCCATCTGCCGTTCGAGGTCGTAGGTTACCCGTTTCTGACCTATTGTTTTCTCTATTCCTTCGACAATCAGATCCGCAGCTTCCTGCCAGCCCATATACTCTAACATCATAACACCGGAGAGTATCAGAGAGCTGGGATTCACTTTGTCCATCCCGGTATATTTCGGAGCGGTGCCGTGCGTCGCCTCGAACAGAGCGACCTCATCGCCGATATTCGCCCCGGGTGCAAGACCTAATCCGCCAACCTGCGCCGCGCAGGCATCGGAAAGATAATCCCCATTTAAGTTTGGCGTGGCAATGACACTATATTCATCCGGGCGTAGGAGAACCTGCTGGAAAATCTGGTCCGCGATGCGATCTTTAATGAGCACTTTGCCCCCTGGCATTTTACCATCGAAATCGTCCCACAATTCCTGCTCGGTGATAATCTGGTCGCGGAATTCCTCCTTGGCCAATTCATAACCCCAGTCGCGGAACGCGCCCTCGGTGAATTTCATTATGTTGCCCTTATGGTCGAGGGTTACAGAGGATAATCCCTTGTCGATAGCATGCTGTATCGCCTTGCGAACCAGGCGTTTGGTTCCTGTTATGCTGATAGGTTTGATGCCCACGCCGCTATCCAGACGGATTTTCTTGCCCATTTTATCGCCTAGGAACTCGATTACTCTTGCGGCCTCGTCCGTTCCTTCCTGGAACTCGATACCGGAATAGACATCCTCTGTGTTCTCGCGGAATATAACGACATTGAGTTTATCCGGGCGTTTGACAGGGCATGGCACACCCTTGAACCAGCGCACCGGGCGCACGCAGGCGTAAAGGTCCATTATCTGCCTGAGTCCGACATTCATCGAACGGAACCGCTTGGTAACATACTCCGAGCCACACTTTATACATTTATCGGGGCGTTTGCCATCGATATCGTTCTGCTCCTTCGCGCAAGTCATACATACATACTTGAACTGCCCGACCGGCGTGGTAAGCGGTCCTTTGATGGCCACATAAAAATGCTCGATTGCTTTTATCGTATCATCCGGGAGAACGTTGTCGTTGCCATATAGCTTAAGCGCCGACAGCCCCGCATGAACCTCGAACCAGTTGATCTTTCTCTCGCCGCCGTAAGCTTTTTTAACGGCGGCATCCAGAACTATCTCTGTCGCATACCATATGTCCGGGCCCATTCCGTCTCCACGAATAAACGGGATAATCGGGTCGTTTGGGACATCGACTTTCCCGTTTACGTAACTAATCCTCGTCCCCTTAGTCGGATAGGTCAACTTCTCAAATTGGATCATCACAACTCCTTCATCCTATTGGTTACTAATCTGTCTATTGCCTTGCCTTAATAAAATTCAATGTCCCTCCCGCGAGAATAATTTTCCTCTGCCTTTCCGAAAGGTTATGCTCGACAGGAAACTCGTAAGTCTGGGTTCTATTAATTACAACAAGCGGCTCGTTGCTCATAAGCTTTTTTCGCACATCCGGGATTCCCAACTCGTTGCCGACTTCAAGTTTGTCGTAATCTGCCTCGTTAGTGAACCTGAGCGGGAGAATGCCAAAATTCACCAAATTGGCTGAGTGTATGCGCTCGAGTGATTTTGCGATTACCGCTTTAACGCCGAGGAACATTGGACACAGCGCTGCGTGCTCGCGAGATGATCCCTGTCCGTAAGAAAGCCCTGCAACGATTATATTGTGCTTCCCCGCGTCTCTGTTCTCGATAGCGCGACTGGCGAAAGTATCATCCACCGGTTCGAAAACAAAGGAGGAGTATTTCTCGATGTTCGAGCGGTATTTGAGCCTCGAACCTGCAGGCATAATGTGGTCGGTGGTTATTTTATCCCCGACAAGGATAGCCACGGGACCGACTATATCTTCCGGTAGCGGGTCGTTCTTTGGCGGATCGCCTATGTTCGGACCGCGAAATATCTCGACCGCATCAGGTTCGGCGGAGGGCGATAATACCAGTGAGTCATCTATCGTAAAGCGCTCCGGCGTATCGAGTTGCGGGTAGTTCTCATCACCAAGTTCGCGCGGATCGGCGATAACACCTGTAAGAGCGCATGCTACCGCCGTTTCCGGACTAACTAAATATATGCCTGCGGATTTGGTGCCTGACCGTCCGTGGAAATTGCGGTTATTAGTTCGCACACTTACAGCGTCGGTCTGTGGAGCCTGTCCGCAACCGATGCAGAATCCGCAGGAACTCTCCATAATCCGCGCACCGGCGGCAACCATCTTCGAGAGCGCACCACTGTCCGATATCATCCGTAAAACCTGTTTCGAGCCGGGGGCGATTATAAAACTGACCTCCGGGTGAACCGTCTTGCCCTCGAGAACCTTCGCAACCATCATAAGGTCTTTGTAAGAGGAATTCGTGCAGCTTCCGATGCAGACCTGATGGACCTTCATCCCGGCTATTTCGCGTATGGTTGAAACGTTGTCGGGAGAATGCGGTTTCGCTACTCGCGGCTCGAGTTGCGCAAGGTCGATCTCGATTATTCGGTCATAGATGGCGTCCGGGTCGGGTTCCAGCGGAATCCAGCCGTCACCTCTCTCCTGTGCATAAAGGAAAGATTTCGTCACCTCATCAGAGGGAAAGATCGATGTCGTAACGCCGAGTTCCGCTCCCATATTGGTGATAGTCGCTCGCTCGGGGACGGAGAGTGTTCTTACGCCCTCGCCGCCATATTCGACAACGCAGCCAACATTCCCCTTTGTTGTAAGAATCTCCAGAAGCTTGAGTATGACATCTTTCGCGGCGACCCATGGGGGTAGTTTCCCTGACAAATTGACGTATATTATCTTCGGGTATGTGATGTAAAATGGCTGTCCCGCCATCGCCGCCGCGACGTCGAGACCCCCCGCGCCCATCGCCATCATACCGATACCTCCGCCGGTCGGCGTATGGCTATCCGAGCCGAGTAAGGTCTTCCCCGGTAAGCCGAACCTTTCAAGATGCACCTGATGGCAAATGCCATTCCCCGGCTTCGATAGCTTGATGCCGTATTTTGCTGCTACCGTCTGGAGGTAGCGGTGGTCATCCGCGTTCTCGAAACCGTTCTGTAGCGTGTTGTGGTCGATGTAGCTTACGGATAACTCGGTCTTGACTCTAGTGATACCAAGCGCCTCGAACTGAAGATACGCCATCGTCCCGGTAGCATCCTGTGTGAGAGTCTGGTCGATGCGGATAGCTACGGGACTGCCTGCTTTTTCCTTACCCTCGATGAGGTGCTTTCTGATTATCTTCTGAATGATGCTAAGACCCATATTTGTATCCTTTGTATGCTTCTTTTGGATTCGAAGAAAATAAATTTTCTTTAAAAGGGAGTCTCTACAAGAACAAAACTGCGAGGGGCAAGTTACTTTTTAGCCGTGCCCCTCGCTTAATTCTATACTATTTAATGCCTACCATTTCCTCTAACATATCGGTAGTCACGGACTTCGGTCTCTCGATAGGATAGCCGAGCGCCCTATCCCATACAAGATTACACATAACGCCGATAGCGCGGCCTATCCCGAACATAACGGTGTAGAAATCATATTCTTTAACGCCATAATACCACTGTATAACACCGGAGTGGGCATCCACATTGGGCCAGGGGTTCTTTGCCTTGCCATGCTCCTCGAGGATTGGTGGAACTACATCATATAACAGGCTAACCGTTTTGAAAAGTTCATCCTCCGGGAGATGTTTCAAGCAGAATTCCCTCTGGGCTACGTAGCGCGGGTCCGTTTTGCGTAGCACAGCGTGTCCGTAACCGGGGATAACCTGCCCGGAATTTAGAGTATCCCAGACATGCTTCTTCAGTTGCTCTTTGTCCGGCACCTTGCCGCCGAGTTGCTTATACAGGTCCTGAATCCACCGAAGGACTTCCTGATTGGCCAAACCGTGAAGCGGACCGGCGAGACCATTAAGACCTGCGGAAAGCGAATAATAAGCATCGGATAACGCGGATCCTACCAGATGCGTCGTGTGGGCGCTTACGTTACCGCTTTCGTGATCGGAGTGGAGGATAAAATAAAGCCTCATTAAATCGTCATAGGGCGGCTCGATACCCATCATGTGAGCGAAATTGCCCCCGAGATCGAGGTCGAGATTCATTTCGATTGGCGTATCCCACCTGTATTTCATGCGATAGATATATGCGGCAATAGTCGGTAGCTTCGCAAAAATATTCATCGCGTCGAGATGCATCGGAAGCCACAAATCATATTTGCTTACACCTGCGTTATAGGCTTTCACGAATTCCGATTCGCGCTGCATTGCAAGTATGGCTGCCGAGAACATGGTCATCGGGTGAGTATCTCTAGGAATAGTCCTCAGAATATCGAAAACATATTCGGGAATCCGCCTACGCATGTTGAATTCATCGCAGAATTCCTTGATGTCGGTTTCGGTTGGGATATCGCCGGTCAAGAGGTAGTAGATATGCCCCTCTACATAGGGCATTTCCTTTCCGGGAACTTTCGGCAAAGCAGCAAGTGTTTCAGGGATTGTGCGTCCCCGAAAGCGAATACCTTCCATCGGGTCGAGATATGAGATGTCCGTTACGAGGCTTTTAACCCCGCGCATTCCGCCTATAGCTTGTCTGACAGTAACATCTCCGATAACTTTATCGCCATGCTCTTTCAGCAACCTTTTTACCCGGGGGCGATGCTGTTCTATTTTTTCTCTAAGTTTCTCTACGATAGCTGACATAAATCCTCCTTAAAAGTATTAAATTAGCTTAACCAAAAGAAACTATGATTTTTTTTTTGAAAGCGCAATAAAAAAGAATACTTAAATTATGTTGGTTGAAAAAAAAATGGTAGTAGCTACTTTTGGTCGAATATTTCCGAGTAGGAGGTCGATGATAAAAGCCATCTTATATCCGACGCCGACTGCCATTTCTCCTGTGTTATTGGTCATCCAAGCAGTAGTAACGGTAGATGATGTGCTACAGATTAAAACGATGTAGCACCTACACTTCTCCGCGCCAATGCAGCCGTAAGATTACGCAGGATATATCAACGCGTCTTTCCTTAACTCCTTTAACTCAACAATAGAATACAGTTTACTCTGTATTTTATTATTGCATTCAAATATGAGCATATATAACTTAATGCGGTATTATGAAGAAAACGCGAACTTCAAAACAGAGGTGAAGTGAAATGCACAGGATTCTCAAAAAAGACATTCTCGCCGAGAACATTAAGTTAATGGAGGTGGATGCCCCGCTGGTCTCGCGGCGGTGCCAACCCGGCCAGTTCGTTATGATCCGGCTTCACGAAAAAGGGGAACGAATTCCACTCACAATCGCCGATTTTAACAGGAAAAATAAAACAATTACCCTGATATTTCAGGAGGTCGGTAAATCGACAGAGGAAATGGGTTTCTTAAAAGAAGGCGACTCGATTCTGGACGTTATCGGCCCACTCGGACTTGCAACCGAGAGAAAAAAAGAGGAGAAGAAGGTCATTTGTATTGCGGGCGGTGTAGGCGCCGCTCCGCTTTTCCCAGAACTCCGGCATATCAAGGAACTTGGCAATTACACCGTCACAGTTTTAGGCGCGAGGAGCAAAGACCTATTGATATGGGAGGATGAACTCAAGCGCTACTCCGACGAATTTTATATCACTACCGATGACGGCACGGAAGGTTCGGAAGGATTTGTCTCGCAAAAACTGGAGGAGCTTCTAAATGACGCCTCGCCGGATGATTACGCCTATGTGCTTGCAATAGGCCCCGTTCCTATGATGCGCGCCACAGCCGATACGACGCGCCCTTACAAGCTTCCAACCTTCGTAAGCCTAAACACAATTATGGTCGATGGCACCGGAATGTGCGGCTCCTGTCGCGTAACCGTCGATGGCAAGGTTAAATTTGCTTGTGTTGACGGTCCCGAGTTCAACGGCCATTTGGTTGACTGGAACGAGCTTTCGGCCCGGCAGATTCGGTATGTGCCTCAAGAGAAAGAAGCCTGCGAGCATTTTCACAGGCAACTGGAAGAATTAGGAATCAAACCGGAATAGGAGAAAATAATGTCAAAAAAAGAAAAAACTCCCCGTCAAGAAATGCCAGAGCAGGATCCTATTGTCCGGCGAAGCAACTTTGACGAAGTAGCTTTAGGTTTTAGCGAAGAAACCGCAGTAATAGAAGCACAGCGCTGTATCCTGTGTAAGAAACCGCAATGTATCGACGGTTGTCCTGTAGGAATCGACATTCCCGGTTTTATTAAAAAAATAGCCGAGAAAGACTTTGAGAGCGCGATTGGGATTATGAAGGATCAGAACTCGCTTCCGGCAATCTGCGGAAGAGTGTGCCCGCAAGAAACCCAGTGCGAAGCGAAATGCGTTCTTGGAATTAAAGATAAACCTGTTGCCATAGGCAGGTTAGAGCGATTTATCGCCGATTGGGAGCGGGATGTTAGCGGTATTAAATCGCCTGAGAGGGCGAAACAGCTTGGCAAAAAGGTAGCTATTGTCGGTGCGGGGCCTGCGGGCTTAACCTGCGCCGGAGACCTCGCAAAAAAAGGCTATGACGTTACTATTTTCGAAGCGTTACATGCTACCGGCGGCGTGCTTCGATACGGCATTCCCGAGTTCCGAATGCCGAATACGATTATAGACGCAGAGGTTGACTACGTGAAACAACTTGGCGTGGATATACAGTGTAACATTATTATAGGACTCACATTCACAATGGATGAGTTGTTCGAACAAGGTTACAAAGCAATATTCCTCGGCACAGGCGCCGGACTTCCGAACTTTATGAATATCCCCGGGGAAAGCCTTAACGGCATCTATTCCGCTAATGAATTCCTCACTCGAAATAACCTCATGCGCGGCTACCTCTTCCCGGAATACGACACTCCTATTGGTGTTGGGAAAAACGCGGCTGTTATTGGCGGCGGCAATGTCGCCATGGACTCCATCAGGACGGCTTTGAGACTTGGCGCTGAAAAAGCGTATATCATATACCGTCGATCAGAGGTGGAACTTCCCGCTCGAATTGAGGAGATACATCACGCAAAAGAGGAGGGCGTTATCTTCCGCATATTGACCAATCCGGTCCGCTATATTGGGGACGAAAACGGCTGGGTCAAGGCTATGGAAGTGCTGGAAATGAAATTAGGCGAACCGGACGACAGCGGGAGAAGGCGTCCATTACCAATAGAGGGTTCCAATTATATTATCGAGGTTGATACGGTAGTTGTCGCAATCGGAACATCGCCGAATCCGCTACTAATGCGTGTGACATCGGGGCTTGAAACCTCCCGATGGGGAACTATAAACATCGATGAGAAGACCGGAATGACCTCGATACCGGGTGTCTTCGCCGGTGGGGACATCGTAACCGGCGCCGCGACTGTTATCGAGGCGATGGGCGCAGGTAAAATTGCAGCGAGAGGTATGCACGAATATATCACCGGCAAGTAAGCGAGGAATCCGCCAGACTCTGCATCGCGCTGAACGCCGGGTATTCTAACGACCTTGTTATACTCATTGTAAGAGTTAGTTGAGGCGGTTTCTCGCCCAACTTGCGTTTATACCCTATCGAATATGCAGTTCAAAATATCTTATTGTTCTATATGCAGTTAGATAATATCTTCTTGTGTTATTGATTATTCGACTTGCCTATTCGCATGATAACAAACCGAATTAGCCCTGGAGATAATTCCGAAATTCGATGATAATCGCTTGACAAATTCTGTGTCCGCATTATTATATAACTGTAACAGTTTACTGCAAAAAGGGATATGGAGATTATCTGTCCAAAATGCGGTCGTAAAGCCCAAATTCCGGATAATAAACTACCGGATGTGCCCGTTAATATCCGGTGCAAGAAATGCGGAACAGAGTTTCCGGTTCAAAAACCCGAACCCGACCCGGAACAAGAAGCCGTTTCCGAGCAACTCTCCGATGGTCGCCTTAAAGTCCGGTGCCCCGAATGCAATTCCGCCTACGTTATCGATCCTAATAAAATGCCTTCGGGGATAATCAAGACCAAATGTCATAAATGTCAAAATGACTTTGTATTCAGGATCGAAAAACCGCCGGTGCAAACTCCGCCGCTATCCGAACCACCCGGTGCTTTCCCCGGCTTTTCGGATATTGATTCTAAGGGCATGAACGAACCGCCGAAATCCAACGACACCCCGATAGAAATCGAGCCGGAACCGGAAGAGCCGTATGCGGATACAGATAGCGAAATTGCGAGCAGGCGGGGTTTGCTAATACCGATCGGCGTGAAATCTCAGTCATCGCAAAATAGCGATAAGCCAACGGGTTATTTTATAATCGATGAAGATAGCAATGTCAGCGGCCCGTTCGATATACTAATGCTCCGCAATTGGGTCCGAAGCGGGCAGATTACCGAAAAGACTTTTATCGAAATGCCGGACGGCGGTAGTTCCCTCGCAGGTAAAATACCCGATCTTGAATCGACATTCGAAGCGCTTAAAAAAATTGAGGTTCTCCCGGACAAACCTCCGCCGCAGATACCCACATTACGAGAGTTTTTCGGCGGAATTTTATCCGGTGCATTGGCTGGCGTGGTTTTTGGGCTGGCTCTCGCGATAGCCGCCGTAATAGTCGGGCCGAAAATCCTGCCTATCGTTGGCGGCGAAAGCGAAAACCTGAAAACAATCGTCGTAGTCCTAATTGTTCCAATAGTAGTCTGCCTCGGTGGCGTAATCGGATTATCAATTTCCGCAATCCAGGCCGTAAATCGCACGAAAGACCCTTCGGCAGACGTCTGGAATTCGGAGATGGCAGGCGCACTGGGAGCCTCGTTGGGAGGAATTTTAGCTATAATCTTACTGTTGTCGAACAACGCTGATATATTCGTAGCATTCGGCACAGTCATCGTGCTATATCTGATGTCGCGGGGAACAACGCTTGTATTCAAGCAGCTTTTCCGTTCCGATATATAAAAAAAGCCCTTCCATCGGGAAGGGCGCAATCAATCTCAAATCAAATCTACTGCTTAAGATCGAGCCATATCTTAACGGCTTTACCTCGCAATTCGGCAAGGTCTCCGTTATTCTTGAGTATATAATCGATCTGCGGGGTTATTTTATCGAATAGGGCTTCCTGGGCAGCAATACGGCGCTCGCACTGTTCCTGCGGTATTCCGCGGTCCTGGATCAACCGATTAGAACGTTGCCACTTCGGTGATTGAACTAATACTAAATAGTCGAGCTTCTCGAGAATCGAATTCCAAAATGGCATCATAGCCGCGTCGATAACTACTATTCCGGGAAATCCGCTTGTGAGAAGGTCATCGATCCTTTTATTTAAGCGCTCGACCAGTAAAGGGTGCGTAAAAAGCTCGAGCTTGGAAAGCGCCTCACTGTTGGAGAATACAATTTCCGCGATCCTCGAACGCATTATCTTGCCTGTATCGTCAACAACATCGTCCCCAAAATACTCGATTAGCTTAACCTTAACACTTGGCTCTTCGAGCACCTCATGGCCCATTTTATCCGCATCCACAAGTAAAGCGCCCATCTCGCGAAAGACATTGCAAACCGTAGTTTTACCACAAGCTACCGGTCCGGTTACACCAATAAGAATCATATCGAAAATCCTCTTCGAAAGAATCGTATTCCATAATTAATCTTATGGAAATTAGGTTCATTTGTCAATAGCCGACCCTTATTGTGCCGAAATCCGGCATTCCAAAGCCCATGAACGTGTCTTAGAACATGCTTTAGGACCTGAGCAGTTTTTCATTTGGAATGTGAAGTCAAAATCTATCAGTAAACATGTCTATTCGATGATCGACAAAAAGCGGATTATATCATCCGCCAATTCCGTGAGTATATCACTCACCTCCCGGACGTAATCGTCCTCGAGCGAAATTCCATAGGGCGATCCTTCATCCACGTAGTTATCTCTGAATTCCTTTAGCTGATGCCTATATTCTACAACATCTCCGAGAAGATCGATAACATTGTCATCGATGCCTTCAACCTCGCCATCGTCAATATCATCGAGAAATAACTCGACCTTTTCCACGAATTTCAGCCGTCCTATTGTGTCTGCGGCGTAGTTAAGATTAAAATTTACCTCTTCCCATGAAAAACTATCGCAATGGATAAGGATTTCCTCTAAATCCTCGAAATTCATCTCAAACCTCCGCTATCCTATTGTTTCGATTATAATTTCCCCATCCTCGATATCGACGACGGCTTTTTCTCCCTGCTTGATTTTGCCGGCCAAAACTGCGACAGATAGTTTTCGCCCCACCTCCGCATTTAGAACCCTCTTTACGGGCCTCGCGCCGAATTGCGGATCGTAGCCCTCGTCGGCAAGCCAGTCGCAAGCAGCGTCTGTAAGCTCAAGTTCTATCTCCCTGTCCTCGAGACGTCCGATAAATTGCCCGAACTGAAGCCGGACTATCTCCCGAACATCGTCGAGGAGAAGTGGATTGAATACTATAATATCATCGATTCGATTGAGAAACTCAGGGGGCAGAATATCGCGCAGCATTTCCAAAAGTTCCCGTCGAATTTCCTCCATTAATCTGTCGCGTTTTGCGGCTGTAAGACCTTCCGTGCGTTCCATTATCATGCGGCTACCGATATTCGATGTCATGATTAGGATCGTGTTCCTGAAATTGACCGTGCGACCTTTATTATCGGTGAGTCTGCCGTCATCCAGGACCTGCAGAAATAGATTGAAAACCTCGGGATGAGCTTTCTCGATTTCATCCAACAGGACAACCGAATATGGGCGTCGCCGGACTGCCTCCGTGAGCTGCCCGCCCTCCTCATAGCCGATATAACCGGGGGGAGCGCCGATAAGTCTGCTTACCGAGAATTTTTCCATATATTCGCTCATATCGAGTCGAATCAGGGCGCGCTCGTCGTCAAAAAGCGTTTGGGCGAGAGTTTTTGCAAGCTCGGTTTTCCCCACGCCGGTGCTCCCGAGGAAAATAAAACTACCCGATGGCCGGTTGGGATCGGTAAGCCCCGCTCGCGCCGATCGGACGACGTTTGAAACGGCCTCCACCGCCTGATTCTGCCCGATAACGCGACGTTTGAGTTCGTCCTCGAGCCGCAGCAGTTTCTCGGATTCAGTCTCCGTCAGTTTTGACAACGGTATTCCCGTCCACCCGGCGAGGCCCTTCGCTACGTCCTCTGCGGTAACTTCATCCCGAAGCACCGAGCCGTCCTTTTGAATATTAGCAAGTTCATCGCGTCGGTCTTCGAGCATTTTTTCGAGTGCCGCGATAGCGCCGTATTTAATTCTGGCCGCAGCTTCGAGGTCGCCGTCACGCTCCGCTTGTTCCAACTCGGTTTTCGCTGCATCGATTTTTGTCTGGATAGAGTTAATCTTGTCGATATAATCTTTTTCGGCGAGCCATGCGGCGCGCATAACATCGCGTTTTGCCGAGAGTTCGCCAATTTCTTCCTTTATTTCGTCGAGTTTATTTTTCGCAGATTCGTCCTTTTCGAGGCCCCGTTTCTCGATTTCGAGCTGACGTAGGCGTTTTTCTACCGCGTCCAGTTCCGCAGGCTGGGAAAACAGGTCTATCCGAAGGTTCGCCGCTGCTTCGTCTATCAAATCGATTGCCTTGTCCGGCAGAAAACGGCCGGAAACATAGCGGTCGGATAGCTTTGCCGCCGCAATGAGAGCATCGTCGCGAATTGTCACGCCGTGGTGAACCTCGTATTTCTCCCTGAGGCCGCGCAAGATCGAGATCGTCTCCTCTACGGTGTTTTCATCGATAAAAATGGGTGAAAATCGGCGTTCGAGGGCGGGATCCTTCTCGATATATTTTCGATATTCGTCGTAGGTCGTCGCACCTATCGCCCGAAGCTCTCCGCGTGCGAGCGGCGGCTTGAGCATGTTGGACGCGTCGATTGCGCCTTCTGCGGCGCCGGCTCCAACGATTGTGTGCATCTCGTCGATAAACACAATAATGTCGCCTTTCGAGTCAACAACTTCCTTGACAAATGCCTTCAGTCGGTCCTCGAACTCCCCGCGAAATTTAGCCCCCGCGAGAAGCTGGCCCAGATCGAGCTGGATAAGCCTCGATCCGCGCAGACTATCGGGCACGTCCCCGGAGACTATTTTCTGGGCGAGACCCTCGACGATTGCAGTTTTCCCCACGCCCGGTTCGCCAACCAGGGCCGGATTATTTTTCCTTCGGCGGGATAGAACTTTCATTATTCGCCGGATTTCATCGGTCCGCCCGATTACGGGGTCGAGCTTGCCCTCCGCCGCCAACTTTGTATAATCGACGCCGTATCGCTCGAGAGCGGCGAATTTGGTCTCCGGTATTTGGTCGGTAACCCGCGTGTGTCCGCGGATTTGTTTCAACGCACGTAAAAGGATATTCTCGTTTACACCGAGTTCCCTGAGGATATTGCCCGCATCCGTGTGATCCTCTTTGGCCATCGCTAAAAGGATATGCTCGATCGAAACGAAATCATCCTTGAATCGATTCGTTTCACCGATTGCGCTTTCTAAAAGACTATTCATTTCCGAAGAGAAGAAAACCTCATCCGAGATTCCGGATAGGATTGGAATCCTCCCGAGGGCGGTTTTGCTCGCTTCGAAAAGCTCTCGCGGGTCGATTGCCGCCATCGCTAGCAGCTTAAGACCAATCCCCTCGCGGTCGTCCGAAATCAGATAGAGCAAATGAATAGGCTCGATCTGGCTGTTTCTTCTCTGCACAGCTAATTCGCGCGATTTGCGAATTAACTCCTGTGATGCTTCCGTGAATTTACTGAAATCTATCATATATCCACCTATTGCTATTAAAGACTATACATCACATCTAATATGCGATTTTCGCAATTTTCAGTCAAGCCTTTTATTGGATTACAAATTTGGGAGTGAGAAAGCGGGGTGTCCATTATGACTTGACTTAGATTTAATTTAAGTTATGTTATATGATTAATCGAGGTGACGCTTACGGAAAATGGCATTTTCATATCGTTTGAGGGTATAGACGGTTCCGGCAAGTCAACACAGATGGAACTGGCTGCGGAATATATTCGTTCACGAGGTTTTATAGTTACAACAACCCGCGAACCCGGTGGCACAAAACTTGCGGAAAGAATCCGCGACGTTCTTTTAGATAAATCCCTCGATGGGCGGATTACCCCAATGGCGGAACTCCTCTTATATCTCGCATCGAGGCACCAGCACTCCGATGAGGTAATTCGTCCGAGACTGGAAGAGGGCGAAGTGGTTCTTACTGATAGGTTTGCGGATAGCTCCACGGCATACCAGGGCGGTGGGCGTGGCCTCGGAATCGAGTTGGTAGAGCGTCTTAACGAAGTGGTCATACCTCGATGGCCGGACTTGACAATCCTAATCGATATCCCCGTGGCAACTGCTTTGTCGAGGATGATAGGTCGAAATCAGGATAGGCTCGAACTGGAGGGCGAAGCTTTCCTCGAAAAAATCCGGGAGACCTACTTCGAATTGGGCCGACGACATCCCCGGAGATTCGTTGTAATCGGTGGCGACAGGCCACTCGAGGAAACTGCCGCCGATATTCAAAGCGTTATAAAAAGATTCCTTGCGACACGTTCGCAAGGAATGGAAGGAAGATAAATTGAGAAAGAAATTAATTATACCGCTGACTTTCGCTATATTGCTAATCCTATCGGCGGTGACTTTAGCGGCGACTACCGAAAGCAATCTTTTCAAAGATTTGCATTTAATCCAGAAAGTCATCTCTGAAGTTTACGAGAAATATGTCGATCCAATCGATACTCATAAGCTTATAATGTCGGGCATTCGCGGCCTTCTCGACGGCCTCGATAACCATACCGTTTTCATGACCGCCAAGGAAACCGACGATCTAAAAACCAGCACACGAGGCGAGTTCGGTGGCCTGGGAATTATTATCGGGATGCGGGATAAAATCCTGACCGTAATTTCGCCCATGGAAGGCACGCCCGCATACAGGCTCGGACTTAAAGCCGGCGATAAAATTGTTGCTATCGATGGCGAACCAACTAAAGGCATGAACACCGAAGATGCGGTAGGAGTGCTACGCGGCGAACCCGGAACACAGGTCACTATTACTATCGTCCGAACAGGCGAGCCGGAGCCGATCGACTACACGATAACCCGCGCTATAATTCACATCGAAGCGGTTCCTTTCGCCGGTATGACCGAGGATTCGGTCGGGTATATTCGCCTCGCGCGTTTCTCGGATGACGCCGGCCCGGAAGTCAGCAAGGCAATCGATTCCCTTAAAGCGGAGGGAATGAAAGGTTTGATATTCGATCTTCGCTCCAATCCGGGCGGATTGCTTTCGCAAGCCGTCGAGGTCGCCAGTTTGTTTCTATCTAACGGTGACACAATCGTTTACACCAAAGGCCGCAGCGATTCCCAGCGCAGAGATTACTTAGTCCGCTGGGGTTCTCTCTACGAAGAAGGTCCGCTCGTAGTTCTGGTCAACGGCGGTAGCGCGTCGGCAAGCGAAATCGTATCCGGTGCAATTCAGGACCATGACCGGGGGATTATCCTCGGCACCAGAACATTTGGCAAAGGTCTTGTTCAGAGCGTTATCCCCCTTCAGGACGGCGAGGCTTTGAAAATTACCACCGCGCATTATTATATTTCGTCGGGCCGCAATATCCAGAAGGAAGATTATCTCGACCGCCCGGAATCCGCCGTTCTCCGCCCCGAAGCGGAAGACGAAGGAAAAAATAAGACGGAAGAAAACATCGATGCGAAGCCACCCGCGAAATGGTGGGAACAGCAGGAGGATATTTTCGACGAGGAAACCGAGATACCTGAGGATGCCCCGATTTTCCATACGAAGAACGGACGCATTGTTTACGGCGGAGGCGGAATCACGCCGGATATCATCTCGGAAAGCGAAAAGTTGTCGCGGCTTGCTATCGAGTTAGAACGAAAGAGTGTCTTTTTCGATTTCACGGTTTTATACACCGTAGAACATCCCGATATACAGCCGGATTTCACCGTCTCCGATGAACTTTACGACGATTTTATCGGTTTTCTGGGCGAAAAGGAATTTGAGTATAACAGCATCCCGGAATTACAATTAGCCGAAGTCGAAACCTCGGCTATCGACCTCGAATACGGCGAAGAAGTCCTTGCGCAAATAGAGGGACTCCGCGCTGCACTGGATTCCGAGAAGGAGAAGGACCTCGGGCGTAACCGGGAATATATAGAACGTTCTTTGAAACGCGAAATAGTCCTCAATCTTTGGGGCGAGGACGCTAATTATCAGTTCGTTATTCTGACGAACGACCCTATTATCGAACAGGCAGCAGGCATTATCCGGGATTCGGGTGAATACTATTCGTTCCTCGAACCTCCGGATGAAGAATAGCTCGAAACATTGACCAGCCTGCTTCTTGTTCCAATCGGGTTTACTGCGGGGATACTCGCGGGATATCTCGGTATAGGTGGCGGCGGAATTTTCGTTCCGATATTGTTCTATTGCCTTGCCGGCACCTGTCCCGACGATCTAATCCCGAAACTTAGTGTGGGAACCAGTAAAGGGGCGGTAATTTTCACCGGCCTCGCGGGAGCAATTCGGCACTGGCAGTTGAAGCACATTTCTTTCCCCGTTTTAGTAAGACTTGCATTCGGGGCGTTTATTGGGGCGTTTTTCGGCGGTTTTGTAGTAAAATCGTTGCCGGGCGGCGTGCTGACCTATGCAATAGCCATTGTTCTTTTTATTGCAGCCTTACGGATGATAACCGCGAAATCTTCCAATAGGGAAACCGCAGGGCAAAGAGCTTTGTGGTGGTTACCAATCGCGGGTTTAAGCATCGGTCTCGTCTCGGCGGCAGTCGGTATCGGAGGTGGGATATTCGCCGTGCCGCTCATGGCGGGTATTTTGGGCATGGAAACCAAACACGCAGCCGGAACATCGGCAGCTATGACCGTAGTGGTAAGCTCTAGCGCGATAGTCGGTCACATGTTTTGGGGCTGCGGAATCCCGGGCCGGCCGGTCGGTTCGATTGGATTCGTTTATCTTCCCGATGCCCTCGCGCTTGGCATTCCGGCGGCTTTGGGCGCTCTAATCGGCGCGGGATTGCATAAGAAGTTCGAGCCGAAGGTTTTCAAGTGGATATTCGCCGGATTGCTTATAATAGTAGCTGTAAAGATCGCACTATTTTGATGGAATTAATTGATGAAACACAACTCTTAGGAGGGCAAATGAAGACGATTACGTTAGTTCTGCTCACACTTACGATGGCAGTTGCGCTTTTCGCACAGGCTGCTGGTGAGAAGATTGTTGCGAGTGTCAACGACAACATTCAGATCACGCTCGAGGAACTTCAGGCTGAAATCCGGACTATCCCGCAGGAAAATCTCGAGATAGCTACGACCAAAGAGGGCGTGGACCAAATTCTGGACCAGGTTATTCGTCGTAAACTCCTCGCGCTAAAAGCTCGCGAAATGGAAATGGATACGGTCACCATCGTTAAAAAAGCGGTAGCCAATTCGGAAGAATCTATCCTTGCGGATTTTCTTCTGATCCAGCTTCGCCAGAGCACTCAACTTGTAACGCCCGAACAGGCTCAGCAGTTTTACACCGAAAACGAGTCGCTGTTCTACTCCGCACCCACTTTGGAACTCAAGCAAATCGTGGTTGCCACTGCGGACGATGCCGTGAAGGTGGAGAAAGATCTTAAGGGCGGAGATTTCGACGGTCTAATGGCTAAATACCCCGGGATAACCGATGGTGCGCGATCTGGTGATCTGGGAATAATCCCTGTTAACCAGTTGGCAACCAACGTATTCGACGCTATCGGAAGCCTCGACGCCGGCGAATGGGCTGGTCCGATCCAGACTGGCTCGGGATACCACTTTATAATGGTTGTTGCTAAAGCCCCGTCCAAAAAAGTTGTTTTCGAGGAAATCTCGGAAAACTTGCAGCAGCAGTTAACGGCCAACGTAGCGAATCAGAATGTTACGGCCTATATTCAGGAACTCGAAGATAACGCCTCGATTACCCGTAACAATGCGGCGATTAAGGATGCTATCCTAACTCCGAGTCCGGCCCCGGGTAACTGATTGCACTAAATTCTTATCTATTGGGCGGTTCTCCCGTGAGGGCCGCCCTCGCTTTTTCGAGGATATTGTCGAACTCCATGTTCGGTATCGGGATAAGCTCCGGTGTATCAAAAGTAAATAGAATCGACGCCTGTATCCTATTTTCGGGAAAGGACTTGGCCTTAGCAAGTCCGCGTCGATAGACTTCGATTTGCGGCGCGTAGTATTTCGTCTTGGCTAACCTCTCTTCTCCAATCACCGCATCGGTTTTGAAATCCACGATATGATAGCCATCCGAATCGAGCCAGTATCGATCGATCACTCCGGTAATTAAAAATCCGCTCTCGCATAAGACGATTCGCTCTTCGGTCCGAACTTCCCCGCGCACATCGACTACCCGACGAACATCCTCGAATTCCAACAAATCGAGAACCCCGCGCAGCTTCGAATCGTCGAATTTATACTTACGCAATACTGCAAGCGCGATTTTCTCAATTTCCGCACCGGTAGGTAATGGAGAGGGTAGAAGCTCGAAAAATTTGTGGACTGCGCTTCCCCAATCTTTGCCCATACCGCCTTCAATCGGATGATCGACCGGATCCCTCTTCAGGCTTTCCTGCGGGGAATCCAGCAGGATAGGTAGATCGGTGGCGGTTAAATGGAACCTTCCCTGCGGTTTTTTCAGGGGTAACGAAATTTCCGGTGCTGAGCCTTCAAATAATAGTCCATCAGCAATTTCAGAGAAAACCGGCACGCCCGGTTTTTGTTCCTTCGGTGGAATCGGCCAGCTTCCCGACCCGGAAGACAGCGTTATTTTCAGCGAACCGTCGATTGTATCGATAGTCCGCGTTTCGCTGCTATTCTCGGGGATTTCCAGTTCGAGAGATTCCGCTACTAAATCCATATGGCGTCCCTTAAATTTTTGCCCCGACAGGATCAAATGGTCTCTCGCGCGCGTAATCGCTACATATAGCAAACGCTTTTCCTCAGCCTGCGTGCGCTCGATATCCATGCGCTTGAATAGCTTACGGCAATGACCCTCGGCATCGATATTGGTGATTTCCGCACGAAGGTTCACCCCGAGAAAATCGTCGAAAATTAGGTCGCATTTAGGGGAACCGCGACGGCTTTTCGAGAGATTGGAAGCTATAACGACTGGAAATTCCAATCCCTTGGATTGATGGACAGTCATAAGCCGGACTGCGTTTGTGCCCTCGGACTCGACCGCCTCCTCTCGCTCTTTTTGTGCGGAAATCCTGACAGCGCGGAAATGCGCGGCTGCCGGACCAAGCCCACGCGAATCGAAATCGGAAAGTATTCTTAAGAGTTTTTCGATGTTCGCGATTCGCTGGGTGCCGTTTAATAACGCCATAAAATAAGTCCATGCACCAGCGTCACTCAGAATTTTTAGGAGAAGCCGCGACGGCGGCAAGACCGCCGATAATTCCTCATATCGCACGAGCGATGCATCGCATTCGCGGATGTGCGCGATTTCATCGTCGTTAAGAATCCCATTCGGAAATTGTGAGTAATCACCCTCTGCAAGTGCGGTCAGACCGGAGCGAATATCCCCCTTCCCCGCGACAGAGGCAGCAAAGATCGCTGTATCTGCCAACGCAAAAAGAGGGCCGCGAAGAAGCGAAAGAAAAGCGATTCCATCGTGCGGATCGTCGAGATAGAGGAGGGCGTCGAGAGCGGAGGATATCTCTTCCGATTCGAAATAGCTTTGATTTCCAATCACATAATGGGGGATGTCCCGCGCTAATAAAGCCTCGCGCAACTCCAGTTCGATTCCGCCGCGAGTTGGATACATCACGGCGATATCTCCCCACTCCGCCGGTCGGAGGGAATCCTCGTTATCAACCACAGTCAACAATCCCCGGCCATCCTTATCGCCCTTAACCGCCGCCCAAATCCTTCGTGCAATCATTTCGGCTTCGGGATTGCATCCGCCTTTTCCTGAAATCATTATCTCGACCGAGCCAATGTGTTCGTTGGGCAGGGGACGCCGCCTGTCGAGCGGTTGCGGACTCGCGAGGAAATCGAATTCAAATGGTGGATCGTTGCTTAAAAAGTCGCCGGCTACGTGATTTATGAACGATAGAACTACCGGTGTAGTGCGGAAATTATCTCCGAGCGGATAAACCGAACCGCAGCGCTTCCCGACCCACTCGACCGCTTTTTTCACGTTAGTGACATCCGCGCCGCGAAAACCGTAGATCGATTGTTTTGGGTCGCCCACCCAGAAAACGCGCCCCGTTAATGAATCCGCAAGCGACGATACGATTTCCCATTGCAGCGGATCCGTGTCCTGAAATTCGTCAACGAGAAGCCCGTTCACATTTTGCGCTATCTCGTTGGCCACTACCTTTTCGCACACAACGCGACGAGCTGCAATAATCAGATCGTCAAAATCGGGATCGGTATTAGGCGGAAGGTTATCGCCCTCGAATTCGAGGAAACCCTCGAAAAGCCTGCCAAATAGCAACGTTGCACGGGCGTCGTTCAGATCCGCTTCCCCGGGCTCGTGTGGAAGGAAGGACGAGATGGTCTCAATGTGTTCGCGGACGGCGTTTACCATGTGTTGCGCCCTTTTAATTGTCCCGGTCGGCCAATTTTTAGCCGATCCGATCCGTCCGAATTTCCGAAGATTGCCCTCATCGTCGGAAAGTATTTTTTCCGCCCGAATGATGGATTCCGGCAAGTCGGTGCGTAAATCGCAATGGATTAATTCGTCGATAATCGTCGCAAGCTCGTCATTTTGGTTGGCTAAGTTGTTGTATTCGCGAAGGTCGCAAATTTGCCCGGCGAGCAGATTTCTATCCCCCAGCTTCCATTTATCGAATAGGTTTTTCGCGGATTTCCTCCAACGCTTAACCAATACCTCAGGCGATTCTGCCGGGCTCGCAAAATTCTCTCTCACTTTAGAGCGGTTGGCGAAGGCACTCACAAGAAACTCCGGGAGTTTCTCCCAGCGAATATAGCTTACGAGCGATACCGCCACGGAATGCATTGGATGATCGTCGTCGGCAATAGTCCGGCAGAAGCGTATAGCTGCCTTCCCGACAGCATCGCCACCCGATTGCGCTTCGAGGTAATCGAGTTCCACACCCGCCTCGATTGGATATTCGGAGATTATCCGCGAACAAAACTGGTGTATCGTGCTGACGCGGGCTTCCGCCATTTTCAGACCGGTTTCTCTCCAAAACTCGGAGTCCGCTTCTGAAGCGCCGAGTTTGCCGCAACACACCGCGATTCTATCCAACATCTCGGCGGAGGCCTTTCGCGTATATGTGATCGCGATTATCGATGACAGCGCCCGGGAAGGCGACATTCCTAATTTATCGCGCGCGTAGTCGAGCAGCGCGATGTAGCGCTCGGTGAGAACGCGAGTTTTGCCGCTTCCCGCACCGGCAATCATCCCGGTGTGCCGGGAGAGATCGATTCCTTTGGCCTGTGACGGTGTTAGGTCAGAACAGCGCGCCATTATTCCACCTCCCCGGAAATACTCTCGACATGATTTATCCCGCAGGCTCCGCTGAAAGGGCAATATGGTGGGCATTTACCGTCCCTCGGCTGCGGCGGAAAAAATCCGGCGCGAATGTTTGCGATAATTCCTCTTGCAGTCGCACTCACGTTTTCGTGCAGGGCATCCCATTCCGGTCGCTTGATCTCCTTACCGCCGGCGTCGCTATCCTCGATAGCTATTGCGTGAGTCGAATCAGGTTTCATCACCTTGAATCCGGCCACATAGGTGAGACCGACGGTCTCACCGGGATAATCTAAAAATAGCGAATAGAGGGGTAGTTGTAACGCCTTGGAGGAGAGGATATCCGATGCCGTCGGGGAATTTCCCCATTTGTAATCCACAATGCGCAGAAAACCTCTCCGGCTGGCGTCGATTCTATCGGCTTTGCCGAAAACCTTTACGCCGTCGAGTTCACCGACCAAATTTTGCTCTACGGCAATCGGAATGAATGGGTCTTCCGTGTCGGCGCAATTCCGCAAATACTTCCCGAGTGCAGTTGGTAGGATATAATCGAGTGATCCAGCAGCCATGGGATTTGGGCATTTCGAAGCGAAATCCGCGATTTTTCGCCGCGCTATCGATTCAGTTTCCGCTATTGCATCCTCGATATTCTGCGGCCCCAAACGCAAGACCTTCGAAATCCGGCCATAGTCTTCGGTAAGCGCTTTAATCCGTTCTTCGGGTTTCATTGCAGGCTGAAAAACACTATCGATTCGCTTCCTCCAGAATTCTTCAAGCGTTTCGTGGAGGATCCGACCGGCGATACTGGGAGGTATTCCCTCATCGATTTCGGCGGGAGGATTAAGCTGTAGAACTCCCCGGGCGAAAAACATAAAAGGGCACTGCGCGTAACCCTCCAACGTGGTTACGGTAAATGCATCGAATTTCCCGGCCAACAGAGGTGCGAATTCACTCCGCAAACACCCCGAGTATTCATCGATTGGAACCGCCCGCTTAATAAGGTCGATATCGAGGGAACGAGCGGCGGCCACGAGGCCGGGGGAATCGGCAAGCTCTTCGAACCGGTCTCCGAGTTCATCCCGGCGAAGACTCAGTAATCCACCAGCGTTTATCTGTCTGCGCCTGTCGCTGTATGGTTTTGATAATATACATTCGGCTTTTCGCTTCATTTCACCGCGATAAGCGGGAAACTGCTTTCCCATCGCACGCTCGAGAGATATTATAATAGGCGCGGGTGGTTTGGGCGAGTCGCCCTCCGCAAGGGGTCGTGTTAAAACCACAAGCTCAGCGCGTTCGAGCAGATTAAGGAGGTAATAATCTCGCCGAAAAGCGAAACCGGGCAGGTTAATGCCGAGTTTCTCCGCCTCGCCGACGGAAATGATAGGATATTTTGGTTCTGCAGGGGGATGAGTTCCCTGTATCATATCCGCCACAATCGCCACCCGGCCGCACTCGCGGGACATCGCGTCGGTGGGGAGGATGCGCACTCCCGCGCCGCCTTTTCTTTCCTCCTCGCCCAAATCGAGAAGGTGGAGAAAAAGCTCGCAATGATTTTTTAAGGAATCCACGCCGACGCTATCGAACAGATCGGTAAGCTCGCATGCATGCCCGAAAGCCTCTATTTCTGCGGTTTGTGCGACTATCGGACCGCGTGCGTCGTCTATAAGATTCGCAATCGCCACTTTTATCTCAAAATGTTCAAAAAGACCTGTAAGCATTTCCGCGAAAGCACTTCCTGAGATAGTCCCATTCCACTTTGCAGAAGGTATTATTTTCGAAATCCCCTCGACAATACCCGCAATTTCAATCGATCCGTCGAGTTCGGAATTTACGAGTGGCGTTAACCAGCTCTTTTCAACCGGTAATCCACCGATAATACCGCACTCGCGGGAGGTTCGCTCGTATTTTCTGACTCCCTCCTGATGAATATATCGGTGTGAAAGTAGGCGGAATAGTTCTTCATTGCCGAACTGGCTTCGGAGGAGCGCGAAGAAGCGCCGCAGGAGTTCCGCGAAATGGGTTTCCGAATGAGAAATACCGCCGGTTTGTTCCGCCGGGATTCCGTGATCCTCCAGCGCCCTGAGAATATCGCTTTCCGTCGCTCCCTCGGCAAATATTGTTATATCATCGAGTGGAATACTATATTCAAGATTTAGAGTTTTCACTACAGACGCCACGAGTTCGGCCTGCTCTGCGGGATTCTTGCCGTCGAGGACTGTTAGTTTCGGCCAGTCGGAATATGGGGATTCTGGAATTGTGGTGTCTCTATGGCCCCCTCCGACAACGGCTTTTATAAGCCCGTCAGATTCGCATGATCCTCTATCGAGTTTATCGACCTCAACGTGAATTCCAAACTCGTCCGCGATATTATGAAGCAGCTTCGCAGGCGCGTTTGCCGCGTCCGTGCGCTGCTCGCCGTAAGGATTATCCTCCTGAAGTGGGATATAGAAGTCCAGTTCCGCAAAACGTGCAAGAGCGGCGAAGAAGCTCGCTACTTCCCTGTCGATTTGGTCAAAACAAAGTGCATTGAATCGGTCGATACCGGCGAGAGCTTTCGGCTTTTCACCCTTTCGAAGGCGCTCTACAACGGCGTTTGTCAATCCGGGTTCATCGGTCATTTTTTTACGGAAAAGAGCGCGAGTATAACTATCCAGAAGCTTCGCGAGAATCCCGATTCGCCTTGAATTCCCATCGACGCTCTTGAGGAGTGTATCGCCGTCGAAAATGCAAGCTCGTCGTAAAGCCGTTAGCAAAGAAGCCATTTTTGCCACAAATCCAATAATTTCGCGCCCGTCCGCAAACTCATCGATAGAGCCGAGGACCTCGCGAACGAGCAGTATTCTTTCCCTATCGGCGATTTTTTGCGGCAATCCGAATTCCGAGGCGAACTCCTGAACAAAAGTGTATGGCGTGAATGTTCCGGGACCAATTAGAGCGCCGTCCAGCCCGATAATTTCACGAACGGCTTTTCGGATAGCACGATTATCGGGTAGAAACAGGATACCTTCCGGAAGCCTGTTCGGGATTCCTTTTACGATTTTAAGTGCCATTTCGCTCCAATGGAAAAAGGCGGGGTAAACCCGCCTTAAACCGATAATTAACGCGCTTCGGTCATCGCTTAACCACCGACACCCATGGACTTAAGAAATTCCGCGTTTGTTTTCGACTGCATAAGCTTGTTTTTCAAGAACTCCATCGCTTCCACCGTGTTCATATCCGCGAGGATTTTACGGAGGATCCATATTCGCTGTAGGTCGTATTCCTCCAGCAGAAGTTCCTCTTTGCGAGTTCCCGAGCGATTTACGTCCATTGCCGGGAATATTCTTCGGTCTGCAAGGCGGCGATCGAAGACTATTTCCATATTGCCGGTGCCTTTAAACTCCTCGAAAATAACCTCATCCATTTTGCTACCGGTCTCGATAAGCGCGGTTCCGAGAATAGTGAGGCTACCGCCCTCCTCGATATTCCTTGCAGCGCCGAAAAAGCGCTTTGGTTTCTGTAAAGCCGACGCATCCACGCCGCCGGTGAGAATCCGGCCCGAATGCGGCGCTACGGAGTTATATGCTCTCGCGAGTCGCGTAATCGAATCGAGCAGGATAATCACATCTCTTTTGTGCTCGACAAGCCGTTTAGCCCTTTCGATTACCATATTTGCGACCTGCACATGCCGGTCGGGCGGCTCGTCGAAAGTGCTCGATATAACCTCCGCCTTGACCGAACGAGCCATGTCCGTGACTTCCTCCGGTCTCTCGTCGATTAACAACACGATAAGTTTGCACTCCGGGTGATTTTCTGTGAGTGCGTTCGCGATTGTCTTAAGAAGCACTGTTTTACCGGCTTTTGGCGGGCTTGTGATCAATCCGCGTTGGCCCTTTCCAACCGGGGTTAGAAGGTCCATAATCCGTGTTGGCGCGTCACTTGGGACGCATTCCAGCTTGAGTTTTTCATTAGGGTAGAGTGGCGTCAGGTTATCGAAAAGTATCTTGTGGCGAAGTTTATCGGGACTTTCCCCGTTAACTTCCATTACCTTTAACAAGGCGAAAAAACGTTCGGAATCTTTTGGGGGACGTATCTGGCCTGTAACTTCGTCACCGGTCATCAGCGCGAATCGCTTAATCTGACTCGGCGATACGTAGATATCGTCGGGTCCCGGTAAATAGTTGAAATCCGGGCTTCGTAGGAAACCGTAACCGTCCGACAACACATCAAGCACACCGCTGGCTCGTATCTTGCCGTTTTCTGCCACAACACCTTCGAGCACCTTAAAAACAAGTTCCTGCCTGCGCATAGTGCCCGGATTTTCGACGCCCTGGCTCTCGATGAGCATAACCAACTCTTCGATGGGCATCTTTTTCAGTTCTTCTAAGTTCACTTTTGCCTCCGATATTTTCGGGTTATTTTTTTTGTCATGTCATTTCGGCGCTTTGCCGATGGAAATTTATTTCGCTTCAGAATCCATACAAAATTACATATTCTCGGGAGCATCGATGCCGAGGAGACCGAGGCCGAGAACAAGAGTTTCCTTTACGGCACGGCATAATGCGACCCGTGCGAGTGTGATTGCCTTGTCTTCATCGACAACCCTATAGTGTGCATAGAACGGGTGGAAAAGTTTGGCCAGTTCCAGCAAATAGAAACAGATATCGTGGGGCGATTTTTCCAACGCCGCACGTTCGACGACCGTAGGCCAGACCGCGAGTTTACGTGCCAGTATTAATACTTCCGGTTCAGTAAGATAGGCGAGTTCATCCCGACCAACGGAATGAGTTTTTATCCCTTGATTCTCCGCAAATTTAAGGATACTACTAATCCGGGCGTGGGCATACTGGATGTAATAAACGGGATTCTCGTCGGACTCTTTGCGAGCTAAATCGAGGTCGAAATCCAGATGAGCCTCCATCCGGCGGGCGGTGAAAAAAAATCGCGCTACGTCCACGCCGACATCCTCCACAAGCTCACTTAACAAAACAATTTTGCCCGCGCGTTTGGACATCCGAACCTTCTCGCCGCCCTCTATGAGGTTTACCTGCTGCAGAACGAGCACATCGAACTTGCCCTCATGCCCCAAAGCCGCCATAGCGGCCTTAATCCTGCCGATATGGCCATGATGGTCCGGCCCCCATATATCATAGCAGAGGCCGAAACCGCGATTAAATTTGTCCTCATGGTATGCAATATCGACTGCGGCGTAGGCGTATTCGCCATCAGATTTTACCAGCACGAAAGGTTCCTCGTTGGGGTTATACTTATCCGCGCGGAACCATAGCGCGCCATCCCGTTCGATAGTATCATCCTGCTCTTTAAGCCTATCGATAACCTTCGCCACCGCGCCCGTGCTACGGAATTCAGCTTCGGAGAAATAATTGTCTATATGTGTATTGAATTCCCCGAGGTTTTCCCTGATACCTCTTTCTAATGCCGCGACTATCCAGGCTCGCGGGTGCGATATATCCGGCGTTTCCCCGATATTCCACGCCTCGATAATCTTAGCGTGTTCCGCAGGGAAACTATCTGAGTAAATCGCCGCAAGATCGGCGAGATATTCGCCATAGTAGCCATCCTCGAGTGGAATTTCCCAATCGAGTCCCGCGCCCTGCCGGATTCGCGCAATGAAGCTGTCCTTCAGCATGAGAATCTGGTTGCCGGCGTCGTTGAGGTAATACTCGCTCGAAACATCGTATCCGGCGTGACGCATCAGGTTTATAAGAGAGCTTCCTACCGCCGCCGCTCTCGCACTAACGACATTAAGAGGGCCGGTAGGATTGGCTGAGACATATTCTATTTGAATTGGGCCTGAATTATTGGGTTTACCCTTACCGAAATCCTGCGGATGTGCAATTATTTTCGCGAGAAGGTTGTGCAGATAGTCCCGGCTGTATCGGAAATTAATGTAGCCGGCTCCCGCAGGTTCCGCCGATTCGATACCTTCGGGCAGGTCTATCACTTCGGCAATTCCCTCCGCGATTTCTCTCGGTGATTTCCTGATAATCCGTGCCAGTTTGAATGGCAGATTAGACGACAGGTCGCCGAAATCGAAGTCGTCGGGTATATCCAATTCGGGGAGCACATTTTCGCCCCATAGATTAGCGACGGCGAGTGAAATAGCTTCGCAAAGTTTTTCTTTTTTATCATTCATAACCGACAGTTTCGTCCTCTGTTTCTATTTCTTCCGCCGGAGCGTCGGCCCAATAATCGTCGAGTGCGTAAAATTCTCGTTTCTCGGGTATAAACAGGTGCACGACAACGTCGAACAGGTCCAGAATAATCCATGAATCACTCCTAAGGCCGTCCGAATGGACAGTGCCTATTCGCGCTTCTTTCATCTCTTCGATAAGGTCCTCTCCGAGTGTTCTAAGGTGTCTCGGACTTTGCGCATTCGCGATAACGAACCAATCGGCGATATCGGAGAGACCGCGCAAATCGAGAATTCGCAAGCGCTCGCCCTTTCGTTCGACAATCGTTTCCGCAATGGCCGTAGCGAGTTCGCGGCCTTTAGTGACATCATTTTTTACCATACTTTTAACTTCCGAGTTTTTCGAGTATTTTGGGATAATCGAGCCCGATCACAATTGTTGCGTCGAGCATTAGGCTATATTTTTGAAGAACGATCCTGTCTTCCGGCAATCCGAGCAGGCTACAAAGCGAATCGGCTATCGAGGGATTGCCCAATCTATCCACAACAAGGCTCGATGGATATGTGAAGCCGCTTTCATTCTCGATCTCAACCACATCGATTCCTAACTTGCGCAGCGATTCCGCAATCTGCATTACGTCGCCGGGTCTTCTGCATCCGCCAAAAAGCTGCACTTTGATTGCCCTGCCGTCGATTAATCTCGGTTCGGTTTGTTTTTCTACAACTGGCTGCAAATAACCCACTATAATAACAATTGCCACCGCCGCCAAAACGGCGATTATCGACCAATCCAGAAATGCATTTGCTTTCTGCATTACCGGGGAATCTTGGCTTGATTTGTCTTTGCGGAGTTTCGTCATTGATGGCGCTTATCGCCGTAGGATATTCGCTTTGATATTTGAGTTGAGACCGGCGCCGTAAAGCCTTTGCGCCGGAAGTCTAAGGTTAAGTGTGAGTTGGCCGCCGTCGAATGGCCGCCAATCCATTCGAAAGGTCGGGGTAAGTTCCACGATTTCGCCGGAACCGGACTGCAGCCGCGAAAGCTCTAATGTTGTTTTTGTTTTCAATCTCGGGCTTAAAACATAATCGAATCCGTGCAGATAACTCATCATCGATACGCTCGATTTGCCGTTGGTGGTGTAACCGAGGCTCAACGACCGGAATTGCGTTAGTTTTTTCGGCGAGAGCAGGGATTCGTGTCCTCCGGCGCCGGTATCGAGAGTCATCTTCGGATTTTCCACTTTTCCGGGCGCAGGTTCAGGAACGCGAATTTCCTGCGCATAGCATAAAGACGCGATCATAGCGAACACAAGTATAAATGAAGATTTTTCTGCCATTATCCTGTTTTAGGATTCGACTTTCGGAGAGACTATTATAATCATTTTAGTAATACTCAGGCGAAAGTCAAGATAAATTTGAGAAAAGCGAATTCGAGGTTCTTCATACACAATTTACATTTATTCCGGTCGAAGTCAAGCTAATTATCTGCAACCGTCGTTAAAAAAACGAGTGTTCCTGTGTATGTCTATCCAAATTGGTTCCAGTTTTCTTAGCTAATCCCTTTTCGCAGTATTGCTACGGATAGACAATTTGCTACTGACCTATCGCAGAAATTATACCAGAATACACTCGCGAAACTCTATATTCCTTGACAGGGGAAGAAATAAATCCTAATTTCATCGAGTTAGAATATTGTAAAATAAATACAAATCCCGGAGGAGATATGCCCAAAATAAGCGTCCGTGCGAACCGCGTTCCCGCCTCGCCGATAAGAAAATTGGTCAAATATGCGATGGATGCCAAGGCTAAGGGAAAAAAAGTTTACCACATCAATATTGGCCAGCCGGATATCGAAACACCCGAGAGTTACTGGAAAGCTATTCACGAATACCCGTCGAAAGTGCTGGCATACGGCAACGCTAGGGGAATTCCCGAGTATGTCGAAGACCTCGCCGCGTATTACAGAGACGCGGGAATCGATGTGACGCCTGAAAACATCGTTGTCACAACAGGCGGTAGCGAAGCTATCGTATTTGCTATGATGGCAGTCTGCGATCCCGGCGACGAGATCGTTGTGTTCGAGCCTTTCTATCCGAATTACAACGGCTACGCCGCTATGAGTGGCACGGTTTTGAAGCCCGTAACCACCGATCCGGAAACGGGATTTCACCTTCCGCCGAAAAGCGAAATCGAAGCGGCGATTACGGATAGGACAAAAGCTATCCTTATCTGCTCGCCAAACAATCCGACCGGCACAGTCCTAACCCGCGAGGAATTAGAAATAATTGCGGACATCGCCGAGGAACGCGACCTCTATGTTATTTCGGACGAGGTTTACCGCGAGTTCGTTTACGAGGGTATTCATACGAGTGTATTCCACATCCCACAATTTGGCGAACGCGCAATTATTCTCGATTCGATCAGCAAAAGATTCTCGTCGTGCGGCGCTCGAATCGGTTGTGCCGTCTCAAAAAACGACGATTTTATCAACGCTCTCTGGCGAATGGCCCAGGCGCGGCTTTGCCCCCCGACTATCGAACAGATCGGCGCGGAAGCGGTTCTCGAAAACCTATCTCCGACATATTTCACTGAGATGAAGGACGAATATCGCCATCGTCGCGACATTGCGTTGGAGGAAATCGCCAAAATCGAAGGCGCGTTCTGCAAAACGCCGTCGGGGGCTTTCTATATTATGGTCAAACTTCCGATCCGGGATGTCGAGGATTTCGCCAAATGGATGCTCACCGATTTCAATTCCAATGGCGAAACCACTATGATAGCGCCAGGACCCGGATTCTACGCCACTCCGGGCAAAGGCAACGATGAAGCAAGGTTGGCATATGTCCTGCATAGCAATGACTTACGCCGCGCTATTCAGATACTCGGCGAGGGAGTGGAAGCCTATAACAATCGCTAATTAGCATACGTAACACGCAGGGGAGTCTTAATGATCGACGGTTTACTGGTGAAAGACCTTAAAGTAATCCCGGACGCGCGAGGAAGGCTAATGGAAATCCTGCGCCGCGATGATCCGACTTTCGAGGAGTTCGGACAAGTATATATTACAACGACTTTGCCCGACGTCGTCAAAGCGTGGCATTATCATGCACTCCAGACGGATAATTTTGCCTGTATCCAGGGCACGATACAGGTGGCTCTTTTCGACGCAAGGAAAGACTCACCCACATTCGGCGAAATCAACGAGTTATTTATTGGCGTGCATAATCCAAAACTTATTTCAGTGCCGCACGGTGTCTATCATGGCTGGAAATGCGTGGGAATAAATGAGGCGATAATCGTAAATATCCCCACAGAGCCATATAATTACAAGAATCCCGACGAACACAGGCTGCCGTGGGACGACCCGTCGATTCCATATGATTGGTCGAAGCGTAACGGTTGATATAAACAAAGGCAACTCATTGTCCAACAATAAGATATTAATAACCGGCGGCGCGGGTTTTATCGGCTCGAATTTCGTCCGAACGCTTTTACGAGAAGCCGACTACGATGAAATCGTAATTCTCGACGCTCTCACTTATGCGGGAAGTCTCGACAACCTCGATGGTTGCCTACATGATTCGCGGGTGAAATTCGTTCGAGGCGATATCGCCAATCCGGATACGGCTCTCGAATCCATGCGCGGGTGCATGCATGTAGTAAATTTTGCTGCGGAAACCCATGTAGATCGCTCCTTAACAAGTGCGGATCCATTTTTACATACTAATGTTATGGGGACTTATGTGCTTCTGGAAACCGCAAGGCAGGCTAAACCGCTTCGTTTCTTGCATATCAGCACGGACGAGGTTTACGGCCCCATGCTCGAAGACTCCGCGTTGGAGAATGCCCCGTTCAACCCGTCATCGCCATATTCCGCAAGTAAAGTGGCGGCGGAAGCGCTGGCGAATTCCTATCGCGTCAGTTTCAACGTGCCGACGTTAATCGTGCGCCCCACAAATAACTATGGGCCATATCAATATCCCGAGAAGCTAATCCCATTTTTCGTTAAGAGGGCGGTAAACGGCGAGACACTACCTGTTTATGGCGAGGGCCTTCAAATCCGCGACTGGCTTCATGTGGAAGACAATTGCCGGGCGATAAAGCTCGTGCTCGACAATGGTTCGCCCGGGGAAGCCTATAATATAGGTGCGGATAACCATTACGAAAATATCTATGTAACACGACGGATGCTGGAAATCCTCGGCCTACCGGAAAGTAGAATCGAGTTCGTTACCGATAGAGCCGGCCACGATTTTCGCTACGCCGTAGATTCGGGAAAAATGAGAACTCTCGGTTGGAAACCGGAAGTCCCGTTTGAGGAAGGTCTCCGGAATACTACTTTATGGTTTGCCGAAAGATTCGGAGGTAAAATTTGAAAACAATCTGCGAATATATTGCAATTCCACTTGCCTTGCTGATTATGATTACGCCCGTCTTCGGGCAATCGGTGCAACAATCTTTGTTGCAGGATATGAAACAAGTTTCTCAAAAATCGGGCAACGCCCGCGCGGGTAGAATCGCAATCGATGACGAACTTCGCAAACAGGTTCGCGGGAAGCAGGACGAGCTTCGCAATGCCGTGGATTATATCCCGCTCGAAGGCTCGGTGGACGAGCAAACCTACATTATCGGCCCCGGCGACCAGTTTTTAATTAGTTTTGCCGGTTCGATGGAGGAGAAATACGTCGTCCCGGTTGGCGCGGACGGTTACGCGATTCTTCCTTACACATCGAGCGTTCGCGTGTCCGATATTGCATTGGCCGAGGCCAAGGTGGTCATTCGCACCCAGTTGACTAAGATTTATTGCGAGGAGGATATCAGCGTTACGCTCGCATCGGCGCGGCTTTTCCTGGTTCATGTTACCGGGATGGTTGCGATTCCGGGCGCATACGCAGTAACCGCCGCCGATAGAGTCCACTCGGCAATCGAGATTGCGGGTGGAGCGCTATCAACTTCCGAACTTTCCAATGTAAAAATATTTAGGAATGGCGATACTATCTCGACGGATATTTCAGATTACCTTTCGTCGGGCAATATAGATAGTAATCCAACCTTGTTCGATGGGGATATAGTTTTCGTTCCCTCTTTCGATTATGCAGCCCCATGGATTTATCTTTCTGACGGTTCGATGACCGAGGGCGCTGTTAATACTATTGGAAATGAGGACCTTCGTGGATTTATCACGCGAATCGGCGCCGACCGGCAGAGAATCGACCGAAGCAATATTACGCTTATCCGGCAGGGCGAGGAGTATCGCGTAGATCTTTTAAGTTCGTCCGAAACCGTTCCGCTTGGAACCGGAGACAGCCTTTTTATGCATCTTCTGCCGGATTCGGTTTATGTTGGTGGCAGGGTAAATCAGGGCGGTTCCGTCCCGTATATAGCGGGAAACGATGGCAGGGCTTATGTCGCGATGGCGGGTGGAGTCGCCAAGGAGGGGACGATATCGAAAATCCGGATTTACCGTAACGGGGAGAGAATTAGCGCCAGCAAAGCCGGGACTATCCAACCTGGAGATGTCATTATCGTAGGCACCGACGGTTTTTATATCATGACCGAATTCCTGAAAACCCTCGGACAAATCGGAACTTTCGCATCGGCAATTTACGTGATTGGCTTCAGGGATTAAAATGAATAGAAAAATAGATTATAAAGACCCATACTGGTGGATTTGGTCGTTTCTCGGCAGTTGGAAGCTCCTTATTTTCCTACCTGTTATTATCGGCGTTATTGCTTTCAGCGTTGCGCAGTTTATTTTACCGAAATGGTTTGAAGCCGAGTCGGAAGTTATGCCTCTTTACAGATCTGGCGATATGGGCGGCGCATTCGCTAATATGATAACCGGAATGATGAGTATGGGCGGCGGCGGTGGTGACTATGTCCTTCCCATGATGACTACGCCATCGGATTTGTGGGGAGCGATTATCAAATCCAACTCCATTGTCGATACGCTAATAACCGAGTTCGATTTAGCCGAGCGATACAAACAGGGAATGCACGAAGACCTTCGCGACGAAGTGCGGGGGCATATCGATACGGAGGTTACCGGCGAAGGTATCCTGATAGTCCGTTTCGAGGACAAACACCCCGTATTCGCTGCAACAGTAACTAATGCCATTGTCGAGCATCTCGACCGGATAAATAGAGACCTTCGCAGCGGAACCGCGAGTCAGTCCCGCGAATTCGTCGAAGAAAGACTCCGCGAAACTGAAATATCCCTTGCGGAAGCCGAATCGACATTCACGGAATTCCAGAAAGAACACGGCACAATATCCCTCGAAGACCAAACCCGCGTGGCAATCGAGAACGCGTCGCAGGTTCGCGCGGAACTTCTCATGGCGGAAGTGCAATTGGGAATACTGACGTCGTCAAAAAAATCCGCGCACGGCGAAGTAGGGGAAATTCGCAGCAGAATAAGCGCGTTAAAAAAGCAACTAAACGATCTTAAAATGGGAGAGAACGAGGAGGAAGCTTTCGGACTTGTGGAAATCCCCGATCTCGCTATCGAATACGCGCGTCTTTTCCGCGAGATGAAAATCCAGGAACTTCTTTTCGAGTATCTAACGCAGCAATACGAGCAGGCGCGGATCGAGGAGAAAAAGGACCTCCCGATCTTGCAGGTTCTTTCAAAGGCGAAAGTGCCCGAGAAAAAGGCACGGCCAAAGAGAATCGTTGTCGCGGGATTATCGTTTTTCGGCGCGTTAATCCTTACCGGAGTGTGGATTGCGGGGAGTGGCGCTCTCGAACGCATGCACCAATTGTCGCCGGAAACATATGCCAAACTCAACACAGCCCTCGGTGGAAGGGAACCGAAAAAGGAGAAATCGAGTGAAAGTTCCTCTACTTAACTTAACCAGACAATACGAGATTATTAAGGAAGAAATAGAGCGAGAGGTTCTTGGTGTCCTACGTTCGGGATGGTATATCCTCGGGCCGAATGTCAAAGCTTTCGAGGAAGAATCCGCAAAATACTGCGGTGCGGAATTCGGAATCGGATTAAATTCGGGAACGGACGCTCTCAGAATAGCACTCAAGGCGGTAGGAGTGGGGCCGGGCACGGAGGTTATCACTTCCGCATTCAGTTATTTTGCAACTTGCGAAGTAATATCCGACCTTGGCGCAAAAGTGGTTTTCGCGGATATCGAACCGGACACATTCAATATCGATCCGGATGATATTGCACGGAAAATAACGCCCCTGACTAAGGCGATAATCCCCATACACCTGTTCGGTCAGTTGGCCGATATGGACCGGATAAAAGATATTGCCGGGAAAATCCCGGTTATCGAAGACGCATGTCAGGCTATCGGAGCGACCGGGCCGTCCGGCAAAGCCGGCTCTATCGGCGATGCATCCGCTTTCAGCTTTTTCCCGAGTAAAAATCTTGGCGCTGCCGGCGATGGCGGCCTTCTAACGACGAATAGCGAGGATATTTTCGAAGCCGCGCTGTCTCTCAGAAATCACGGAACCGCAGGCGACCGCTATCGCCATGAATCTTTCGGATATAACAGCCGCCTCGACGAAATCCAAGCTGCAGTGCTAAGAATTAAACTCAGACATCTCGATGAATATAACGGCAAACGCAGGCAAAACGCCGAGGCCTATACGACTGCATTTAGGGATATAGAGGGTATTGAACCCCCGACGGAACGCGACAGATATTCGCATATGTATCATCAATACACTGTTCGTGTTTTCAACGGCAAGAGGGACAAATTATTCGAGGCCCTTCAAGCCGCGAATATCGGCTGCGCGATTTACTATCTGATTCCCCTTCACAAGCAACCCGCATACTCCGGCCTCTACGACAGCCTGAATTTACCGGTGGCTGACAGAGCATCGTTAGAAGTCCTTTCACTGCCGATCTTCCCTGAACTATGTCGCGATGAAATCGAATATGTGATAGAAACAATAACGAATAACCTATGACAAATATGAAAAACACATTTCTGGTATTCGCGGTTATATTGGTTTCATTGCCGCTTTTAGCCGAGGTCATTCCGGAAATAACCGGTCCGCCCAGAATCGTAGCGGAACTCGGGCTTCCCGAATTACCAGATACAATGACGTTCTGCCGCTCCGATTCCGCGCTTTTGCAATACGGCTGGTCGGTCAGAGTTCGGCTTTACCCGGATTCGAGCAACGTTCCGGATGTTCTGAATTTGTGCGTTAAATACGAACATGGCCCCGGCGAGGGTTGCTATAGTTCTACATTTGTGAAGGAATGCCAGTGGGGCCTCGAAAGGCTCGGAACGGAGCGTATATTCTATCGGCTCGGTAATATGCGGCTTGCGCTTACCGATTCCAGTATGCTTATGGAGGCCGAGATTCCGCCTTACCTGTTCGATTCTATCGACTCTATCGACGTTTATGCGGTCACCGACAGGTTTTTGAGGGATGAAGGCTATAGCCTTCGTGACATGACGGATTACAAACCTATCGGGAAAAAATTCTACGACCGCGTTGGCGACCTAAACGATCCCCGTTTCGATATCAGATTTCTGCGAGTCGATATCGAGAACCTTCCACCAAAAGAGCCTAAAGAATCCGAGGAATAAAGACAGCCTTTTTCTAAACACTATTCTGTTAGTTTTCGCTTGCAGCGAAAATTAATATCCCTATCATTCGGACCTATGAAAAAGCGACCGGAATATACCGATCTCAAGAAATCGTTGAAGATATCCGTCAGCGAAGGCGTTTCATCGCAGGTTTTTACGTCACTCGGTGGCCCGGGTAGTGTTTTCCTAACGAAATTCGCGGTAATGCTCGGCGCTACCCCTTTCCAATTCGGGATACTGGCCGCTATCGGTCAACTTTCGCAGCTATTCCAACCTCTCGGCGTTGCGCTAACCCGCAGGAGTAAAGAGCGCAAGCCAGTAACCCTGAAACTCCTATCGGTGGGCCGCACAATTGTTTTACTTTTCGGAATACTGCCTTTCTTTCTGCCGAAAAACATAGCAATATGGGCATTTCTCGGACTTTTTCTTGTAAGCTCGTCATTTAATGCGGCTGGGCTTAATACCTGGATAGCCTGGATTTCTGATCTTTTCCCACTGCGGATTCGCGGCAGATTTCTATCCCGGAGGTCGCAATTCCTTCTAATAGCGGCTTTAATAACCGGTTACTTATTCGGGGCGTTCGTCGATATGTTCGATCCAAATCCGGGGGCAATAGCGATTTGGCTTGATAATCTACTTGGTATCGCCGTCGAGGGCTTGACCGAGTTCCAACCTTACGCTCAAGCTTTCGTATTCGCGATGGCCGCTGTTGCGGGGATTATTGGAGTGCTTATTTTACGTAAGCAACCGGAGAGACCCAAGAATGTGGAATCGGAGAGCATTGCGCAAATACTGATTTATCCTCTGAAAGACCCGAATTTTCGCAGATTGCTTATTTACGGTCTCTGGTGGATGCTCGCAATAGGTATCGGCGCGCCTTTCTGGCAACCGTTTATGATCAAGAAACTCGGTATGTCCATTGTTTATATTCAAATTTACGGGACTATCAGCGTGATTGCATCTCTGGCCAGTCTGCGGCTTTGGGGTTTATTCATCGATAAATACGGAAATAAAACCGCGATGCGTTTTGCGATAATTCTCGGAGGACTTAATCCGCTGGTCTGGCTTCTGGCAACCCCGGACCGCTTTTGGATTGTTTACCTCGAGGCCGCGCTGTCCGGTGTTATGTGGTCGGGCGCGAATATTGTCGCGGTCAATCTTGTTCTCTCTATTGCGCCGAAAGAGCGCAAACAGGCTTATTCCGGGGTTTTTGGCGCATTTTCCGGCGTAGCGATGATGACCACAATGATGCTATCGGGGATTTTTTTGCCAAAAGCCCTCGATTTCGGCGGTTTCCATCTCGAGCCGGAACAGGTTCTTTTTGGGATAACCGGTATCGCCCGTTGGACAACGCAAATCCCGCTTACATGGATCGAAGAGCCGGGTGCAGTTCCAGTGCGAGATACAATCTATATGCTTCAAGAAACCGCCAAGGTTCGTATTGCACGAATGACCGAATGGTTCACCGGGCGAAATCGTAGATAACCCAGCTTTTCACTTGCGCAGCTCGCACCCACGCCGTATAATTCGACATCGAAAGGAAGGATAGCCATGAAACTCGTTTTCCTTATGATGCTCGTTTCCGGGATGCTCGCAAGCGGGCAAATAATGCTCAAAACTGGCCTTACGAAGGTCGGCGGTTTCTCGGTCTCAAATATCATACCGGTGTTCACTAACGGTTGGGTGCTGGGCAGTATCGCCATGGTCTCCAGCCAGATGCTACTCTGGTTCTGGATACTCTCCCGATACGATTTGACTAAAGCCTACCCGTTAATATCGATGTCGTATATTTTTGCAATGGTTTTAGCCTTGATCTTTTTCAAGGAACAACCGAGCCTTTTCAGAATACTCGGCACAATCCTAATCGTCGCCGGCGTCGCGATGGTGGCGAAATAAAAAAATAGATTATCCAATTCGGCCCTTGAGAAAGGGCCGTTTCTTTATTATATTTCTAAATAAATAAACATACGAAAGGGATATTATGGAAACAAAAGCTATCGTTTTAATTATTTTACTCGTCGCTGTGGTTGGGATTTTCGCTCAACCGCTGTCCGTAGAAATAGAGATGGACGACACGGTGATATGCGAACAACTCGACTCTATCGCATTTCCAATCAATGTTACAACAACGGGAGGCGCGCCGCCATACGAGTATATGTGGGCCCCTTGGGGAGCTTATGTTTCCGGCCATATCGAAGACATTATCGCCATTCCGCCTCTCGGTGTCGTTACCGAATATGTGATTATGGCTTGGGATGCCGCCGGCGATACCGCCTACGACACGGTTTATGTCAGCGCTGTCGGTCCGGATGCATTCGCGGCGGTGGATGTCGAAGCTTGCCCATTTACCTATGTCGAGGTTGGTTGCCCTTCGATGGGAATCGGCGGCGCTAACGTCGTCTGGCGAACTCTCGACGGCGACTCGGTCGGAGCGGGACCGAGTTTCTGGTTCCTACCGGAAACAACGATAACTCTCGTTGCCGAAGCAGTTTATTCGTATTGCCCAAGTATTTACTTCGACACTGTCTTGGTCGAAATGGCCACCGAACCGCCCGGGCCGTTTGCATGGTGGGGGCCGGTTCCCGACGACACACTGCCACCCGGCATGGTGGAACTTTGCTGGTCGATGCCTCCCGGCGACACGCCGATATACTTCGATGTCATCCTCGACGGCTATACGGAGGCTTCCTGGATAACCGATACCTGCTACGACGTGGGCCCGTTCCCATGCGGAGAGTCTCATAGTTGGTATATCGAAGCATATAACATCTGCGACTATTATTCCGACGGTTGCGGCATTTCTCATTACGATTCAACCGGTTCGGAAGGCATTCAATTCGGCGACACATTCTCAGGCGGTTTCGATCCGCCATTCCACACCTCGCCCTGTGATTCAACCGACACTCTCGGCTATCCGGCGGGTTATTTCTACATTATTCAAGGCTCCGATACGTTCTGCGTGGAGCCTTATCTGGTGGATGTTGCGACGGAATCGTTGTGGTTCAACTACACTTCGTCGAGCATGCACACCGGAGTCGAAGAGGCATACAAGAGCAAAGCTTTCTTCTTCTACAATGAGCATACAGGAAATATGGGGATTCTCGTTGTGCATAATATAGATGTCACAGGAACAACGGACGCTACCTGCGAGATGTATTTCATAGACTTACCCCCAGGCGCAGCACTTGCTGTTTCCGACGACCCCGGAGAATTTGACCTATCCGCATGGCCGCAGGGAGACTGGGCATGGTGGAATAATACCGACGGCGGCGCGGCATATCTGCCCCGCGCTGAATGGAAATTCGCTATCGACCATACATGGGGCGGTCTCGACCCGATTACGAGCTGGTGGTTCCTCTCCGGCGCGACAGGCGGCACGGAAATCCCGTTATCCATGACTCTCGGCGACACTCTATATCTTGGTCACGGATTCCTCCAGCTTCTACCATATCCGAGCGATTACATTGTCATAGATAGCGTGACTGCCGGTGTCGATTCCGAAATAGAAGTAATAGTCCATAACTCCGACGAGACTATCGATACACTGTATATCGGCGGGGTCGATAATACTGATCCGCACTTCGTAACATCGGACTTTCCGCCAATACTCGGACCGGACGACTGGGGAACGATAGCCCTCGATTTCTTCTCCGCGGATACGGGGATGTTTTGTGATACTATCTGGGCGCTAACCAACGAACCATGCGGCACGAATCCGATCGTGGTTTGCGTGCATGCCACCGCGCCGCCGGTAGAGGCCGAAATCGTCGAGCCTTTACCCGAAACATGGACATCGTGCGAAGGTCAACCGATATCGATGACGATTGCTTCCGAAGGCGAAATGACGCTTAGGTTGGATATTCCAAGCGGTTCGTGGACGACGGAATACTGGGATACGACAACGTCGGCGTGGCTACCGGCCGTGGATATCTCCTATTCCGGTTGGGGCAGCTACCTTTTCGAGGGCAGCTCGTGGATTTGGGATTCTGTTTACACGGGCGGTATAACCGGCAGACGCCTAACTTTCCGGACGCTTGTCGAAACGCCCGACGGCACGATTATCGACTCGGCCTTCGTTTCGATGTATGCCGACAATTCGGCGATTTTCTATATGAATGGCGACTCGGTCGGCGCGGACGACGACGGCGCTACGTGGAATCACATGTTCACTTTCGATTTGACGAGTTATATGCACGGCGGGATAGATACAATGACTGTTCTCGGTATCGATTTAACGGGCGTTGCGGTCGGCGTCGATTTTCTGGTTAGTGTCTTTTATCGCGTGGATTGCGGACTCGACCTCTCGAGTATCGATTTCGTCGTGAACGGGATTTATCATACCGTCGGCGACGGATTCCTCGATTTCGTCGATCCGGATTATCTTATATTCACGCCATTCGGCGCGGAGCTTTTCGAGGACGGCGATATCGTTACGGCCTGCCTCGATTCGTTGGAGAATTTCTGCGACGGTTATCTCGCGGAACCGATTTGCTGGGATTTCTTCGTCGATCTTGCCGCGCCGTTTATCGAGAACTCGTATCCACCGATCGATACATTCGTCGCGGAACCGATCCCAACGATATCGACCGATGTTATCGATCTCGGTTCGGGCGTGGATACGAGCACTCTCGTATTTACGGTTTCCGACAGCGTAATCGCGCACGACGATTTTTCGCTTACGCCCGTTACCGGCGGCTGGACGATAGAATACACTCCGGCTTCGCCTATAATGACCGCCGATACTATCTGGGTCTGTGTTTCCGCGACGGATACTACCGATTATTGCCCGGACAACGTTATGGATACATGTTGGTATTTCTTCAATATGAGCCCCCGCGAGGTCTGGTTCCCGACAGTATTTGGAGCTCCTTGCGATACCGTTCTCATACCGCTGATAATCGACGGTCTCGATTATAGCTGGATAGGCACCGCCGATTTCGCTTTCCGTATCGATCCGGAGATTGCGATTCCCCTCGGGATAATAACCACGGGCTCGCTAACCGATGGGTGGGGAGTCGCGGGATTGGTCGTCGATCCTATCGCCGGAACGGTTTCCGCTACTATCGCCGGTTCGCCGCTTTATTCGGGCGGCGAGGGAGATTTCCTCTATCTTGAAGTGCAAATCCCATGTAACGCGCGCGGCGGTTCATACACGAACGTGGAAATCGATACTATCTGGTTTAACGAGGGAGTTCCGGAAGTATCCTGGACGCACGGGCTTCTCGCTGTGGAACTTCTTCCACAGGCTTTTACGTGCGATATCCGGCTTAATCGGACTATCCTACCGACGGAAGACTATGTCGTCACGTTCACCGCTTTGCCCGGGGCGACCGATAATTACGATCCGGGTCTGGATATCCAACAGGTGCCGCCGCCGGATTGGTTCGTGGATGGCTGGTTTACACTCGACGATACGATTTTCACTCATATAAGCAAACTCATACGAGACGCGAAAGCGGTGGCTCCGCCGGTAACATGGTATCTGGCCACCTCGGATGAGCCTAACGGAATTGCCCGTTGGGATCCGACGCGTTTCCCCGAAGGCGAATTCCGCATTAACGGGCTTGTCGATATGAAGCGGGATTCCGTTGCGTATTTTAGCACCGACGATACGCTCGTAATAGAGTGGTTCATGCCGGAACTTCAAGCGGGTGAATTATCTTTCGAACCGGGCTGGAACCTTGTCAGTTGTCCGCTTCTTCCGGATGGACACACCGCAAACGAGGTTTTCGCCACGACTATGGGTGTTTTCCGCTACATAACCCCTTTAAGCGCCTACGATTTCGCATATACGATTCGCGATGGCGAAGGCTACTGGGTATGGGCGGATAGCGTTTATTCTATACCGCTTATCGGCGGCGGAATTGACGGTTACAGGCGGCAGGTTTATCGCGGTTGGAATATGATAGGCTCGGCGTTGGACACGATACCTATTTCCGGAATAGACGTCGTCCCATCGGGAAGCATCGTCGGCGATATCTTCGGTTATGACGGCGTCGGTTATTATCCGGCAACGGAGATAATTCCCGGAAAGGGTTATTGGTTGCTGTCGAATAACGAAGGCGTGCTTCACGCGCCGACCGGATACCGCAGGCGTCTTGCGCCGCCGATCTCGACGAAATGGACAGGTAGCATTTCCGTTGGCGGCGAGGTCTTGACGATAGGCTACGCGCCTAACGCAGCGGATGGAATCGGCGAGGGCGATATCGCCCTACCGCCTATCGCGCCAAACGGCGATGCAAGGCAGTTCGCGCTTATTGCCGATGGTTTCGAACTCACTCGCGACGTTTCTCCAAATGGTCGGTGGGAGCTTCTGCTCAGGTCGGAATCGAATATAGAATTCGGATTGCCGGAGGATATACTAATATCCGTCGATGGCGCCGAATTTGCGGATGGCGAAATCGTAACGCTTGGGCCGGGATCATACAAGCTGCAATCGAGAAGCCTGTTGCCGGAAAGTTTCAAGGTAATCGGTTGCGTTCCGAATCCGTTTAATTCCAGCGCGGATTTTGTGATAGCGTTGCCGGTTTCAGGGCCGATCGAGATCGAAATATTCGATATTTCCGGGCGATTAGTAAAATCCAAATCGACGGAAGTTGGAGCGGGTATCATCCGAATACCGTGGGATGGCAAAAATAACTCCGGTATGGACGTTCCAAGCGGATTATACTTTGGCAGGATTACATTCGGCGAAGATACGGGCGTAATCAAGGCGATGCTAATAAAATAGTATATAATCGTGCATGACAAACATCGACATGTTCGTGAGATAATCGGCAAAGCGAAACATATCGCTGTGCTTACGGGCGCCGGTATATCCGCGGAAAGCGGAGTGCCGACATTCCGCAGCGAGGATGGCCTCTGGAAGAATTTTTCGGCATCGGAACTGGCTACGCCGGAGGCTTTCATCGAGAATCCCCGGCGGGTTTGGCAATGGTATGGATGGCGGCGCGGCGAGATGCTGAAGGCGGAACCGAACTCAGGTCATCTCGCCCTTGTCGAATTGGAGAAACGGGCAAAGGCTTTTCATCTTATAACGCAGAATATCGATAATCTCCACCGGCGCGCGGGGAATGCTAATATTATCGAGATTCACGGAAACGCATTCAGGAACCGTTGCACAAGTTGTCGATACCTATTTTCAGATGATACATGCGATTTCGAAAAGCCCGAACCGCTTCCAGTCTGCCCGGAATGCGGCTCTCCAGCGCGCGTCGATGTCGTATGGTTCGGCGAACCGTTACCTCAACGCGAGTTGGAAACGAGCCTCGATGTCGCGGCGCATTGCGATGTGTTCCTTTCGATCGGCACAAGCGCGAATGTATATCCCGCAGCGCATTTCCCTATTATGGCGAAAAAACAAGGCGCGATTCTGATAGAAATAAATCTCGAACAGACCGAGCTTACATGGCAGGCGGATTTTAGCTTTCTTGGCAAAGCCGGCGAAATACTACCTAAACTAATCGGATTATAAACAATGGCGAATATAGACGCAAAAAAATTGGTGCCTTTATATAAGGAAGAGGAAGCGGCATTCCGAACGAAGGAGCGCTGGCAGAGACGGTTTATCGCATGGTTTGGGTTAGCCACCGGTCTGTCATTCACATATAAATTCGCTCTCGTGTATTATGATTTTATTTCCGCGCGAGCCGCCGTATCCGGGCCTATCGACAGCGAATACTTGGACCTCGAGTTTAACGCGCTACTCGGAGTTATCGTAGGCGTTTGCCTCGCGATTGCGCCGGTAATTGTCGCGTTCTGGATGGGTAAGCGTAAACCGGAGGCGTTCGCCGCGAAGAAATTCGCCGATTCCGGTTTCCAAAGGTGGTTGTTAGGAATCGCGACGGTCTATTTATCGATAATCATTCTGATTTTAGGTATAGGTTTATTTGTGACAAATATCTTTCTCGGATGGGCTATCGGTTTCGAAGGGGCTCACCTTATTATTATGTTCGGTTCGATGCTTCTCTCGGCACCGCTTTTCGTCGAAGGTTTGTGGGTTCTTAGCGCCTACAAGCGCGGGATAGAGCATGTTTGCGTTCTTCGAAAAGGCAAATGGTCGCACGAGTAGCATAAAGGGCGGCCCTCGCCGCCCCCATTCTACATTCTACAACCTGTCATTCCGGCCCCCGAGCCGGAATCCATTCTTCATTTTTCTTTGCCCCCCTTAACAAGGGGAGTTGGGGGGTTCTAATAAAAAATAGGGGCGGCCTCTCGCCGCCCCGTTTTTCCCCTAATAGCCTCGGCGTCTCGCCGAGGGATTTATCGCACGCGGCTCCCAGCCGCCCCGCAACGGTAGCGCCAGCCTCGCCTAAAAAAAAAGGGCGACCCTCCGCCGCCCCGTTTTTCCCCTAATAGCCTCGGCGTCTCGCCGAGGGATTTATCGCACGCGGCTCCCAGCCGCCCCTTGCTTGTTATTCGTAGGGGACGCATATATGCGTCCCGCTTTCGGGCGGGATATATCCCGCCCCTACTTTCATTTCGACATCAAGCCGGAACTTCCTTGAACTCGATCCACAGCGGCCCGGCGAAATCGCCCTCGACGCCGTCCTTGACCGCGCAGACCCAAATCCAGTGGCGCACTGCGTATGCGACATCGACCATAAGCGGCAACGCTTCGATCGCCTCCCACGCGGGAGAACCCGGACGTGCCGGCACCATATCGACGCCGAACGGCCCCTCGGCATGATAAATATTGACACCGTCGGCATCGGGATGAATAACGCAGAAAATCTCGATACTATTTCCAATCGACTTGGTGACCGTGAACCCGGTCGGCGCCTCGTCCCAATTCTCCGGCGGCTCCGGCCCCGGTTGCGTACCACCACCCGAAGTCCTGCCCCACGGCGAGTTCGTCCAAAATTCATCCTGCCCGTTCGGGTGACGGCTGCGATACCAGTTGAACACCTGACGCTCCACAACATGCAGCGCCTCGCGCGTGGCAAGAACCGCATTCTGCGTAGCCTGACGCTGATCCTCCGTATCGACATAAGCGTCCTGCTTAGCGACACAATCGTCATACAACGTCTGAAGCGCATCGAAATCGCCCACAATCGGCCCGAATTTCGGCTCGCCGGAAACGTCGCCCCAATGAGATAATGCGTTTTCGGCAACCGTCATAAGCAAATCGCGGTCGTTGGGAATTTCTTTGCCGAGATCGAACTCCGCAAGAACCACCGGATCGGGGTCGATAGTCGGAATCGCATATTTGATTTGCTGAAGCTTGACGGTCATTGCTTTGGCCGCGTCGGAAAAGGATTTATTCTTTTTGTTGGCGAGGTCGATTAACGTGTGATATGGGTTGAAAGCCGCGTCATAAGCATCGATCATCGTCTCGAAATCCCCGATATCCGGCACGATATGCGACGGAAAATCGGAATCCCCCTCATGATCGACGCAAAATTTCAAAACTTCTTTGCGAATCCAATACTTGTAATCGTCGTAGCTTAAACTATCGGGGTCTCTTGTGTATTCTACAGGCATTTTGCACTCCTTGCGATGTGATTTTTAAGATTGTTCATCGAATTTTGAAACGTCGCGACCGTCCGCCGAAGAAATTTTTGGCCTTCCGACGGGGAAAACAGGCCTTCCGACGGAAAAAAAAGGCCTACCGAAAAGATTTTTGGCCTTCCGACGCGGAAAACAGGCCTTCCGACGGGGAAAACAGGCCTTCCGACGGGGAAAAGAGGCCTACCGAAGAAATTTTTGGCCTTCCGACGCGGAAAAAAGGCCTTCCGACGGGAAAAATAGGCCTTCCGACGGCTCAACCACGCCATTTCTGCCAATTTGATTGTAAAAGAGCAACGATTTATACGTCACAGATTACACAGATGTTTTTAACACAGATTACACAGATGTAATCACGAATTCTTTATATATAAACGCACGATTTTCGTGCGGAAACCGGGTTTAATTATTTTTTCAATCCGTAGGGGACGGTCTTGCGTCGTCCCGTTCAATAAATAACGATGAACGCAATTGGCAAAACGGGCGGGCGTAAAACCCGCCCCTACGGGATTATATGAATTAAATCTATTTTAAAAGAACGAACGACGCCGGAGAGAATATTTATACGGCCATATTCATTAATCCGTTAATAATACTTTTGCATTGTACAGGTGATTCTAGTAAACCATCGGCCGTGAACCAACAAAGGCAAATCCCCCTGTCTTTGCATAGGTACTCGCATAGCCAAGGAATTTGATTTGGTGCGTCAGGAATAACCAAACAAAGAACTGTATCATCTCGAATACCATTTTTGTATCGGAATCGATATTCATAAAGTTGACTGATTCCTTTTCTAATTTGGTCTAAAAAATTCTCGCCACCGCTCTTCATCTCAAAAAGAAATGAACCATCGGTAGGAATCTCGGCATATAAGTCAATGTGTGGATTTTCTTTTGGTGTTGCCCCTAATATAGTGAGATAATCACACATCTTATCAATAAGAAGCTTGTGAGCGAGGTTACGCTTCTGACGTTTTATTCGCGTAATTTCAGGATCAGCGAGTTCTCTATTGCGGTCTGTGTCCGTGGTTGGTATGCTATATTCCTGTCTATCCGTGAAAGGATATATATTCGGTGTTGTCTGAATATCAACCGGAGTCGTTATGTCTACTTGCGAACCAAGGTCTTCATTAATGATGTCCTTGGTTAAATTCTTTACAGTTGCTCCACTTAGATTAGTCAATCCGTCGAAGTAATTACACCAAGTGCCTTGTAAGACCACGCGCGCAAGGTCTTCTCCGTTAGTTGCGCTATCGAAACCCGTGAACTGGGTAGTAAGGTTCCGGATCTCGAGCACCTTAGAATTAAGATCTGCTTCGTCAAAGTCGCTTACCGGGGTTCTAAAAGATATCCAACGATTGCCAATTTTGAATAGGTCTGTATGTTTAAGTATATGAAATCTCCGTTCGTATCTAGTCGGGCGTTCTATTTCACCGTTCCTGAACGCTCTCAGAACATCGGTAGCCGAGTTTATCGATGGTGAAGCTGTGCGATTAGTCCTTGAGTCGTTAGCAAGGGCGAATATTTCTTCATATGTTATTAACCCTTCAAGCAGAGGCACTTTTCTTATCTCTGCATCCGCAAGCATCCCTGCAACAATTAAACGAAGGGGACTAAGGTGTATCTCATCGCGGATTAACTGCAACATTCGATCTCTGGAATTTGCTTGTATATGAACGTTACTTGTCCCAGCTCTATAAACCGCGCCCATACCATTCGGATATTGGAAGAGAACCATTTGTAGCCTCATGAATGAGGCCACATCCGGTTCTTCACGGACGAGAAGTTCGCGTGTCGTTTGTGACAGACTAACTCTCCACCCATCAGAGGATGCATGCAAATGGTAGAGACCTAAGTAGGCAGGATACGCGCTTATCTCATCTCGGAATTTAGAACGGTCTCGCGGAGCGTAAGCAGCTCGCGGACTAATCTCCATTAAACGTTCTTCAATGGCAGTACGGTCATAGACTTCGCCGTCAAATTCATTGAAGATTGCCGCAAGCTCTACTAATTTATCGGGCCAATCGTCCCCGCTTGAATGAATCTTGTGGCTAAATAGGTCTCTTATCATGCTACTATCTCAGATACTGAAGGTCTAGTTCGCTAACGATATCTTCATATGTCATTTCCATTCTTCGCCCGAAAGCATGCTTTAGGATGTGTTGCCCAAGTAGTGCTGCAAACAGAGGCGGAACGGCGTTGCCAACTTGTCGAATAACGTGGCGGCCTCTACCATAGAATTCCCACCAGTCCGGAAAAGTTTGTATTCTTGCTGATTCCCTAGGTGTTACTTCCCTTGGTGTATAGGGGTGTATGTGTCCCTTACCTCCGCCTTTATCAGACCCAACTATAATAGTGAAGCTTGGTCGGTCTGGGTTAATTTTATTAATTCGGGTGTGGTGGTCTCTTTCTCCAAATGCCAATTTACTGTATCGGTCAATAATTCTTTGGCTGTGCTTTCTTCCTATATGATTTGTGAGGTTATGGTTTTCGCTAGGTTCTGGCATTCCTCTAAGAGCTTTGCCGGCAGTAATGTATGGTTTATCACCATGTTCGCCATGAGTTTTCTTCATTGGTGGTATTAACTTCCCGTTCTTGACGCCTATAAAAATAACACGTTTTCGGAATTGCGGTATGCCATAATCGGCTATTTCGAAATCGTTAGTCGTGACAGTATAAAGGCCATTGCACGACAATTCTTCTAAGAGTCTTTTGAAAAGATCGCCGTTATGAATTGTTTTTAAACCAGCAACATTCTCGAAAATAAATAACTTCGGTTCAAAGGCCTTAAGAATACGTAGGTATTCCCAAACAAGATTTCCTCGTGCGTCACTCAGCCCACGTCTTTTTCCAAAAACCGAAAAAGCTTGGCAAGGCGGTCCTCCAATAAGCGCTTCGATTTCATCTTGTTTGCTGTTTAGGCGTCTTTCAACTTCATCTACTGAAACTTGTGTAATATCTTTGTTTATGATCTCGCACTTTTCTAAAAATGGTCTTTTTCCCTCGTTTATCTCTATTGTCTTGCATGAAAAGGGATCAAGCTCGATTACCAGCTGTATATCAAATCCGACAGCCGATAAACCTAAGTCTAAGCCACCTCCGCCAGTGAACAGGGAAATAGTCTTTATTCGATTAGTTTTCTCCAAATTCTCCTTGCCTATCATTCTTATGTGGTATTTCGTTTCCATGACGTTTTACATCAGTTTCATATTAAAAATAGTCTGTCGGTCGCTTGTTGTCAAGCCTCGATTTTGAGCCATCCGTGGCGTTTGTCGTCTTTGTATTCGTCGTGCGCGAGGGCAATTTGGCCGTCGGGGCCGCGGAATATGGTTATAGCAGAACCCCCCTGCCCCCCCTTGATAAGGGGGGCTATTTCCGTGCCTCCCTTAACAAGGGAGGTGGCCGAAGGCCGGAGGGTTCGCATTTTCTTCGCCGCTTCGCGAACAAGGTCGGCGGTTAGATTTGTCGGTTTCGCCGTGGGGTCGTTGGGGGGCGGGTCGAGGAGAATCACGCGGGTTACGTCCGTGCCGAGAGCGCATCCCACCGCAACCCTCTGCGAAATCGGGTCGGTCGCGCCTATGCCGGAGGTTTGCGTTTTGCCGCTCTTGAGCGCAGCGGTCAAATCGCCCACGCTGCCGGTCGTCCCCTTCGCCTCGAATATGCCGAGGCTGCCGTTCTTAAAGCCGCACACAAAGTCCGGCCTTTTCGTGCCAATCGGAAAAACCGCGCCGCTTTTAATCAACGTCGAGCAGTCCGCCCAGAACTCGCAATCGAAAATCTCCTCCATCGCCCAGCAACAGAACCCCATCCCGAACTCGTCCGCAGCTACCGCCTTCTTGTGCGGGTCGTCGATACCCAGCCCCAGCGCGAGCATATTGCCCTCGCCGAACGCGAAGCCGTATTTCCAGAAGGGGTAGAGTGTCATCGTCGCGAACGGGTCGGCGGAGAGATTGGCCTCGCCAATCGTGCGGCAGAGGTGCATCGGCATAAGCTCGCGGTATTTCACGCCGGATATGTCGGGGAACTCGCGGAAATCGCAATATGCAAGTTTCGATTGTTCGAGGTTCGCGAACATCTTCTCGAACTTCGGAAACTCGAACTCGTCTAAATTCACTACGACTTTGTTTTGCTCGATAGTTATGTGCATTGTAAAAGTAAATATATGGCGCATCCGGGCGAATGTCAATAATGAAACCGGGGGCCGGAATGACCGGCAATGCCGGGCTAATCCGCGTTTCGGCCCTTCAACCCGGATGGGCCTTCGGCAAAGCTCGGGGACATCGCTCCGCTCAACGACCGGGCTTTTCGCTCCCTGAGCGTAGTCGAAGGGAGCACAAACAAAACCCCGGCCTTTCGGTCGGGGTTTTAATTTCCGGTTTTTCGCCGGGATTACTTCATCAGCACGACGCGCGAGACGTCGTTACCCTCGCCCCAATCCACACGGACGAGGTAAACTCCACTCGGATTCTCATTTGCGACCCAGCGGAAACGATGTGTTCCGGCATTATACTCGCCGAAAGCGATGCAATCGACTTTCTGACCGAGCATGTTATATAGATCGACCGCGATATCCGATTTTTCGGGCAGGTCGATGGATACGGTGAATGCGGCGTTTGCCGGGTTAGGTTTCACCGAGACGTTGAACTTGCTCGGGATTGCCGAGCGCAATCCGAACACGGCGACATCGCCCTTGTTAAGAGCGATAAATCCGCCATCCTCGACGGGTATCGTGTTGCCATCGACGGTAACTTCGAGGTCCGGGCAACGGGCGATATTCCATGTCAGGATGCCGTCGTCATTAGCGCGGAATGTCCAGGAATCGGCGTTAGGCGTATATAGGTCGCCCATATCGAAATCCTCGAAAACAAGCGCCCCGTTGAGTTGATACTCGCCTTCCGGGCCGAACGGCGGGATACCGGCGCTATTTCTCATGTCGCCGACGCCGAAATTAAAGCTCTGGCCGTCAAATTCGAGTGTTCCGCTCCACGACGGAGCGGCAACCTTAGACGGGCCCCTGCTACCGGGAACTACGAATGGGCCTGCGGTAAGCGCAAGTGCCCAGTAACCCTTGCCGGCCTCGATGAAGCTGGAGGAGACATAACTCCCAAGACCGCAATCCCAGGTTTGCAGGTCGATTATATCGCCGCTGTATGTCGCGCTGACTAATTGCGTGCAGCCCACGAGGTTCCAACCGCGCTCGAGCGGGTATGTATAACTATCGATCGGTAAACCACCGATATCATAGACATCGGCAGCGCCGTTCCATACCCAATAACCGCGACCGGCCTCTGGATTGTTCGTCGTGAAATAACCGTGCGCTACCGCGTCGTAACCATAGAGTTCGAAGAACGCGTCGGGGAAAACGTTCGGGACTACCGTAACAGTCGGGATAGCGGGGAATCCCACGAGGTTCCAGCCTACGCAAAGCTCTATATCCGTCATCGTTGGCGAAGGCCTATCATAAACGATAGTCAGCGTCTCGTTAGCTTCATAGAGATAACTCGAATGGTGGTGCATCTCGTAGATTCCGTTAAGAGTGAGAATACCGTCCGGAAGATGCCCGATTGTCCACGTCAATTCTCCCGGTTCGCCAACCGTAACGACCTGCCACACAACCGGAATCGCGCCATCACCGCGGAAATCCGTCTGGAGTCTCGTAAACATCGGATACGCGGGATCGTCCAGCGGGAAATAAGCGTCGGTTTTCGATAATGGCGGCGGGACCTGATAAATGTCCAAACCGGCTTCATACATATCGGTCGCTCCCGGTATCATCCCGATTGTAAGAACCATATCGAGAGGTCTCGTGTCCGAATCGAAGGTCAAATCCGTCGTCCAGATTTCGGGCGACCACTCGACGAGAACCCAGCCGTTATCTATGATTTCGTAGCCAATTGCGCCACTATCGATCGAAATACCGGTCTCGACATAATCGAGAACGGTGAAACTCCCGCCGCGAGCGTCCTCGTGAGGAGTCGCTTGAATCATGATTAAAGTATCGTTGCCCGCATCCAGCGCGGCGGTGCCGTGCGCGTCTATCGTAAGAACGCCGTCGGCGGTATCCAGAGGTTCGATAGTCCAGGCCGTCGTAATCGCGGCGCCGACACTCGTAAGCCCGGTAATCACGAGCACTTCCGGATTATACTCTATCTCGATATGGAAATTATCCGGTGAGAAACGTGCCGCCTGTAAAGCGATTACCGGTAAATTGACGGATTCGCCCGGGTTAACAACTCGCTCAGGTAAATCGAGACTCAAGAAATCGATAACGAAGCTCCAGCACGTCGAACTGCTATTCGGCGGGCAAAGGTCGAGATCGGGTAGGTCCATCGCGCCTACACATATCTCAATCGTATCGCCTGCCGGGAAAAGATCGATATGATCGCCGACGACCTCGAGTTCTAAGGTTGTGCCGTCAAATGTTAGGTAAGGATCGCTCGGCAATATCATCGAGCCGTCAACCGACATCCAGAGGCTATCCGGGTCCACGCCTGCAATGTCGTCGGTGACATCGATATAAACGTATTCCGGTGGGCCGCCCATAAGCTCTCCATCTTCGGGATAAGGCAGGCCGTATACCGGAGGTTCCAGATCGACGATGAAGTGCCCGGATGGGGAAGCATCCAGACCGAGACCTGCAATATCCTCGAGGATATATAACTCGTGCGTTACCGTATCGCCATGCTCAAAGAACAGCAGCGGATCGGCCGGCGACCACATGAATCCGTCGGCCTCGGGGTTGATAAACACGTTATCGTCGGCCCACGGATAACCGATCCAGCTACCGGAAGGATTATTCTTTACCTTGAAATAGAAACTCGTTGTGTCTAACTGACAACGCGCCCCGAAAGTATATTCGACGTATTGGTCTTCACAGGTCGTAATCGAGTAATCCGGAGGATAAACCATCTCGGCTTCGGTGCCGTTGCACCCGCAATCCTCGCCAAAATAGACGCAACCGCCGGTTACTATATCCGGGTTCGGAACGCCGATACCGTCAGTAGAATGGAAAGCCGTAATAAAGCACAATTCGGCGGTCGTATCGATCTCGCATCCCATCGATTCGATAGGCTCGAAACGCCACACGAAAATCGCGGTATCGCCGGGCGGAAGTGCATCTACAACGCCAGGGCTATCCACGAGCGAGAAGCAAGGGCCGGCGATAAATTCGCCCCATACATTATAAATTGTATCCGATTCCGTATTGATTATCGCAACCGAAACGCTTTGATAGTCGCGAATGAATTCTATTACTTCGTCGAAAATCAATGTCCAGGATGTCGATAAATCATACCATGAACCGCCCGTTGTATCGGCGGAATTCTGGTACCAGTTAATATGATAAGGTGCCGGGGGAACAGATGTAGAAGTGTAAAGCGATGTGCGAGTAATGTTAAACAGGATGAAATTGCCATCGAGAAGTTCCGTGATAATACCACTGGCGGTTTCGTTACTGTGGCAATCCGCACAGGCATCGGTGACTTCGCAGAATACGGCGTCGGTGAAGCCGATAATAATTCTGATTGCGAGAAGGCGCCAGTCATAGTAGCGCATAAGCGCTGCGGTGGCGTCGAGGTATTCTTCTGGAGTATCCGCTCCGCCACCCGGGCCGCAACCGGCAAGCTCGGCCTCGAATTCGACAATATCGTCCGTCATCTCATAAACCGGATGCGGGGTGGAGGCGTCGAAATCCCACATCGCGCGGGTGCTGTCCGCGAACGGACATCCGCCGAGGCGGTAGTCGTAACCGCCGTCCGCTAAACCATCGGCGAAAGCGGAGATTGTTGCACGAACTCCGGCAAGAGTGGTGCCCATAGAACCCGAAGAATCGATTGCAAAACCGACATCCACGCCGCCGGTATCGAAATGGCAACTGACCAGAAACGTATAATCGTAACTCTCGTAAATATCCAGGACGTTGTCCGGATTATCCAGTGGCGCGTAAACCCGGCCATTGTATGTGTAATGCATATAGCCGACGTCCATTACGTTTCGTCCATCGGCCATAACACTAGTAAACACGAACAGAACGGCGAGTAAAATCATACTACACTTAGCCACAGTTCCTCCTTGGTGATTATAATCTTCGATTATTGATGTTTTTATACACATACTATGTTTCAAAGATAAGCTCCTCTCCACATATTGTCAATATGTATCTTAAGTACTAAATAAAATCTGGAAAAAAATACCCCGCATTCATTCTTGAATTTCACCGGGAGGTCTCAAAGTTATTAGTTGTCGATTAATTGATTTTCGATAGCCTTTCCGCGATTCTTTTCATCATGAGCATGTCGTTATCGGTTTCGCCGCTGAGTTTGAACCTTAGTTCAAAAGGATTACGGCGAAAATCGATACTGAGTTCAAGTGGAGAAATTGCCGAGTCCAGTTTAGCGAGATTAGGTTGCCAGCCTTTTGCGAAGAGGAAAGTCGCCCTTCCCTTTTTAAGAACGACTTCGCGTAGCGGTAAATCGACTTTCGACGCTGCAACGCGCATTTTCAGATAGACCATGAGCGATATAACCTCGACCGGAGGCGTCCCGAAAAGGTCCTGCATTTCCGCTTTGATAGCGCCGATGCGATCCTCGGTGAAGGCCATATACAGGCGTTGATAGAACTGAATCCGCATGCGGGTGCTCGGGATATATTCCTTTGGGATATAGAGAGCCATATCGACCTGAGTGCTTACCGGCGAGAACCTCGGTGGTTTTTGGCCTTTGAGTTCAGCGACCGCGTCCGAAAGCATTTTCGCGTAAAGGTCAAGACCGATTTCCTCGATGAAGCCGCTTTGTTGTGAGCCTAAGAGATTGCCGACTCCGCGGATTTCCATGTCGCGCATAGCAAGAGCGAAACCGCTGCCGAGGTCGGAATGCTCCAAAACAGCTTTGATTCGTTTTTTTGCTTTCGTTGTCATGGTGCGATAGGGTGGGGTAATAAGGTAACAATAAGCCTGCACGTCGGATCGCCCGACCCGCCCGCGAAGCTGATAGAGTTGGGAAACTCCGAGTTTATCCGCACGATTAATTAAAATTGTATTGACGCTCGGTATATCGGTCCCGGATTCGATTATCGTAGTCGTTACGAGGACATCGAATTTGCCCGCGAGGAATTCCAGGATTATTCGAGATAATTGGTTTTCGGGCATTTGACCGTGCGCGACCGCAAACCGCGCTCCCGGAACAAGCTTGCGGAGATGCCTTGCAATAGCCTCGATGCTGCCCACGCGGTTGTGCAGAAAATAGGCCTGTCCTCCGCGCGCGAGTTCCTTCTCTATAGCCTCGGCGATTGTCTCGTCCGAGAATGGAACGGCGCGGGTGTAGATCGGCATTCGGTCTGCGGGCGGCGTGTCGATAGTGCTCATATCCCGAACGCCCGCGAGTGATAGATAGAGCGTTCGCGGGATAGGTGTCGCGCTCATCGCCAATATATCTACTTTCGTTCGCCATCGTTTTATTTTTTCCTTATGTTTTACGCCGAACCGCTGTTCCTCGTCGATAATAAGTAGTCCGAGGTCCTTGAAATCTACATCTTTCGAGAGAAGCCTGTGCGTGCCGATAATTATATCGAGATTACCTTTTTCGAGTTCGGCAAGAATCTCGCGTTGCTGTTTCGGCTTTCGGAATCGGGAAACCATATCCACGCTTATCGGAAGGCCGTGAAGGCGTTCCGTGAATGTTCTGTAGTGTTGTTCCGAGAGAACGGTAGTCGGCACGAGAATCGCAACCTGTTTGCCTCCGCGCACCGCCTTGAATGCCGCCCGAATAGCGACCTCCGTTTTGCCGAAACCGACATCTCCAACAAGAAGACGGTCCATCGGTTTATCGCTTTCCATATCGGCGATAACCTCTTCGATTGCCTTCAACTGGTCGAGCGTTTCGTTATACGGGAATGAGTCCTCAAGCGCTTTCGATAATTCATCCTCCGGCGGAAACTCGAATCCTTTTGCGATTTCTCGCAAAGCGTAAAGCTGAACTAACTCTCCTGCAAGGGCCAAAATCCCGCGTTTCGCACGGGCTTTGGCCTTTTGCCACGCGGTTCCGCCGAGCTTTGCCAGTTGAACGTGTTCCCCGCCGATATATTTCTGGACAAGGTGGAAATCCTCCACGGGAACGAACAGCTTTTCGCTATCTCTGAACTGCAGGACGAGACATTCGGTAGATAATCCGCCGCTTTCTATCGTCTCGGTGCCTATAAAAATACCGATTCCATGATCGGTATGAACAATATGATCCCCAAATTCGAGGCCGGTCGGCAGAGCATACGCGCTGCCTTCACGATAACGGCGGGCTGGCGTCGTTCTTCTCCGTCTTCCGAATATGGCCTTTCCTGTAAGCACCGCCTGTCCGCTTGGTGTGTGAGTAAAACTCTCGGAGAGTTCCGCAATATCCGCCGGGGCTTTTTCCTCCTCAGGTAAAGTTTCCTCGAGGTTTCGCAGTTGGTAGGGATTATCGAGGAATATTTGGATTTCTAAATTTTTATTACGGAATTGGTCCATTGCGCGTCGGAACCCGACAGGCCCCTCGAAACCGGCGGAGACCGGGCGAAAACCGAGATCGATTGCGTTCTCCTCCGTCTGAAAATGGCGTATTGGCAGAAAATCGTGGCCTGTCAGTGTTCTCTCGAAATATTCCGAATCGACGAAAATTTGCTCGGGCCGGATATGTAATTCGCTTTCACGGGAAAGCTCCAGATGGTGATCCTCGGCGCGTTCAAGGAGATCGTCGGCAGCTTGGAATATCTCCTCCGGTTCCTCGCAGATAATTACGGTGTCCTGCGGAAAATGTGCGAGAGGTAAAACCGGCTCGGGTTTAAAAAGCGGTGAAAGCCATATTTCTCCGGGGAAGTGTAGTTCCAGAAGGGTTTTCGAGATTATTTCACTTAGAACGCCGCGCTTCATATTAGTGGAAATCTCACGCCTTACAAACCGGCGAAGGATTTTTGAATCCGGTTCGCCATTCAGCCAGAATGGCTTCAGCCACTCGTTTGCCGGCGGGATTAAAACTTCGCTCAGTTGCTCGTGGCTTCTCTGGTTTTCTGATGAGAACAACCGTATCGATTCGATTTCGTCCCCAAAAAATTCTATTCGCACCGGGTCTATATGACTCGGCGCGAAAATATCGAGGACATCGCCGCGTCGCGAGGTCGTGCCGAGGAACTCGACGAGTTCCTCGCGCTCGTAACCCATTGCAATAAGCATCCGCGTAAGCCGTTCCGGCGAAATTACGTCGCCGACAGAAAGGCCGATTGTCAGTTTATCGAGAGTTTCAGGTGGGAAAACCGGGAACAGGAGCGCTTTCGGTTCCGCCACGACGACCTTTGCCTCGCCTATTTTTAACTTGATATAATTATCGAGACGAGTAAAAACGGCATCGAGATCGGGGATGCGGTGCTCGTAAGGCTCGATATCCCATGCTGGAAAATAAAGCGCCCTGTCGCCTATCGTCGATCTGACATCTTGCCAATGCCGGTATGGGTCTTTCTCTACGATCCAGAGGACGTTTCGGCCAAGTTCGCGTGCTATAAAATCCGCGACCATAGCTGCGCCGATCCCCGTTGATCCGACGATTTCCGGATACAAATCCGCGCTAAGTTCCGATTTTAGTTCCCTGAAAGGCGCCGAGCGCTGGATTTTCTGCCTGACCGATGCAATAGCCAAAAGTGCGAACCTCCGCAAACAGTTTATGCCGACGGATCCTAAAAAGGATCCCCCGGCTCTTTAATTAAGAGGTATTATATATATATCGTTCGAGGAAATCCAGCGAAATTTCAATTCAGATAAGTTTGGGTTGCTATTTAGCTTGTAACCTGTTTATATTAAAATAATATTGTTTTAAATTCTGGAGGACAGAATGCAAAAAATCATCGCTGTATTACTAGTTTTAATATGCTCGATAATAATCGCGCAGCCGGTGGGTCTCGGAGACGGAAAAGTAGAATTCAAATATTCAGCTCCTAATGCCAGACAGGTCTATCTTGCAGGCGGATTCAACCGATGGAATGCCACGGATAATGCCATGGAAAAAGGCAAGGGTGGCATCTGGAAAATTACGCTCGAATTCGAACCGGGAATCTACCAATATAAGTTCGTGGTCAACGGCACCGACTGGATACAGGATCCCGCTAATCCGGCGGGAATCGACGATAATTACGGCGGACTGAACTCCGTTTTCGTCCTGAAAAAGGACGGTAGCGTGGCTCTCGAAGCACAGGCTCAAGGCCCGACCAACCCGAACGATGAATACCCCGCCGGTCCTAAAGTCCACCTCGCGATAATCTGGCACCAGCACCAACCGCTTTATGCCGATCCCGTCGAAGACTACCTTCGCGGGCCGTGGGTGCGTCTCCACGCAACCAAAGATTATTACGACATGGCGGCGATGCTCCAAAATTACCCGAAGGTTCACGTTACTATCAACCTGACAAGCGTGCTTCTGATGCAACTTCAGGACTATTATGTCGAACGCCTCGCGCCCGTCGCAAACGGCGATAGAATCGACGAAGCTAAGTATTTCGCCGATTTCGGCGGCCGGACAGATCCGTGGATAGACTTGCTTCTGAAAGACACGGACAAATTCGATGCGACTGATAACGAATATCTCACGGGCGGGGTTTGGAATGCGTTTGGTATATCGGACGTGATGATCGAAAGATTCCCCGAATACAAGGCGTTACGCGAAAAGGGCGGCGCAAATCTCAGTGTCGATGAGAAAAGGCAGTTGAAAATCTGGTTCGCGCTTGCATGGTTCGATCCCGATTTCCTCGACGGTAAAGTCGAGCTTGTTTCGGGCGAAAAAGTCGATTTGTCCGATCTCGTGGAAAACCGCGATGGCAAGTGGTTTGCACGGAGCGATTTTACCGAAGACGACGCAAATAGGCTTGTCGCGGAATCATACAAGGTTATGGCGGCGGTGGTTCCGGCGCATCGGAAACTAATGCAGGATGGGCGCGGCGAGATTATTACGACGCCGTATTATCACCCGATCCTACCGCTGCTTTTCGATTCGGACATCGCGAAGGTCTGCCAACCGGGGACGCCGATGCCATCGCGGTTCAACTATCCGGGTGACGCACGCGCGCAGGTTGTCAGAGGTGTGGCATATTACGAAGAGCTATTCGGCGCAAAACCATATGGTATGTGGCCCGGCGAAGGTTCGGTTTCGGACCAACTCGTGCCGGTATTTTCCGACGCCGGAATCCGCTGGATCGCCACCGCCGACGGTGTTCTATCTAAATCCACGCCGCCGAACCAACCGATTTGGCAACCTTATCGCCTCGATCCCGACCGGGGGCAGGGAACGGAGAACCTCGAAGATGCAGTGGCAGTCGTCTTCCGCGATACGGAGCTTTCTGATCGGATCGGTTTCAAATACCAGACCAAACCGGGTGGGGAAGCCGCAGAGGATTTCGTCCAGAAAGTCCTGTCGTTCGCCGCAGAAGGCGAAGATCGCCTCGTAACGGTGATCCTCGACGGCGAAAACGCCTGGGAGTGGTATCGTCTCTCGCCGGATGCTAAAGATTTCTTAAACGCGATGTATCGCAAGCTGGAAAAGTTATACGATCTCGAGCGAGTTATTACCGTTACCCCGCGCGAATACATCGATGGCAATCCTACACGCGGCGTGAAAGCTCATCCAATAGAGGATTTTTCGGAATTGGAACCGCTTTGGCCGGGAAGCTGGATAAACGCGAATTTCGATACTTGGATCGGCGAGCGCGAGGAGAATATAGCCTGGAATATGCTCGGAAACGTTCGTGCCGAACTGGAAAGCTGGGGAATAGAGCAACCCGATCCTACGAAATCCGCGCCAATAGCGGGCAAAGAGCTTGCAGCTTGGAATGCGTGGGAGGCGATATATGCAGCGGAAGGCTCGGATTGGTTCTGGTGGTTCGGCGGCGACCAAGGCGCACCCGGCGGAGATACGCCATTCGACGAGGCTTTCCGAACTCATCTAAGTAACGTTTACCGTTACGCCGCGCAAGCCGGCGTGAATGTCGAAGTGCCGGAATTCAATCCGGTTCTTACAGGCGTTTCCGGCGCGGGCGGCGGCGCGATGGCTCTGGGCGGCGGCGAGGATGTCGAAGTCACATTCGTCGTGGATGCAAGCGCACAGAGCGTTAAAGACGCAATATATATTGTCGGTGCGCCGCCCGAGCTTGGCGAATGGACGCCGAATAAAATAAAAATGTTCGATGACGGCACGCACGGCGACAAAACCAAAGGCGACGGGCTGTGGTCAATCACCGTGACCTCGAAAGATGGCGCGTCTATCGATTACAAATACACGAATTCCGGCGAGGAAGGTCAGTGGGAACCCGGCGAGGAGTTCCCCGTCTCGAATCGCGCGATCACGGTAAAAGGAGATAGCGGCGCAATGACTGTCATGGACGTATTCGGCGAGATGTGATTTTTTGCCGGGACCGGCGACGGCCTTATATAATGCCGGTTGATAAATATCGCCCTATACGAAAAACCGGTGAAAAAGTCGTGACAACCGGTTGTAAGAAAAAAATTACTAAGAAAAACCAATGGGAATTGATGTTTTACTACTTTTTCTCGGTCTTATCGGGCTATATCTCGGCGCGGAGGCGCTGATACGCGGCGGTGCGGGGCTTACTCTCTCTCTCGGGATAAAACCGATTCTGATAGGGCTTACGGTTGTGGCTTTCGGCACCAGCCTGCCGGAATTAACGGTCGGCGTGATCTCCTCGGCGCAGGGTATCGCGGGGCTTTCAATCGGCAATGTCGTGGGTAGCAATATATGTAATATCCTCCTGATTTTCGGCGTGATGGCGCTTATAAGACCGATAGTTATCGAGGAGGATAACCTCAGAAAGGATATTCCCGCAGTTTTGGCCAGCGCCGCGCTCCTCTGGATTCTCGCGGCGGATGGCGCAATAAACAGGCTGGATGGCGCGTTGTTGCTTTTAGGTTTCTGCGTGTATATCAAGCTACTATGGGACGGGCGCAAATCGCGATTCGCCGCGCATAAAAGCGAATCCCCGAAATCTCGCCGCCTTCTGTTCTATATTCTCATTCCGGTAGGTCTCGGACTTCTCATTTTCGGCGGCTGGGCCTGTGTAAAAGGCGGTTCGGGAATCGCTCGATATTTCGCTATTCCCGAATATATCATCGGATTGACTATTATAGCCATCGGCACCTCTTTGCCTGAACTGGCTATCGGCGTATTGGCGTCCTCTCGAGGAGAAAGCGAACTGCCGGTCGGTAATGCGTTGGGAAGCAATATTTTCAATTCACTCGGCGTTGTCGGAGTATCCGCGATGATTCGTCCTTTCTCGATCAATGCCGATATGACCAGCTTTAGCCTGCCCGCAATGCTCGCGGCGAGTATGGCTTTTCTTCCGATAGTAACCAGCGGAAAAAGACTCACGCGCCTCGAGGGGCTTGGCTTTTTAATCGCTTATGGAGTATATATTTGCGCACTTTTTTAATTGGAGGATCGATGAAAAAAATGATTGTCGTTATTCTATGTCTTATTGCACTCTACTTCGCGGGCTGCGGTGGTTCAGGAGGCGAAAAAACAATTACCATTTGGCACCAGATGGCCCCCGAGGGTCGCGCGGTTCTCGATTCGCTTTGCAAAAGCTGGGGTGGCGCGAACGGTATAGAGGTGGTAACACTCTACAAAGAAACCGAAGAATTGCGCAGTTCATACCAAACAGCAGCTCTCGCCGGCGGAGGCCCGGAGCTTGTTTACGGCCCTTCCGATCAGATCGGCCCTTTCTCGGTTATGGGTCTTATCCAACAACTCGACGGTATTCTGGATGAGGATTACCTATCCACTTTCGATCCGATGGGGCAAGTGCGATTCGAGGACAAGCTCTACGCAATCGCGGACAGAATCGGCAATCACCTCTGTCTCGTATATAACAAGGCTCTCGTTCCCGAACCGCCGACAACCACGGACGAATTGGTAACGATGGGCGAAAAACTCACAATCGACGAAAACGGCGACGGCACGCCGGACAAATTCGCCCTTGTTTGGAACTTCACGGAACCCTATTTCTTTGTGCCGTGGCTGGGCGGCTTCGGCGGTTGGGTGATGGACAAAAATGGCAATCCGACACTCGATACAGATGCGAACGTCGCGGCCCTGAGTTTCCTCGTATTCCTGCGAGATTCCGCAAAGATAGTCCCGGCTGAACTGGATTACGACATAGCGGATGCTTTGTTTAAGGAAGGCCGCGCAGCGATGATTATCAACGGCCCGTGGAGTTGGGGCGGGTATCGTAAAGCGGAGATCGATATCGGTCTGGCGCGGATTCCTATGGTTTCTGCAACGGGGAAATGGCCCACACCAATGGTCTCGCCCAAGGGTTACAGCATAAATATAAACGCATCCGCCTCCAAACTTCCCGACGTATTATCGTTGCTGAAATACCTCACCTCGCCCGAGGTTCAACTCGAATATACGAAAGTCCTCGGGACAATACCGAGCAATAAGGTCGCCAGAAATGATCCGATCGTTACCGACGATCCACTCGTTTCGGCCTCGCTCGAGCAGATGAAAGTCGGCAGACCTATGCCCGTTCGCCCGGAGTTGCGCGCGGTCTGGGACGCGATGAGACCGCCATATCAGGCGGTTCTATCCGGCAGTTCGACTCCCGAAGCCGCTGCCGCCGAGATGCAGAATCTGGCCGAGAAAAAAATCGCCGAGATGAACGAATAGGAAAAATGTGCCCATAATTTCGGAAAATGTTTGCGGTATCGACCGTGCAGTGCGAATTGTTATAGGAATGGTCATTATTGCATCGGGTATTCTTCGATTGTTGGGGGGCGGTATCTGGGGATATATCATTATTTTAATCGGAATAGCGGTCTTTCTGACAGGGCTTTTGCAGCGATGCGGACTATATGTTCTCTTCGGATTTAACAGTTGCCCGGATGTTGAAAAACCTAATAGCACTTCCGTTAATCCTGATATAGAACCGTATAGCGATAGCGAAAAAATAAGCCCGTAGCATTGCCACGCGCTTTTCAAAGTTATAATTCAAGCGTTTTCCCGTAGTTTCGACGCTACCGCCCCATTTTTCTATCGGTATAATATTCCCCGTGCCGTCTAATTATATTGGTAACGCTTTTGATAATTCCTTTTGGGATAATCGGTTCCGGCGATTCGTCATCCGACGCGAAAAGCCTTTGAAGACTATCGATTTCCTCATGACGAAGCATCGCGCCGGTCCTGCCGCAATCCGGGCAGATAGTGCCGCCCATTTGGGTCGAAAAATAGGCTTTCTCGCCTAATCGCCCGTTGCAGATCGCACACCTGTCAACTATCGGAGCATACCCGAGAACCGTAAGCATCCGGGCCTTAAAAACAAGGACCGCCGATTGTAGTTCTTCAATGGAACATTGTTCCAGCCTATCGAGCGTTTTGCCGAGAAGTTTCCATAGTTCGGCATTAGGCTCATTGGCATGTGTATTCGAGTCGATAGCTCGAATAACTTCCGAAGCGGCTTCCATTCTGTCCAGATCGGATTTTATACCGACAAAATCGCGGACTGTGCCTGCTTTGCTGAGGATTTGCACATCGCGTGCATCTTTGATATACACCGTCGCCTCGATCAGGTTGAAAGGCTCGAGAACTGCCGATGTCCCGCTTTTGGAACGCGGCGATCTCGCGCCTTTCGCGATGATAGAGATTTTGCCACTCCCCTCGGAGAAGAGAGTGGCAATAAGGCTGGTTTCGCTGTATTTAATTCGCCGAAGGACGAACGCCGTCAGACTGACTATCTCCATGCCGTTATGATGTCGAGTCCGGCGCCGGCATCGACTGTTGGGCCTGTCCGCTAAACTGCTCGAGCGCTGTCATCAGCCTTGGCATGTTAACCTCGACCAGTTTCAACTCCTCTTGAGAAATCCCTTCCGGGACATTTGCGGCAGGATTTAACATCTGCTCTAGTTGCTGGATTGTAGCTTGAATCTGTGCTTTTTCCGGCTCCGTGACCTGCGGGTCGGTCAGTTTTGCTTTTAATTCTGCCAGTTGCGCAAATGAATCCAGTATTTGCTGCTTGGTTTGCTTCAATTTATCTATTTGCGCCTGAATTTCCGCTTTCTGCTCTGGGACTATTTGATCAGACTGCGCCATTGCACTCAATTGGTCGATTTTCATCTGTATATTTTCCGGTTTAAGACTTTCTGCCTGACGAACCGCGTTCATATACATCGCCGAGAAAATAACTTTCTGGTAAATCCCGAAAAACCAGTCCTGGATTATACCCATTTCCAACATTTCTGATTCGATCTTCGCCATAAGCTCGGTAGTCTTAGACTCCTCGACAGGACTGTCGCCACTATTTTGCTCCAGTTCGGCTCGGTATTTATCGACAACGCCCTGGACTTTCGGGAATATTTTGATGAAAGAGTCGATATCCGCCTGAGTAAGCGTCGGTATTGCCTGTTCGCTCACGATTTCCTGTTCTTCGACTTCGACTTTCGGTTCATCCTTGGCACAACCGACAACCAGAATGACTGCGGCAATTAGCAGCGTCGCGATTAAAATGTTCCTTTTCATATTTCTCCTTAAGTTATTGATTCTCTACGGATTAAGTCTGTATATCATTCGGGGGAATGGAATCGCTTCCCGAACATGCTGGATTCCGCAAATCCATGCAACGGTGCGCTCGATTCCCATACCGAAACCTGAATGAGGCACGGCACCATAGCGCCTTAAATCCAGATACCAACTATAGGCCTTTTCCGGCAATCCTTCCTCGCGGATACGGACGCGAAGTTTGTCTATATTTTCTTCTCGCTGGCTGCTGCCGATAATCTCGCCGTAGCCTTCCGGGGCGATAAGGTCTGCACAGCGAACCAACTCGGGGCGAGTCGGATGCTCCTTCATATAGAAAGCTTTAATTTGTTTTGGGTAGTCGAAAATGAAAACAGGCCCTCCAAAATGCTCCGAAACAACGGTTTCCGCCGCTCCGCCAATATCCTGACCCCACTCGATATCGAAATCCGCGGATTTGAGAAGCTCGATTACATCGTCATAAGAGATGCGAACGAACGGCTTTTCGACAGATTCGAGCAGCTTTTCGACGTCGCGTTCGAGTATTTCGAGTTCCTCTTTACAACGACCGACCGTGCGTTTCACTATTTCACGTGTAAAATCCTCCTGGATATCCATGTTGTCGTCGTTATCGGTAAAAGCCGTTTCGACATCGACCATCCAGAATTCGGTGAGGTGTCTGCGTGTTTTAGATTTCTCCGCGCGAAATGTCGGACCGAAATCGTAAACCTTGTTGTGCGCAAACATCGCGGCCTCGAGGTATAACTGGCCGGTTTGGGCAAGATAAGCTTTACCGAGGTCAAAATATTCAGTCTCGAATAATGTGCCGCTTTCTTCACCGACAGAACCGGTCAGGATAGGCGTATCGATGAGAGTATAGCCGTTTTCTCGCATATATTCTCGTAGCGAGAAAATTAATTCGTTGCGGACACGAATAATCGCCCACTGCAAACGACTGCGAAGCCACAAATGGCGGTTATCGAGAAGGAACTCCGTGCCGTGCTCTTTCGGCTGGATCGGATATTCCTCCGCAATTTGCACGATTTCGAGATTATTGAGATTCATCTCGAAACCGCCCACCGCTCTCGGTTCATCGCGAATTATTCCTGTAGCGATTACCGAGGATTCTTGAGTGAGGTCGGGAAAAAGGCTGAATGCGCTATCCGCGCACTCACCCTCGACAAGAACGGCTTGCATGAGACCGGTGCCGTCGCGCAAAATGAGAAATCGCACCTTGCCGTGACCGCGCTTATTATAGACCCAGCCCCGAACCTTCACTTCGTTGCCGACCTGGCTCCCGGCGTCCTTTATATAAAATCTTTTTTCCATATACTATTGCTTTTTCCAATTAAACAGTCCTGCAATATAGGTAAATACCGGTCTATGTCAATGATTAAAAGCTTGTTCTGCGAGGGCATGTCGTCGTGCTTTGAACTAAGGATCGTAGGAAAGGGCGATGGCAAAATCCGTGGATAAAATTCGGTAGGCAATGAATAAACTGAAACCTACCGGATTAACTTCCTCGTGCATAATAACTTAGAAAGAGAGGAATTCGCTGATTTTGGGAGTGATGAAGCCTTGGTGATAACCGTGCAGAAATCTCAATGTCTCCATTGACTTTTTCAAGTTTAACGTTATGTTAAAAGGTTGAACGGGGAGCTAACGCTGAGAACCCCGATAGGGGGACCCGCAGAACCTGATCCGGTTAATGCCGGCGCAGGGATTCGGCATAGCGCCCCGTTTGCGGGTTTTTTTACATTTATGAAAGGGTCGATATGAGTTTATTAGAAGAAGCGAAACAAGGGCTGGTTTCAACTGAGATAATCGTTGCGGCGAATCGCGAGGGAATCGAACCGGACGATCTGCGCGAGTTAGTGTCCACGGGACGTGTGACAATATTACGAAATCGCGTTCGCCCCGTTAAAATCAACCCCGTAGCTATCGGGCAGGGGCTAAGGACCAAGGTCAACGCTAATATCGGCACCAGCGAGGACGACGCGAGCATCGAAAAGGAACTCGCAAAACTCAAAGCCGCGTTAGATGCTAAAGCGGATGCGGTTATGGACTTATCGACCGGCGGCAATCTGGATGAAATCCGCCGTGCGATTATCGCGGAATCTACGATACCGGTTGGCACCGTGCCAATCTATGAAGCTGCAGTCAATCGGCGAAAGAAAAATAAACCTGTTATTGACATGGACCCAGACGAACTCTTCGATGTTATCGAGAAACAGGGCGAACAGGGAGTGGATTTCGTAACCGTCCACTGTGGCGTTACCCAAAAAGTTGTGCAGGAACTTCTAACCAGTTCCCGCGTGATGGACATAGTCTCTCGAGGCGGAGCGTTTCACGCGGAGTGGATACACAAACATTTACGCGAGAACCCGCTTTACGAACAATTTGACAGGCTGTGCAGTATTGCGAAAAAATACGAGATAGCACTATCTCTCGGAGACGGCCTACGCCCCGGAGCAATCGCCGATGCCACGGACAGGTCGCAGATAGCGGAACTGGTAGTTCTCGGCGACCTTGTGATGCGAGCGCGTGAGAACGGTGTGCAGGTTATGGTTGAAGGGCCCGGTCACGTCCCCATCGACGACGTCTCCGCGAATATCCAAATACAGAAGCAAATCTGCGATGGCGCACCGTTTTATGTGCTCGGACCAATCGTGACGGATATCGCTCCCGGATATGACCACATAACCTCCGCAATCGGCGGAGCCATCGCCTCCGCTGCGGGCGCGGATTTCCTATGCTACGTCACATGCACGGAACACCTATCATTACCGGATGTCGAGGCAGTTAGACAGGGCGTAATCGTAGCCCGGATCGCCGCTCATGCCGGCGATATCGCCAAAGATATCCCGGAGTCATGGGAATGGGACCTCAAAATGAGCGAAGCGCGCCACGACCTTGACTGGGAAACTATGATGGACCTCGCTATCGATCCAGAACTCGCAAGAAAAATCCGCGAACAGTCCATTCCGCAAGATACCGATACATGCACGATGTGCGGCCAGTATTGTGCGGTTAAAAGGATTTCCGAGATGCGGGAAAACGCCAAGAAGAAGTAAAAAAGCGGCCAATAAGACCGTTCGAATTACGAAACGGGCTTCGGCCCGTTTTCACTTTCCATCAATTTTTCGGAAACTTTCCGCGACAGTCACAATAGTCTGATAATATGCTTCGATAGACGCGCCGGCATCTGCCCACCAGCCTTCGAGAATATTATGGCAAAGCTCGGAACGTTCGAGATAGGCATTATTGACATCGGTTATTTCCAGTTCCCCACGGCCCGAAGGTTCAAGAGTTCTTATTATGTTAAAAACATTACAGTCATACAGATACACGCCTATCACGGCATAATTTGACGGTGGTTCGGTTGGTTTTTCGATAATCTGAGTGATCTTCCCCACATCGTCGAAACGGACTACCCCGTAATCGCGCGGATCCTCGACGTCCTTTAGAATAATCCTTGCGCCAGCCGGCTGACGTTCGAATTCCTCCACAGCATGTTTAAGGCTGCTTTCGATAATATTATCGCCGAGGAATACGACGACCTTGTCGCCATCCACGAAATGCTCGCATAGCCCCAAAGCTTCGGCAATTCCTCCCTCATTCATCTGATAAGTATAATTCAGATGTTTCAAACCGAACTCCTCACCGTTACCGAGAAGACGCAGAAATTCCCCTGCATGGTTTCCGCCGCATACTATCATGATATCTTCGATTCCGGCATCGACCAAGGAGCGAATGGGGTAATAGATCATTGGGGCATCGTAAACCGGGAGAAGGTGCTTATTTGTGATGTTCGTGAGTGGCCGCAACCTCGATCCGAGTCCTCCAGCAAGGATTACACCTTTCATAGGTAAACTCCTATCTATCCATAACCAGTCTGCGTGGATCGGAAATTAGGCGGCGGATACGATTTACACTACAAATTTACTTCCTTTCCGAAAACAGTCAAGTAAAATTATTCTCTTATACCGATTTCCCTTGATTTTACTTTATTAATTAATTAATTATATTTATAAATGTATGTAAGTATATAAGGCCGATTCGTATAGGGGAGAGCATATGAAACGATCGTTAGCTTTTTTTACTATCTTCCTGATTTCCACAGCGTTATACAGTGCCCATTTCGAGCCCGAGTATCCCCCGATTGTGCCATCCGAAATAGAATCCATTCTGGATTCGCTCCTTTCGGTAATGCCTGATCCAGCCGTGCTTCCATCCGAATATTCCGAATGGAAGTTGGAATATATCTCCGCGATGAGCGGGAGTGAGACTCCACTTCCACGACCGATGGCTCCAATGGACCTCCGTGTGGCCAATGGCTACGTTGCCGCCGATGTCGATGAAACTACCGGCGAATTCGACGAGGGTGGCGATCCGGGCGGTGGCGGTTCTTACGTTCGACTTACATACTCCTGGCCCGGTTCCCCCGGAACCGAATGGGCGATGTATTATGTGGATGGCAATTCGGCCAAAACATCCGAAACTCTTCCAAATGCAAGCTCTAACTGGCTGTCCGGAAACACAGCTTATCATGTCTGGAATAACTGGAATGGCGTCTATATTCGGCAGGAAATAAGCCCGGCATCGCTCGGTGGAAGCCCCGGAGATAACGAACAAATCAAGTTCAAAGCGATAATGAAACCTGCGGATGGCGGCTGTCACAACTGCGGTGCTATCGTTTATTACGATACAATGCTCGACTGGAACGACGCTGCCGATATTTCGACGGCATTCGGATATACAGGAATCGCGGAAATATTTTTCTTCCCGACAATACCGCCAATCTGGCGCGCCTATGAAAACGGATTTCCCCCTGGAGCCGGCGATATAGTCGCTCTCGGTATTCTTATGGGTTTCGAGGCGGTTGCCCCGGACGTTTTCTGGTATGGCAGTTGGCCAGGTTCGGTGGGTAATGGTTGGGCCGATGCCGATTGGATTGCGGACACAGGCGGCGCTTTCGGCGATTCGGCAACGATGGTCAAATGGTATCCTCGCTATATCTGCCCCGGGGATTCCGTGATTTTTGTTACATATTATGGAATCGGCGATATTACCGGAACGGCCGGCCTTAATATCGCTCATACGCCCCCAACATTCGAAGCCACGTGTTCTTCGGTAACTCCGAATCCGTTCACGGTGGAGGCTTATATTACAAACATTGGAACCGCAACGGCAACCAGCGTGAATGTTACGTTATCGTTACCCGCCGGATTGACCATTGCGTCCGGAGCCAACCCGCAAAACCTCGGCAGTATTGCCGGTTACGGTGGGACCGACCTCGCAACATGGTCAGTCAACATTGCGCCATCCCTGATGGGCACAACGGTTTGCTACGATATTACTGTAACATGGTCTGGCGGCGGACCCGTGACCGAGCATTACTGCATTACAATACCCGCGCCGCCAGCGATTTCCGTCGATGCTACCGCCGATGATTACAATATCTGCGCCGGTGACTGCACTCCTCTACACGCGGTTCTGGACACATCGGGAAGCGGTTTGCCGATATATACATGGGCTTACAGCTGGTCTCCAACGACAGGATTATCCGATCCGTCATCGCCCAATCCGACCGCATGTCCCACCTCGACAACGACTTACACGGTCACCGCTACCGCTGCGGATTGTATCGAGACGGACAATGTAACAATAAACGTCCAACCGGACCCGTCGGTATCGATCACAAACGACGATATCTGCGAGGGGGAAACAGGCACATTGACCGCAACCGTAACGCCGTCCGGCTCGTATAGCTACAGTTGGAGTCCCGGAGGCGCTACGACATCGAGTATAAACGTATCGCCTACGTCCACAACTGTCTATACGTGCGTGGTGACCAGTTCTTACGGCTGCACGGATTTAGGAACCGGCACTGTCACGGTTCATCCCAATCCCGTAGTAACGGTTAACGATACATTCGTATGTCCCGGCGGATCCGTTACACTCACTGCAAGCGTAACACCTTCCGGATCATGGGGTTATGCGTGGACACCCGGCGGCGCTACGACATCGAGCATCACTGTATCGCCTTCATCTACAACGACATACACGTGCCATGTAATGAGTTCCTACGGTTGCGAAAGTTCCGACGACGGAACCGTTACAGTCCAACCGACGCCTGTAGTTACTATCGCGGACGTCGATATTTGCGAGGGCGAAACCGGCACGCTTACAGCATCCGTATCTCCATCGGGAACATACACTTATATCTGGTCACCGGGCGGTGCGACAACGCCGAGTATCGTCGTTGGTCCCGCAACAACAACAACTTACACATGCGATGTTATTAGCGAGTATGGCTGCCCCGGCAGCGGCTACGGCACGATAAACGTAAATCCCGTTCCGACCGTCACTATCGCCGATGCCGAAATTTGCCTCGGCGAATCGATTACACTGACTGCTTTCCTGACACCGGATGTCCCCGGCGCAAGTTACTCGTGGTCTCCGGGCGGCGGCACCGGCAGCGCATATACCGTCAGTCCAACAGACACAACTACATACATATGCACGGTCACAACGCCTTCATCCTGCGTTAGCGCCGGAACGACGACCGTTTTCGTCGAATTCCCGCCTTCGGGATTGCTCCTTATCAGTCCGCCCGACGGTTCGATAGACCTCGAACCGGGAATTATAAATTTTGATTGGTCGGAGGCCGAAGGTGACCCGCCAATCACCTATGATTTCCTACTCGACGGCGCGGTTGTGGCATCCGGTCTCACTGTAACCGAATGGGACACAGTTTTCAATTGCGATGAATCTCATACATGGACAGTTATCGCAGTGGGCGACTGCGGCGCGGACACAAGTGAAACCTGGGATTTCACGACGGCGGAATGCACGCCGCCAATAGTAGAGATAATCGAGCCACTCGATGGAACTTTCAGCGCGTGCGATGATCAGGCTATTATAATGTATATTTATGACGATTCGGGCATAGATCCGCTATCGATAAGGTTCACCGTCGATGGCGTTACGCACACTATCGGCGACGGTTTCCTAACATTCGCGGACGACTCACTCGTTTATACACCGGGTGTTCTGTGGTTGGACGGCGCAGTGGTTTCCTGTTGCCTGGATTCTGTCAGCGATATTTACGGCACGCCATACGATTCGCTTCCCGTTTGCTGGACATGGATTGTCGATCTTTCCCCGCCTATATTTTGGGGAGAGATTCCAACGCCGGGCATAACAGTTCCAGAAGCAAGCCCTACTATAGAGTTCGACCTCGACGACTTGATCTCCGGATTGGATGAAACATCGGTTACAATTACTATCAACGATAGCATTACGGTCGATCTTTCGCATGGAGCCGTCGATTGGACCCCAACCCACGCCGAAATCTCCCTTGGCGCTTTAGGGCTGATTTTCGAGACCGGCGATACGGTCGAAATATGTATCCATGCCGAGGATAGCCCGGATTATTGCGATCCAAATGTCCTCGATACCTGCTGGTGGTTCCTCGTCGATCCTTCCGGTCCGGTGGGGACTATTATCGAGCCGCTACCGGGAACTTTCTCGGCTTGCGATCCGCAACCTATTATAGTGTCTTTGTTCGATGAAAACGGCATCAACCACGCGACTGTTCACATGACCGTCGATGGCGAGGATGTTTACGGCACGGATCCGACCATCGTATGGTTCGGTGACACGTTGCACTACACGCCGCCGATTCCATTTTTGGATGGCGACACTGTGCGCGTGGTTCTCGACGAGGCCGAAGATATGATCGGAAATCCGCTTGCAACGCCACTGTCGTGGTTTTTCATAATCGACTATTCCGCGCCATACGTTACCGGCGCAGTTCCGGCTTTGGGCGCAATTGTCCCGGATGCCTCGCCAACGATTGAATTCTTCCTTTTCGACGACCTTTCCGGTCTGGATGGTTCGAGCATCGTAATTACAATAAACGACTCCGCAACTCTCGATATCACTCATCCTGCGGTATTTTTCTCGGATTCGCAAATAGTCGTCGATCTTATTATCCTCGGATGGGCTTTCGAGTCCGGCGACACGATTACGATTTGCGTCACTGCCGAAGACATGCCCGATTACTGCGATCCGAACGTCCTCGATACGTGCTGGTGGTTCACCGTGAATCCGATGGGGCCGAACGCGAATATCGTGGAACCTCTACCCGGAACTTTCTCGGCCTGCGATGATCAATCGATTATCATAACGATAGTCGATCCCGACGGAGTCGTCGATAGCACGGTTCATCTCGAAATCGACGGTCTCGACGTTTGGGGTGACGATGCGACGGTCACGTGGTCGAGCGACACTTTAATTTACACGCCTGTAGCGCTTTGGAGCGACGGCGATACGGTTCTCGTCCGTCTTCTCGAAGCCGAGGACATCTCCGGTAATCCGCTTGCAGACACGCTTCACTGGACTTTTATCATCGATTTATCGCCACCGGTAGTGTGGGACATAACTCCGCCTGACGGCGCGGTTCTTGCACTTTCATCACCGATAATTACGTTCTCACTTGGTGATTGGCTTTCCGGCCTGGATGAATCCACAGTGACAATCTTAATCGACGGGGGAACATACGGTTCCGGTGATATCGGTTTCTCAGGAACCTGGATAGGCGATACCTTCGAGGTCGAATTTTATTGTGCCGATGCGGGGATTACTTTCAGTCATAATGATACGGTCGAAGTCTGCATTGGTGCTGCGGATATGCCCGATTATTGCCCGCCGAATATGCTTGCATATTGTTGGACATACTTCATCGACCTGGAAGGCCCGATCTATAACGAACCTATCGATCCAACGACCGGGACACCGCTAAATGGCTTGGTTACTTCGTGCGCTGATCAAGGCTTCTGCATAGACCTTGTCGATTGCGAAATCGCCCACGGCGTGGACGACAGCAGTATCGAGGTCGAGATCGATGGCATCACATACACAATCGCCGATCCGGAATTGACCTATACCTCGGATACGGTCTGTTTCTTGCCATCGACCGATTGGCTCCACGATGCCGATGTAACGATAGTGCTGCTTTCGGCTAACGATAGTCTTGGAAATCCCCTATTTTCCGGTCCGGGAAGCTGGAATTTCCTGGTCGATCTCGAATCGCCGATTCCATTTAACCTGTCGCCATCGCCGGGAGCCGGTATCGGCACCCTTTCGCCGACAGTTTCATTCAGCTTGACCGATAGCCCTGCGGGAACCGACCTCGATGCGACGGAAATCGGCGTGGATATTCTACCTGCGGGTGCAATCACATGGTTCGACCTATCCGAGACATGGTTTACGAGGACTGACTCGACATATTTCGCAACAATATCGGATATCCCGCTGTTTATCGAGGGTGGCGATACGATTAGAATATGCGTCCATTCTCAGGATGCCCCCGATTTGTGCCCGCCCAACGAGGGCGACACGTGTTGGAATTTCTATGTCCCAACCGGCGGACCTGTGGGTTCGGTAATCGAGCCGCTACCGGGCACATGGAGCGCGTGCGAATTTGGCGACATTCTTCTCACAATCAGCGATATCGATACAGTCATTCCGGGCACGATTATTTTCGGCGTTGATGGCGAAAGATATATGATTACCGATGACGAACTCGATTATCATCCCGATACGTTGATATTCTCGCCTTCCGGCGCATGGATAGACGGTTCGACGGTTCTCTGTTCGCTTATTTATGCCGAGGATAGATTTGGCAATCCAAACACGGACACGCTTGTCTGGACGTTTGGAATCGACCTAACCCCGCCCGTGATTTCCGGTATTTCGCCGTCTGCGCCTTCGATAGGAATTCTCTGCCCGACTGTTTCGTTCGATTTGGTTGATTTGTTGAGCGGTTTGGATGAGACTTCGATTGCGGTTGATGTCGATGGCGCGGCGATGATCGGGGTGTTTTCTGCCCCTGTGACATGGGCCGGA
>Ga0272444_10000099_pt1 | contig 103485 bp, 96 predicted proteins | sample SSMForm13_FD_201033 | JGI IMG/M metagenome (GOLD analysis project Ga0272444, IMG submission 201033) | Marine sediment archaeal communities from Little Sippewissett salt marsh, Falmouth, MA, United States - SSM-Form-13 | ecosystem: Environmental > Aquatic > Marine > Wetlands > Sediment ...
AGACCGACGACATGAGGACAGCAGACACCACCATGCTGTGCACGAACGCTTTCTACATACAACAAGCGCGGCTTCCGGCAGGAGTTACGGGCATGAGACGAGTGGTTAGGTAGCTAACGGAGTTCTAGGCCTGTCCACCACTCCCAACCAGAGGCCCGAGGAGCCGAGATACTTCTCGGATCGCTGGTTTGAGCGCGGGGTGAGAACCCCCTTGATGAATCGCAGCGATGTTCTCCTAAGGAGAACTCGCACGTGCCCGGAGGGTACGCGTTTGCGGCAGCGAGCTCCCAAGCAACTGGAGAGCCAAGGAACCGCTCCAGTTGCCATCCGCCTCTCCTAACCAGGAAGAAGAGGACCTCGGTGAGGTCATCTTCTTCGCTACGGTCATCGACTCCGAGCAGGTGGGCCCGGCGTGCGACCCTCTGCGCTTTCGGCCAGCGGGGTCTTCCCGCAGCCTTGGGCGAGTCCCTGTGCTCGAATGCAGGACGCGGCTCCACTCCTGCCCGGCGGCCTTGGGTGCGAGGCGGCTGGCCCTCATCCCAGAACCGTAATCCGTGTATTCGCTTTGGCGGAAGGTGGTCGACTGTGGTAGCTTCAGAAGCGGACCGGCCGCGAGAAGCACCTCGGCGGGCAAGAACGCCGGAGGAGGGATGACGAACCATGCGCGAACAGGAAGAGGAGGAGCGACAGCAAACCCTGTTGGAGGAGCTGTGCGGGGCCGACAAACCCCTATACGCTGTTCTCAGCTTGTATCTGTATCACACACCGCTGGCGGCCATATCAAAGAAGGATCTCGATACTCTCATCGAGGAGGCTGAGGAGAGCGGGGACTTCAGACTGGCAATTGACAAAGCGATCTTCGAGGGTACTCAGAACCCCGGGGAGAGGGAACGGTATGTCGAGGTCATCCGGAACCTCGCGTCGAGAGCCATAGACGCGGCGGAGCAAGCAAAGCTGAAGCGAGAGAAGGAAGGACTCAGCGAGCGCGCTACTTCCCTCGGGAGAAGAGTCGAGAATTACCGGTTCATGAGCGAAAGGACCGGTGACATACTAGCCGTGGCCTCCGAGTACTACGGCGAGAGGTTGCTGGAATCGGGGGAGAGCGTCAGGAGAGAAGCGAGACAAGACGAGAGGCGGCAATCCGAAAGCGAAGAACGAGCAATCGGGGAACGAGAAGAGGGCGAGCGAGCCGCGAGAAGAAGAGAGAGAAAGAAGATGAGCAGAGGGGAGAGGCGGGAGGCCAGGAAACGAGAGAAGATCGAAAACGCGGCAGCAAAAGACAGGCGAAGAGGGAGAGAAGAGAAGAGATCGGAAGCGGAAGAGGAAGAACGGAGGATAGGGGAAGTGGAGAAGACGGCCCGAGAGGCTAGAAAGACGGAAAGAAGGGAGAACTAGCTCGCGCTGCCACTGGTGTGAGCTGCGGACGCCAGATCGAATGGCCACCCTAAGCGCACCGCTGTAGCGCGCGGGAGTCTTGTGTTGGGACAGCTTGCGCAGTTCCAAGCGCGCTTGCCACTCGCAACCCTCACGAATCGTTTGCCCGATTCGCTTTCCTGGAGTAGAGCATCGTGTCTGCTTCGCGAATCAGCTCGGCCACGCTGCAATCCCTGTCCGGCGTCCACGTTGACCAACCGAAGTCCATCTCGACCTGTACATCGGCAACGTCCCCCGCGCACCAGTCGATGACCGCCTGACTCAGCCGGTCCTCCACGGTCGAGATGCCCAAGCCCGTCTCGGGAAGGACAAACAGGAACTCGTCACCACCGTAGCGAACGACCCAATCGCTGTCTCGGAGTTGCTGAAGAACCACGCCGGCCAACCCCTTCAGAACTCTATCGCCCTCCTGATGTCCCAGGCGATCGTTGACCAGTTTGAATCGTGCGAGATCGCCCATCATCAGGGTCAGCGGGCGCTTGTAGCGCTTCGATCTCTCCAGCTCCGTTCGGATCGCGTCCTCGAAGTAGCTTCGATTGAGCAGGCCGGTGAGTGGATCGCGCAGCGCCTTTTCCTTGAGCAGGGCCTCGGTTTCGACGCGGTCTGTGGTGTCATAGAACTGGACGACGAACGCGGAACCTGGCTCATGCTCCATCGCGTACAGGGAAGACGTGAGCCAGATCGTGCGCCCGTCGCGACGGATCGCCCGCGTCATGCTTGCCAGGTCAGGGAGGCGGCCCTGGTCCGTCCACGCAGACGGGCGGTCGTCCGGGTGCAAGAGCTGCCACCAAGGATTGAGTGTCAGGAGCTCATCTCTCTTGTAGCCAAGGATCTCACATGCCTGGCCGTTCACATACTGGATGGACTCATCCCGTATGACGAGAACGCCAGTGAGTGCGCTCTCCGTTAGGAATCGAAACACCCGATGTCGCTCGGAGAGCCGCTCCAGCTCACGAGCATCCTGCAGAGCGGCAGAGGCTAGAGAGGCCAGCTTGTCCAATTGGCGGAACACGTCCGCGGTCGGTTGAGCTCCATCCAGTGGATCGTCGGCGGAGATTTGCCCGATGATCCCGCGATTGGCCCAAAGAGGCGTCAAGAGGACGTCATCGGCATGCCAGCCGTCTGGGTGGAAGAACGTCCGAGATGACTTGAGAAGCAAGGGAACCGGACGGAGACCGTCACCATGGCGGAAGTAGAATGAGTCTCCTCGACGGGCCGGCGGCCGGTATCGCCGACCGGACACGATGCCACCGCTGTCGACGAAGGCAAGAAGATCTCGCTTCTGACTGTCCGAGACGCCTCGGCAGGCGCACTCGATGACGCGTGTCTCCGAGTTCTCCGATCCGGGATCTAGCTCGTCCTCATAGAGCGAGACCACGACTCTGAGGAACGGCGTGCGGGTAACGACACATTCCGCAATGAGTTCGAGGATCCTGCGCACAGGGCTGCGACTGAGTGAGTGATCGTGCTTTGCAGTAGAGGGCATCAGGTCGTGGCCTTCATGGGATGTGCATCGCCCCCGAGCGTCAACCGAACTCACGTCTCCCGTGCAAGCGAATCCATGCAGGGTCGAAGACATCTGTCCACCGCTTGCTGGACCGATTCCCTTGCTCTGAGCGTGCGCGCGGGGGAACGTCCGTGGTGAGTGTCGCGAAGACCGAGGAGGAACCGATGGAACTAGACCAATGGCTGATGGTGTATCTGGCAATCGCCCAAGGCGTTGCCGCCAAGGAGCGTAGCGGGTGGTCTCTGTTTGGCGGGGTCCTGATTGCCGAATCGGTCCTCGCGATCGGCGCGGTCTTCCTCCTCTCCACTGAACCCGTCCCGCGCGGCGGCCCATTGCTCTTCGTCCAGGTCGGTCTGGTCGTCATCGGGCTCCTGTCGAGCCTCGCGTGGCTCGCGAGTCAAGTGCGGGTTCAGGCCGAGGCGTCGCACCTGAGCGCCCTGTTGCGCGGGATCGAAAGCCAGTTCGCTGGCGGCGAGTTCCTCCGCAGCTTGGAGCGCCTTGCGAAAGGGGAGCGGGTCTGCTCCTCGGCTTCTCAATGGACCTGCGGCGAGTGGCTGCCTTCGGTTTCGCGACTTCCCTTTGCGGCGCGGCTGTCTCCTCGATTTCTTGCTGCTCTTGTCTCTTTCTCGTTCCTCTGCGGCTGGATCGCGCTTCTGGTTCGAGCTGTCGCACTCTAGCCAGGAGCGGTCTGAGTATAGCGATTTGGGTACAGCGTGGCTTTCGATGAGGCGGCAGGCCGATGAGCCGGCCTGCCACCACGTGGGAAAAGCACGCTTCCCTCGAAACGCTTGCTGCTACTCCGTGACTTCGAGTTCGATGGCGACTGCAGTTCCGTCCACCTGAATAATCAAGGTGTAGGTTCCCGTAGAGAGGTGCTTCGGTAGCTCGGCCACCCCTTCTTGGGAAGAGGTCCGGAGCTTTGCGCCTCCGAGTCCTCAGGAGTTGCCCTTTCGTTCACCCCGTGAGCAGCCACTGCGTTCCTTCCGAGGACCACCTCCTCCTGCCAAGCACCATCCGCTCATCCTCGAGTTGAGCGAAGCGTCGCCGCTTGGCGCTAAACACGGCATCAACAGCCCATTAGGTTCGTTCGTGCGGATGGCAATGCGGACCTTGCCTCCACCGATCCCGGCCGCCAGTGTACGGTTGTGCAAATAGATGGTCAAGAGATGTCAGGAGACCAGTAGGAGGAAGCACATATCAGTGCATCCATGCGGAGTAGGGGAGCTAAGTGGAGGAAAGAAGCCAAACGCCCAAACACCTCATGCCGGACGATGAAGCCCATCGGATGCTGCCGAAGAGGAAGCGTGAGACCGGCCTGAACGTACAAGACATCGGTAGCGCGCTTCTTCAAAGCGTTCTCAAGCGCCCGCCGCGCAGCCGATTGGGCTGAAGCCGGTTGCGTCAGGGAGATGCCGGAGCAGGAGCCTGGAACCTGTCACTGTCCCCTCACTGGCTTCGAGGTGGCACGCCGGGGCGACTTTCTCGGCCGGCGCGGTGCTCAGTCTGCGGTCAAGCGGAGGAAGGTTTCGACTCCGGCTTCGTGCCACTCGGGATTGAGCCTGTAGCCGCGATGCGGTCCGGCCCGGGTCAGCCCCGTACGCCTCCGTCATGTAGCGGAGGGCGAGAGCGACCAGGCTGTAGGTCTCGAGCGGGGAGAAGTAGTCGTCGGGCTCTCCGCCGCGCCACTGGACGGCGACGAGGGCACAGCCGCGCTCGATCGTGTGGTCGAGCGCGGCGCGGCCCGTCCTGCCTCTCACTCCACCTCGTGCATTCCCTCGAGGTCCTCCTTGAATCCCTTTGCCATCTCGAGACCGAAGGTGACGGCCGAGAGATCATTCGCGTCGCCGGCATGATCCTTGGCCCACTGCAAGTTCTCTACGACGAGTCCTACCTTGTTCTGCCAATCGCCGAAGCTGGCGGTCGTTCCGTCGACAGGCTTCGTCGTTGAAATGACCCGATTGCGGATTTCCTCCAGCTCGCGTGCCCGATCGTAGACCCAGCGAGACGTCGCTTCGGTCCTGGAGAAGAAGTCGGTGAAGACTCCGGTGAGCTTGTCTCGGAGATCCGACGTCGTCCCCGGGTCGCTGGTCGCTCCGGCGATCGTCTCCCAGTTCTTGAGGACGTTCGCGATTCGTTGGATTGCCTGGCAGCCGCGGTTGGCCGAGGGACATGCCTGCGGGTTGCTCGGTTGGGCCTTCGCGTACAGCTCGGCGATCGCCTTCTCGTCTTTGGCGATTTCCCTCAGGTCGGCGGCGGCAGCACGGAGCTCCTTCAACGCCTCGACGATGGTGCTTGCGTTCTGTCCGTTGACGGTCTGCCCACGCACGTAGCGATTGAACTGAGTGGAGACCGTCTGGATGTCGCTCTTCAGGCCGGAGTAACAGCCTCTCGTCTCGAGTTTCGCCAAGACCTTCGGAATGGCAGCGTTGACATAGGCCAGCGGCGTCCACAGAGTGGGGATCATTCCCGTCAACGGGGACTCGGTGACTTCGAGATCGAAGATCGATGCGGGCGGCTGCACGACGACCGACGGCGGAGCGAACCCGGTTGAAGGAGACTGCTCGTCGTCCGTTGCCGTGAGCGGTGGTGGCGCGATCGCCCCCGGCGACTGGACGGGCGGCGCGTCGACGGCGGTCCACGTTCGCACGATCGTCGACATCGATTGGGGGCTAAGTCTCTTGCCGAACATGCCTTGCCAGCCGGGCGAGGTCGCAGGAGCGCCTGGCGAGGATTCCAGATCGTCGATAGGATCGGTCACCTCAGGATCGGTCGGCTTGACCCCTTCCAGTGCGCTCTCGATGAGGGGGTCCTCATCCGGCTTCGGAAGGAATCTCGTCTGTGTCTTGACCGATCCTTCGTCGGCGAACACGGTGACGCAGACGAGAAGGGGAATCAGCAGGACGAGAAGCCAGTCCGCCGCCTTCGCGTGTCTGCTCACGTTCATCTCCTCTTCGAAGTGGCCTAGTAGCTCGACCAGCCGTACTCGATATCGACGATCGCCTCGTCTTCGATCTGGACGTCCTTCGCGTCGCCGCTTGCAAGCTCTCGGCGGAACTCGAACGTGTAGGCCTTGCCTACGTCGTCGTAGCGGCCTGCGCCGGTTGCGTTGTTTTCCCCGCCGCCCCGCGTGTCAAGAACGAAGTCGTGCTTTCCCTCGAAGTAGTAATCGGCCTTCTCGCGTTTCCCGCCGTCTGCGACGACGGAGAGCATGTCGTCACCCTTCTCGTAGCCTTTGCCGTCTCCGTCGTCGAAGAAGACCCAGGCCTCGAAGGTTCCGCGGATCTCCTTCGAGGTGTGGATGACCATCGCGACGTAGAAGAAGCCGTCGTCGTACTTGAGGTAGACCTCGGCGGCGTACTTCCCCATCCGACATTCGTGTCGTTGCGCGTCATCCCAGTCCGAGCCGAGGACACCGTCGATCCTCCCGAGATCGATCGAGCTCCCGTAGGAGGCGGTGAATTCCACGGCGGCGGCGAGAAGGGTGATCGCGAGAACTGCTGCGAGTCCGATTCCGATGGCTCTTGCGAGAACCTTGGCGCGTTCCATCTGTGAGCACCTCCCGCTTGCAGATCCGTGTGGGCTGTGGCGTGGGATAGACGATCACTGCGGAAGACTGGCGGAAAGGGATGCGGCGTCAACGCTCGGTCGATGGCTGCGACGCTTCAGTATAGGCATCTCGCAGAAGTGAAGCGAGTACTTCGCCCGGCCTCCGGCAGGAGGCCGGGCGCAACCGGAGATCCGCGGAACGTAGCGGCGGAGTGGGTCAGGCGCCGTTCGGCTTGTACGCGGCCCCTTCCTCGTATCCGACGCCGATTGCTCGACCGACGGACGAGTAGCGGTTGTCGAGGGCGTAGAGGATCGGGTCGAGCTTCTGCATCGAGGCGATCTTCGGCTCCGCGTCGTCGCTGAGGAAGGCCTCGTCGACGTGCGTCTGAACGACGCCGCCGATGAAGATCCGTCGATGTTCGACCGTGACTTCTTCCAGAACGCGGCACTCGAGCGTCACCGGGCACGCCTCGCTCATCGGGGCGGTTTCGAGCTCGCCGAAGAAGCTCTCGACGTACTGCGATTTGTCGACGTCCCGCCCGCTGACCTGCCCGAAGTGGTCGACGAGGGCAAGGTCCTTCGTCATCGGGACGTTGATCGAGAATGTTCGGTGTGCGAGGATGCCACGCGTGGTGTGATGCGTCTCGCCGAGGGAGACGACGACAAGTGCGGGCTTGAGTCCCATGATGGCGCAGTCGCCGATGGTGGCGTAATTCGGTCGCCCGTCGACGAGCGAGCCGACGAGGACAATCGGAACGGGATAGATAAGCGGTACAGGGCCGATCTTCTTCTTCACGCTGAGTCTCCTCGGAGCCGTTCCGGCATTTCGTGAGGGTAGAGAGATCGCGTCTCGCGAGCATCACAGGCTGGTTGGGATCGAGGCCGCGCAGTAGACTCTTCCGACGCTTTGCACCTTAGGGAAACAGGAGGTCGAGGAGATGGGGCAGAAACGTTGAGAGACGGATTGAGCGACGAGCGTCAGGACTTCATCCGCCAGATCGTCGCGGAGGACGTGCGGGTGGGGAAGAACGACGGACGGGTCCACACGCGGTGGCCGCCGGAGCCGAACGGATACATCCACATCGGTCACGCGAAGGGCTTCCTGCTCGCGTTCTGGATCGCCCAGGAATTTGGCGGGAAGTTCAATCTTCGCTTCGACGACACGAACCCGGAGGCGGAGGAGCAGGAGTTCGTAGACGGGATCATCGAGGACATGCGGTGGCTCGGTGTCGACTGGGACGATCGTCTCTTCTTCGCGTCCGACTACTTCGAGCAGCTCTACGCGTGGGCCGAGCATCTCATCGAGAAGGGTGACGCCTACGTCTGCGATTTGTCGGCCGAAGAAATCAGCGCGTACCGCGGAACTGCGGTCCGCGACGACGACCGCGTCGTCACGCCGCCGGGACGGGAGAGCCCGTACCGTGATCGCTCGGCCGAGGAGAACCTCGATCTCTTCCGGCGAATGCGGGCCGGCGAGTTCCCCGATGGCGCAAGGACGCTGCGGGCGAAAATCGACATGGCCCACCCGAACCTGAACATGCGAGATCCGGTCCTCTATCGGATCCTTCGCGCCACGCATCATCGGCAGGGAGACGCGTGGTGTATCTACCCGACCTACGATTGGACGCACGGGCAGTCGGACGCAATCGAGTGGATCACGCACTCGACGTGCAGTCTCGAGTTCGAGAACCATCGGCCACTCTACGACTGGTTCCTCGATCGCCTCCCGGTGCCGTCTCGCCCTCGGCAGATCGAGTACGGGCGCCTGAACCTCGCCTACTCGGTGATGAGCAAGCGGAAGCTTCGGCAGCTGGTCGAAGGCGATCACGTCGACGGGTGGGATGATCCACGGATGCCGACGATTCGCGGGATGCGTCGCCGCGGATACACGCCGGAGTCGCTGCGAAGGTTCATCGGCGAGCTCGGGGTGACGAAGTCGGAGGGTTTCGTCGATCAGGCGTTCCTGGAGTACTGCGTACGGCAAGATCTGAACCGGAGCGCGAACCGCGTGATGGCCGTTCTCGATCCGATCAAGGTCGTGATCACGAACTACCCGAACGATCAAGACGAACTGCTCGACGCGGTCAACAACCCGGAGGACGCGAGCGCCGGAATGCGATCGGTGCCGTTCTCGCGGGAGCTCTTCATCGAGCGCGAGGACTTCATGGTCGATCCGCCGAAGAAGTTCTATCGTCTCGCGCCGGGACGAGAGGTGCGCCTTCGCTACGCATACTTCATCCGTTGCGAGGAGGTCATCTTCGATGAGAACGGCGAGGTCGCCGAGCTTCACTGCACCTACGACCCCGACACGCGTGGCGGAGACGCGCCCGACGGGCGGAAGGTGAAGGCGACCTTGCACTGGGTCTCCGCGCGGCACGCCGTCGACGCGGAGGTCAGGCTCTACGATCGGTTGTTCACCAAGGAGGATCCGGCCGACGTTGAGGCGGGGCAGACCTGGCTTGACAACATCAACCCGGACTCGCTCTGCGTTTCGATGACGTGCAAGGTAGAGCCGAGCCTCGCGACGGTCTGCCCGGGTGAACGACTCCAATTCGAGCGGAAGGGCTACTTCTGCGTGGACGCCGACACTGCGGAAGGACGGCTTGTCTTCAACCGGACGGTCACGCTTCGAGACAGCTGGGCGAAGGTGAGAGACCGAGGGATGTGAAAACTGCGCTCGCCGGGAGAATGCGCACCCGGTGAAAGGGGACCGAATGCCTAGCAGAAGAAGGTTCGTTGCGGCGGCTACCGCGATGTTGCTTGTGGTGGGTTGGGTTGGAATCCCGGGGATTGCCGCCCCGTCGTGCGCGACGTGCGGTATCACGACGGTGGATCGGACGCCTCTTTCACAGTTCGGGCCGGCCGAAGGGCGATACGTCGACGTCCAGATCGAGGCGTTTCGCTCATGGGGCTTCTTCGGCTTGGGCAGCTGGTTTCCGATACCGATACACCTCTCGGCGGCTCGGATCGACCCGCTCCCCTTGGAGGACGCGGCCCGCGTTGAAGGGATCCTCGAAGCCTGCGCTGGCGGTGAGGGAGAGCCAGAGGCGTGCGCACTGCTCGCCGACCTGGGTTACGGCGTCGTTCGGAGCTTCGGGATCACGCCGGACCTGGACACCACGTACCGCGTCGTTCTGACAAACAAGACGGAGAGCCTCCTCGGGGTCGTGCTGGAGATCGACGGACTGAACACGAACGGGAGCACGGCGCTCACCGAGACGGAAGAGGACAAGAAGTGGGTCCTCCTCCCCGGCCAGACCGTCCGGATTTCGGGGTGGCAGGTGAGCACCGACGAGGCCCTCGCATTCCGGTTCACCACGCCGAGCCAGTCTCACTCCCCCCTTGCCGATCGTCGCGGCGTGATTCGCGTTCACGTCTATCTGCTCGACCCGACGGACGAGGAATTCGTTAAGGGGACGGAGGCGGCCGAGGTTGTCGATCAGCCGACCGTCCGGATCGCGTTCCGCTCGGCGACGGAGCTCCCGGTGGAGCGGATCGGCTTCAGCTACGCGCGGGATGAAGTCGGCCTCGGCTTCACGTGCGCGGAGACGGACGGAGTCGGAGTCCGAATCGCCGAAGTCAAGGCAGGGACGATCGCCGAGCTTAAGGGACTCAGGGTGGATGACGTCCTGACCTATATCAATGCCGTGCCAATCGACTCGTGTGCCGATCTGTCGGAGTTCCTCGCCTCGAAGGTTCCCGGGGACCGGGTCGTGGTCAAGGTGCATCGCAAGGGGCGCGCCTTTCTGCTCACGCTCGAGCTGGAAGAATAGACCCATTGCGCCTGCGCTAAGGCGCTAGGGCGCGGGGAGGACGGTGTCACCGACTTCCGGCGACTCGGCCGCCGTGTGCACTCGGCTGGCCGACGCGTCGCTGTCGAGAAGCTCGACGACCTCGAGGGTTGCGGGCGAGTCGCCACCGGCCTTCCGGAGAACGGTCAGTCGGTCCCCGATGCGGATCCCGTTTCGGCTGCCGAGAGAGACGATCCACAGGTCACCCGCTCGTGCGGTGATGGTTCCGGCCGGCGCGACTGCGACCTCCGAGGTAACCTCCGAGCGCTTTCCAGAGGCGTCGATGACGGCGAGCGTGACGAGATGGAGGCCCGGTTCGTGGAAGATGTGGAGCGGGTCTTTCTCGGTCGCCTCGGTGCTGTCGCCGAATTGCCACGTGCGGGAGACGATCTCAGCGTCGGTCTCGTCGTGGAAACCGACCGATCCTCCGACGAACGGAACGGTCGGCACATAGGAGAACGCGGCCTCCGTTTGCCGTGGCTTCCCGGCGACGACGATGCGAACATCTCCCTCGCCGACGATCTGCGGAACCTGTTCCGCTCCGCGTTCCTGTCGGACGAACGGAGGGACTTCGGCGAGGACGTACTCGTAAACCTCCCACGCCGTGACGTGGTCGTCGCCATTGAGGTCTCCCGCTCCTCGTAGCCCTTCGAGGACGAAGTGCGTGAAGACTCCGTGTCCGAGAGCCGGTGACTCGAACGCATCCTGGCTTTCCGTCGCGGCCGAAAGAACGAGCCGGCCCTCGAGCGAGAAGTCACGGAAGAGATCGAGTTCTCCGCCGGTCGGCCGGTGGCCGCTCGGCAGGCTCCTCGCCAGGCCGCCGGAGTAGCAGCCGTCGAAGAAGACGAGCACATGCTCCGATGACAGGCGATCGAGGAAGCGACCGAACTCGTCGTCGCGAAGCGCTGTATCGTCGACGGACCCGTCGATCGTGTCGTGAAGGACGAAGAACTCGTCGACCCCGTCACGCTCGTCCGCTCCGTCGTCCGCGCCCTGATAGCCGTGTCCTGAGAAGAAGATCATCACGAGGTCATTCGGCCTCGCGATTCTCCGCAGCCAGCCAAGTGCTTCGCGGACGTTGACGAGGGTCGCGAGACGTGTCGCGAGGCCATCGAGGTCGGGAAGCGCGTCCTCATGATCCGTCAGGAGTCGGATGTGATCCGGAGTGACGCCCGCATCAAGAGCCCATCGCGCGATCGCGACGGCGTCGTCTCGCCCGAACGCCAGGTCGGTCACGGTCGCGTAGTCGGTGATCCCGATCGCAAGGATCCAAACGTCGTCGACCGGCGTGATCTCGGGGATGCGAACGACTGTGATCGTCTCTTCGTAGAACCCGCTCAGACCATCGTCATCGACGACGGTCAGTTTCGCTTCATACTCCCCCGGCTTTGCGTATTGGTGGATGGGCTCACGCTCGCGAGAGGCGTGACCGTCGCCGAAGCGCCAATCCCACGCAACGAGTGTACCGTCCGCGTCGGTCGATCGGTCGGTGAACCGAATCGGGTCCAGAACGGAGGGCGAGGTCGGCGTGACCATGAAGTCGGCACGGGGAGGCTTCGGCTCTCCGACGACGATCGCGTGCATGACGGCGTCGGCACGTCCGTCGGGATCAAGGACGCGGAGTGTGATCGGGTGAGATCCGGCCGGAAGCGGTGGCGCGACGTGGATTGCCTCGTCGGTGATCACGTCGAACGCCCCATCCGAGTCGAGATCCCAGTGGTACTCGAGAGGCTGCCCGTTCGGGTCGTAGGAGGCGGACGCGTCGAGCCGAATCGCGTCTCCAGCGCGCGGCGATCGAGGAAGGCGCGTGCCCTGGTCGCTGACCGGCTCCCACAGGAAGGCGGCGACCGGGGCGGTGTGCGCTTCCCAGATCAGGAGCGGGAGGACGATCGTCGTGGCGGCACCGGCTTGGTCGGAGACGGTGAGCGCCACGTCGTAGCTTCCCGGTATCCCGTAGGTGTGCTCCGCCGCCTCGCCGAGGTCAACATTGCCGTCGCCGAAATCCCACCAGTACTCGACGATCTCCCCGTCCGGATCCGCGGAGGCCGACGCGTCGAACCGAACGAGGTCACCCGCCTGGGGCGTCTCGGGGGCGAAGTCGAAGGCGGGAATCGGCAGGAGATTCGAGGGTCGCGCGAGAATCGACCCAACATCGGCGGCGACGAGAAGGGCTCCACGGGCGCGACCCAGCCCGTCCAGACCGAGCCGGGCCGTGAGGCGGGCCCGATCGAACCGCTTGGTTACGGAGACCGTTCCGTCGTCGAAGGCGTAATCCGCGAGCCGGGCGAGGATCTCCACCGTGAGGTTCGCCTTTCTTTCGTCGATCCGGATCGCTGCCGAGGCGTGGCCCGGGCTGTCGAGGTGCGTCGAGAGCGTCGCCGATGCGGCGCGGCTCATGCCTTGCCAACCGAGCTCGGCGGAGACGAGGCGGTTCGGAGCGAGAGCGAGCTCTCCGCCCGCTACGAGTGTTCCATCGCCGATCGGCGTCTCGCCCTCAAGTCGGATGACGAGCGAATCGGGCGAGAAGTCGGCCGTTCGTGCGGAAACGATCGTTCGGAGGCTGCTGCCAAGCGTCAGGTCGGCCTGATGGATCCACGGTCCGGACGGCCACGTCCTCGCGACGCTTGCTCCGAGCGAGTACGACGAGCCGATCAGCTCCCCGCTGACGGCGATCGAAGCCCAGGACTCGATGCCGTCGAGGACGGCCGAGGACCCGAGTTTCGCGGTCAGCGTGCCGAACGAGAAGTCGAGCGGTCCTGTGTGGAGGGCGATCTTCCCGGCGATCCGCGTGCCCCACGCGCCGGCGATCGACGACGTCACGCCGAGAAAGACCCGATCGTCGTCGAAGGCGGCCCCGATCTCGATCGTCTCAAGGAAGAAGGGAGACGCCTCGAAGCGGATGCGGGTCGTCAAGGCGATGCCGAGCCGGGCCGCAAGGAGAGTCGGCGTCAGCTCGACGAGGGCTCGGGAGCGAAATGACGGATCGGGGGTCGCGCCGATGGTCGATCCCAGAGTGCCGCGTCCGATGCAGTGAGACTCGGGACGGAGGTCGAGGTCCCCGCCGGTCAGATCGACGAACTCGGGTGGCGCGGAGACGTCGCTGACCCGTCGCGTCGCGCCGGCGTAGTCTCCGTCGTCGTTCGCCCAGGCGTTGTTGTGGGAGAGGACGATCTCACTCGCGTCTCCTGAGGGGCGATCGACCTCGATTCCGACGCCGCCGTTGTAGGCGACGATAGTGTTCGTGACGGAGGCGCGGCCTCCACGAAGGAGGATCCCGGAGCCGGCATTCTGGACGACGGTCGCGTGGTCGAGAGTGCAGTCGCCGGTCGAGAGGAGCGCTGCTCCGTGCGAGCCGGATCCCGTGATCTTGGAGCGGAGGAAGGAACCGTCGGCCTCGTCTCGATAGGAGAGACCGACGTCGGAGACGTCGCGGATCGAGGAATCCTCGATGTGGAGGGAGGCACGGTTTGCGGTCTCCGCTCCCGCGATCCCGCCCGAAAGGGCACAGTCCCTGAGGGTTGCCTCTGAGTCGTCGAGGAGACGCACCCCTCCGCGCGCATTCGAGGGCAACTGGCATTCGGTGAGGTCGGCGCGCGCGTCGGCGCGAAGCTCGATTCCCCATTCGGCGTTCGCGCGGACGGAACACCCATCGAGCAACGCCTCCGCCGTGCCGACGAGCGCGATCCCGTGGGCCGCGTTCTCGGAGATGTCACTGTCGCTTGCGGTCAACCGGGCATCATCGCTTAGGAGAAGGCCACTCTCGCCGTTCCCGCGGATGCCGCAACCTGAGATCTGAAGGCGCGCCCCGTCGTGGGCCCAGATTCCGTGACCGCCGTTCTCAAGGACGAGGACCCGCTCGAGCGTCGGGCTCGAAGTGGATGCTTCGATCTCGATCCCGCTCTCCTGAGCCCCCGTGATCGTGGCGTCGGCGATCGTGATCGAAGCCGATTCGAGGAGGACCGCGGGCGCCGAGAGGGTGAGCCCGGTTCGCTCGATCGTGAACCCTTCGATGCGTCCGACGCTGGCATGGCTGACGCGCACGACCGGCTCGAATCCGTACCCATGACGGATGATCGTTGCACCGGGGCCGGATCCAATCAGCGTGACGCCGTTCTTGAAGATGATCCCCTCTTCGTAGACGCCCGGAGCGACGCGGACCACGTCCCCGTACGCGGCGGCATTGAGTGCCCCCTGGATGGTCAGGAATCCGCCCGATCCGTCCCGGGCGACGAGGAGCTGTGCGGCGAGAAGGCTCGGCACTGCAACGAGAACCCAGATCAGGCAGACGACGAGCACCCCGGCTGTTCGACTCATGAAACCATTGTAGCCGGTCGGCGGCGAGGGTTGGGCCGCCCTCCTGGCGACCGAGCGGGTGATCCGGGGGCGCTAGAGTATGATGCGTCTCGGGAGGACCCATGCGCGCATTCTTCTGCATCCCGCTCGGCGTCGGCCAACGGACTGCGATCGCTTCGATCGCCGAGCGCTTCCGGGGAGCGACGAGGATGCGTGCCTCGTGGGTGCGTCCGGAGAACTACCACCTGACCGTCAGGTTCTTGGGGGAGATCGACCCGATACTGACGGTCGATCTGGATCAGGTCTGCAGAGGAGTTGCGGAGAGCGTCGATCCGTTCGCGATCACCTTCGATCGCCTCGGTGCCTTCCCGGCCGCCGAGAGGGCACGCGTCTTGTGGGTCGGCGGGGAGACGCCCGCGGAATACATCAACCTCGTCACGTCGCTCAACGAGCAGCTGCGGCCGCTCGGATTCGGGCCGGAATGGAAGCGGCCGGTTGCGCACGTGACGGTCGCACGGATCAAGAGCGTGCCGGATCCGGATCTCGGCCGACTCCTCGAGGCGCCGCACACGTTCCCCTCCGAGCCGGCCCGTGTCGATCGCGTCGCCCTGATGGAGAGCCGGCTGACGCCGGAGGGCGCGGTGTACTCGCCGCTGTTCGAGGTTCGCCTCGGCGTGGAGCGATGAACGTGCGCGGCGAACCGACGGGTGTCGAGTATCTCGATCACACGGCCGACGTGGGGATTCGTGCGTGCGGATCCTCCGTGGAGGCTTCGTTCGAGCGAGCCGCGGCCGGGCTGTTCGCACTGATGGTTCGCCTCGATGCCGTCAAGGCGACGGCGAGCCGTGCCGTCGTCTGCCGTGGCGAGACGCTCGACGACCTGCTGGTCGAATGGCTGAGCGAGCTGCTGGCGCAGAAGGACCTGAGCGGCCTCGTCTTCGGGCGATTCGAGGTCGAGATCGGCCGAGGGCGCGACGGGCACGAGCTACGAGGCATTGCGCGCGGGGAGGCGCTCGATCCGTCGCGACACGCGCTCGGGATTGAAGTGAAGGGGATCAGCTACCTCGGTCTCTCGGTCTCGCGAGCGGAGGACGGCGCTTGGATCGCGGAGTGCGTCGTCGACGTGTAGGAGGGGGTGGCCCACATGGCCACATCGTTGACCCTTGAGCGGGTCGCTTCGTCGGAGTGGCTTGTGCCGCAAAGCGGAGGCATGCGTGTGCCAGGAAGGATCTTCGCCGACGAAGAGACGATCGCGCAGCTTGAGGCCGAAGTGGCGGTGCGGGACGGATGGAGCGCCCTCCGACAAGTCGTGAACGTCGCCGGCCTCCCCGGGATCGTCGGGGCGTCTCTCGCACTCCCGGACGTGCACCCCGGATATGGTTTCCCGATCGGCGGGGTCGGAGCCTTCGATATCGAACAGGGAGTCGCCGTCGTCGGAGGCGTCGGCTTCGACATCAACTGCGGGGTCCGGATGTTGGCGACCCCCCTCTCTCGTGAGGAGATCGAACCGGACCTCGAGCGACTTGGTGAGGATCTGTACGACACCGTTCCGGCGGGACTTGGCTCGAAGGGGAAGCTCCGTCTGTCGATTGCCGAAATCGACAGGGTTCTTTACGAAGGAGCGGCGTACGTCGTCGAGAGGGGATTCGGATCGGTCGAGGAGCTCGCGTTCGTTGAGGAGGGCGGGCGCATGGAGGGAAGCGACGCCGGCGCCGTGAGCGAGCGGGCGAAGCAGCGCCAATTCGGTCAAGTGGGAACGCTCGGATCGGGGAATCACTACCTTGAGGTTCAGTGTGTTGAAAAGGTCCTCGACGATGAGGCAGCGGCCGCGTACGGATTGGAGCTCGGGCAGGTCGTCGTCTCCATCCACACAGGTTCACGTGCACTTGGACACCAGATCGGTCAGGACTATCTCAAGGAGATGGCGACTGCGAGCACGAAGTACGGAATCCCCGTTCCCGAGCGGGAACTCGTCTGTGCGCCGATCGAGAGCCCCGAGGGGAAGCGATATCTGAGTGCGGTGGCGTGCGGCTCGAACTGCGCGTTCGCCAACCGCCAGGTGATCGCGCATCTCGTCCGCTTGTCCCTCGCGCGTGTGTGCGGGGCTGCCGAAGCGGATGTCCGCACGATCTACGACATCGGCCACAACAACGCGAAGATCGAGGAGCACGTTGTGGAAGGGAAGACGCGGCGGCTTCTGGTTCATCGGAAGGGAGCAACCCGGGCTTTCGGTCCCGGCCGGCCGGAGTCGCCCGAGGCCTACCGGGATGCAGGTCACCCGACGTTCGTCGGCGGTACGATGGGGACAGCGTCCTACGTGATGCGTGGGACGGAGGTCGGGATGAAACGGGTCTTCGGTAGCGGGATCCACGGAGCGGGCCGTGCCCTCTCTCGGAAGAAGGCGGCGAAGCGCTTCTGGGGGGAGACGGTCATCTCGGATCTCGCCTCCTCGGGGATCCGCGTCTGGGCGCACAGCCAGCGCGGCGTTGCCGAGGAAGCCCCTGGAGCCTACAAGGACGTCGAGCAGGTCGTCGCCGCGGCGGAAGCGGCGGGGATCAACCGGGCGGTCGTTCGGCTCCACCCGATGGCGGTCGTCAAGGGTTAGCGAACTCGCGGCGGTGGGCGCTGAACGCCCGGGTCTCGCGGACGAGAGCCCGCGCGATCTTGACCGGGTCGTGTTTGATCGTCTCTTTCCCTGCCCACCTGGCGGTTCCGACCAGGTCCGAACGAATGATTGCCAGGTCGTACTCGGTCGTCGCGCGCAGGTCGTCGCGGACCGGTTCGGCGGCCTCATCGATGTAGCTCGCAAGAAGGCCTTCGTCCGCCGCGGCGACGTTGACGAGAAGGCGGTCGAATTGGCGAAGGTCGATGTAGTCGGCCAGGACCTTCAGGTGATCGCGAAGCGTGAATCCGTCCGTTTCGCCCGGCTGGGTCATCAGATTGGCGATCAGTACCTTCTCCGCCGGAGCACGCTCGATCGCCGACGCGATTCCGTCGACGAGAAGGTTCGGGATCAGGCTCGTGAATAGGCTTCCCGGGCCGAGGATGATCAGGTCAGCGGATCCGATCGCCTCGAGAACCTCCTGATGTGCGGGAACCGGAGAAGAAGTGAGCTCGAGTCGCGCGATCCTGCGGGGATCGGAACTCACTTGGGTCTCTCCTTCGACGCGCGATCCATCGTCCATCTGGGCGGCCAAGTGCGTGCTGGTCAATGTTGCAGGAAGGACGCGGCCTCGGATGTTCAAGAAGTGGCTCATCGCCTCGACGGCGCGGTCGAAGCCTCCGGTTGCCTGCTCGAGGCCGACGAGAACGAGGTTTCCGAGAGAGTGGCCCGCCAGCTCCTGGGGCGCCGTGAAACGATGCTGGAAGAAGTCCGACAGACGGGTCTCGTCCTCGGCGAGGGCGAGGATGCAGTTGCGCACGTCTCCGGGCGGGAGGACGTCGATCTCCTCGCGGAGCCGGCCGGAGCTTCCGCCGTCGTCGGTCACGGTGACGACTGCCGTGATGTTCGATGTCACTTCCTTCAGCCCGCGCAGGAGCGTCGACAGACCGGTGCCCCCGCCGATTGCGACGACTTTGGGGCCACGCTCGAGTACGCGACGCCGGTAGATCAACGTCGACGGGCGGATTCGCCTGTCGGACGCGACGCTCCGGGCGACCGAACGAACGAGCCGGACGAGGGCGTAGGTGAATCCGGTCGCGCCGAGAGCGAACGCGGCAGCCATGATCGCGTAGCGCGCCGCTCCGGAGCGCGGCAGGGTTCGGTAGACGAAGCGAACGAGGTCGGTACCGACGACGTAGAGGAGCGCGACGACGAGGATCCCCATCGAGAGGATGGAGAGAAGGATCCAGCGCTTCACGCGCATGCCGGGCGTGAGCGACCGCACGATTCCGCGCCAGCGGGGATTCACGTCTTCGTCCTGAACGACGCGTCGACGATCCCCGGAAGGGTCGCGAGCGCTGCGCACAGATCGTCGCTCGGCGCGACGGAGTAGCGCTCGTGTGCCCGGACGACGATCGATCCGATGGAGTCGACGAGCTGGAGGAAGATCGGGGCGTCTCCGGTGTGTCCCTCAAGCGTCGCCTGGAGGCGCCCCAGTCTGTCAGGGTCCAGCGCTCCCGTGTCGATCGTCAGAAGGAGCGAGAGGGTCATCCTGTTGGAGACCTCTTCGAGGCTGAGGACCTCCTCGGCGATGAGTCCGACCTCGCCATTGCGCGTGTCGCCTGTGACGGAGATGCCGATCAGGCTGTCGTCGTGCAGAAGCTGGGCCGATGCTTCAAGGACGCGCGGGAAGACGGTGATCTCGACCTCGTCGGCCCCATCTTCGAGCGTCACGAACGCCATCGGGTCCCCTCGCTTCGTATCGATCCGGCGGATCTTCTTGACGCGCCCGCCAACGATCGCGGTCGCTCCCTTCTCCAGAGTCTTCGCTTGACGTGCAGACAGACAGTAGAAGTCGAGCGCCTCGCGGTGACCGTCGAGGGGATGGGCGGTGACGTAAAGCCCGAGAAGCTCTCGCTCGAAGCTGAGAAGGTCGGGCTGCTCGAACTCGGGTTCGTCGACGATCGGATCGGCCGTCGCATCACCGAGGTCGGCGAAGATCGACTGCTGGCCGGTCAGGCGTTCGCGTCGCTTACGCTGCATCAACTCGAGGCCCTCCGAGAGGTGTCGGAGGAGGCCGCGTCTCGACGCGCCGAGACGATCGAACGCGCCGGCCTTGATCAGCGCTTCGAGGGCCTCTCGATCGAGTCCTTCCGCGTCGGCCCGGCGGCACAGGTCGAAGAACGAGTTGAATCGCTCCTGTCCGCGTGCGTTGACGATGGCCGTCACCGCCCCGTGTCCGACGTGTTTGATCGCCGCCAGCCCGAACCGGATCTGGCTCGCTCCGACCGGCGTGAACGCGTGGTGGCTCTCGTTGATGTCGGGCGGCAGAACCTCGATTCCCATCTCGTTGCATCGACTGATGTACTCGGCCACCTTGTCCGTGTCTCCCTGCACGCTGGTGAGAAGCGCGGCCATGAAGTGGGTCGGATGGTTTGCCTTGAGGTAGGCCGTCCAGTACGAGACGAAGGCGTAGGCGGTGGTGTGGGACTTGTTGAAACCATAGCGGGCGAACTTCTCCATGTCGGCGAAGGTGCTCTCCGCGAGCTGCGGCGAGACGTTGTTGGTGAGGCAGCCGTCGATGAACTTCGCTCGAAGGCTGTCCATGATCTCCTTGTTCTTCTTGCCCATCGCCTTTCGGAGGATGTCGGCTTCGGCGAGGGTGAATCCGGCGAGGGCCTGGGCCATCAGCATCACCTGATCCTGATAGATCGGGAGACCGTAGGTGTCTTCAAGGATGTCGGCGAGGCTCGGATGGGGGTAGCTGACCGCCCTGCGGCCCTGGCGGCGCTCGACGTACTCGTCGGTCATCCCGCTTTCGAGAGGGCCCGGCCGATACAGGGCGAGGAGGGCAATCAGATCCTCGAAGCGATCGGGCTGGACGCGCCGAATCAGGTTCGTCATTCCCGAGCTCTCCAACTGGAAGATCCCGGCCGTCTGCCCATCGCGGATCATGGCGAACGTCGCGTCGTCGTCGAGCGGGATTGAATCGACGCAGAGATCGATCCCGGCGTGTTTCCGTAACGTCTCTCGCGTCTCGTCGATCAGCGTGAGGTTGCGCAGGCCGAGGAAGTCGATCTTGAGCAGGCCGACCGCCTCCACGTCGATCATGTCAAACTGAGTGACGAACTCCCCCTCGCCGAGGCGTAGGAGCGGCACGTGATCGGACAGGTCGCTCGGAGAGATGACGACGCCGGCGGCGTGTGTCGACGCATTCCGCGTCAGACCTTCCAGGCGTCGGCCGATGTCGATGAGGCGTCGGATCTCGGGCTCGCTGTCGTAGAGCGACTTCAGCTCTGCGACGCGGTCGACCGCCGCCTTCAATCCCCATCCGAACGGGATCAGTTTCGCCACGCGGTCGGTCGTTCCGTACGGGACGCCGAGGACGCGACCGACGTCGCGGACCACACTGCGTGCGGCCATGCGGTCGTAGGTCGCGATCTGGGCGATCCGGCTCCACCACTCCTTGCCGCCGTACTTCTCTCGCACATAATCGATCACGCGATCCCGTCCCTTGACGCAGAAGTCAATATCGAAGTCGGGAAGGCTCACGCGATCGGGGTTGAGGAAACGTTCGAAGATCAGGTTGTACTTCAGCGGATCAACGTTCGTGATGCGCAGCGCATACGAGACCAGGCTGCCGGCCGCTGAGCCGCGCCCCGGTCCGACGGAGATCTCCTTTTCGCGAGCGAAGCGGACAAAGTCCCAGACGATCAAGAAGTACGTGGAGTACTCCATCTTGGCGATGACGGCGAGCTCGTAGTCGAGGCGCTGGTGGATGTCATCGGTGATCTCGCCGTACCGCTCCTTCGTCCCTTCGATTGCGAGCTTGCGCAGGAACGCGTCGGAGTCGATCTCCCCCTCGGGGAGGGTGAACGGAGGGATCATCGGTCGCCCGAGCTCGAGCTCAACGTTGCAGCGGTCGGCGATCCGGCGAGTGTTCTCGATCGCCTCGGGCAGATCGGCGAAGAGTTCCTCCATCTCCGCCGCGGTGCGGAAGTGATAGCCGTTCCCGTCGAAGGTGCGGTGATCCGGATCGTCGAGAGTCTTGTTGGCGCGGATGTTGAGGAGAACTTCGTGCGCCAGCTTGTCCTCGGCGGCGAGGTAGTGGATGTCGTTCGTCGCGACCAGCGGCATTTCCAGCTCCCGCGCAAGCTCGATCAGCTGGGTACGGACACGTGCATCGCGGTCTGTCCCGTGGTGTTGGATCTCGATGAAGAAGCTTTCCGGTCCGAAGATCCCCTGGAGACGTCGAGCCGCATCCGCTGCTGCCGGTTTGCGTCCGGCCTGGAGGAGGCGCGGAATCTCACCGCTCTCACAAGCGGAGAGGGCGATCAGCCCTTCGGCATAGGTTTGGAGGAGCTGGTAGTCCGCCCGCGGGCGGTAGTAGAACCCTTGCGTGTGGGCGCGGCTGACGATCCGCAGCAGGTTCCGGTAGCCGACGGCGGTCTCCGCGAGCAGGACGAGGTGATAGTAGCGCTGGCCGTTCTGGACGCTCCGGTCGCGGCGGTCGCCCGGGGCAACGTAGATCTCGCATCCGAGGATCGGTTTGACGCCGTGTCTCTCCGCCTGGCGGTAGAACTTGACGATGCCGCTCATCACGCCGTGGTCTGTGAGCGCGATTGCGTCCATCTCGGACTCGTGTGCCTTGGCGAGGAGGGCCTGGATCTTGCACGAGGAGTCGAGGATGCTGAACTCCGAATGGACGTGGAGATGCACGAATTGGCTGGGCAACGCTACGGCTCCTCCACGAAGATGACCTTCTCTTCACCCGGCATGACGAGTCCCAGTTTCTCTCTCGCGAGAGCCTCTACGACTTCGTCGTCATCCTGCTGTGCCAGGCGTGCCCGGAGGGCGTCCTGGTCCTGAAGTGCAATTGCGTGCGCACGCCCGAAGTCGCGGAGCGCACGTTGCCGTCGGGCGATCTCCAGTTGCCGTCCGACGAAGAGCGTGATGAGCAATCCGGCGAGAGCCGTTACGAGCAAGGCGAGGGCCACGTGCCGGCTCGGCAGGAATCGGACGCGAAGGCGCTCCATCCGTTGCTCCCGCATCTCCCTCACCTCTCACATGGCGCCAACGATTGAGGAACGACAAGGCAACGCGAAGGCCGACTGGAACGGTCCTTCGGTCTTGGTGTCCCCCTCGGAAGCCGCGATCGAACGATTCGCAGATCCGTCTGCCAGTATATGGCTGTGCGCGGAAGAGAGCAACGGACATTGGCCCCGTGTTGCGGTTGGAAGAAGAGCGCTCGATAATCCTTCCGTTGCCTCGTTTGCCTGAAGGAGTGTGCGATGCGGACCATCGAGCTACGAAAGCGATTCCTCTCGTTCTTCGCGGAGAGGGAGCACAAGATCCTCTCGAGTTCGCCGATTGTTCCGAACGACGCGACGCTCCTGTTCACGGCGGCGGGGATGGTTCCGTTCAAGGACGCGTTCTGGGGACGCGTGACCCCGTCGTTCTCGAGGGCGGCCACCTGCCAGAAGTGTTTCCGGACGACGGACATCGAGAACGTGGGAAGGACGGCCTATCACCATACGTTCTTCGAGATGCTCGGCAACTTCTCGTTCGGCGACTACTTCAAACGAGGGGCAATCGAGTTTGCGTGGGCATTTCTCATCGAAGAGCTCGGCATTTCCTCGGATCGGCTGTCGATCTCGATCTACGACGAGGACGACGAGGCCGAAGCGATCTGGGCTGACGAGATCGGTGTTGCGAGGGAGCGGATCGTTCGCCTCGGCAAGAAAGAGAATTGGTGGGGGCCGGTCGGCGAGTCCGGGCCGTGCGGACCGGACTCGGAGATCTTCTTCGACGCGGGAGCAGGCGCGGCATGTGGGCCCGACTGCACCGGCGTGGCCTGCGACTGCGATCGCTTCTCGGAGATCTGGAATCTCGTCTTCATGGAGTACGACGCTCGGCCCGACGGAACCTTCAGTCCGTTGGCGGCGAAGAGCATCGACACCGGGATGGGCCTCGAGCGAACGGCGGCCGTCCTGCAAGGCGCGGGGAGTGACTACGAGGTCGACGTCTTCCGTCCGATCATCGAGGCGATCGAGGCGTCCGCACCGGACCCGCTCTCCGAGGCGCAGATCCCGAGCCGGAACACGATCGCCGATCACATCCGGGGCATTCCGTTCCTCCTCGCCGAGGGCGTGATGCCCGGAAACGAGCGCCAGGGGTACGTGATGCGGCGGATTCTCCGCCGTGCGGTCCGCGCGGGAGAGCGCCTGTCCCTTCCGCCGGGATCGCTTGCGTCGTTCGTCGATCCGGCGATCGATGTGATGTGCGAGGCGTATCCGGAAATCGCCGAGACGCGGGAGCTTGCGGCTCGGCTGGTCGCTCGCGAGGAAGAGACGTTCCGCCGTACGCTACGGGAAGGGGAGCGCCGGCTGACGAAGATCTTGGATCAGTTGAAGGCGGATGGAGAGACGACGCTGCCGGGCGAGCTGGCGTTCGAATTGACCGACACGTTTGGGTTCCCGCTCGAGATGATCTGCGAGATCGCGGCCGACGAGAGGCTCGAGGTCGACATGGCTGGCTTCGAACGCGCGCTGGAGGCGCAACGAGCGCGGTCGCGGGTGGACATCTCTGTAACAACGTCGGTGGCTGCGGACGCTGACGAGATCCCGGCGGGAAGAGCCCCGACGGAGTTCTCGGGCCACAAATCGGTTGCAGGGGAGTCCGTCATTGAAAACGTCCTGGGAGACATCTCACAGGGGAGTGGGCGTCTTGTCTTCCCGGAGTCTCCGTTCTACGCGGAGTCGGGCGGCCAAGTTGCGGACACAGGGCGAATCGAGAACCTCGACCGGAAGGGCCAGGCGATCGTCGCTGGCGTGGCGAAGAACGAGAAGGGCGTCTTCCTCCACGCCGTAAGCGACGTCGAGGGCGCGTTCGTGATCGGCGACCGATGCCGCTTGGCTATCGATCTCGATCGTCGGCGTCGGATCGAGCGGAATCACACCGCAACCCACCTGCTACATGCCGCTCTGCGCGAGGTCCTCGGGTCCCACGCAACGCAATCCGGGTCGGTCGTGAACGATCGCGAGCTTCGCTTCGACTTCTCGCACTTCGAGAAGATGACGCCGAATGAGATCGCGCGCGTGGAGGACATTGCCAACGCCGCCGTCCTTGCGGACCACCCGGTATCGGTCCAGGAGCTCCCGCCGAAGGAGGCGAAGGCCTCCGGCGCGATCGGCCTGTTTGAAGACGAGTACCGGGGGCTCGAGACGGTCCGCGTGATCAGCGTCGACGACGTCAGTCGAGAGCTCTGCGGTGGAACACACGTCCGCCGAAGCGGCGAGATCGGTCTGATCAAGATCGTCTCCGAGGAGTCGATTGCAGCCGGCGTGCGACGGATTCGCGCGATCACGGGAGACGCCGTTCTGGGACGTCTGCGCGATCAGGACGCATTCGCCGATCGGATGAAGAGCGAACTCGGCGATGCTCCGGAAGAGGGTGCGCGGCGGCTGAGAGACGAAGTTGCAGCGCTGAACGAGCGGCTCGGCGCCGTCGGAGCGAGCAGAGTTCAGTCGTTGGCCGACGAGCTTGTCGATGGCGCAGAGAGCTTCGGGGAGGTGCGGCTCGTCGCCGGACGAGCCGACATCGATGGCGAGGAGCTGAAGGACCTCGGCGACGTCCTCGAAGAACGGTCCCGGCCGGCCGTCGTCATTCTTGTCGGCAATGCGGCCGGCCGTGCGATCGTTCTCAGCAAGGTCTCCAAGGGAGTTCAGAGCGTCCGCGCGGGCGATCTGGTTCGGTCGATGTCCGCAGTTGTCGGCGGTGGCGGCGGCGGCGGGCCGGCGTTCGCGCAGGGCGGAGGTCAGGACGTGGGCCAACTCGACGGAGCGCTCGCAGCGGGTGTCGAGGCAGCGCGAGACGGGCTCTCGTAGAACGAAGCGGGATCTCGTTCGACTACGTGCTCAGCCGGACGGGCATGCAGACGTAGAGGAAACCCTGGTCGCCTTCGGCGATCTTCTCTCCTGATGGCTCGATCAATCCGGCCTTCTCGGGTGCCGCGAGCCACAGAGCGATCTCCTCGGAGTCGAGCCGCTTCAGCGCGTCCACGATGTACTCTCCGCGGAACGAGACCTCGACGCCCTCGCCGGGGACCTTCCTCAAACGAACCCGCTCCTCCGCTTTCCCCTTGTCTTTGGAGGACGAGTTGATCTGGACGGCGCTCTCTTCGGAGGAGACGGTCAGGGTGACGGCTCCTGAATCCTCGGCTGCCGTGATCTCGATTCGCTGGAGAGTTTCGAGAATCGCGCGCCGCTCGAAGCTCAGCGCGATTGCGTTGTCTTTCGGGATGACACGCTCGAAGTCGGGAAACTCTTCGGCAATCGTTCGTGCCATGAACGTCACGCCGCCGGTCTGGAAGAAGAGCTGCCCTTCGCCGCGGTAGAAGTCGACCGCCGGCTCTCCGACTTGGGAGAGGACCCTGTCGAGGTCGGTGAGAACGCTCGCCTCGATCAAGTACTCGCCTTCCTCGTGAATCTCATCGACCGCGATCGTCTTGACCGCGAGGCGATAGCCATTGGTGGCGACCATTCGGAGGTGGTCGCCCTTGAGAACGAGGTTGACGCCGGTCAGGTTCAGTCGCGTCGTCTCGCCCGCCTTCAGGGCTGCAAATGCCGTCTGCTCAAGGCCTCGATGGAACTGGCTCGCCTTCACCGAAGCGATCTTGGTGCTCGGGAGTTGAGCGATCTCGGGGTAGTCCTCAACGGGGAGCGTCGGGAGATCGAAGGCCGCCTCGCCACAGCGAACCTTGACGGTCGTTCCGTCTCCAGCCTCGGACTGCAGGCTGATCTTCTCGTCGGCGGGCAAGTGAGACGCGATCTGATTGAAGACCACGCCGTTGAGAACCATGGACTCGTCACCGGTGGCGTTCTCAATCGGGATCTCGTATCGGACGGCGCGTTCGAGATCCGTCGCCTGAAGCCGGAGCAGGTTCCCCTCGATCTCCATCTTGAGCCCCGCCAGAATCGGCATGCTACTCCGGGTTCCGAGCGCGTAGCTGGCGAGCCGGACGCCGAAGACCAGATCATCCTTCAAACACACGAAGTCCATCGATGACCCCCTTGCTCTCTAGTGCCCCAGGCATGATACCCGATCGATCCAGACCCCATCAAAACGCGAGATCCAGCCGGTCGAGGATGTCGGAGCAGACCCGCTCGACCGGGCGGGTACCGTCAACCGTCTGGACGTGAGCATTCTCGGCCGCCAGCTGGAGGTAGCCGCTGCGAACGCGCTGGTAGAATGGGTCGCCCGCTCCCTCGATGCGGTCGCCTTCCCCATGTTTTCTCCCAAGTGCGATTTCTACGGGAACATCGATGACAAACGCGATGTCCTCTTCTCGTCCTTCAGTCGCTGCGGCGTTGAGGGTTCGAATCAGTTCCAAGTCGATTCCCCGTCCGTATCCCTGATAGGCCAAGCTCGAGAGGCGATAGCGGCTCGTCAGCACGGTCTTTCCCTCTCGAAGGGCCGGGAGGATCACCTCGTGCGCGTGCTGCGCGCGGCTGACCATGAACAACAGGAGCTCGGAGAGGGGAAGCATCTCGGCGTGCTCACGTGTGAGAAGAAGCGATCGCACACGCTCACCGACCGGCGTCCCTCCGGGTTCGCGCGTAACGATGACGACGTGGCCGGCGTCGAGGAGCCGGGTCTCGAGGAGACGAGCGACGGTTGACTTCCCGGTGAAGTCGAGGCCCTCAAGGGTGATCAGCTTGCCGGCGAGATCGATGCCGCTCACCTCCGAATAGGACGTGCACGATGATCAGAACGGCCCCGACTGTAACACACGCATCGGCCAGGTTGAAGACGGGAAATCCGCGGACCTCGAAGAAGTCGATGACAAAGCCGTAGGCCGCGCGGTCGATTAGGTTCCCCACGGCACCGGCCAACAAGATCGACAACCCGGCCTTTGCCCACCAGCCCTTCGCCCATCGCGTCAGGAGCAGCCCCAGGAGCGCGGCGGCGATGAGCGACGAGATCGCCACGAACACTGCCGGGTTCCCGGGGAAGAGCCCGAAGGATCCGCCTGTGTTGTGAACGCGAGACAGACGAATCGTGTTCCCGATGAGGGGGACCGGTCTGCCGAGCGAGAGCGCGCAAGCGGCCCACGTCTTGAGGAGGCGATCGAACAGGAGAAGCACAACTGTGGGGAGGAGCCAGACCAGCCGATCCATGTCGTCGAGACTACCTCCATGATGGAAGCCGGTCAAGGCACGGACGCCCGCGATTGAGGGCGGATCAGAGATCGGATACGGTCGGGTCGAACCGACGCGACACGGGAGTGATCGAACATGTTCCTGGTGCGATTCAGCTTGACCGCCGAAGAAGAGCCTCGGACGGGGGAACTTGTCGACGGCGCGGTTCGATCGGCCGGAGAGACGTTCTCTCTTGCCGAAGTGCGTCTCCACGCGCCATGCGTTCCGACGAAGATCGTCTGTGTCGGCAGGAACTACGCCGCTCACGCCGAGGAGATGGGGCGAGACGTCCCGACGGAGCCGCTCCTCTTCTTCAAGCCCCCGTCGGCTGTCATCGCGCCTGAGGATGAGATCGTGTTGCCGGGAGACGGCGAGATTCACTACGAGGCCGAACTGGCTGTCGTCATCGGTAGGCGTTGCCGGAACGTCTCCGCGAAAGAAGCGCGAGACGTCATTCTCGGCTACACGTGCATGAACGACGTCAGCGATCGAACGGTGCAGGCGTGGGAAAAGAACTGGGTTCGGGCGAAGGGGTTCGACACGTCCGCCCCGCTCGGACCGTGGATTGCCGCTCGCGACGAGATCGAGGAGCCATTCCACGTGACGCTGAAGCTGAACGGAGAGATTCGGCAGGACGGATGGACGAGTGCGCTCATCTTCCCGATTGCCGAGCTGATCGAGACGATCACCGCATTCATGACCCTCGAGCCCGGCGACGTGATTGCGACCGGGACCCCGGCCGGCGTCGGCCCGCTCGCTTCGGGGGACGTCGTCGAGGTCAAGATCGACGGGATCGGCGCCCTGCGCAACTCTGTCCGCTAGTCGCCGGAGAGCCGTCGGCAATTCACATGTGTTGCGCTTCGTGATAGACTGACTCGGCTTCTCTTCGCCGGACGGAGGTGTGTCATGGTGCGAAAGGGTCGTTGGCTGGTCGTGGCGACGTGCGTCGTTGTTCTCGGGTTCTTCATGCAGAACTGGATCGTAGATCGTCAATCGGAATCGGAGTCCGTCGGCTGGAGTCCTCTCTACGACAATCGGGTCACAGAGGCCCTCGTCCCGGTAACGTCGCAGGTTGTCCGCGCGCAAGGGGGATCTCTGGCAGCGCCGTGCCCCACGCCCACGTTGCGGGACTGCGAACCAGACACGCAGGACAAGGCGTGTATCGAACCAACGTTCGAGAGCACCTGCGAGGGGGCCAGAACCTGCGAAGGATACGAAGGTTTCAATGCCACGGCCGACTGCGCTACGTGTGATGGACATCCTGATTGCGGTAACGGCGGGACCGTCGCAGGCGCGGTCTGCACCTACGAAGGGGAGGCCTGCACTTACGATGGTCCGGGGTGTGACGGCGGTACGTGGGCGGCTCCCCTGTGTACGTGGGACGCACCGTTCTGCACGTGGGATGGTCCAGAGTGTGAAGGGAAGACGCTACACCCCTGGAAGTGCGGTGGACCGACGTCCCGGTACACCTGCATCGCGGGAGGGATTGACGGCGTCCTGATTCTTGACGACGCCATGCTCTCTGAGCCAATGCTCGAACGACTGCCCTGCGTCCCCGGTCCGACGTACGAAGGGCGCACGTGCGTGCGGCCGACGTGCGATGGGCCGACGTGCGAAGGACTCACGTGTTACGAAGAGGATTGCGAGTTTTGGGACTTCGGCGACGCGCCGGATTTCGCCGATTCGCCGTTTCACTACGGAACAACGATCGAGAACGACGGCGCTCGGCACCGGTTCTTCGGCCTGTACTTCTTAGGAAGATGGACCGACCCTGACATCGACGGTCGGCCGAACGTGACCGCAACGGGCGATGACCAGCCGGAGTGGACCGCCCGTGATGACGAAGATGGGGTCTGGTTCGTGACGACGCTCGTTCCCGGAGAGCCGGCGGTCGCGATCGTTCAGGCCTCCCGTTCGGGGAGTCTGACGGGGTGGCTCGACTACGATCTGAGCGGCCGATGGGATCGTCCGGAGGAGAGGCTGTTCGAGGAGGAAGCAATCCGACTTGAGCCTGGATTCAACTGGGTTACGTTCGTCGTCCCCGAAGACGCGGTCCCGGAAGTCTCGTACGCTCGATTCCGGTTCGGATCGGGCGGAAGCCCGGATCCTCACGGGGAGGCAATGAACGGCGAGGTCGAGGACTACCAGTTCCCAATCTGCGCTCGGTACAGCGCCTGGGTGATGACCGACCACGTCTACTACGGGGCGGGGGACGAGATGAGAGTTCGGCTCTACTTGAATGAGACGTCGCAAGTGACTCTCGTACGCCACTTACCCGACGGCGGCGACGAGTACCTGTGGCGCGGAACGCTCGAAGCCGGTCGGCACGAGTTCCCCGGGGAGGGGCGGTCCTTCTTCATCGAGCCGGCCTTCGGGACGACGACCGTCGAGTTGATCGCCACGTCGCTGCAGTCGGGTTGCACCTCGTGGCTGAGCACACCCTACAGCGTGGTACTTCCGTAAGATAGACCTCGTGATGGAGGTCACGAGTTGCGAGAAGATGGTCGACGGCCCGCCCTCGGGCACCGCGTGCAGGTTCCAGGTTAACTGGGGCCTGCTGCTGGCCGGGGTCTCGCTTCTCGTTGCGATCGGCTTGCTGTCGGGCGAGGTCAGGGGAATTCCGCCTCGCTTTGCGCTCGTCCTCGTCTTGCTCGGTACCGCGGTTGCGACGGTGCGCCTCCTCTTGATTCGGCGCCCGCGTCTGCGGGCGATCAACGTGCTGGCCCTCGTCGCGACGATCGTCGCTTGGATCGGGCTCGCTCTCGTGCGCAATCCCTCCGCGCACATGCTCCTTCTTCTCTCGTGGGTGGCGGGGTGCAGTCTTCTTGCGGACACCGGCGGCGAGAAGGTGGGGCGCCCACTTCAGGGCGCTCTTCTCGCGGGACTGGTTCTGATCCTGCTGGAAGTCGTGCCTGGGATCGGGCTTCTCGCAGACCAGTCGGCGGGGTGGCTGTCCGCTCACTTGGGCTCCGCGTGGGGTGGCGCCTGCCTCGGGGCCTCCGCGAGCGGCCTCACCACGTGGCTGGGGTTCATCGCTTTCCTTGCTGGCGCGGCGTCGCTTTCGCGCAGGCGAGTGCTGACGATCGCGGGCCTTCTCTGTGCTGCCTGGCTCGTTCACATGCTGGTGCAGGGGGTCGTTGTGTCACCGCTCGCTCGGTCGCTTGTCAAGGATGCCTACTTCCTCCTCTGCGCCGCGGCTGTTTCTGTAGCTGTTCTGGGACCGCGGGTCGGTGTCGCGTTCCGTGGCCGCTGGCGCATCGCCGCGTCGCTTGCGGCATCTCTGCTTGTTGCTGGGATCCTGGTCGCGCTCCTGATCCTACCCGCCGCTTGGTCTCGGAGGGATGACGACCCGCGAGACGTCCTTCTCTACGATCACGACATGCTTGCCTCGTGGGAGACGCCCGCCGATCGACCGGCCGGACAAGCGTTTACCGGTGCGATGTTCGGACTCCTCCCCGACTACTTGAGCGCGTACGGCCACACGTGCCGAATCGTAGAATCCGTAGATGAAGAGGTCCTTCTCGGTCAGGATCTCGTGATCATCATCAATCCGGGGAGATCCTTCTCGGATGAGGAGCGTGGGCTTCTTCTTCGCTTCGTCTACGAAGGGAGAGCGCTTCTCGCCCTCGGGGATCACACCGACATCGGCGGGATGAAGGGGTTCTTCGACGAACTCCTCGAGCCGGCGGGTCTTGAGCTCAATTTCGATTCGGCCGTCTCGACCGAGCGAGACTGGCGGGGCGCCCTCCGCGTTTCCTATCCGCTCTCTACGGCGTTCGCGGATCGAGAGATCCCGGTGAGCATCGGAGCCTCGGTCACTGCCCGACCGGCGACGACGAATGTCCCACTGCTGGTCGGGCTCGACGCATACTCCGACCGCGGCGATCGGGAGAACGTCGATGGAGCGATGCTCGGAAACCTCCGATACGACCGCGGTGAGGCACACGGAGGAATCCTTCTTGCCGTTGCGACGTCCTTCGGAAGGGGGAAGATCGCTCTCTTCGGGGACACCTCACCCTTCCAGAACGGTTCCCTGGCGATCGCCTACGGGTACACGGACGGGCTTGTGCGCTGGCTGACCGACGGCTCGTCGGCATGGCTGGAGCCGGTGCGAATCGTGCTCGTCGTTCTCCTGCTGGTCATTCTTGTCTGGACCGTTCGCCTGGCGTCTGAGGGAATCCTTCTCTGGGTTCTCGTGGCCCTTCTCGTCGGTGGCTTTCTCGTAGCGCAAGCCGCCGCGTCAGCGCTTCTCGATCCGCGGCTTCCAACGGAGGGTCGACTCGGTGTCATTGACCTCTCCGGCAGCAACACCGTCTCGCAACGCGCGTTGGATCAACAAGGGATTGATGCGCTCTCGGTCGGGCTTTCGCGTGCCGGGTACCTCCCCGTGATCACGCAGCAAGAACGGGTCGCGAAGTTGCTACGTTCGGGCGATCTCCTCGTCTCGCTGGGGGTGACGAGGTCCGTCTCAGCGAAGGAAGCAGAGGACCTTCTTCGACGTGTCGAGGGCGGTGTGGATTTGCTCCTCGGAACGCAGTGGCCGGAGGCGGGGACGTTGGAGCCGATCTTCGGCCGCCTCGGCATTGACGTCGGCAATGCGCCGCTTGGCCGCTCGCGGCCGTCGGTCGAGGAACTGGAGGCGGAACCTCAGTTCGGCTCTGCCTGGCCACTGGCGCTCTCTGAGGGGTGGGACTGCCTGGCGACGACGCACTTCGCGGAGACGGAGTACTGCGTTGGGGCGGAGCGAGATCTCGGGGAAGGGCGCGTGATCGTCGTCGGTGACGTCGGGATCTTCACGAACGAAGCGCTGGAGGGGAGAGGATACTACTTCCCGGAGAACACCGCGTTCCTCGCCTTCCTCCTTGACCGGATCGGAGCGCCATGATCCAGCGGGCTGGTGTCTGGGGACCGTGGGCGCTCACCACCGCTGCGTGGACGCTTTGGCTCCCCTTCTACTACCGTTTCCCAGTCTGGTGGGGGGCTCTCCTGATTGGCGCGGCCGGACTTCTCGCGGCCGTTTCCGATCGGGACGCGGCTTCATCCGAGAGGCCGGGGCTCTTCGCGACGCTCTTGACGTTCCCGGCGACGGCGGCGGCGTTTCTGTTCCTTCCGCGTGGGATCGGCATCTCCCTCGTTACTCTCCTTCTCGGTCTTGTTCTTCTTCAATGGGGGAGGAACGCGCGGCCGATCGGCAAGGGGCTGAGGCTGATCGGAACGCTGGCAGTCGTCCAAGGGATCGTCGTGTCGGTCTACGATTGGGCGTTTGCGTCCGCGCACTCTTCCGCCTTCGTCTCGTTCTTCGACCATTGGATCGGGCAAGCACTCGGCCTCGATGTCTCGGCTGTCGGGCGAACGCTCTACGTCTCCCTCGGAGGGGAGACGATCCTTGTGACGCCGAGTTGGGACCAGTTCGGCTTGGTCTACGTCGTCCTCATCGCGTTCGGATGGCTTCTCTACGGCTGGCTCCGAGGCGGCCTGCGCGCCTCGATCGGAAAGAGCGCGAGTGTGATTGGCGGAGTCGTGGCCTACGCGATCGTTCGGCACGTCGGGATCCTGGTCTTGGCTATCGAGATCGGGAATCCCGACCTCTTCTGGAGTCCGGCGATCACCATCTTGAGCTTCCTGCCGCTGTTGGCGTTTCTCGCCGCCCTTTCGCCGGTACCGGGTGGTCGATCCGCCGCTTCGAAGGGCGCACGCAAGGGTGGAAAAACCTCCTGGGCGACCGGCGCCCTCGTGCTGATCGGAGCGGCTTCGCTTAGCGTGGGCCTGTACATGCAACCCCCCGGAGGTGTGGAGACGGGCCGGATCCTGTTCGACGAGGCGCACGGCGACTGGGAAAGCACGCTCCGGCCGATGGACACGGAGTGGTACGGGATGCCGTCGACCTACAATTACGATTCTCTCTTCCAGTGGTTGTCGTACTACTACGAGGTGGGTCGGATTACCGGCTCCTTCGCTGACGGATCGCTCAAGTCGGCGGACGTTCTCGTCCTCAAGACGCCGTCGATTCCTTACACGGAGGAGGAGATCCGCGTCGTCGCGGCACACGTTCGTTCCGGAGGAGGCCTGTTCGTGATCGGGGATCACACGAACGTCTTTGGCACAACGAGCGTCCTGAATCCGATCCTTGCACGCTTTGGGGCCGAGCTGAATTACGACGCGACGTACGATCTGCGGGACGGTTCGTTCACGATCTATCGACCCGCCCCCTTCACGCTCGATCCGGTGATGCAGGGTGTCGAGCGGTTCGAGTACTTGACCTCATGCACCATGAATGCGCCGCTGGGAGCCTATTCCGTGATGCGAGACGGCGGGATCATCACGAACCAGGCCGACTATGCGACCCGCGATTTCTTCGCGCCGGAACGGTTTGCGCTCTCGTCGACGTTCGGGGTGTTCGTGCAGGCCGCAGCGATTCCGTACGGTCGCGGGCGCGTTGTCGTTTTCACAGACAGCACGTGTTTCTCCAACTTCTCCGTTCACATGGACGGCTACCCTGCGTTCCTGCTCGGCGTCATGGCCTACCTCCAGACAGGCAGCGCCGCCTTCCCGGCTCGCGCCGCCGCAATCGCCCTTTGCGGGCTCTGTCTTGCCGGCGCCCTGGTCCTCTTCCACCGGCTTCGATATCCGGCTCTGCTCGCAACCCTGCTCGTCGCCGGGGTTGCAGGATGGTGTGCCGGAAGCGCGATGGTTGCGGGCCTTCACAGCCGGTGGTACGCGACCCCTCGCCCGATCGGGCCGATCCCGTACGCGTACTTCGATCTGGCCGATTCGGAGGTCTCGATTTCGCCTCAGCCTCCACGGCCGGGGTCGGTCGCGGAGAGGGATCGGTTCGACACATTCTTCGTCTGGACGCAGCGTGTCGGACTCGTTCCGGTCCCCCTCGAGGAGGATCCGACGTCCGATCTGGTCGCAGGGCGGCCGTACGTGCTGATCAACCCGACCGCCGGACTCGAGGATCGCACCTGCTCGGGGATCGCGGAGTACGTGCGGGAGGATGGGGGAACCCTCATCCTGCTTGGCCGTCCGGATACCGATCGAGCGTCGCTCGATCGGCTGCTCGTCTTCCTCGATTTGGGAATCGAGGAGGGCCCTGCCGGGACGCTGGTCTTGGGGGGGGCGAACGTGGCGGAACACGAGATTAGCCCGGCGATGACGCTTCACGTCTCGAGAGCCAAGCACGGAAAAGGGCGAGTGATCCTCATCGGAGACTCGGCCGCGCTCGCGGACCTTTCCTTCGGCGGGACGTTCACGATTCCGTCCGACGTGCAGCGGCGACTGTACGACGTTGCGTTCCAAGTGCTGATCGAGGCGGACGGCGCAGATCAAGCGCCCTAGCGTTGGTCGAGGCGAGCGCTGCGCGCTCAGCGGGGCCGTCTAGCTCCAGCGTCACTCCGGTGACGCCGAGCGAACCCACCGAGTGCTTTGCAGAACGTCCGACGAGCATCTGTCGTTTGCGTTTTGCGAGATGCCCGGAGTTCCTCAAGGAGACGAATAGGGCGTTGAGCCTGATGGCAAACGAGAACGCAGGCAAGTTGGCGGATCTTCCTCGGGAGCGCTACGCGGCCCTGCAACGGGCGCAGATGGCGGCCCGGAGCCGTACGATCACCCCGGGCCGTCCACCGCCAGTCCCTAGTTCTCGTCGAGTGAGACGACCCTTCCGAAGCCGCCGCTTCGCACGCTGAGCTTCGGATGCCCTCGATATCCCACTCGTCCGAATCCGTCGATCCGAACGTCGACCATCTTGGTCTTCCCAAGGTCCACCTTGCCGGTCCCGTCGATCTCGACGGTCGCACGTTCCGATTCGAGGCGATCAAGATGCAGCTTACCGGCCCCATCGATGTCGATCCGGACCTCAGCTGCCTGCCCGCCGGCCGCGATCTTGCCCACGCCGTCGAGGCGCGCCTCGAACTCGCTGCAATCGAGGTGTCCGACTTCTACCTTGCCGGCGCCGTCGACCGCGACGGCCAGCTGCCGCGCTACGAGCCTCTCGACTGCAACCCGTCCGGCGCCATCCAAGTCGGCCAGGCAGGTCTCAAGCGTCGCTTGCTCAATCTCGATCTTGCCGGCGCCATCGACTGAGAATTCGGCGCTTCGGGCCGTGATACTGCCGACGTTGATCCGTCCCGTTCCGTCGATGTCGACGTTTGCGCTCTCTCCTTCCAATCCCTTCGCGTCGATGGATCCGGCGCCGTTGATTCGGAGGGCGTCAAGATCCTTGGCCTTCACCGTGAATCGGATGTCGAGTCTTCCCACCTGATGGAGGCTCACTCCGCGCCGGAAGCCGAGGTGAAGCGTCCCGTCATCGACGAGGACCTTGATGTGTTCGATCAGCCGCTCCGGGGCTTCGACTTCCACAGACTCGACAGCCGAACGCTCGACACGAACGTGTCCGATTCCATCGAGGGCAACTTGCCTGAATCCGCTCACCGCAAACGACTCCCCGCGCGAAGAGCCTAGATCACCGGTCAGTACGCTCATTCCACCTCCTCCTTTCGCGTTCGGCGGCAGCTGCCGTCGACGCATGAGCGCGCAACAGTGTTCGCCGAGTATGACGGGCGGGCGAGGCTGAGTCAAGGCGCGTGAGACGGCCAATGCCTGCTGATCAGAGGATGGCGCAGTGGCACGGTGAGTGAAGAGCATCGACGCGACAATGAGTACGCACCACAGTGTTCCGAAAACCAGCGTTGTGGTCCGGATCTCTGCTTACGGGAGAGGGGCCTCCGACGCGGCCTCAGCCCCTGGATGTTGGGAGCCGTTCTGAGCCTCACGCGCCGCAGCGAGCGCGGCTCCTTGTTCCTCCAGGTTCATGATTGCCGGGAAGAAGAAGCCGAGCCCGCCGAGGAGAACGGCGGCGATGCCGCCGGCGAGGAACCAAACATTCGCACCGAATCGATCCGAGAGCGGTCCCGCAATGAGAAGCCCGAGTGGCATCATGAAGCCGGCGGCGCTGCCGACGAGTGAGAACAAGCGGCCCTGCATGTCGGGCGGTGTGCTCGCTTGGAGGGCGGCCATGATCGACCCGTTGGCGATTGGCTGCATGATGCCGATGATCGCTGAGGCCAAGATTGCGAGTGCAAACAGGGTGGCGGGCGTGAGTCCAAGAAGAAAGGCGCCTGCTCCAAGGAAGATCACGCCGAAGAGCGCCGTTGCCATTCGTCGCTTGAACCCACCCCAGGCCGTCAGCAGGAGTCCGCCAAAGATGATTCCGAAGCCGGTTGCCATCTGAAGACCGGCGAGGTGGAAGGCGCCACCGTCGAAGTGCTCGGTCACCAAGAGCGGGATCAAGGAGCCTGCAGGCGCCAAGAGGAAGTTCAGGAATGCTGCGATCACGACGACGCCCAACAAGCCGGGCCAGGAACGGAGGAAGCGGAATCCCTCGGACAGATCACGGACGAATGATGGCCGGACGGTTGCGACGGCCTTCGGTTGGGGGATCGCAATCAGGAGCAGCGGAACGACGGCGATCGCTGCAGTGAGCACGTCGACGGCGAGAACGCCCTGCATTGGCAGGAACTCGAGCAGCAAGGCACCGAGTGCGGGGCCGACGATGTTGGCGATCCCTTGGAGGCTCTGGTTCAGCCCGGCGATTCGGCTGTAGTGCTCTTCGGGGACCATTAAGGTCGTTGACGCCTGCATTGAAGGCCAGTGAAAGGCGCCGCCGATCGAGCGAGCGAACATGATGAGGTAGATGTGCCATACCTCAGCGATTCCGAGTGCGAACAGGAGGGCGAGGAGCGCAGTCGAGAGCGCGATCAGCGAGTCGGCGACGATCATGACGCGGCGGCGGCTCCAGCGGTCGATCAGCGGGCCGATGAATGGACCGAGGAGGACGCCCGGGAGGATTGCGGCGATTGTCGCCATGGCGAGAACGGTGCCGGATCCGGTCGTCCTCGTCAGCCACCAAACGAGAGCGAACTGCACGATTCGACTCCCGAGGAGCGAGAAGACCTGCCCGCCCCAGATGGTGAAGAAGAGCGGCTTCCAACGACTCGGACTCCATGCACGAACGCTCAACTAGTCCCCCCGTCTCTCGCTTCTGCGCTGTGGCGGCACAGTGTTACGGCACCCTACTCGATTTGGGATGCTCCGTCAACCGCCGGAGATTGCCCACGAGATCCAGATGGGGAAGCGCTTCATCGGGACTGGCACATGTCGTTCCCCGGGGCTGGGACAACACTGTGACGGGCGCGAGCGAACCCCTTCTCCACGTCTCCGCAAGTTCGTCGTCGGACGGCCCGAAGTGGTTCACTCAAGATGTCACGTCGTGGGATGTGTCGTCTACGGGCGGATCCGTGGTGTAGGATCTCCATGCACCGCATGACACGAAAGGAGCTCAAATGCCGACTCGCTTGAGCGCCGAGGAATTCCGCCGTAGACGGAAGAGTATCGAGAGCAGGATGCTGGAACGTGGAATCGACGCCCTGTGCCTGTTCTCGCCGACACAGGTCTTCTACTTCGCGGGGTTTGGGTTCATCGCCACGGAACGTCCGATCGGAGCCGTCTTCGTCGCCGGGCGGAATCACGTAACCCTCTTCGTTCCGGTTCTCGAGCGAGAGCACGCAGAGGAAGCACACGTGGATGCGGTACGAACCTACGTCGAGTATCCGGACCGAGTTCATCCGATGACGGCGTTCGCCGAGCTATTGAAGGAGCTTGGTGTGGCCGACGGGCGGATCGGCGTCGACGCCGATGGCTACGGAGGGGGGTACGGGTACGTCGGTCCCCTATTGAGCGAGGTGGTCGACGGCGAGGTCGTGCGAGCGAAGGACCTGATCGAGAAGATGATGTGGATCAAGTCCGACGAGGAGATCGCCCTGATCCGGGAGTCGTGCAGGTGGGGCGATCTCGCGCATCGGTATCTCCAGGAGAGCGCCGCGGTCGGCGCAAACGAAACCGACGTTTCCGTGGGATCGTCGCTCCGCGCATCGATGGAGATGGTCAAGGAACTTGGTCCGGACTATCGCACGATGCGGTGGGGTTCCCTCCCCGCACATGCCGGGTTCCGCGGGCAAATTGGGGCGTACTCAGCGGTGCCGCACGCGATGACGACGAACGCCGTGCTTTCCGACGGCGACGTTCTCGTAACCGGGGCGGCGGCCGAAGTCGGCGGTTACCTGAGCGAACTGGAGCGAACGATGATCCTCGGCGCTCCGACCGACGAGCAGGCGCGCTACTTCGAACTCATGGTCGAGCTGCAGGATCTGGCGTTCGACGAGATTAGGCCCGGGCGGAAGTGCTCGGATGTCGATCAGCCGGCCCGGGCGTTCTACGGGAAGCACGGAATCGAGGAGACGTGGCGTCATCACACCGGCCACGGGATCGGCTACGGGATGCACGAGTCACCGTTCCTCGACATCGGGGACGATACGGTCATCCAGCCCGGTATGGTCCTCACGGTTGAGCCGGGCATTTACCTCCCGGGATTCGCAGGGTTCAGGCATTCGGACACGGTCCTCGTCACGGGGGACGGGATCGAGCGTCTCACGCCGTATCCGCGCGACCTCGAGAGCCTCACGATTCCTGCTTGAGCGCCAGAAGAATCCTCGTCGGACTCTCGCTGGGCAGGCCTGGGATCCGAGGGACGCTCGGGAGACGCTTTGTCGACAGACTGTCGCTGCAAGAGTCTCCACGACAGGCGGGCCGCCGGCGACACTCCGCGTCGCGAATCGGCGGCCCGTGCGTCTTTGAGAGCCAATCGCGCGAACGGCGATCGGCCCCTCGATGCGTGGAAGCCGCGGGCTGCTGCCAGCCGATTGCGGGGCACCGGCCGTCCGAGTATCGTCTCGGCCCATCATGCCGGCACCGACGCTCTGCATCTTCGATCTCGACGGTACGCTGTATCGAACGGCGTCGTCGTTCGTGCCGACGATGCGCCGCATCTACGAGGAGTTCGGCGTCAAGACGCCTCCAGACGATGTGATCATGTCGATGGTCGGAGAGACGTACACGACGTTCATCGAATGGCTCATTCCGCAAGGGTTCCCGGACGATGTCGACAGGCTCGGCGAGCGAGTCTCCGAGATCGAATTCGCGTCGATCGAGACGGATGGCGAGCTCTTCCCCGACGTAGAGGCGACGCTTCGGGAACTGAAGAAGCGAGGTTGTCGCATCGCGCTCTGCACGAACGGCGATCGACGCTACGCCAGCTTCGTCCTCGATCGATTCGAGATCGCAGGTCTGTTCGATGCGCTTGCGACCAACGACGACGACCGCCGCACGAAGCTGGAGATGGTCGCCGAACTCATTCGGGAAGCTCAACCTGCCAGAACCTTCGTGATTGGCGATCGTTATCACGATGTCCAGGCCGGCCGAGCGAACGGCTGCATCGTCGTCGGCGTTGCCTATGGCTACGGGGAGCCGGAGGAGCTTCGCGCGGCCGATCACGTTATCGAGTCTTTCCATGAGCTCCGCGCACTCGTTGCGCTGCGTGAGCTCGGCGGCTAGTCGTCCGTCGCTTGGGGCGGTAAGCTCAGAGCCAGACCGATGGAGGAACACGTGATTGTGGGCCGTGGACGCACCGCCGAGATCCTCGCGTGGGACGACGAGCGAGTCCTCAAGCTGTATCGCGAGGAGAGTTCGCGCAGCTACGTTCAGCGCGAAGCGACCGTGTCGAGATTCGTCCATCATGCAGGCCTTCCTGCCCCCGCTGTCTACGATTCCGACGCGGAAGATGGTCTCTACGAGGTCGACGGACGCCTCGGCATCCTCTACGACTGGGTCGATGGACCGACGATGCTGAGGGATCTCGGGAGCCGTCCCTGGATGGTCGTGACCCACTCGAAGGCGCTCGCCGCGCTGCACGCACAGGTTCACTCCGTCTCGGGGGACGGGCTTCCTGACCTTCGTGAGAGAATTGCGTGGGGGATCGACGACGCGGCGGAGTGGTTGAGCGACGACGTGCGTTCGGCGGCTCGGACCGCACTCGATCGGTTGCCGAAGGAGTCCCGTGTTTGCCACGGCGACTTCCATCCGGACAACATCCTTCTCCAAGAGGGCGGGCCCGTCATCGTCGATTGGGGACCGGCATCCTGCGGACACCCTTGCGCCGACGTTGCATGGACGGTTCTCCTCTACTGGTTCGGAACTCCGATCGGGTCGCCGCCGGCGGTCCGGCTCGCGCTGGCGCTCTTCCGGAAGATCTCACTGCGGGTCTACCTGCGAACATACGAGCGACTGACAGGGACGAAGTGGCGCGACATCGAGCGGTGGATCGGCGTCATCGCCGTCTTGCGGCTGACCGATCGGATTCCCGAAGAACGCGATGTGCTTCTTCGTTTGGTCCGACGCCAGCTGGGGCATGCAGCATGACCAAACGTGCGCGAACGACCCGAGCCTGCGGGACTGCGATGGGCGCAATCCTCCTGATCGGATGGGCGATGGCGGGCTGCGCGCCGATCGATGACGACCCTCTGCCCGAGGTGGTCCTTCTCGACATCCCGGACGTTGCGTGGGATCCTGCCCGGCCGGACCGCTCGGTCGGCTGGTGCGGCGAAGCATCGATTCAGATGGCCCTCGCCTACTACGGGATCGAGCGAACGCAGCTTGAGATCCATCTTGCAGGGAATCCGGATTACGCGGACCTCTACGCGCACGAAATAGCTACCGCGCTCGATGCCCTCAGGATCTGCTACGAGCGATGGCCGGAAGAGAACCCCGATCTCGACGCGTTCATCGCGTGGATTCGAGAGCACCTCGCGGCGGGGGTCCCCGTCTTCTGCGGCGTCAAGCTCTTTCCCGACGAGCACGCCGACTGGTCACTCGATCACTTCGTCCTTGTCGTCGGATACGACGGTGACGGCCTTGTGATGAATACACAACTCGACATGGACGGACGGATTCACGTCTCCTACGCCGATCTCAAGAGCACGGCATCGCCTTACGCCTTCGCGAATCGGTGGGACGAGTACTTCGGGCGGGCGATCCTCGGTGCGTGCGACGAATGAGCCGGGCGACGTTCCGTTTCTACGAGGAACTGAACGACTTCCTTCCCGAAGCATCCAGGAAGCGTTCTATCGAGTTCGAGTTTCTCGTCGCACCCTCCGTCAAGGATGCGATCGAAGCGCTCGGGGTGCCGCACGTCGAGGTCGATTTGATCGTCGTTGGCAGTTGCTCGGTCGGCTTTGACTACCGGCTCGAGGATGGAGATCGCATAGCCATCTACCCCGTCTTCGAATGGATCGACATCTCCCCGGTTGTCAGGCTGCGCCCGAAGCCGCTTCGGCATACGGCCTTCGTCGCCGACGTCCACCTCAGGAAGCTCGCCCGGCTTCTCCGACTTCTTGGCTTCGACACGGTTCACTCGAGCGACTTCGGCGACGCGGAGATCGTCGCCATCTCCAAGAGTGAGGCGCGGATCATTTTGACGCGAGACAGGCAACTACTGAAGCACGGCGCAGTGACCCACGGAACCTGGATCCGAAGCACCGATCCGATCGAGCAGGCGCGCGAGGTCCTCCGGCGCTTCGGTCTGGCGAACGGAGTTCGCCCCTTCACCCGCTGCCTCGTCTGCAACGGCGGCCTATCGCGCGTGGAGAAGGAAGCAGTCTCCGATCGCATCCCGCCAAAGACGGCCGCCTGGCTCGACGAGTACTGTGAATGCGACTCCTGCCACAAGCTCTATTGGCGCGGAACGCACGCGGACCGATTAGATGAACTCGCCAGCACTATCTGCTCGGATTCGGTGTAGGAGCGGAGCGAATCTCGATGGGGACGACTGTGGCCTCATGGTCGAATAGTTCCTAGCGCGGGCCTCCGGCGGCACCCGATGTGCCCAGGCCGGGAATTCTCACACGTCGCTCGATCAATCGAAGAATGAAGGAAATGATGGACACGAGAGCCAGGTAGAACAGGGCGACAACGACGAAGACCTCAAAGTAGCGGAAGTTCCGCGAGGCGAGGCGCTTCGCCAGCCCCATCAGGTCATACAGAGTAATCGTGAAGACGATCGACGAATACTTCAGCATCAGGATGAACTCGTTCGACCACGATGGGAGGACGAGCCTGAATGCCTGTGGGAGGATGACGGAGCGGATCGACTGTGGAAGGCTCATGCCGAGGGACCTCGCGGCAAGCATCTGGCCTCCACGAACGGCCTGAATCGCACCGCGGAAGTACTCGGCCTGATAGGCGGCCGTGTTCAGTCCCAGCGCCAGAATCGCGCTTGTGAACCGGGAGAGCGTGATCCCCCAGGTGGGGAGTCCGAAGTAGACGATGAACAGCTGGACCAGAAGCGGCGTTCCGCGGAAGAACTGAATGTAGGCGCTCGTGATCCAGCGCAGTGGGCGGCTTCCGTAGACGCGGGCGAGTGCGAGCAACACGCCGAGAACGATGCCGATACCGATGCAGGTGAAGGTGATCTCGAGCGTCAGCGGCAGCCCTTTCGCGAGCGCTGGCACCCATTCGAACTTGAAGACCATCAGTCCGTCTCCCCGTAGAGCTCGGAGATCTTGTTGAGAAACTCGCCCGTTCGCGCGTGCTTTGGCCTCGCGAACATGTCGGATGGCGAACCGTGCTCGACGATCACGCCGTGCTCCATGAAGATGATCTCGTCAGCCACGGCCCTCGCGAAACCCATCTCATGCGTCACGACGAGCATCGTCATGCCTTCCTTGGCCAAATTCACCATTACTTCGAGAACCTCGCCGATCAGCTCCGGGTCGAGGGCGGACGTCGGCTCATCGAAGAGAATGAGCTTCGGAGACATCGCGAGCGCGCGCGCGATCGAGACGCGCTGCTGCTGCCCGCCGGAGAGTTCGGCCGGATAAGCGTCGGCCTTGTCACCGAGCCCGACGCGGCCGAGTTCCTCCATCGCCAGACGCGTCGCCTCTTCTCGCTTCATTCCCTTCACCTTCATTGGCGCAATGCGTACGTTCCCCAGCGCCGGCAGGTGAGAGAAGAGGTTGAAGCTCTGGAAGACGAAACCGATCTGCGCGCGTATCTTGTTGATGTTGGTCCGCGTGTGCGTGATCTCCTCGTCCTCAAGCCAGACGCGCCCTTGATCGGCCGGCGTCAGACGGTTGATGCAGCGAAGGAGCGTGCTCTTGCCCGTTCCCGATGGGCCGATGACGACCTTTGTCTCGCCCTTCAGCATCTCGAACGTGACGCCCTTAAGCACCTCTTCCTTGCCGTATCTCTTGTGGATGTCTTCGACGCGCAGCAGTCTGTCCATTCCCCTCCTACCGGCAGTGGTCACCGGAACCTGAGCCCGGCATCTGCAGTCCTGGGATCCTGAATCGCCTCTCCACGCCGCCCATCAGTGCGTTCCCCGCGCCGGTCAAGAGCAGGAAGACGAGGGCGACCGCGATGAACGCCAGCATCGCCAGCTCATAGCGCGAGTCTTGTATGACGCGGGCATAGCGCATGATCTCGTTGAAGCCGACCGCATAGGCGAGCGTCGTGTCCTTGATGACGGAAGAGAACTCGTTCGTCCAGCCGGGAATCGACAGGCGAAACGCCTGCGGGAGGATGACGGTGAAGATTGCGCGGAGGCGACTCATTCCCATCGAGCGAGCGGCCAGCATCTGTCCGCTGGGGATGCACTCAATCGCCCCGCGGAAGATCTGCGACTGATAGGCGGACGAGCGGAAGCCCAAGGCGAGCGTTGCGGCGAGGAACGCAGAGATGTCCAAGCCAAATCGCGGCGGACCGTAGTAAAACAGAAACAGGAGGACCAGGGCCGGGATGCTGCGGAAGATCCACTCATACAGATTGGCGATGGCCTTGAGAACTCGACCACCGTAGACTTGCAGCAGTGCAACGAGCGTGCCCACGAGGTAGCCGACGGCAATCAGTGCGGCGAGCAGTTGGATGTTGATCAGTGAGGCTCGCAGCAAACCCGGAATGAAGGGTCCGAGGTTCTTGAGGGCTTCGATCTGTGCCTCCCAACGAGGAATGACTGGGAGCCGCCGTACGGAGGCTCCCAGCCGTTCAGAATGTGAACCAGCCTATAGACCGAGTTCCGCCTTCATGCAGTCGATGAAACCGACGAGGTCTCCGCCGAGGATGAGATGCTTGCACTTGACCCAGGCAGCGGTGATGTCGGCAGGATCGGGCTCGAAGTAGATCTCCGTCAGGCTTTCGTAGATGCTTCCCTCTTCGACAATGAGCTCCTGCAGTCCGCCGGGTGCGTCCACAAGGGTCAGGCCGAGAGTCACCAGCGCTGCATTGATGCGCGGAAGCAGACCGTCGGGATCTCCCTCTCGCACAACGATCCCGTAGTACTCGTAGGTGTTGATGACACCTGCGATGGTCAGGATATCCGGATACGCGGCGATTGATGCAACCGACGCCGGCTCGTCCTGGATCACGGCATCAATCCTGCCATTGACCAGGTCGAGGATCGCGGCGGGGTAGGTCTCGTAGCCACGGGTCTCTACGCCGAAGACGGCCAGCTCCTCTTCTCCCCACCACAGACCGGTGGTGGAATTCTGTGCGCCGACTGCCGCGTTAGGACCGATGCCGGCCAGTGCGGTGACGATGTTCAGGCCCGCGTCTTTCCGGACGACGACGGCCTGATTCGCCAGGTAGTAGGCTGTCGAGAAGTCGATCGACTCATCGCGATCCGCACGGATCGTGAAACCCGACATGCCGATGTCGCCCTTGTTCGTCTTCACGGCTTCGATGATTCCGTCGAAGCCGAAGTTCTGGATTTCGATCTCAAAGCCTGCTGTGATTGCGATGGCGCGCAGCAAGTCCAGATCGAACCCGAAGAACTCACCGTCGTCCGTGACCATCTCGAACGGCTTCCAGGGGATGTCCGAGAGCACGACGTACGTCTCAGATAGAGCGATCCCACTGCACAGACCCACAACCGTCAGTGCAACCAGAAACAAAGAAAAGCGCTTCGCCATAACTGCACCTCCTTCGTGCGGTCCAATCTAGCATATTGACCGCCGCCGGGTCAAAGCGAATCATCGTTCGGCGAAGGCAACAGGTCGTGGCGCGATCCGCGCTTTGCCTGGTCCCACGCTTCCACAAGCGCGGCGACGGAAGTGAATCGATCTTCCGGTCTCGGCGAGGTCGCACATTCGACGATGCCTCGCATGGCGTTGGTTCCTCTCCAAGCGGGCGAGTGCTCGTCTCCGTCGCTCAGCAGAACGGCGGCCGTTCTGCCGAGAGTGAAAACGTTGGTGCGCTGACCGATCAGCGATCCGCGGACGAACTCCTCTGGAGCCATGAAGCGGCGTGAGCCCGGAAGCCGTTCGCGGGCAAGCACGAAGGGGCCGGGCCGGAACTCGTCAAGATCGCAGATCCAGATCCGGTGTTTGCCGAAGTCGTAGAGGATACAGCCATCGTAGAAGTCGACGGCGACGAAACCTTCGGCTGCAATTCTGACGTGAAGGTCGTAGATGATGTCAATCGCATCGAGGATCCGGGGCAACGGGAGACGGCGGAACCGAGCGTGCGCGGAGTCCGGATCGCGCCGTCCTCGCTCGCCGTCCATCGTCACGTAGTCGTAGAGAATCTCGCCCGGGACCCACTCGTAGATGTGAGTCGGTCGCGCGCCGCTGCGAAAGACATTCAGCAGCGGGGGCAGCGCGGGATGGCAGACGGCGGAGTGGAGCGCCTCCGCCCGAGCCAGAGACTCGGCGCCGGCATCGGTGGTCGCGGTCTTGACGAAGAGACGCCGCGATCGGTGATCGACGACGTACGAAACGCAACCGGAATCCTGTTGACGATACGCACGAAGAATCTGTCCGCACGATTCGAGAAGCGCCTCGAGGTCGACTTCGGTTGGGCCGATCGACAGGAGATCGATCGCCATGTCAGCTCAAGTGTCGGTCGGACGGCAAAGGATCTCGCCGATGCGCGTCTCGAAGAACGCGTTCATGTGCGCAGGTCTGATCACGGCGGCGGTATCCGCGCCTCTGCCGGTTCCGCCGACACAGATGACATCGCGGTCCGTCGGGATCTGGCCGGCGTCGGCCGCCATCACCGCGATTTCGACGCAGACCTTCATTCCCTGACCGAAGAGGCGTAGCGTGTGGGCGATGATCTCGGCGGGCGTCGTTCCGCCGAACGCCTTGGAGATCGACCGCGGAACGCCGCTGAGCGCGTGCGTTCCGGTCACGATCCCGGTGCCGAGCTCAACGAGGCGCTCTCTGTGATTGGCCGCCAGTTGATCGTCGTCGCCTCCCTTGAAGCCGACGTGGTGGGTCACCACAATGACCCGAACCTTGTGAGCCGCCAGCGCCTCGGCGAATCGCACGCCCGTCTCTCCCGACGTCGTGGCGACGACCACATGTCCGACGTCGCCGACTTCGAGGCGTTCGACCACGCGGTCAATGGTGGCCTGCGTCGGATCAACCGCAGTCATGATCCTGTCCGTTGTGTCCCGCGCAGCCTCCCTCAGGCGTGATCTCCTCGAGCACGCCCGACGCCAGCTTCTCGACGTTCTCGGCGACAGTTCCTTCCACGGCGCGGTACACCTTGATGCCCGAATCGTTCAGCCGCGCGATCGCTCGCGCGCCGATCCCACCGACGATAAGCGCATCGATCTCGTGGTCGCCCAGCGCCGCCAACGGCTGGCATCCTCCGTGAGCGTGGAGCGCGTTCGTGTTCTCCATGACCTCCGTTCTCTTCGTCTCCGGGTCGTGGATAACGAAGAACGGAGCCGAGCCGAAGTGACCGTACGTCGCGCTGTCCAAGCCCTGCGCGTCGGCCGCGGGAATGCAGATGCTCATCTGAAGTGACCTCCTCGTAGCTATAGCAGCGCTACAGATCATAGTCGTGCGCGGAATCAGCGTCACATCGAAGGCGCCGTGGACTTGGGCAGGTTGTCCAGCCAGCCGGCTGTCTCACGGCGATTCCGAAGATGGATGATCTGCAGATGTGCGTGTTCCGGCCGCGCCAGGATCCCGGGGTAGTTCCGTTTCCTCCGCCAGTAGGTTTGCAGGCACCAGAGCAAGATCGACTCTCGAGAGAAGATCGCCATGCGCCAGTTCTCGACGCAGCCGCCCCACATCGGTTCCTTTGTGAGCGCCCGGCGGATCGTTCGCCACAGAAGCTGGGTGAAGACGCGCGGGAACGCGTAGTCGAGCCAGACGAGCGTATCCGCTTTCGGCCACGTGATCGGCCGTGTGCGGCTGTAGTTCCCGTCGAGGACCCATGCGGGAGCGTTCGTCTCCTCATCAACGCGCCGGAAGAGCTCGTCGTCGGGCGTTTCGCCCCAATTGGGCTTCCAGAAGAGGGCGTCGAGCTCGATGTGGGGCATTCCGAGGCGCGTGGAGATCGCAGCGGCGACCGTCGTCTTCCCCGATCCGGTCGTGCCGACGACGATGAACCGGCGGCCCGGGCGTCTCCTAACTGGTGTCGCCCGAGATGTCATGGTGTCGTATGGGCGATGAATCTTGCGATGACCTTCTCGAGCAGGCCGAGGGGGATCGCGCCGTGGCCGAGGACCGCGTCGTGAAACGCGGCGAGATCGAAGGCGTCACCCAGTGCCTCGCGGGCCCTGTCTCTGAGCCGTTCGATGGTCAGCTTGCCGATCATGTAGCTCGACGCCTGGCCGGGAATGACGTAGTACCGATCCATCGCGTTGACGTACGCACCGCGCGGATAACCGCGAAGGTCCTCGATGTAGGCGGCCGCCTCCTCGCGCGTCCATCCGAGCGAGTGGATGCCCGTGTCAACGACGAGACGCGCGGCTCGCGTCAGCTCGAGTCCGAGCCGGTTCAGGTTCGCTAGTGGAAGGTTGCGGTAGAGCCCGAGATCGTAGGTGAGACGCTCGCAGTAGAGTCCCCAGCCCTCGATGTAGCCATTCACGTCGAGGATCCGCATGAACAGCGGAAGATCGAGGTCGACGGCGATCGTGGTCTGGAGGTGATGTCCTGGGACAGCCTCATGATGGAACGTGACCGGCATCGCCGACAGGGGGAACGAACCGCCTGCGCTGATGTAGTAGGTTCCCGGGCGGGACCTGTCGAGCGGAGGGCCGGAGTAGTAGTTGAGTTGAACTCCCGGAGGCGAAAAGGCGAATGCGACATCCTCACCAGGCCAGAGCCCGAAGAACGGCTCGATTGCTGCCTCCGTCTCGGCGTAGATCCTCTGGAACTCCTCCAGGATCGCCTCTTCGCCGCGGATGACGGTGTCCCGCGCATCGAGCGCGGCCCACAGCTCGCTGAACGGGGCGTTCGAATCGTATCCGAGGTTCGCGAACGCGGAGCGAATCTCGGTGACGACCCGCTCTACTTCTACAAGGCCCAGTGCGTGCACCTCCTGCGCGGTCAGGTCGGTCGACGTTTGCCGGACCAGCTGATGGGCGAAGAGATCGGCGCCGTCGGGCAGCAAGGTGGCGCCGCCTTGCTCCGGCGCCGATGCGGCGAGGTCGGTGACGAAGGTCCTGAGATCCCAGAGCGCGGGGATGCAAGAGGATTCGAGCAGCGTGTACGCTTCTGTCAGTAGCTCGTCGCGCCGCCAGACGGACAGCCCCTCATTCGCTGCGAGCTGCTCGGAGAGCCGTCGGTATGCAGGAACCCGATCCACGCTCAGACTGCTCGGACGCACTCGATAGGCCGATCCCGGCCCGAGCGTGTCGTAGATGGCGCCGAGGGCCGACTCGAGCAGGAATCGAGGGGTGTGTACGCCGATCGATTCGCGGTACTCGATCGATTCGATAACCTGTTCGACCTTCGTCGGAACTGCTTCGAGACGTGCGATGAAGTCGACGGCGTCCTCCTCCGTTCTCAGCGGGTGACTGTCCGTGAACGTGTCGTTGAGCTGGCCGATGGAGCAGAACGTGAGAAGGCCGTTGAGCGGGAAGTCCTGGAAGGCAAAGGGATGCTCGTCGACGAGGACCTCAAGGTACCAAGTGTAGGCATCGAACCAGAGCGTCTCCTCGACCGAGAGCGCGCTGCGATCATACGTCTCCAGGAGCTTGAGGATCGCGGCCTCGAGGCGCTGCGTCTCGCGGACGTAGGCCGGCGTGACGTCGGTCAACCGGTCATTACGGACGCCGAAGCGCTCGGATAGGCCGAGGGCGGTCACGGCCTCCGGGTCGCGCAGCAGAAGCTCCCGATACGAGGCATCGAGGAACTCAACGTACGAGAGGCCCTCGAGTCGTGCGATCGCTTCGTCAACGGGCATGCCTGCGCAGACGGTCGACAGGCAGAGCACGAACATCAGCAGGAGGAAGGAGAGAACGTTGCGGGGCCGGCGGATCCTCATCAGGTCGACTCCTTTCGAACGAAGAAGACGGAGAGCGAACCAGAGAACGTCAGGTTCTGGAGTCTACCGGATTGCCGTCGTGGGCGCCGCTACGGCGACGACCACTTACCCGTAGTTGATTCCCCGAGTACCACTGAGCTCCGATTCCCTTCGCGGTCTATCGCGCCTCCTCAATCCGGACGGAGCCGCGAGTGGTGCACAGGCACCACTCGCTTGGATGCGCTTCCTTCCCCGCTGCCGATGGGATGCGAGCCTTTCGCGGTCTATCGCTCGCCTTCGATTCTGATCGAGCCGTTGGAGGTCCTCAGATCGAACTGGATCGTCGCCGGAGGATTCAGCTGTGCCGACCACTCACTCCCCTCCGTGTCGCCGACGAGCGGGAGATCCGTGCGGATCTTCCCGCTGCTTGCGCGTGCCTCGAAGGCGATCGAGGCGTCGACGGGGACACGAGCCGTGATGCTGCCGTTGCTCGTCCGCAGGCGGTTCGCGACGCCGTCTGCCGGCGATCCCGAATACCGGATGCTCCCGTTCGACGTCTCGGCATCGACGAGACCGACGACATCCTCGAGCCAGATCGCGCCGTTCGAGGTGTCGATGCGAAGCTCCCCCACGAAGTCGACGACCTCGACACGGCCGTTCGACGTCTCGGCGAAGAGAGATCCTTCGCTGCGGCGAACGTCGATCGCGCCGTTTGACGTGTCCAGTCGAATCGTCCCTAGAATCGCGGCCAGGTCGATCGCGCCGTTCGACGTTTCTACGTTGACGCGCGCCTCCGCCGGGACGATGACGTCGAAGTCGACGCCGCTAACGCGCCGCACCTCGGTCTCCTGCTCGCTACCCCGGTAGATGAGCCTCAGCTCGGGACCGTTCTGCTCCAAGCGAACCACGATGCGGTTCACGCGGTCCTGCGCCTCTTCGAGCGTGTCCCCTCGGCTCCGCTTCCGAATCGTGACCGACGCGGTCTGGATTCCCGCCACTCCGCGGATGCTCACGGCGCCATTCGAGGACTCGATGTCGAGGGAGAGCCGCGCCTCCAACACGAGGTCGATCGTCTCGGTCTCCGTTGCCGACACGTTGGCCGATCCGAATGCCCCGACGACATCCTCCTCCTCGCAACCGGCGAGCAAGAGAAGAGCTGCGACAAGGCCCACGAGGCCGAACCATGTCCAGCCGTTTCGCCTCTTCATGCCAATCCCCCTTCTTCTCTGTTCCCTCGCATCCATCGGCTAGAAGATGCCGTGCATCGTGATCTGCCCGTTGCTCGTCTGAAGGGTCAGCGTCCCGGTTGCCGGCGGGTTTAGGACCGCGCTCCACTCGTTCCCGTCCGTGTCTCCGATGAGCGGGAGCGACGAGACGATCGAACCGTTGCTCGTCGAGGCATCGATGATGAGTGAGGCGTCAGAGCGGATTGCGAGCGAGATCTCTCCGTTGCTCGTGACCATTCGATGATCAACGTCAGCGATCAGCATCCCCGAGAACGTAATCCGTCCATTCGAAGTCTCGGCATCGACGACGCCGTCGATGTTCTCCATCTCGATCTGACTGTTGCTCGTGTCGAGATCGAGGATCCCTTCGACGTTCTCAATCCGGATGCGCCCGTTGCTCGTGTGCGCGTGCAGCTCCGCAAGCGTGTCGGTGACTTCGATTCGCCCGTTGCTCGTCTCGAGAAACAGGATCCCGGAGAGGTCGCTGATCTCGATTCGTCCGTTCGACGTATCCGCGGCGACGTCGGTCAGGATCGGAACCGTAACGTCGAAGTCGACGCCGCTGAAGCGTCGCACGTCGAGCGAATGCGCGCTCGAGTCGTAGCGAAGGACGATCCGGTTCCCTTCCTGCGTCATCTCGACGTCGATTTGCGCGACGCGAAGCATCGCTTCGGCCATCGTCTCTCCGCGTGAGCGGAGCGTCGCGGTTACCGCCACGGTAGACTGCCCGGCGACACCGCGCACGGTGACGCGCCCGTTCGAACTCTCGACCTCGAGATCGACAGGGCCTTCGCCTACGGCGAAGATCTCTGTCAGCAGCTGCGTCGCTTCCTCGAGCGGAACGCACCCCGCGAGGCTGAGAAGGGTGATGAGTCCAGCCAGGCCCAACAGCATGATTCTCTTTGACTTCACGATTCGAACCTCCATGTGTTCTTCTCCTACATGGTACCTCTACAGCGTCCCGCCGACGATCTGCCAGACGAGAACGGCGGAGAAGAGCATTCCGACACCGCGCGACGTCCAGCTGGCCGTCCCCGTCCACAGGCGGTACGCCCACCAACCGACGAGCGCGACCAGCGCCACGCGGACCACGATCAAGAACGCCTGGGTCATGCCTCCACCTCCTGCCAGATGCGTCCAGCCAGCGCAAGGAGGGCCGCCGTCAGCGCGAGCATGATCAGCAGCGGCTCGATCGGCACTCCGTTGTACATGATGTCGTTCATCTGGTTCACCGTCTCCGGATCCATCTGGCCGAACCGCTCGATCAGCGCCGTCGGCGCGTTCGCGAACAGCCGCCAACCGGGGAGTGAGTACGAAACCCGCACGATTCCCTCGATCAACCACCGGAACGCGAACGGCGTCCCGAGGATCATCACCGTCCCCGGAACCCAGCCGGGACCCGAGATCCGGTAGGCACTGATGAAGACCATCAACAGCAGCGTCCACGCCATCGCTGGCAGGACCGTCACGCTGATTGCGTAGAACGGCACAGCGAGAGTCAGCTCGACGAGCGTTGTCGGATCGAGGTGAATGCCGGCGAGTGCCATGATCCACCAGTAGAGGAATCCGATCGTGATGGCATAGACAAGCGCCACGCCGGCCGCGTAGAGGTACCGCGACGCGATGTGCGCGTAGCCCGTGGGCGGCGTCAGTAGCAGGACCTGATACTGCCCGCGCCGGGTCTCGGCGCGGATCCGGCCGATCATCAGACAGAGGACGAGCGCTCCGATCATCGCCGCGAGCGCCAGCAAACCGCCGCGGATTCCGAGCCGCTCGCCGACTTCCAACACGTAAACCTGCTTGATCCCCCACGCCCAGAACGCGAGCGAGCCGAGCAACGAGACGGCCCAGACCCAGCTTCGCCGATGCTCGAGCCAGAGGAGAGTCTTGAATCCCTTCATGCGAGCACCTCCCGGAACGCGTCGACGACGCTTCTCCCGTCTTGGCGGAGGTCCTCGGCCTGTGTGTCGAGGGCGAGGCGTCCATCTTTGAGGAAGACGACGCGTTCGAACAGCCCCTCCGCCTCGGCAACCTCGTGCGTCGACAGCAGAATCGTCTCATCGGTGTGCCACTCGCGGACGAGCGACGTCATGATCTTCTCGCGTGAGATCAGGTCGATCCCGGCGAGCGGCTCGTCGAGCAGGTAGAGCTTGGCGCTCCGCGCGAGCGCCATCGCCAGCCGCAGCCGCCCACGCTCCCCCTTCGACATCGCCTTCGTCTTGCGTCGCGGGACCTCGAGCACGTCGAGCAGCTCGCCGAACCGCGCGGGGTCGAAGTCCGGATACAGCCCGGCCATGAACCGGCCCGCGTTGGCCGGTGTCATCCACGGCCACAGCGTGTCCGTCTCCCCGAGGAACACGGTCTGCGAGCGGTTCCCGCGCGCCGATCCGCCGAAGACGGTGATCGTTCCCGCGGTCGGGAAGAGGAGCCCGGCGATGAGCTTCAACATCGTCGACTTCCCGCTTCCGTTCAGGCCGAGCACGCCGATGACCTCGCCGGAGGGGAACTCGATGCTGAGATCGCGTATCCCCTCGTTCTTGACGTAGCGTTTCGTCACGCTATCGAGCCTTGCCAACATTCCACACCCCCTTCAGCGCGGCCAGCGCGGCCTCCTGTGAGACGCCCAGACGCCGGACGTCGTTCGTGTACCGTTCCGCCGCCCGCCGGAGGATCTCCTCGCGCATCTTGGCGACCGGAGCGTCCTTGCGGACGAACGTTCCCAAACCTCGTTTCGTTTCAATCACACCATCCGCCTCCAACCGTTCGAACGCATGGACGACCGTGTTCGGGTTGACGCTCAACCGGGCCGCGAGATCGCGGGCACTCGGGAGCTTCTCTCCGACCTTCAGGTCGCCGCGGGCGAGCTGCTCGCGCACGCGAACACCGATCTGAACGTAGATCGGTCCTGCGTCCATGTCGAGCATCCATCCGATATCGGTCTTCATGGTGCACTAGTATACCAGCACACCGAGGATTGTCAATGCCATCCCTGGACTCCGAAGAGCTCGACTTCCGAGCAGCTTCCGAGTTGTTTGCCCCGATGCACATCCTGAAGCGCCGCGATTTGGAGACTCTGCGACTGATCACATTGCATCAGGGGAAGAAGGTCCCGACGGTCGGCGGAGTCCTGCTCTTCGGCGTGAACCGCCAACGCTACTTCCCCGATGCCTGGATTCAAGCGGGGCGGTTCCGGGGCAGTGACAAGACGGACATCCTCGATCACTCCGAGATTCGCTTACACCTTCCGCAGGCTGTCGAGACGGCCGTGGAGTTCGTCAACAAGCACACCTTGCATGGGATGGACATCGGCTCGGTTCGCCGGATTGATCGCTGGACGATTCCCCCAGCTGCCGTGCGGGAAGCGATCATCAACTCTGTGGCGCACGCGGACTACTCTCAGCGCGGAGCCCCGCTCCGATTGTCGATCTTCAGCGACCGAATCGAGGTGGAGAATCCCGGACTTCTCCCGTTTGGACTGACCGTGGAGGACCTCCGACAGGGCATTTCCAAGTTGCGAAACCGCGTCATCGGGCGTGTCTTCCATGAACTGGGCCTTGTCGAGCAGTGGGGAAGCGGGATCCAGCGCATCTTATCGACATGCCGCGAAGCTGGCCTCCGCGAACCGAAGTTCGAGGAAATCGCAACCCGGTTCCGTGTCACGATCTACTCCGATCGGACAACCAAACCTACGGTCGACTCGACAGATCAGAGAATCCTGGCGCTCCTGGAATGGGAAAGCACGCGGGGACTCTCAACCCAGGAGATCGCATCAGCCATCGAACTCAGTCCTCGGGCAACCCGCACACGCCTTGCGAAGCTCGTCAGTCGGGGACTCGTACAGGAGATTGGCACGAGCCCACAAGATCCAAGACGGCCCTACTTCCTCAGCCAGTAGACCTTGCTCGCAGATCTACGTGCTGTCGCGCCAGTGCGCCATGAATCGATCAACGAACGCGTTACCCATTCAGTTCCCAGGCTCCGACACGGAGAGCCACTCCGCTATTCCTTACGCACGATGTCTGACGCGAAGAACCGTTCCTGGAAGGATGTCGCGCGTCGGATCTCCTCATCGTCGAGTACAAGCCCTTCCGGTACCACGATGAGCTTGTCGTCCGAATCGAGGCGTCGTCGGATCACGGCGATGCACTCCCCGCGGAAGCTCTCGAGCGGGCCGTTCACACCGAGGACGTAGGCATCAAGCTCTTCACCATCATCGGACCGGGTCCCTGGGACAAACCCGTAGTTCACCGGATACGTGAACCCATGCTCCGGATGGGACGAGCCCATGGGGCGATCCATCACAACGTCAACTCGCTTGCCGATGAATCCGGTGCTATCACTGATCGTAATGTTGCGTGCCTCGGAGTGCGGATTCGGCTTCGTCTCAGTGTACTCGCGCTCGGGTATTCCGGGGATGGGATTCGAAAGCCGCGGTGGCGCGATCAGGGTCTACTATGAAGCATCGGGACATCGATGCTTGGGCCCGAGCATGTGCGCTGCGCTGCGGCGGCAGGAGCTGGCGATTCATCGCAGGCCAACGATCTGACACCTTCCGGGAGAATCGGAGTACGCTTCGATGAGGTGATTGTCGTGATGAAGAGACTTCCTCGATTCGCCTTGCTCGCTATCCTGTTCAGCATGATGGTCGCAGGGAGCGGCTCGGCGCAGACGAGTTCGAGTGCATCCTCGAGCGCTTCGTCGGTCGACGGCCTGGTCGACGTTCGTCTCGGAGGCTTGGTCTTCGAGACGGGGGCGCGGGTGGCCTTGGAGCTCGTGCGAGATGAGGGCGCCGATTGTTTCGGACAGAGCGTGATGATCGAGCAGCTACAGCTCCTCGACGGCGAAGGAAGCCCAGTGCACCAGGTGGTCTACGAGCCGGCAGTCGAGGTCGATGGATGGCTCGGGCAGGTCGAACTCGCCGCTTCCAAGGGGGAACCCCTGCGCGCGGGCGACTACAGCCTCGTGGTCACGACCAGCGTCGGATCGTTCACTGCAGACGTTGAGCTGGCAGATGCGTCGCGCTTCAGCGAGCTTGGGCAGTACTCGGCGACGGCGTCTGTCTGTGGCCTCACCCTCCGCGTCTATCGAATGGTCACGGAGAAAGACGCCGACGCTCACGTCACCTTACGTGTCGGCGACCGGCTCCTGGTCGCGCTGGAGGGGAATGCGACGACGGGCTACGAATGGACGAACACGCTGACGTACGAATTCGCGGTGCTCCGAGAGACCGAAGAGCGGGCGTTCCGGCCCGATTCCGACCTGATCGGCGCCGGCGGCGTCTTCCTGTTCCGCTACGAGGCCGTCGATGTCGGCCCGCAGGCATTCCGCTATGCGCATCAACGCCCGTGGGAGTCCGTCCAGCCTCTCAAGCTCCTCGAGTTCGCGGTCGACGTGTTCTGACGTATTCCGAGCATTGCCATCACTGCCCGCTGAGGAGGCAAGGCGGGGCCTTGCGATTCGAGGCTGGATCTCAGCAGTTCTCGCCGGCGTTCGAACGCGTCCCACATTCAGTTCCTCAGGCTCGAAACCAGAGAAAGCGTCCCGCGTCGCCGAGGACAAGTCATCACACGCATTCCGGGTGCGGCCTACTATCCTTCAATCCATCAGGAGCGCACCTCCAAGAGGGCTCCTCAGTCCTTCCTGTCACCGTCTTGCGCATGGCGTCCTCTGCGCATCCAGAGAGCCGAAGAAGCGCTTCGCAATCAGAATCTGCTACTGTAGACTGACCCTGAAGGCATCGTCCCCAATGGGCGAGGCGGGTGGTCATGGCAGAGGAAGGAGTGCGGAACAGCAGTGGGCGGCGGCTTGCTGCTGTGATGCTGACCGACATCGTCGGCTACACAGCGCTCTCTCAAAAGGACGAAGAGCAGACCCTCAAGCTCCTCCGGGATCACACAGCGACCGTCTCGCCACTGTTTGGGGAACACGAGGGGCGTGTCGTCAAGTCCACGGGCGATGGTTTCTTGATCGTGTTTCCTAGCGCAGTACAAGCCACGCGTTGCGCAATAGCTGTCCAGAAGAAGCTCGCTGAGAATCAGCATCCACTCCGAATCCGAATCGGGATTCATATCGGAGATGTCATCCACCAGGATGGCGATGTGTTCGGAGACGGGGTGAATATCCTTTCGCGCATAGAGCCGCTTGCTGAGCCTCGGGGCGTCTGCATCTCGCAGCAAGTCTATGATCAGGTGTGGAATAAGGTCGATGCCGGGTTCGTGAGTCTGGGCAAGAAGCAGCTCAAGAACGTCGAGCGGCCTCTTGAGATCTACCGTGTTGACTTCCTCGAAAGCCTACGTCGTGACGAAGAGGCAATGGCCTCGCACACTCGCATTGCTGTCCTTCCACTTGTCAGCATCAGCAATGACCCTGCCGACGAGTACTTCGCGGACGGACTCACAGAGGAGCTGATCTTCACCCTCTCAAAGCTGAAGGGACTGCGCGTCATCGCGCAAACCTCGGCCATGAAATACAAAGGGACGAAGAAGGCCGTCTCAGAGATCGGCCAGGAACTCAGGATCGGGAGTATCCTTGAGGGCAGCGTGAGGAAGGTATCAAGCAGGTTGAGGATAACGCTTCAGCTGATCGACGTCTCGTCGGAGGAGCACCTGTGGTCGGAGGCGTACGACCGCGATCTTGTGGACGTCTTGGCTCTTCAATCCGATGTCGCGCAGTGTGTCGGAGTGGCTTTGAAGAAACACCTGCTCCCCGGCGCTGAAAGCAGGATCGAGGTCGCGATCGCAGACCCGGAAGCCTACACGCTGTACTTGAAGGGACGCGTCCTTCTGAACAAGCGTACCGCGACCTCACTTCGCGAGGCGATCGAATGCCTTGAGCGAGTGGTAGAGCTCGATGCCACGTACGCTCCGGCATACGCGTCAATGGCGGAAGCCTACTCCGTCTTCGAGGAGTACGACGTGTGCGAGCGTCGTGAGATGAACGCCAAGGCCAAGGAACTGGCGATGAAGGCCGTACGACTCGACGCCCGGCTTCCTCATGCTCATGCGGTCCTCGGGGGAACCTATGGGCAGGAGTTTGCTTGGGATGATGCGGAAAGAGAATACCGCCTGGCGATCTCACTCGACCCGAGCTGCGTCAGAGCCCATCACTGGCTGGGGTACCTCCTTGCCTCTCGACAGCAGTTCGCGGAGGCGATCTCCGAATTGAGCAAGGCCGTGTCCCTGGATCCGCTCAGCCACACGCTGCACGGAGCGCTGGGGGAAATCCACTACATGGCGCGGCAAGATGACCAGGCACTCCGCGAACTCGCGACTTCCATCGAGCTGCTCCCAGACAACTACATGGCCTATAGCCTTCGTGGGCAGCTGCACCTACGGGCGGGCAAATGCAGGGAGGCTCTGGCAGACTTGGTGACCGCGGCGACCCTCTTCGGAGCACCACACGAAGGTGTAGTTCTTGACATCAGCCTAGCCCAAGCGCGTCTTGGGGACACCCAAGCACTGCGTCGCGGTCTCGATGAGCTGATGACCTTGGAAGAGGAGCAGCCCGCCTCGCCTTACATCTTGGGGAGGTTTCACCTCCTCCTCGATCTGCCTGAGGAGGCGTTCCGGTTGTTTGCGGAAGCTCTCGCCGAGCGTGACCTGTGGATGGTTCACCTGCAGAACCATTTCGAGTCCTTCCATTGCGAGTATCAAGAGGATCCTCGGTATCTGGCAATCCGGGAAGGGCTGGGCTTGACGTGACTCTCACCTGCCCCCCCTTGAAACCGGTCCGGAAGCAGAGCCAGGCTCTGGACCAATAGGAAGAGAGGCAAGAAGTGGCACGAAGACACTACTGGCCGCATCAATCGCGCCGCATGCGGACAATCTCTGGCTCCGTGAACGCCGGCTCGGAGCTGCCAGGGGCATCACTGACGCGGAGGCAGGCCGGGCCGGATTGCTGATGTGCATCAACACCAGAAGACGTGGTGCGCAACAAGTTGCACTCCACGATGCTGGCTAGGACTGCATCAACCTCGTCTGCAGTTGGCCATCTCTCGGTTCTGAAGCTATCCAGTACTCTGGGCTCCGCTCCATAGTCGCGGCAGGGTCTTGCGTATGCCGATGATGTGCTCGCTCAAGATCCGTGCATCAGTCAGGTTCACATCGCCATCGTTGTCGACGTCAACTCGCAATCTTGGCTTGGGATCGGGCCTTGCGATCCGGGACTGGATCTCAGCAGTTCTCGCTGGCGTTCGAGCGGTTGAATCGCCCCGGGGTCCGAGCTGTTCACGAGAAGGCGGGCCGAACGGTGTACGCGAACCGCGATTCGCTGGCGCGGCGGGGTGAATCAAACGACGACGACGTCGCCGTCTTGAATGGCGTGGTTCCTGCCTTCAAGGCGGCGGGCGCCGGCCCGGATTGCAGGCTGTTCCCCACGGTGTTCGATCGTCGCTTGACGGGGAATGATCTCGAGGCGAATGAAGCTCTTCCCCATCTCGGTGTGGATCTTCCCCGTGCACAGGCTCTAGTGACAGCCCTTCAGGACGGGCCGTGGAAGCCGGTCCGGCTATACTCCCGAGGCCATGCGCACAAGAGCTGTGACAACGTTAGCAGGTCTGCTGCTTCTCCCGCTGATGGTGGCCGGCTGCTTCCTCTTGCGCACGCCGCCGGAGGCCGTTCTCCTCGCGGAGCAGATCGACGCGGCGACGTTCCGTTTCTCGGCCCTCGATTCGCACGATCCCGACGGTGCGATTGTCGGCATTGTCTGGAGTTACGGCGACGGGACAACGGAGCCTGGCGCGGTGCGGGTTCATGTGTACGAGGACCCGGGTGATTACAGGGTAGTCGTCGAGATCACCGATGACGACGGCTTGACGGCGACGGCCGAGCTTCTGATCACAGCCTACCGCGAGATCCGCGTTCCGGGCGACTACTCGACGATCCAAGCGGCAATCGATGCCGCGACCGACGGAGACGTGATCACTCTCGCGGGCCAGCCGTTCACTGAGCAGATCCGGTTCAGCGGCAAGGCGATCACGATCCGCGGCCAAGGTCAGACGGAGACGACGCTCCATCAGCCGCCGATCGACTCCGGTCTGGATCCGACGGCGATCGTTACTTTCGACGCCGGAGAGACGCGGAGCTCGATCCTGGAGAACTTGACGATCCAGGGCGGGCCGTGGAGCTTCTTCGAGGCCGGAGCCATCCGGATTGTCGACGCATCCCCGATCATCCGAGGGTGCATCATCTCCTCGCATGGGGCGACCTTTGGCGGCGCGGTGTCGGTTCGCGAGTCGGGCGCCTTGTTCGAGGGAAATCGCTTCCTCAACAATCGGGCGACCATCGACGGCGGGGCGGTCTACGTCGTTGGCGAGAGCACGTTCCCCGACTTCGCCGACAACGAGTTCACCGGAAACATGGCCGACGCAGGCGGCGCGATCTGCTTCCGAGCGCGCGACGGCGCAACGATGACAACGGATGCGAAGCTCTCATCCATCAGCGGCAACGTCTTCACGTCCAACCAAGCGCTCGGCTCGCCGGCAACGCGAGCCCTTTCAGGAGGAGCGATCCATGTCGGACTTGGTGTCCGCGTCCTTCTGGAAGACAACGAGTTCATCGGCAACACCCCGAACGACGTCCTCTACGAAGACTTCGCCCTCTGAGACTCCTGACCGGCCGATGCCGAGCGGAGCGTCCTGGCGAGTTGGGATTGAGGCCTGCAAGCTGACACACGGTTCTGGCGTTCCTCGCCGGCTTCCGAGGATCTCGATCCGGAGTCCGGATTCACAAGTGGGGCGAGGGATGAGTGATATGCACGAACCGCGATCTGCTAGCGCGGCGGGCTGAATCGAACGACGACGACATCGCCGTCTTGAACGGCGTAGTCCTTGCCTTCCAGTCGGCGGGCGCCGGCCCGGATCGCAGGCTGTTCCCCACGGTGTTCGATCATCGCTTGATGGGGAATGACCTCGAGGCGGATGAAGCTCTTCTCCATCTCGGTGTGGATCTTCCCCGCGGCGACCGGTGCAGGGTCTCCGGCTCGGCATGTCCAGACGTGAACTTCGCGCTCCCCGGCGGTGAAGAAGTCGACCAGGCCAAGCTCGCGATACGCTGCGCGGATGACGCGCGCGGCGGATGACTCTTCGAGTCCAAGCTCGGTGAGGAAGACGTGGCGATCCTCCAACGGCAGCTCGCTGATCTCTGCCTCATCGCTTCCGCTGATTGCGACAACCTCAGCGCCGTCCTGCGTGGCGTAGTCAGCCAGCAGCTGAGTGAACGGGCCCTCGAGCGCATCGGCATGAGAGACGTTGGCGACGTACAGCACCGGCTTGAGAGAGACGAGGGTGCATTCGCGTACGCTGGCCCGCTCTTGTGAAGCCAGATGTTGCCTGCGCGCCGGGATCCCGTCATGCAGCCTTTCGAGTACTCGCTCGCAGTCCGCTACTTCGCGGACCGCATCCTTGTCTCCGGCGCGGACGCGCTTGGCGAGTCGAGCCATCTTCTTCTCAAGCGTCTGCGCGTCGGCGGCCATCAGCTCGAGCTCGAGTAACTCGATGTCGTGCACCGGGTCGGGCGCAACGCCGGACGAGGAGTCGAAGCAGCGGACGACGTGAACGAGTACGTCGGCTTCCTTCACGTGAGTCAGCAGACGTGAGCCGCGGCCTCCCTCGGCCGTCGAGCCTTCCTCAAGCCCGGGAATGTCGACGATGTCGAGCGTCGCGGGGACAACCTTCTTCGGTTGGTATAGGGCGACGAGTTGCTCGACGCGCGGATCGGGCACCTCGACGGTGGCTCGGTGCATCTCGGCGCCGTCGAACCCCGACGCGCCGGCGGCTGTCAGCGCATTGAACACCGTCGTCTTTCCGCAGCCGGGTACGCCGACCAATCCACAACGAAGCGCCATTCGATCCAGTTCTCCTTTGATCTTGAGCGGGGGAGGTTTGTCGGAGGTGACATGGTATCCGGGCGCAAGGAATACCGCCAGAGAGATGCCGAACGGGAACTCGCTCGGGGCCGAAACCCGTCGTACGGCATCGGGATCTGACTGTTCCCTGAAGGTTTCGGCTACGGCGTCGGGGAAGGATCGCCAGCGAGATCCGCGCCAAGACGTGTCGCCTCTTCTGTGAGCCGCTCATTCTTGGCGGCCTCTCCCGCGGCGTGGGCGGATCCGTGGACGACTCGCATCCAACTCGCCTTCCTGGCAAACGTGTCGTGGAAACAACGCATGGCCGTCGCGGCGCCCGAGCTAAACACATCCTTTGCGCCGTAGACAATGATGAAGCCGAACCGCTTTCCCGAGAGGGCGTTTCCGTCACGGCTCCCGAGGGCGTACAGCCGATCAATCAGAAGCTTCGTCTGCGCGGTCATGTTGTAGCTGTAGATCGGCGTGGCAATGAGGACGGCGTCGGCTTCCCGGAGTCTCGGATAGAGGCCGGTCAAGTCGTCTGTGAGGATGCACTCGGCATCGACCGACTCGCGGCAGACGTCGCAACCTTCGCAGGGGCGGATGTCGAGATCCTGCAGGAAGATCAAATCGACGGACGCACCGCTTCCGCGCGCTGCGTCGGCGGCACGCTGCGCCAGGAAGGCGCTGTTGCCGTCCTTGCGTGGGCTTCCAACGAGGATGAGAAGTTGGCTGGGATCGCTCATGAGGCCTCCGTTCATTCGAGCTGGAGGGTAATGAGAACGCGAGAGCGCTGCAAGGACTCCGGCTCAAGACGCAGCGTCGTTCCGCCTTGGCGAGTCGAGGCGAACTGCGGCGTCAAGTGGAACGGCGGTCATCCTGAGCCCCGGCGACGACGCGCCCGGCGCAACAGGCCGACGAGCAGGCTCGCCCTCGGGACGCGTTCCATGTACTCTCTGTACGGTTCGCCGAATCGTCCGACGAGATCGTGATCTGCCTTCCGCATCGACAGACGATTCGACACGATCGCGATCACCCCGGCGGCTATTGCTCCCCAGTGCTGTGTGATGCACATCACCGCCACGGCGATGAAGTCGCCCGCCAAGTACTGGGGATGGCGAACGATTGCGTACGGACCAGACATTACGAGTTGAGTTGTGTGGACATAGCTCTTGCGCTTGGGGACGCCGCCGCGACGGTGGAAAACGAGAATGGGAGCCCACCCGAGAAGGGCGGAGATGGCAAAGAATGCCCAGCCAACGTGAATAAGCCACCGGACGTTGCCGAGCGGAACAAGGAACAAGAGACTGAGCACGGCCGCCAACGCGAGGCCCCAGATTGCGTATAGAGCCATCCAGATCAGTCGATCGCGCTTCATTTGCCTGCTACACCTCGCCGATGCGCTGCCCCTAGCGTACAGGGATCACCTTCCGAAATGAAACCATCGTTCGTTGGACCCGCGAGTTCGCCAAGATCCAGCCGGAATCTGTGGAAGGCGATGGTCCGACCGCAGTTGGGATTGAATCGCCCTCACCGATGATCGCGATGATCGCTGAACCGATGAGCGCAGGCGTAGTGTCGGTCGTTCCCATGCGATCATTCACCCCTTCTACCCTCTCCGTAGGGAGGTGGCATGAGAGGAGCGACGTTGGCGGTTCTCGGCCTGACCGTCGGTCCGTCGTCGGACGACTCGTCGAGGACAACCTCCGCTGGCTCACGGGGCCTAGCGAGGCGTTTGGGGCATCGCGAATGCGCGGCGAGAAAGGTCCCCGCGGTCAGTGGATGGGAGCTCGATGTACGTTTCGTGGCAAGCGAGACTTCCCTGTCCCTGATCGACTGATGCCCCTATCCGCGGACCGACGAGGTCGTCGCTCCTTCGGCGCGTGCAGGCGTTGTCTTTGCTCGCGGGGTCCGCGTTCGAATCACCAAGAGCGGGCGATCGCTTCGATGTCGCACACTAGCAGCCACACTCCCAAAGAAGATCCGAGATAGGCCGGTCCGCCCGCGGCTTGCAAGAGCAATGAGATCGGCGCCTTCGCACTCGGCTTCTCTGACGATCGCTGCTGCGATGGGTCCTTCGCCGAGGCGTGCCTTGACGTCCACTCCTTTCTTGAGGAACTTCCTCTGCAAGGTTGCCAGATAGGACGTGGCCTTCTCTTTCCGGTGCCTGAGCTCCTGCTGGTACTGCGCCTCCTCAAGGGAAGACCCCACAATCCCCGAAGCGACAGTCGGCTGTGCGACTACCCGAAGGAGCGTCACTGTCGCAGAACAGCGGCGCGCCAATTCCTCTACGTGAGGTAGGACTGCCTCGGCGCGCTCGGAGCCATCAAGGGGGACCAGGATTTCTCTGTACATGAGCACCTCCTTCGCAACGCGGCGCGCATTGGCAGACCCGCTGGCAGGTTGATTCGCTCTTGTCATCCGGTGTGCGTCCATCGCAATGACACTAGGATGTGCTATTGCTCATTGCTAGGGCAGTTGGCGAGAGTCTCGCTATCACTTGACGGATCTAAGAGGTTCGGTGTGAAGAACCCCGTGGGCGATCCTGTAGAACATGCGATGTCGGGTTCGTGTGACTAGATTGTCAAACGACTGATCGGAAGTTGCCTTGGTGGGACTTGCGGCACGCGACGCCCGGACACGATTTTCACATCGACTTCGATCGGGAGTTCCGGACCGGCGCGGCCATCTTGCTCAGCTCTGCTGTGTTCGCCGTCGCGACCGATTCTCGGGAGCAGATCCTTCAGATCCTTTTCGATACCAGGCGGCCGCACCGGCTGGATTGAAGGCTGCTTCACGCTTTCTCCTCCAGCCATCGCGCCAGATCCGCCCGGAGAGTCTCCGCAGTGTGGATCATGTACGGCTCTCCGGTCTTCAGGACCCAGCGAAGCGAGTCGAAGAACTCGAGTCCGTGATACCAGTGGAGCAGCTGTGGATCGAACCCCATTCGCGCGCAGTAGGTCTCCTCGGTTCCTCGGTCGCGCAGAGCGGGAACGAGGAAGAACGGGAGCAGGAACTCGTAGATCGGATCCCCGAAGCCCGCATGTTGCCAGTCGATGATTCCAACGAGTCGATCGTCCTGGACGAGCAGATTCTCCGGCCAAAGGTCCCCGTTGCTGAAGTGGTCTGCGGGGAACTCGGGCCGGGTCTGCTGCAGGCGACGGTAGGCGGCCTCAGCGAGAGGATTCGGCTTCTCGAACATCTCATACGCTTCTTCAAGCACGGTGAGCGCCGAGTTGCTCCCGTCCAGCCGGCCTGCGACACCGGTGGGAAGATCCTTCGGCGTGATCGACTGCACGGCGCAGACGGTGTCGATGTAGAGGGCGTCGGCCCACGGCTCGTTGGCCTTCATGGCAGCCAGAAGCGAATCGCCTTCGATGAAGGTGCTCACGAAGAGCGGGATTCCCAGATCCGTGCCGTCTGGATCCCAGTGAAGAAGCGTCGGAGAGGGCAGGGGATGGTTCTCCATCGCCTGCAGTGCGAGTACTTCGCCGGGACTGCAGCTCTTCCCAAGGCGGACGACCACAGTGCGCGAGCCATGATCGGTCTCCAGATCGATTCGCCATGGAGTCTCTCGCGAACTCGCGCCGAGCGGCGTCGCGTGGATCGCGCGGACGGTGATTCCCAGTGTGCGGTCGAGGACTGCCGCAAGATCCTGCTCACCGACGGGCAGGTCATGCGATAGAGAAGGTTGCGATGCCAATGTGTGCTCCTAACTCAAGCGAACAAGACAACCGGAATGGACAAACGGAGGTACTGCGGACGTCGACTCGCCGGGATGGTAGTCGGGCTTCAATATCTCCGCAAGCTGCTCTGCGAATCAAGAGCTGTCACTCGGCGGCTTCGTGGGCCGGTTGCTGGGACGTCGAAGAGCGGCGGCGGATGATCCGGCCGGCGAGCATCAGCAGGAACCCGAGACTCGCGATGCCTGCCATGATGAGAAACATCCCTTTGAAGCCGATGACGGGTGCGAGCGAGCCGGCAAGCACCGGGCCGAGAAGGCCGCCGAGACCTCGCGAGGATTCGTAGAGGCCGAGCATCTGGCCTTGTCGCTCGCCGGCGACGCGGTCGCCGATGTGCGCGGTTGCTCCGACATGAAGCGAGCTGAAGGCAAGACCGAGCGTGACGTAGCCAAGGGCCATACCGATGACGCTTGGAATGATGACGAACCAGCACGGAGTGAGAATCGAGAGGGCGAAACCGAGCATGAACACGCGCCTGCGCCCAAGCCGATCGGCCAGCCAGCCGAAGACAATCAATGACGGAACCTGCGTGATCATGTTCATCGAGGCGACGACGCCCATGATGCCGGGCGAGATCCCGAGCGTGTCCATGTAGACGTAGAGGAGGGCGAACGCGCCGAGAATCGCCATCTGTCGGAGCGCGAGAGCCAGATAGAGGTCGCCGAGCCCGCGGGAGAGCGCTTCCCGCCACGCGCTGGAGGCGCGGGGTCGCCGGATGGGGTTTTCGGCAGGAAGACGCAGGACGAACAGCAGAGCGATCAAGGGGATGAACGCTGCGACGCCGAATGCCGCGCGGTAGCCCAGCCACTCCAACAGGAATCCGGACGCAAAGGCGCCGAGGGCGAAACCCATGGCTCGCGATGAAGCGACGTAGGAGAGGTTCTTGCCTCTTCTCTCCGCACGGCTCGAGCCCGAGATGATGGCGATCGTGACCGCGATCAGTCCCGAGAAGAACAAGGAGCGCGCGAAGCTGGTTCCCAGGATGACGCTCGTCGGTGGCAGGAGGACGAGCACGGCGATTCCTGCGGAGAGCCCGACAATCAGCAGAGCGAGGAGGCGCCTGCGGCGGACGTGATCCGAGATCGTCCCCCACATCAGGCCGCCCGCGAGCATGCCGGCGGCGTTGATCGTGCCGACCATGCCGATCCAGAAGGTCGACACCCCCTGGGACTTGAGGTAGAGCTGCACAACGAGCCAGAGAAGGTGGACCGAGATTCCGACGAGAAGCGTAGAAGCTGCCAAAGGAATCGCCCGGCGGCGTCCGCTGAGCTGCCGTTGCGACGATGGCTCCACAGTGAGCGAGAGGGTATCTCCCAGTGATGGAGGCATCCAGCGGAAGGCGTCTTCGACGCTTATCGAATCGGCTTGTCCAGCCTGCAATCTGTCACGAACATGTGCCCCGGGGCGTGGGTGATCATCCGCGGGATCTTGCTGTGCACCGCGACGGCTTGAGCGGTGACGCCGCAGGCCCAGAAGACGGGGATTTCATGCGGCTCGATCGGGAGAGCTTCGCCGTAGTCGGGCGTCTCAAGGTCGGGAATTCCGAGTTCGTCCGGAGAGCCGGCGTGAATCGGCGCCCTGTGAGCGAGCGGCAGGCGACGCGTCAACGCAACGACCCGATCCACGTCATCGCGGCGGATCGGGCGCATCGCCACCACGATCGGGCCGGAGAAGGATCCGGCGGGGTTCGTCGTCCGGTTGGTCTTGTACATCGGGACGTTGGAGCCGAGCTCCAGGCGGTGGACGGAGATGTCGTTCTCCCTGAGGAGACTGTCGAATGTGAAGCTGCACCCGGTGAGGAAGGCGACGGAGTCGCTGTGCCACAGCGTGACGACGTCGGTCGCCTCCTCGATGAGCTTCCCATCCCGGTAGAGGCGATAGCGCGGGAGATCGGTGCGGAGGTCGGCGGTCGGCGCGAGGTTCTCAGGGACAGGCGAGCCGGGATCCGTTCGTTCGAGAATCGGGAGGGCCTGCGGGTTGAGACGGCAGAACGCCTCGAAGTCATCGGCCAGCGGCTTCGGCAGGATGACGAGGTTCGCCTGGACGAAACCCGGCGCGAGAGACGCCGTCGGACCCGTCCATTCTCCGGTTCGTATCAGCGCTCTCGCTTCGTCTGCCGAAAGCTTCGCTTGCCTGTCGATCGTGATCCCTCCCGATACTCCGCCTCTCGCAGCTGGTCCCGACGAGGATACCTGATCCGAACGGATTCGAAGCAGCCGTGTCGGTCGATCGCTTGATCGATGACTCCTCGATCTCTAGGCTGGGAAGCCGCCACGGGAGAAAGGACGGATCGGATGAGCGAACGGATGATTGGGTACTGCGGGTTGATCTGCACGGACTGCGAAGCGTTCAAGGCGACGCGGGCCGAGGACCTCGAGGCGCTCGAGCGGATGGCGAAGGAAGCAACGGAGCAGATGGGCGTCGAGATGACGATGGCCGATGCGATGTGCGATGGCTGTCAGGCGAAGACCGGACGCCGGATCGGGTACTGCCACGAGTGTGCGATCCGGCTCTGCGCGATCCAGCGGCACATCGAAAACTGCGCTCACTGCGATGAGTACGCGTGCGAGAAGATCGAGGGGTTCTCCAAGGCCGGATCGCCACAACGAGCGACGCTCGACGGCATCCGATCGTCGCTGTCGTCCTAGGGCGACAGCGGCGCGCTGACCGGCGCGGCTTCCGCGTCGGGCGTCAGTCCAGCGGTGAGGCTTTCAAGGTGGATCTGGAACGACGCTTTGGCGATCGCTCCGCCGAGGACCTCCGACGGGAATTCGAGCCCGGCGCTGTCCGCAACCCATCGGCACCCAAAGGCGAGCAGCCAGCCGACTCGCAGATCCAAGTCGAGCCAATCGAAGGGCATCCCTTGGGCGGAGAGGAACGGTTCGACCGTGTACAGCCAACGCTCGAGCTTGGCGCGGAACGGAGTCACCAGCGCATCCTCGAACGTCGCCGGCAGGTGATCGACGAGCGTGAGGACGGAGAATCCGGCGCCGAGTGACAGCCCGAAGGCGATTGAGGATGCAGACCCCGACGACGTCCCGAACTCGACGACACCGGCGCCTAGAGTGAACTTGAGTTCGGCACGCCTTTCGCCAAGGTGCGAGCCGGTACTGCCATAATCGACGGAGAAACCGAACCGTGCGCCGTCGATGTTCCCGAATGCCGAGTCCTGGCCGTAGAGGGGCACGAACGACGGGAGCGCGGAGTAGCCGGCGTCCTCGAGCGCGACGTTGAGCTCAGCGAGGTCGACGTGCCAGATCGACCCGGAGAGCCCGTTGAACAGGTAGTCCGGCTCGAAGTCGATTACCTCTTCATTCTGCGCCCAGACGGCGCCGCAGGCGAACAGAATCGCAAACAAGATCGAAACCAAGCTCCTCGTCGTCATGATGCACCGTCCTCCCTACGTGGTGTACGCGTCCAGAATCTGTCCGAGGACGATCAGATGGTAATCGCCCTTCGCGTAGAAGGTCTCGAGGACACGATCTGCCTTCTCGGTGAAGTCGTCGCGCGTCTGTTGCGTGCGGGCGATGATCTCGCATTCGTAGTGGAGACCGCACTGCTCGATGATTGGCGTCTCGATCTTCTGCGCCGGGGCAAGGGTCAGTCCAGCCTCGGTGGCCTTGTCGAGATCTCTCCCCGACTTCGTGCCGCAGAGTGCGAGGGCCTCCTTCAGTTCGCCCGGCCTCGGAACAGAGACGGCGAACGTGTCCGACTGCGTGATGCACTCGTGCGTGTAGCGGCTCTCGCGGATGAGGACGGTCAAAACCGGAACCGACCAAACGATGCCGGCCTGTGCCCACCCGATCGTCATCGGATTCGTCCTTCCGCTCGCGTCCTTCGCAAGGACGAACGCGCCTCCGCCCGCGAGGGCCCTCTTCAGCCACTCGGTCTCCTGGTGCCACTCGATTCGGTTCATCGGTCTCCTCTTCTTCGCTGCGGCTAGGCGACGAGCGCTTCAGCGAGGTCCCGGGCCTTGTTCCCGTGCGTATTCGGGAGGCGCTTCGGTTCGGTGCAGTTGGGGAAGATCCAGACGCCGCGATCGTCGAGCTTCAGGTAGTCGGCGAGGCGAGGGAAGATGATCTGGATCGCGTCCGCGTTGTCTTCGACTCCGCCCCCGCAGGCGACGAGAAGGGCCGTCGGCTTCCCTTCGACAAACGAGCGATGTCCCTGCGTGCCGTATTCGCGTGCGAGGCAGAGTGTCCGGTCCATGAGCGGCTTAAGCTGCCCAGCGTAGCTCCACATGTAGAGCGGCGTTGCGAACAGGATCGCGTCGGCGACGAGCATCTTCTCGAACACCCCCTGCGCGTCATCCATGACGACGCACCCGGGAGTATCGGCGGACCCGGCGCAGGCGTAGCAGGCCCTGCACGCGGCGATCTGAAGGTTCGTCAGGTCGATGCGAGAGGTCGTGTGCCTCCCATCGCGTAACGCGCCTTCGACCCAGCCGAGGATTGCGGCGGTGTTCCCATCTGAATGAGGACTGGCAAGCAGTGTGAGAATGTCCATGTTATCCCCTCCCGTTCGGACTCTACGCAGTATCGCGCAACCCCGCAATACTGTGGAACTCGCGAATCTACAGATACGGTTCGATCTTCGCTTGGACCGCTGCCGCGCTTTCGCAAAGGAGCGTTCGTTCCGTCCGATCGAGAGGCAACTCGAAGACTCGATCGACGCCCCGATTGCCGATGACGAACGGGACTCCGATTGTGCCGTGGATTCCGTACGCATCTCCCTCGAGTGAGATCTGACCTGACACGAGCGCGTCCGCACCGAGTGAGATCGTCTTTAGAAGCTCCATCGCTGCGCGGGCTGTGCCGATAACCGTCTTTGCCCCGCTGTAGTGCGTGATGAAAGGTCGGACGACGACACGGACGTCGGGGGAGTGGCGTCCGATCGCCTCGAACGCCTCCGGGATTCGTCCGGCAACGATCATCTCGCCAAGTTCTCGTTGGGCGTCGGCGAGGGCGTGCGGAAATGTCTCGGGAGTGACTCCACGGCGGATCCTTGCGAGCTCGCTCCGGAGCTCGTCCTCCTCGTATCCGTAGATGTGCACGCCGCTCCAGAGCGGGACGATAGCCTCTCCGTGCTCTCCGGCGACGAACGCGTGAATCCGCTGCCGACGGATGCCAAGGTCGATGGCGATCTCTTGTCGGAATCGCAGAGAGTCGAGAAAGGCGCCCATGCCGATCACGCGTGCGCGCCCAAGGCGCTCCGCAAAGACAGCGACTGCGAGTTCATTCGGGTTCGAGATACAGATGACGATCTCGTGTCCATGTCCATTCTCCGCGATCGCCCGAGCGTAGGAAGCAAAGATGGGAGCATTCCGTTCGGCGAGCGAGTCTCGGGAGAGTGGCGATTCGCCGAGCGATGGCGTCGGGGTCGCTCCCGCCGCGATGACGATCAGATCGGCTCTAGTACGTGCCGGATCGAGCACGACCTCGATTCGCGGAGCCACCTCGGAATAGGCGTCGAGCAGATCAGCCGCGAGGCCGTGGGCGCTGCGAGCGCTCGATCCGCTCGGGTTGCCGACGAGCACAAGACGCTCGTCGGGCATCAAGAGACGCTCGACGACGATCTGCTGAGCGATCTGTCTCCCCACATCTCCGCACGGGCCGATTACCGCGATGTCCACAGAGGCTCCCTTCCGTCGATGCTCATCGGCCCATCCTATCAAGCGGGCACGATCAGATCACGGAGCAATGCCATGAGTCCCGTTTCGGATCGAGGGTGTCCGAACCATCCCTCGCCGCCGAGTGGGCGATCCGCTACAGTAGACGCATGACTCCGGGTGGGCAAGATCTGTCCTGGCTTGACGATCTGAATGCCGAGCAACGGGCGGCGGTGACGCACGGCGACGGTCCTCTCCTCGTCGTCGCCGGCGCTGGGACCGGAAAGACCAAGACCCTCGCCTACCGGGTCGCCTATCTCATCTCCAGGGGGATCGACCCGGGCCGAATCCTCCTTCTCACGTTCACCCGCCGGGCGGCCCACGAGATGCTCCACCGCGCGGGAGGGATCGTTGCTCGGGGGACGTCGGCGACCGGGCGGGTCTGGGGCGGAACGTTCCACTCGATCGCCAATCGTCTGCTGCGCACGAGCGTCAAGGCGGTCGGGCTTCGCAGGGACTTCACCGTGCTCGATCAGGGAGACGCGGAGAACCTGATGAACCTGATCCGGCACGACCTGGGTCTTCACAAGATGGAGCAGCGGTTCCCCCGCAAGCGAACGTGCCTCGCGATCTACTCGCGCTGCATCAACACGTCGGAGGATCTCCACCGTGTCCTGGAGCTCGAGTATCCGTGGTGCATCGAGTGGGAGTCGGATCTCCGCGAGATCTTCGGAAGGTATGTGACGCGGAAACAGGAGCGCAACGTCCTCGACTTCGACGATCTCCTCCTCTACTGGGCCCAGCTGGTGGCCGACAAGAAGGCCGCTGCCGAGCTCTCCGGACGGTTCGATCACATCCTCGTTGACGAATACCAGGACACGAATCACCTGCAGGCCGAGATCCTCCGTGGAATGCGCGTGACGTCGAACAACATCATGGTCGTCGGAGACGATGCGCAGAGCATCTACCGGTTTCGCGGTGCCACGGTGCGGAACATCCTCGATTTCCCGGACCAGTTTCCGGGGACGACGGTCGTCACGCTCGAGCAGAACTACCGATCGACTTCTCCGATTCTCGAGACAGCGAATCGCCTGATCGCTTCGTCGAAAGAGCGATACACCAAGGACCTGTGGTCTGAGCGGGGAAGCGGGCAGATACCGCGGCTGGTCACGTGCCAGGATGAAGCGGAGCAGGACGAGTACGTCATCGATCGCGTCCTCGCTCACTACGAACAGGGGATCGCACTACGACGTCAGGCGGTCCTGTTCAGAGCCGGACACCTCTCCGACTCCCTCGAGCTCGAGCTGACCCGCCGGAACATCCCGTACCACAAGTACGGCGGTCTGCGGTTCCTCGAGGCGGCTCACGTGAAGGATCTCGTGGCGTTTCTGCGCCTGATGGAGAACCCGAGGGACGAACTGGCGTGGTCGCGCGTCCTCGAGCTGTTCGACGGGATCGGTCCCGCGACCGCGGTGCGCATCACCGATCACGTCGCCGAGCATCGCAACGACCCTCGATCGATCGCGACGTTTCCGTCGCCTCCCGCCGCGCGCGACATCATGGCGTCGTTCGCGAAGCTCGTCGAGGAACTTGCGCCGTTGGGCGTCAGGGAGCCGGCCGTTCAAGTCGAGCGAATCCGCAAGTTCTACGACCCGATCCTCGATCGGACATACGAGAACCCAACCGTCCGAAAGCGAGATCTGATCAGCCTCGAGCAGATTGCGTCCGGCTACCGATCGAGGCGGCAGTTCCTCGTCGATCTCCAGTTGAATCCGCCGACGTCGACCGGCGACTTGGCCGGCCCACCGATGAAGGACGAGGACTGGCTCGTCCTGTCGACGATCCACTCCGCCAAGGGCGGGGAGTGGGACGTCGTCTATCTCATTCACGCGGCGGACGGGTTCCTGCCGTCGGACATGGCAGCCGGCTCACAGGAAGAGATCGAGGAAGAGCTGCGACTGACCTACGTCGCGCTGACAAGAGCGAAGGACTTTCTCTACGTGGCCTGGCCGTTCCGCTATTACCACAAGTGGTACGCGCTTTCAAACTCGCACAGCTACGCGCAGCTCTGCCGGTTCTTCACGCCGTACGTGCTGGAGTCGATCGACGATGTGCAACTCGCACAGCCCGACGAGCCTGACGCCGGGCCGCCAATGGACTTTGAAGTCGACGTGGCCGATCAAATCCGCCGGATGTGGAAGGATGGCCCGGGCTGAAGCGTGCTGGCGCCGGGCAGGGAGACCCGATGAAGGTCCCGACGTTCGATACGGAGCGCCTTGTTCTCCGGCCCTTTGCCGATGAAGATGCCACCGAGTTACATCGGATTCTCAACCAGGAGGACATCCTCAAGTACTTCCCGGGGCCCGGGAGCCCATCCTTCGAGAAGGCGCAGAAGTTCATCGCGCACCAGACCGAGCAATGGCAGACGATCGGATATGCCTGGTGGGCGGTCGAGCTGAAAGGAACGGGCGAGCTCCTCGGCTGGAACGGGCTGCAGTATCTGCCGGAGACCGAGGAGACGGAGATCGGCTTCCTGCTCGACAAGAGACACTGGGGGCAAGGGCTGACAACCGAGGCCGGACGCGTCGGGCTTCGATTCGGCTTCGAGAGGCTCAAGCTGGAGGAGATCATCGCTCTCGCCCATCCGGAGAATCTCGCATCGCAGCGGGTGATCGAGAAGCTTGGTCTCCAGTTCGTCGAGGAGACCGAGTACTTCGACATGGCCGTGAGGCGGTTCGTTCTCAGCGCGAAGACGTACAGCATTCACGCAGCCCGGACCGATCTGGAGATTGATCGTGCGCAGAGTCGTGCCATTGACGGCTGAACTGCGCGGCCTATACTGGCAATGGGTCTCCCTCGGGAGAGGCAATCCTCAAAGGAAGGGGTGAGACGCATGGAGCAACACTCCGTCCCGGCGACGTCACCCCTGGCCGCCGCGAGTCGGCCGACCCGGCTGATCTCGCGCTCGACTAGGACGTGACGCCCGCCGGGCGTCGCATCTGCGAGGGGTAGCATCATCTCGATCGAGAGCGTCCTTGATCGTGGGGCGCTCGGGGGGAATGCGATGACTGCAGAGCGTCTCCCGCGCGGACAGCGCTGGATCGAAAAGCCGGTCGTCTACGACATTGGGGCGGTTCCGCCGGTCGATCTTGAGTCCTTCCGTTTGCGGATCTCGGGGGCCGTGCAGAACGCGCTGCGCCTCTCGTGGGACGAGCTTCTTGCGTTGCCGTGTGCGCGGCTGTCGCGCGATTTCCACTGCGTCACGGCGTGGAGCGTTCGGGACCTCGTCTGGGAGGGAGTGCGTACCCCCGATCTCATCGCTCGTGCGTTGCCGGATCCGGAGGCACACTGGGTCCTCGTCCGCGGATTGGACGGGTACACAACGAACGTCCCGATCGAGGACTTCGTTCGGCCCGATAGCCTCCTCGCGTACCGTCTGAACGACGCCCCGCTCCCTCTCGAGCACGGATACCCTCTGCGCCTCGTCGTTCCCGCGCTTTACGCGTGGAAGAGCGCCAAGTACGTCACGGAGATCGAGTTTCTCACCCATCTGCGCCGCGGATTCTGGGAGGAGCGTGGATACCACGATCGCGGCGATCCGTGGCGAGAGGAGCGCTTCAGGGTGTAGAGGGTGCTCTGACGAGTTCTACAGGAAGACGTAGTAGCAGACGTGCCAGGTCGTGTTGACGGTGAACATCAGCACGATCGACAGGTTGAACGCGCGCGCGATCCCTTTCCCCTTCAAGAGGATGTAGGCTGGGACGACGAGGGCGACGAATCGGAGAAGGATCAAGAAGGCAAGCTGCCAGCTCTCGCCCTGGAGCCACGGCAAGTACACCATTCCGTGGATGAACCAGCCGACGAGTGACATCCCGATGAAGACCCAAGGGTTTAGGTCATGAGCCTTGGCGAGATGCCAGCCGGCGGTGAAGAGACGCAGTCCGCGCCGCGCGAGCGCGGGGATCGAGAATTTGAAACCCGACCGAGGTGTAAGCGCTACCGTTGTCTCTTGCAGTTGATTCACCGCCGTTCGCGAAGGCTCCACACAGCGGAGCCTTCGCAACTGTATCGGAACTGCCGCTCAGTGTCGAGCGCAGATTGATTTCGTTCGAGTATCAGTGTGCCCTTCGGCTGTGTGGGCAACGTGATCGCGGATTGGGCATTCTGTGAAGCGAACTCGAGGGAGGACTCGCGCTCAACGGCTGCCGGGGTGCTCCGGGACGCACTTCCCGGCCCGGCAGGCACCTCCTCTTCTCTTCCCCGATGCCCTTGACGCTCGATGCATTCGGTCGTAGGCTGGCCCACCAATAACTCATTGGAGGTGAGCGACGTGAAGAATCACGAATCCCGATACCGAGGTGGTTGCGTTTGTCGCGCGCTTGCCTCGTTCAAGCTCCGCTAGTCGGCGGAACACCCATCCCACAGAGATTCGAGTGACACCGGCCCGAACGGGCGAACGTTCCGCCCGTTTCCGGGCTCGTTGCCATGCGACAGGGAGGTGACATGAAGATCAGTAGGTCTGTTCTTGAGTTGGTCGGGCGAACGCCGTTGGTGGAGCTTCGTGCGACCGGCGCCGGACGCGCGAAGGCGATCTACGCGAAGCTCGAGCGATCGAACCCGATCGGAAGCGTCAAGGATCGCATCGGGCTGGCGATGGTCGAGGACGCCGAGGACCGAGGACTCCTGGAGCAGGGCGGAACGATCGTCGAGCCGACGTCCGGGAACACGGGCGTCGGGCTGGCGATGGTCGGAGCCGTCAAGGGCTATCGGGTGATCCTGACGATGCCCGACACAATGAGCATCGAGCGAAGACGCCTTCTGACCGCATTGGGCGCCGAGCTCGTGCTGACGCCGGGGGCAGACGGGATGCGGGGCGCCATCGACGAGGCGAGGCGGATCGCAGCCTGTGTGACCGGGGCCATCATCCTCGGTCAGTTCGACAATCCTGCCAACCCCCGGATCCACGAAGAGACAACGGGGCCCGAGATCTGGGAGGCAACGGACGGTTCGGTCGACATCGTCGTCGCCGGGATCGGGACAGGCGGCACGGCGACCGGGATCGCGCGATTCCTTCGCGGGAAGAAGCCGAGTGCACGGGTCATCGGCGTCGAGCCGGCGAACTCGCCATTCCTGACCGAGGGCCGCGCCGGCCCGCACAAGATTCAGGGGATCGGTGCCGGATTCAAGCCTGCGATCCTCGAGACGGAGTTGCTCGCCGAGATTCTCCGCGTCTCCGATGAGGATGCCGCGCGATGGATGCGCCATCTCGCTCGTCGCGAGGGGATCCTCTCCGGGATCTCGTCCGGCGCGGCCCTCGCGGCGACGAAGGAAGTGGCCGAACGCGAGGACGCCGAGGGCGCGGTGATTGTCACCATCCTTCCCGATGGCGGCGAGAAGTACCTGTCGAGTTCGCTGTGGGAGGTGAGTGACGATGATACGTCGCGTGCGTGAAGACATCCGAGCACTGAAGGCCCGGGATCCGGCGGCGCGCTCGACGCTGGAGATTCTCCTTGCGTATCCGGGACTTCACGCGATCTGGTGGCACCGGATCAGCCACTGGCTCTGGGGACGCAAGGCGAAACTTCTGGCACGACTCATCCTACACATCGTCCGTCGTCGAACGGGCGTCGAGATTCACCCGGGCGCTCGACTCGGACGGCGAGTCGTGATCGATCACGGGATGGGCGTCGTCATCGGCGAGACGGCCATCGTCGGGGACGACGTCCTAATCTATCAGGGCGTCACCCTCGGCGGAGTGAAGGCGAACGGCGGGCGACGTCACCCAAAGGTCGGCAATCGCGTTCTCCTCGGCGCTCATGCGGCGCTTCTCGGGCCGATTGAGATCGGGGACGATGCACGGATCGGTGCGTGCGTCACGCTACGAGAGTCGGTCCCTGCGGGGACGTCCGTTCGCGAGGAGGTCGTGATCACGATGAAGCCTCACGCGGATCCTGGGTACGCGATCTAGTCTTGCCATCCGGGCTGCGTCCCTTGGCGCTCAAACCGGTCCGCCCATCGGCCGATTCCTCGTCGAGAGACCTCGCCCGGAGGGATGCGCAGCCACGGTGTCACTGGGTGCAGTTCGTAGTCGCGACGGAGGAGCGCGTCGTTGTTCCCGGTGACGTTCAGCAACACCGACTCGTCTCGCCGGATCCGCCCAGCCAATGCCGCTTGTCGTAGCGCGGCGACGGCGGCACCGGCTTCGGGGCTGATCGGAAGCTTCTCGGCATCGGCGAATAGCTCCTGCGCGCTTGCGATCTCCGCATTCGTGACGGCGTACGTGCAACCGTCAGTGGCGCGTAGCGCGTCGCGGACGCCGCCTGCAACCGTGAAGGGCGGATTCCGATTGGCGAGAACGTCGGCGTCGATGGCACGAATGCGATCGAGTTGGCCGGATACGTCTTCGTCCGGCCGGATCGGCCTTCCGGTCGTCCAGGCGTCATGGATTGGAGTGAATGGCGCGTTTTGAACGAGGTGAAGTTTCGGAAGGGCAGCTGCATAGGCGCCCGATGCGATCAGGCGCATCGATGCCTCCCACGCTGCGATCGCTCCAGTCCCACTTCCGACGGCCTGAACGTAGTGGTTCGGCAGGTGACCGGTGACGCGCACGTGCTCGAGGACGACCGTTCCCATCCCGTCGCGGCGCGCGACGTTGCGGGCACCGCCCTCGGCCGGGATTCCGAAGCGCTCGGACAGAAGCGAAGCGAGACGGATCGCCTCGGCGTAGTCGGCGCTCCTCTCCAACACGACGAGCCGAACGGCGTCCGATGTTTTTCGCGGTAACCAGAGTTTGTGGAGCATCGCCTCGGGGACAACGAGACAGGCCGTGAATCCAAGAATCGTTGCCGCGTAGGCGAAGGCGCGCGCGGTGTTCCCGGCCGAGGCCAAGATGATCGCTTCCTTGCCTTGCTCTCGGAATCGCAGGAGCGTCGGGAGGGCCTCGAAGTCCTTGAACGATCCGGTCGGATTCCTCGCGCCGATTTCGGGGGCATAGCCGTTGAAGCCCACGTAGAGACGCGATAGATCAAGGCGGGTAGCGAGAGCTTCCGATCGGTAGACGACGGGCCCGACCGTGGTCTCCAGGCTCCCTTCTGGAGGAAGCCAATCGAGGTAGCGGAAGACATCCCGCCGGTCGGTCGGCGAGAAGACCTTCGTCGCGTAATTCGTCCGCAGGAGAGCATCTGAGCAGTCGGGGCAACGATCGGTAGCCGGCGAAAGCTTCTTCCCGCAGCCGGCGCAACACAGGACGTACTTCTGCGCGGATGGAGCCTGTGAACTCATCGTTTTCTCCTTGCGTTGAGATGTTCAGGTAACGTTGAGGGGCAAGGATCGGCCAAGGGCGCCGCGGGCGCAATGGCGCCCGCTCCGGTGCGGCGGTGTGAAGAGGAGGCGCGATTGGCTTCTCGCCTGCCCGGGGAGAGCTCGGATGGAGAGGCCGTCAGGGATGCTCGGCCTCGGATGAAGCCTCCCGGCAGGGATGGCGGCCGCCTTCCTGATGACCCTCTTCTTGCAGTTCGCGATCGCCGGAAAATCCGGCGATCTGACAGGCGAAGGTGCCGCTCGCGAAGCTGGCCGCGAACCCGAGCGCCGGAATGGCTCTCTTGATCGAAATGACGGCGGTCCTGAGCGCAGCTGTGATCGAAATCGGCACCTGTACCGGCCGATCCGGAACATCGAAGAGATCGTTCCCGAGCGCAGAACCCGGAGGCCCCACCAGGCACGGACGTCGAGCAGGGAGAAGACTACGGCTCCAGGTCCGCCTGTGACCAGCCGACCAGCAGATTCTCGCCGGACTCCCGGGCCCCCGCGGCTCGATAGAGCGCTCGGGCGGCATCGTTGGCGCGGTCGGTCAGCGTCCACATCTTGTAGGTGCCAGCCTCGTTCGCGATCCGTTTGAGTGCGTCGATGATCGACCGAGCGATCCCTTGTCGACGATGCTCGCATGCGACCTCGATCTCGTAGAGGAGGAGCATCGGTGTCCCGCGATCGACGCGCTCGAGGAGATACCCGATTGCGTATCCGACGGGCTTCCCATCAACGAGGGCCGCGATCAGGATGTTCTTGTTCCCGGCAAGGAAAGCGGCGGCGGCCTCTCGATTCGCCAGCGGATGTCGCTCGGTCGTCGGCTTGAGCTGCACGATGGCATCCGCGGCGAGGGGCGCGTCAACGACTTGGAGTCGACGGGCAACGACGTCATCTTTGCACATGTGTCCTCGAACGCTTCCGGCGGATGGGAATCGTGCCGACGGTAGCCGATGCCCGCCGCCTGAGGCAAGGAGGAGTCCCTGCGGGGGATCGGCTAGACTGTGAACCCGGCAGAGCGAGGAGGGCTTCTCCATGAACGAGGGCGAGCGCCGGATACCGTCCGAGCGGGTTGGTGAGGCCGTTGAGGGCTACCATGCGACGACGATACCCGTACGGGTGGAGATCGACGTGGCGCAGACGATCTTGAGCCAGCCCGAGGCCGCGGAGATCTTGGAAGGCGCCGAGGCGATCGCGCTCGGTCCGTGTTACTGCCGCAAGGAAGCGAAGAACTGCGACGCGCCGCTCGATGTGTGTATCGCCGTCGGCGGCGACGTGGAGGAAGTGATCGCGGACTACGAGGGGTTTCGCGTCGTCTCGCAGGAGGAGGCGGAAGAGGCCCTGCGGATTTCCCACGAGGCGGGCCTCGTCCATCTGGCCTATTGCAGGGGAGGCACGCAGATCACCCAGTTCTGCTCGTGTTGCTCGTGCTGCTGCTGGTTCCTGAACACGCTCAAGGACTACGACTATCACGAGGCGATCATGGAGTCGAACTATGTCGTCGCGCACGATCGGGAGGCGTGCGTTGGCTGTGGGGTGTGCGTCGATCGATGCCACTTCTCTGCGTGGTCGACGAACGGAGACGGGAAGCCGAACCTTGTTGCCGAGAAGTGCTTCGGTTGCGGCGTCTGCGTGACGAGTTGCCCGTCAGGTGCAATCTCACTCATTCCGCGACCGGAGCGATAGCGTGCGGACAACAGGGCCTGCGCGTGGTGACTTTGTGGGCCTCCTGGCCCTCTTGTGCGCGACATTGCTGTCGTGCGCAGCCCTTCCCGCTCCGCCGATCCTTCTCGTCTACGGGTTTCAGCCGATCCCGGGGTTCTATCCGCCTGCGCTGTGGGCGGAGATCGCCGAGGAACTCACCGGACGCGATCTCGGGGAGGTCGAGAAGCTCTGGGTCGATGCGACACACGCCGTCTACCGGCTCCGAGCGATCGACCCGACGAGGCGCAACGTCTTCGTCAGCGACTACGCGGTAGCCTACGAGCCGACCGTCCGCGATCTGCGCTTCTACGCCGCGAGATTGGCGGACGAGATCGCCTGGATCAGAGAGCACACGGACGCCGACCGGCTCGACGTGGTCGCATTCAGCATGGGCGCGCTTATCGCTCGCTGCTACATCGAGGCGGACGATTTTGACTCCGTGATCGGAGAGCCGGATTTCGAGGACTACGGAACGGAGTACCAGGGAGACGTGCAAACTCTGGTCACGATCGCGGCACCGCACCACGGCGCCCAGTTCGCGGCGCTCGGGCCGTGGTTCGGGCCACTCCCGAGGGAACTCGATCCGGAGAGCGCGTTCCTCGCGCTGCTCAACGAGGGCGAGGAGGAGCCGCCATACGCTCTGCGCGCCGACGTTCGGTACGTCTCGCTTGCCGGTCAGTGCTGTCTCGGCTTCGGCTGCTCGATCCGCAGTGACGTCGAAGCCTGCCGAAGGGAGTGCGTCGAGGAGGCGTTGTCGTGGTCCGGGCACGATCTCGTCATCCTGATGTCGTCGGCCTATCTCCCGGGCGCGGAGCACGTCGCATGCATCGGAATGAACCACATTGAGATGCGAACACACCCCGTCATTGCGCGCGAGATGGCGAACCTGCTTGCCGGGAATCTGGCGCCGGATGCGCTCTACGCGTCACCTGAACTCGCGCAGGCACTCGAATCGGAGTGAATCCGGAAGCGCTGTGGTGCCGATTGTGGGCTACATGGGGCCGAAGCGGCTGAGCGGCCAAACGCGCAGGTACGGCACGCCAATGATGTCGCGATCGTTGACGAATCCCCAGTAACGCGAGTCGAACGAGTCCGCTGAGTTGTCGCCGAGCATGAAGTAGTGGTCCTCGGGAACGAGCGTCGGCTCGACGCCGAATCGGTACCGGGAATCGTTCGACAGATAGCGTCGGTCGAACCGCTCGCCCTCGAGCTTCTCCCCGTCGACATAGAGGTCGCCGTCGCGGATCTGCACGGTTTGTCCCGCGATCGCTATGAGACGCTTCACGTACCGCATCCGCTTCTCGCGGACGACGATCCCCAGATCTTCGAACGCGGACGCATCAGCCGGTTTCGCTCCCAGCTCGAATCGCCCGCCCTCGGCCGTCGTCAGGCGCAGTTCGGTCTCGGCGGGCCAGGAGGAGAGGAGGTTCTCGGCGAACGCCCTCGTGTAGACCGGGTCCGTGTTGAGGAACAGGATGCGCTCGCCCGGTTGCACTCCGGCCGCGGCCGCGGCCGAGCCTTCGAGGACGTGATCCACGAGCACCTGCTCCGTGTGGCGGAAGACCACGACGTCCCCCGGCTTCGGGTTGCGGAAGTAGTAGGTGATGCGATCGACGAAGAAGGAGTCTCGCGGGTCAATCGTCGGGATCATCGAGCCTGTCGGAACGTGCATCCGCACGGTGACGAAACTCATGATGATCGCCGCCAGCGCTCCGGCGACCGCGAGGACCTCGATCCACTCGAGGACCTCTCTCATCACGCGCCCCGGTTCATACCCGAGCCGCCGGGCGATCCGGATGATCGTCGCCGGTCGCTTCGGCTTTTTCCGCCTTCTCCACTTCATGTGTTCCTCCCGCTCATCCGATGACGTCTCCGCACTTGATAGCCGATCTCGAAGCCGGCAGCAAGGCTAGGCGCTAGCTCCCGCCGTCTCCCGCCTCCTCGGCGAGCGCAGCCTGGGCGGCGGCGAGGCCCTCGCCCAACTCGAATCGGTACCCCGCGCGCTTCAGTCCCGTCTCCAGTGCTCCGATCGTGGCGAGGAGGTCTCCTGCGTTCGTCGCCCCCATGTGCCCAATCCGGAAGTACTCCTGTTTGATCTCCGGATGGAGTCCGCCGGCGAGAATGGCGCCGGCCGAACGCACCTCCGGTAGAAGCGAGTTCCCTGAAACGCCGGTGGGGTAGCGCGGCGCCGTCAGCGTGTTCGCTGCATGTGCATCGGCCGTCGGCACTTGACCGAGGCCGAGAGCCCGGATCGCCGCGCGGCACGCGCGTCCGAGCCGAGCGTGGCGCGCGAAGCGCTCCGCCATCCCTTCCTCGAGGATCTGAGCAAGGCTGACTCCAAGCGCGCAAACGAGGTTCACGGCAGGGGTCCCGAAATAGCCCGGAACACGCTTCTCGTACGACGCCATGATCGGCAGCCACTTCGCCCAGTCGGCGTAGTAGTTGGCGACCTTCGTCCGCCTCTTGCCCCATGCGCAGAGCAGCTTCTGGCTGACAACGAGGAGGGCGAGGCCCGGCGGGACGCCGATCGCCTTCTGCGATGCGGTCAGGACGACATCGATGCCCCAATCCTCCTGACGGATCTCCTCGCCGGCGACCGAGCAGACCCCGTCGAGGACGGTGAAGACGCCGTGCTCGCGGCCCAGCGCGCCGAACCGCTGCGCATCGACCCGTACGCCGGTCGACGTGTCGACGTGAGTCGCCGTCATCAGCTTGAAGCCGCCCGCCCTCAGCTCGGCCTCCACCGCGTCGAAATCGATTGTCTCGCCGAGCGGGGCGCGGATCGTAGTCACATCGCCGCCGTAGCGCGAGAGGAGATCCTCGAAGCGATCGCCAAAGACACCGGTGCTGAGAACGAGGGCGCGGTCACCGGGTTCGACCAGATTCGCACCTGCGACGTCCATCGCGAGCGTTCCAGAGCCGGCGAGGATGAACGGCTGGCCCGAGGGTGCCTGCCAGACCTCGCGCATCCGCTCGAGAGCGAGGCCGAAGGTGTCGATGAACTCCGGCGCGACGTGACTGGTCGTTGGCGCTCCGAGAGCCTGGAGCACGTCCGGCTCGAACTCGATCGGGCCGGGGATCATCAGCAGCGTTCGGTCCTTCATCGTTCCTCCTTAGAGTTCGAGGATGCAGGCTTCTCTCAGGATCTCTCGCAGTTCCGCGCGGAGCTCGTCCGCGAGCGGAAGGAGCGGGCGTCGTGGCGGCCCTCCGTAGAGGCCGAGCTCGTCCATCGCCGCCTTCAGCGCCGGGACGCCCCACCGCCGGGTGATCGTGGCGTTGGCGCGGACGAGCCGGTTCTGAATCGCTCTCGCCTTCTCCCATTCGCCCGCGGTTGCCAAGTCGAAGATCTCGAGGCAGGCGGCCGGAGCGATGTTCGCCAGGGCGAGGACGCCGCCGTCGGCTCCGACGGAGAGTGCGGGAAGGAGGAAGCCAGCGGAGCCGGCGAGAATTGCGAAGCCCGGGTCGACCGCGTGTCGGATCTCGCTGAGCTTGGCGACGTTGCCCGACGAATCCTTGACGCCCGCGACGTTCTCGTGGCGGGAGAGGTCAATGATGATCGACGCAGGCAGGTCGATCCCGGTGTTGGCGGGCATGTTGTAGAGGAGGATCGGGATCGGCGAGGCATCGGCGACCCGCTCGAAGTGCTCGGTAAGGACGGCTGAGGTCATGAGGCCGCGATAGAAGAAGGGCGGAAGGACGAGCGCGACGTCGGCGCCGGCTGCCGCTGCCTGCTGGGTCAGCCAGATCGTCGCTGCGGTGAAGAGCAGGCCAGTTCCGGCGATGACAATCCGGTCCTCGGACGCGGCGGCGCGGACGGCGGCGATCAAGGCGAGCTTCTCGCTCTCAACGAGATGGGCGGCTTCGCCGTTCGAGCCGAGAACGACGTATCCGGAGAATGCCTGATCGTTCCACCACGTGAGGTTTCGCTTCAACGCGTCGCGATCGATGTCCCCTTCCGCGTCGAACGGTGTCGGGATTGGCGGGAAGACCCCGCGCAGGTCGCTGCTGTCCATGACTCCCTCCTCGCCATGAGGCTCTAATGACGAGTGTAACCGGTCCCGGTCTGGGCTTCTCGATTCGGTGACTCCGGGTGTACGGCCATCCAGTGACGCAGGAATGACGATCGGAGAGTACCCTCTTCCGGGGTTGGCGAGGAAGGCGACGAAACAGGAGCTGAGCGGTGATGGAACGTAGTCAGCGTATCCGTTCGGCACTCCCGCGACCCGTTCGAAAGGAGATGAGCGTGTCCAGAATGGTCAAGTTGGCAGTGAGCACAGTCACGGCGGCCGTCGTCCTCTCGGTCTGCGGTCTGGCGTCCTGTCAGGCTGCGTTGATCGTGATCAACCTCGATGAGATCACGGTCGACCTGGCGGGCACGGGGGATCCTTTTCCGGACGATTGGCGAACCGCAGACGATCGGCACGTCGTTCAGGCCAACGTGAATCTGATCGCCGCCGCTCGTGCCGCGGGAGTGCTGATCGTCTACCTCTACGGAGACTACAAGTACCTGGCGGAGGGCGAGGAATTGGCGACGTTCGACAGGACGATCGCGCCGAGGGAGGGCGACATCCTGATCGGAAGGCCGGGACCGAACATGAACGTCTTCCGAGACACGATCCTCCTCGAAACCCTGGAATCTATGGGGATTCGGACGCTGCTGTTCTCGGGTCTGAACACCGGCTACTGCATCAAGTGGTCCGCAAGAGAGGGTCTCTATCTGGGATTCGACGTGATCGTCGTTGCGGACGCGCATTCCGGAGGGGAGCCGGACTACGCGGCGGCGTACAACGCGTACTGGCCGGAGCTCGGGATCTCGGTCGTGCCGTTCGCCGAGATCGACCTCAAGGCGCTCTGTGCCGAGTCGGAGTAGCGCCCGCTACGTCTCGCCTTCGTCCGGCGGTCTTCGGGCGGTTCGCTGTGAAAGCGATTCAACGAAACCGAGGCAACGGGCGAGTCGCTTCGCGTCGCCGATGTCGCTGTAGATGGCGATCGCTTCGTCCGCGAACTTGCGAGCCGAGACGGTGTCCTCCAATGCACACGAGATTCTCGCAAGGCTCTCCGCCGTCGATCCGCAGGCGACGCGAGCCCCGATGGTACGAGCGAGATCGTATGCGCACTGGTAGCACGATCGCGATTCATTGAGGTCGTCGGTGTGTCTTGCGACCCGAGCGAGTTCGACCCAGACGCCCATTTCGTTGAACGGATCGGCCTCCAGGTAGCGGTGGATCGCCATGCTCTCCTTGAGATGTTTCTCAGCCTCTGTGAAACGTTCGAGTCGCACAAGAACGCCGCCGAGGCTGAGGAGTGCCGAAGCAAGGCCCCACTGGTCTCCGAGGCGCCTTCTCACGGCGATGCTCTTCTCCAGAGGCCGAATCGCCTCGGCGGGGTCAGTGCTCCCCTGCACAGTCGAAAGAGTCTCGAGAGCGAGGCACTCTCCCCATGCATCGTCCGCCGACTGGTGGTACTCGATGACCTTTCGGACCTCGTCGGCAGTCACGTCCAGTCGGCCGAGGGCCGCGTGCTGAGCGATGGCGGTGAGTGCGACCGCGAGTGCCGTCTTCTTTCCGAGCGGATGTGTCATGAGCTGCGGTGTGCTCGCGTCCAGGATCTCCTCTGCCGTCGCTTCCCGGCCGTAGATCGAGAACCATCCCTCGAGTACCTGCGCGAGGAGAAGTGAATCTTGGTCTTCCTTGCCCCCGTTCTCGCTGAGCGATTGAGCCATCGCGCCAAAAAGCGTGACTCCGTCTGCATAGCGGCTTCGCATCTGAATGAAGAGGAAGAGGGCGGTCATCGCACGAGCGAGGAGCGGGACGAGTCCGTTCTCGGCGGCGAATCGCCAGGCGGCCTGGATGTTGTCGAATTCCTCCGTGAGGTCTTCGAGGGCTCGCTTCTGGCGAACGTCTTGCAGGGCAGGCTCCGCTTCTTCCAAAAGGCGCAGATAGTGGGTCGAGTGTTTCGTCCGGACGTCCGAGTGCGCGTCCGGCATCGCACGGAGCCGCTCCTCCAATTGCTCGCGCACGATCCGCAGCAGTTGGTACCGGCCGGCCGGCGTCCGCTGAACCAGCGAGTGACGGACGAGAGCCGAGAGGAGCGGGACCGAAGCGCCGGCGATCTCCCGGGCGCCGGCGGTCGTAAACGGGCCGTGGAAGACGGCGAGACGACGTGCCACGGCTCGTTCATCCCGCGACAGCCGTTCCCACGACTGCGTGAAGACCGTTCGCAGGCTGCGGTGGCGTTTCGGAACGTGGCGGAGCGGCGTCGAGAGAGACGCCGAATCGTTCCGTACCGAGTCATCGATCTCCTTGCATCCGATCGTCCGAATCCACGAAGCGGCGATCTCGATCGCGAGCGGCAGACCGTCGAGGACGTGACAGATCGAGGCGATCCTCTGCCAGTCGTCGAGCGTTGGAGCGAAGCCAGGATTCAGTTGTCTCGCATGCGAGACGAACAGGCGGACGGCGTCCGAAGATCGGATGGCGTCGATCGAATTCACGTCTGCCTGAGGGAATGGAAGTCCCACGACGCGCAGCACTCGCTCACCGCGGAGGGCGAGCTGTTCACGAGAAGTGGCCAGAATGCGCGCTCTGCATGGCATTGAGAGGATTCTCTCGATCCACCCGAACACGCCCGGCAAGTGCTCCATGTTGTCCAGCACGAGAAGGATCTCGCGCTCGCGGAGCACTGCGAGCGCCTCATCCGGTACCAGATTCCTCGGATCCTCGGATTGAACGGATCGCGTGAACGGAATTCCCAAGGAGTGTCCCAGGGCGAGGGCAAAGCCTCTCGGAGAGTCCACTTGCGACAGCGGAACGAAGAAGGCCCCACCGGAGAAAGCGTCGGCGCAAAGCGACGCCGCTTCGACTGCGAGACGCGTCTTGCCGCTTCCACCGGGACCTGCGATCGTCAGAAGCCGGCAGTCGGGGGCACGGAGCGACTCCACGATCAGCTCGATCTCACGCTCGCGTCCGACGAACGGCGAGCGGAAGGAGGGGGCGTTGCGGAGCCGTCCGGCGCGGTCCATGAGGGGGGGCATCCCGTCGCCGGTGGCACGCCGCGCCCGCTCACGAAGCGCAGAGACGGCCGGGGACAGCGTCAGATTGAGCTCGGACCGGACCGTCCGCTCGAAGCCCTCGATTCTGCGAAGCGCTTCATCCCGCCGCCCGAGTTCGATCAGCTGGTTCGCGACGTGCGTCAAGGCCGTTTCGCTGTATGGCTGCAGAGACAGCCACGACTCGGCGGCCTCGAGTCGTGAGAAAGGAGTCGATTTCGGCCACGGCTCCCGCAGCAGCGCTTGGTATCCCGCGTATGCCTCGTGGCGGAGCGCGGCGGCCTCGACCTGGAGCCAATCCTCGAACGACGGGGCGGCGTCGACGTGAAGCCCGGCGAGGAGATCTCCCTCGTACAGACCGAAGGCTCCGGCGAGTTCCTTTCCCGTCGGCGGGTCGGCGGCGTCTCTTCGCGGATCGAGCAGCCGTCCGATCACATCGCGGAAGGATCCAACGTCGACCCAGAAGTCCATGCGTTGGCCGGCGCGCAAGCTGCTGCGCGTCGCGTCGACGCAGATCCCGAGAGGTGTTTGGTTGATGGTCCAAAGCACGTTCCGCAGGTTTGCGAGCGCGCGATTCGCGGAGTGGTTCGGCCAGAGAAGACCGGAGACGGCTTCGCGGCTGTGTGGGATGTCCGTCAGAACGAGGAAGGCGAGAAGTGCCCACGCCTTCTCGATGCGAAGCTCAATCGCGCTCCCCCGGAACGTGGCTCGGGGGTACCCGAAGAAGCGAAGGCGAACGTCGGACGGAGGCATGAACCAACGATACGCGAGATGCCTTCAAGTCGGCCACTCCGCACACTGACGGGGAGGCGTCCGGAGCGTTGTGCATCTGCTCAGCCCCATCCATATACTCACATATCATGAAGACGCACCTCCTAGCGATCCTGGTCGGCCTCGTCGCTGTGTGCGCACTCGGCCTCGTCGGCGCGGGCTGTACGGGGTTCGCCGTCCATTCCGAGCCGGTTCTCTTCGGGATGAACTTCGACTGCCCGCCGAACGAGATCCGCTTCTGGATCGAGGAACACGAGGCGGGGGCGGTCTTCCTCGGCGGTTTCCGGATGGGCAGTTCCTACGCCTACACAGTTGGAATGAACGAGTACGGCCTCTTCTCGTCCGACCAGATGGTCTACCCTGCGCGAGCGACGGTTGGTGCGCCGCCCGAAGACGAGCTGTATATCTGGGACGCCTTCTACGATGCGCTGAGACGTTGCGACTCCGTCGACTCGGTTCTGGCGTGGATCGGAGGGCGACGCCTCGTGCAGTACTCTTCGCCCCTACTCCGCAACCTGTATGCGGATCCGACCGGGAATGCGATCGTTGCCGAATGTGGCGTGACCGAGAACGTGATCACCGCCATCGACGGACCGTTCCTCGTGATGACGAACTTCCACAACGGAGACTTTGCCGAACTCTCGCCCGCCGATGTTGCCGGTTCAGGGGCCGACCGCTATCGGATCGCGCACCGCTACATCGCCGAGAACCTCGATGCATTCGACCTCGATCACGCGTTCGAAACCCTTCGGCGTGTGGCGCTGTCGACCGGAGACTACAAGACGCGATTTTCGCTCGTCCTTGACCCGGCGGCACTCGCGGTCTACATCGCTCTAGAGCGGGACTACGACCACATTTGGAAGGCCTCGCTGGTCGAGAGGACGATTGAGACGTATCGCGGATTCGCCGAGCATCGCGTCCTCCCGCTCGACGCGTCCGGCGTCAGCGGACCGACCCTTCAGGCGTCTGCAGCTCAGACGTCAGCCAGGGGCTTCGCCGTCACAGAGGATGACGAAGCCCCGAGGTGGCCGCTTCTTGCCATGGTCGCCGGGGGGATCCTCACCGTGACGCTGCTCGCTGTCGCGCGCCGCTAGTCGAATCGCGGCGTCTATAGCGGCGGCTCGAGCAAGATCGGCTCGTTGACGTCGGAGAGGTCCATCGTCCAGGTGACCGTTCCGCGATCTCCGTCCTCATCGACGCCCGTCGCCGAGAAGTGGTACTTCACCGGATAGCCGGCCTCGGCGATCCAGACATCGCCCACGGCGTCGATCAGGTCTCCCTGCCAGTAGTTGCCCCACTGACGGTACGTCGCGGTGTAGTGGTCGGCCGGGATCCCGTTCACCGTGTCTTTCCCAACGTAGGTGGAATCCGGCTCCAGCTCGCCGAAGAGGCCCGACCACGTAACGGACGGCGCGTAGACGAGGGCCGCCTGGCTCATCGCCTCGGCGACGAGGACGGGGACCTTCTCCCACGCTCCGTCGTCGAGAATCCAAGCCTCTTCTCCGATCTGAATGACCTCGAAGGATTCGTCCTCCTCAAGGGTTCGCCAGGTCAGGTGCTTCAGGTCCGGACCGGCAACGATGCCTGTCAGCTCGATCGATCCCGACTCCGGCTCGCCCTCCTCTTCCCCGACGAAGAGAAACGACGTCGTGTAGCGGTAGCTCTCAAGCTGCTCAAGCGCGAGTTGCGCTCGACTGAATGCACTCTCGGGAGCCGGCACCACGTCTTCCGCCGAAGCGGCCGCGTCCGGCGGAGCATCGACTGCAGCCACGGGCACCTCGGTCGGTTCCGTCGGCGGCACGGCGGGCTCGGGGCTTTCGGCGGGAGACGTCGTCGTCGAATCCGCTTCGGTCGCCGTGGGCTGAGAGGCCGGTGGCGCCGCGTCCTTGTTGGAAGAGCAGGCCGCAAGGCCGGCGATCAGTCCCACCGCCAAGAGAAGAAGCCACCATCGATTTCGCATCCCCCACCTCCTTGACCCGACTCCGACGCTCGGAATCGGAGGAGATCACTCTAGCTGGAGTTCGCCGGAGGAGCAACCGGAAGGCGAACGAAAAAGGGCGAGACACGCACGTCGGCGCGTCTCGCCCTACCAAGCGGAGGGCGCTTCCTCGAAATATGCAGGGAGGTGAGGTTAGCGTCCCGTGAGAGCGTTGGGAATCACGGGCAGCGTCCCCAAACGCCTCCTCTCATCATTCCTCCACGCGGTGTCCGCAGCATGAAGCCGAATCCGCCGGAACCCTGCGCGCCTTCGCAGCGCTCCTGCATTCTCTCTCGGAGACCTTGGCCCAGCGGCCCCATCGAACGTCCCTGTTGGGCTCGGCCCTGCAGCAGGTCCGCCTGCTCCTGCGTGAGCTTGCCGGATGCGATGGCCTCATCGATCACGTCTTTCAGTGCGTTCCTGGCCTCGATGGCAGCCTTCATCGCTTCGGCCTGCTCCTCGGTGATTCGTCCCTCGGCTGCAGCTTCGTCGATTGCCTCCAGCCTGACCTGCTCGAAGGCATCGACAAGGGCCGACTCCTCGATGCCGAGAATGGCGGCGACCTTGCCCAACAGCGTGTCTGCTGCGGTGGACGCGATGACTGCCGTCTCCTCTGTGTCCTGCGCGAGCACGAAGCCCGCGGCGAGACCCGCCGCAAGCAGGACCACGGTTGCGATCGTCAGGACCTTCTTTCGATTCCTCATCTTCTCTCCTCCTTCTCTTCCGGTGATCGAGGAGAGCATGCCGCCGGCCTGTGGAGACCGTCGCCCAGTCCTGTGTCAGGCTTGTGGAGATGGGTTGCTTGGGCCACAAGAGCTCAGGTAGCTTGAGAGAGCGGCCCTTGGTCGTTCTCTGTAGCATCTTCGGTCGAACACACCTCGCCTGCGGAGCGGCGCGAGGGGGAACCGTGTGACAAACAGGCGGAGGGCGAGGCGGTCGATTCGGGCGCCGGTCTTGATGTTCTTCAGGACCCGCCGCGCGATCCAGAGCGTGACCGTCTCGACGCGGTCGGCGAGGATGTTGAAGATTCGCCGAGTTCTGGGCCAATCGGGGGACTCGCGGACGAACCGGTCGAGAGTGAGATCCGTGGTCACCATTCCCGGCCCGATGGCACCGATGACGAGCAGCGTTCCTTGGTCTCGTGGATCAGCATATCAGCGAAGGGTGCGCGGCTATTTGAGAGCCGCTTGGCTTTCGAAGGAGCGATAGGGGGAGAGGCTGTCGAGGATCGTGCGATCGTCGGTGGCGAGATCGTCGCGGACGAGACGGTCGACGAGCTCGCCGAGGCCGGGGCCGAGCATGAACCCGTGGCCGCACATCCCGATCGCCATCAGGTAGCCGCCAACCTCGCTCGACCAGCCGACGAGCGGCGCCCCGTCGGGCGACATCGGATAGAGGCCACGCCACGTTCGTCGGACGCGAAGCCCCGATAAGCGCGGTATGAGTTGGATCATCCGTTTCGCGACGATCGGGAGGAACTCGCTCGTTTCGCGGCAGTTGAACCCGGGGAGGATTGGTTTCGGAGTGAGGGCGAAGACGATCTGCCCGGTCGCGAGCTGGAAGAAGTAACAGCTGGCCGCCCGTTTGGTCGGCTTGATGTCGACGATCATCGGCCCGAGGAACGGCGCGACCGGCTCGGTGATCCCGCCTTCGTGGGAGTCCGGTTGGATCGGATGCTCGAGTCCGACCATCGCTCCGACTTCGTTCGCCCAGGCACCGGCGGCGTTGATGACGATCGGCGTCTCGTAGCGTCCCTTGTCGGTGATGACGGCGCGGACGCGCGCACCCTCGACATCGATCCCGGAGACCGATTCCCGGAATCGGAACTCCGCTCTCTCCCGGCACGCCTGCTGGTACATCGCGTGCCCAAGGAGCAGCGGCGAGCACATCCCGTCGCCGGGGGAGAACGTCCCGCCGATGAGTCCCTCGCGCTTGAGCGCGGGGGCGATCTCCAGGAGATCCTCCCGATCGCGCCAGGTGATGTTCAGGCCGCCCGTCTGCTGTGCCTCGATCAATCCCTTGAGGATCCCGGCCTCGCGGTCATCGTAGGCGACGAACGAATATCCGCCATTCCGCCAGTCGATGTCGTCGCCGTAGGTTTCCTCCCACGTTGACGCGATCTCGAGGGAGCGCAGGCAGACTTGGATCTTGGCCGGCTCGGAGTGCGTCGCGCGGATCCCGCCGATCGCGGTCTTGTTTGAGCCTTGACCGGGACTGGCAAGGCGATCGAGGACAAGGACCTTGAGGCCGGAACGCGCCATCGCCCAGGCCGAAGGAATGCCAACACTTCCGGAACCGATGACGACGACATCGTGCGTTCGGTTCGCCATCCCTACTTGTCCCCCTCTCGACCGCGAGAACGCACGTCTTCCTGGGCGTTCTCGCACGTACCGGAACGTCCAGAGGCGTTCCGGTACGCCCCGGCAAAGACGCCGAATGGGACCTCGACGAACAGAGGCCGGGGAACATTCTCGGTGACGTCTGCGAGCAGGACCCCCTCTTCTCGGAAGAGCCGCTGAATCAGCGCCTGGCAGGTCTTCCCGCCGCAGGCGCCCATCCCGGCGCGCGACACCGCCTTGATCTCGTTGATGTCTCGGACACCGGATCGAATCAGCTCTCGAATCTCACCGGCCGTTACCCGCTCACAACGGCAGACGATGTCGGTGTCAGCGAGCGGTTCGAGCGCCTCAGGGAGCGGGTTGCCGATCCAGGGCTCCTGGACCCGGATCCCGGCGATTCGATGGGCGATCTCGGCCGTTGCCTGCACCTTGACGAGAACCGTGCGATCGTTCGACGGGATCGCCTTCACTTCGGTCACAGGCACGGACCCGAGGGGACCTCCGGCGGTGTCGAGGACGACGACCTCGTCTCCGACGGCGACCCGATCCGGTTCGTACTCGAACGGAATGGTCACGATCGGTCGCTCCGGGTCTTCGCGACGGTCGACGAGCGTGATGGCCAGGCCGGGACAGATCGTGACGCAACGCTCGCATCCGACGCACGTCTTCTCGAGTTCTGCTCCGAGGAACGCCGGTATCTTCCGGATGTCGTCCTCGTCGATGTGGATCAGCCCCTGCGGACAGACAGACGTGCACGGATTACACGGGATCTCCTGTGCACAATGGAAGACGGGGAAGACGCCTCCGGAGGAGCCTTGGTCCCTCGGAGTTTCGCCATCTCGAAACTCCTGGGTGGTTGGACGATCGGAATCCATCCTAGTCCGGTCGATCGTCTTGCCCGGCTTCGACTTCAGGATGGCCGACGTCTCACGCCAGTCCGCGGGTACTGGGTCGTCTGTCGCTCCCAGATCGCAGGCGATCTCGAGACCCTTGATTCTCCCGGAGAAGATGGCGGCCGATGCTTCGGCGATCTCTTCTGCATCCCCTGCCGCGCAGGTTCGCAGGCCGAACGCTTCACCGGCCTTCACGAACTCGTCGACCGGATCGAGGCCGACGGCGATCAGGATTGTGTCGCATGCAAACGTGCGCTCGGAGCCCGGGATCGGCCGGAATTCCTCGTCGATCTCGGCGATCGTGGCCGACTCGACCTCCTCTCGGCCGTTCGCGGAGAGCACGGTGTGAGACGTATGGATCGGCACGCCCATTCGCGCGAGCTTGTCTCGATGCACCTTGTAGCCGCCGCACTCAGGCAGGGCTTCGACGAGACCGACCACGTCAATCCCGGCCTGCAAGGCGTGGTAGCCGGCGATCAATCCGACGTTCCCGCCGCCAACGATGAACAGCCTGTCGGCGGCACGAACGAGATCGCGATTGACCAACGTCTGGAAGGCACCGGCACCGTAGACGCCGGGGAGCGTGTTCCCTTGAAAGACGAGCGACTTCTCCCGCGCTCCGGTCGCGACCAGCAGGATCTCCGGCTCGACGAGCACGTACCGATTGCCTCTCAATACGCCGACCTTCTTGTCGCTGAAGACGGCCAGCGCGGTGCTGTCGAGCCAGACGTCGACCGCGTCGAGCGCGTTGACCTCCGCGGCGAGGCGCGTTCCGATGTCGATTCCGCGGGTCCCGGCGTAGACGGCGTCGATCGATCCGAAGAAACGGTGCGTCTGCAAGACGAGCTTCCCGCCCAGACGATCCTTGTCGTCAACAAGAATCGCGCCGACTCCTCGGCCGCCGAGTTCGATCGCGGCCGACATCCCGGCCGGCCCGCCGCCGAGGATGAGGACCGGAACGGAGATCGTCTCGATGTTCTCCATGGCGGGAGCAGTCAGGACATCGGGAAGAAGCGGCAGACCCACGAGCGGCTCGACCTGCATGCCGGCGGTGACGAGCGTCATGCACGCCTTCACCGGCGCCCCATCGGCGAGCACCATGCACTGCGAACACTGACCGTTGGCACAGAAGATTCCTTGGGGCCACCCGTCCTTCGGATGACGGCCGAAGATCTTGATGCCGTTCGCGTAGAGGGCCGACGAGATCACTTCCCCTCCAAGAGCGTGCAGCTCGCGGCCGCCGAACGTGAACGGTATCGACTCCGCTGCGGCTCGGCGGACGATCGGGTGACCCTCGATCCGGCTCATGCGCTGCTAGGCTCCTTTCGTCGACATCTCGATGAAGCGCTCGGTGACCGCCATCAGAACCTTGGCCCCTTCTTGCGGATGCGTGCGGTATCCATGCGCCTCGAACGCGGCGATCCGATAGCTGTCTCCGGGTCCGAGCTCGGCGGTATCTCCGTTCGCAATGAGCGTCAATCGGCCTTCGAGAACGTAGCCGAGCTCCCGACCCTCGTGGGTCGAGTCGTCCTGGCGGAAGTCCGCCGGGAACTCGGCAATCAGGAGCTCCTGGATCGGCGCCTCCGGCAGCTGGTTCGACAAGTATCGATAGGCAATCGGTGAGTCGCCGATCTGGATCTGGAGCTGGTCGGCACTTACGGTGACACGCGGTGTCGCCCGGTCGAGTGGACCGCTGGCCGAGAAGAGGTCCGCGATCGGAAGATCGAGCGCACGACAGATCGCCGACAGTGAGACGATCGACAACGTCGACAGACCTCGCTCCACCTGGGAAAGGAATCCGGCTGACAGGCCGCAACGGGTCGATAGATTCTCCAACGTCCAGCCGCGGCGCGCGCGCGCTTCACGAAGGCGTTCACCGAGATCGTCCATCTCTCGTTCAGTATATCGAAGCCCCGTTTCGATATTCAAAGCGCCCTCCGCCTCCTGTTCCCATCAGCGATGGGCGTGGTCGCGTTGCTGCGCAACGCTTACGCCGCAGCCGCCAGCGCGGTGTCAGCCCGTCGCGTTCATTCGCAGTCCCCACACCTTCTGCGGATGGTCGTGGTCGCGTTGCTGCGCAACGCTTACGCCGCAGCCGCCAGCGCGCCGTCGATCCCTCGCGTTCATTCGCATTTCCCGCAGCTTCTGCCGATGGACGGTCGTTCCCGCAGACCGTAGACTCACCGACGAATCCCGAGAGGAGGGCGAATGGACAAGGAGCGCCTTGAGTTCCTGAAACGCTTCATGGAGACGATTTGTCCCACAGGCTCCGAGGAGGAGGCGGCGCGCGTCTGGCGCACGGAGGCCGACCGTTTCGCGGAGCGAACGTGGAGCGACGTGATGGGGAACGCGATTGCTGTGATCAACGAGGGCGGAAGTCCGCGAATCATGCTCGCTGGGCATGCCGACGAGATCGGCCTTCAGATCACGTACGTCGATGATCAGGGATTTCTCTTTTTCCAGACCCTCGGGGGCTGGGACGCGCAAGTTCTCCCGGGACAGCGCGTGAGGATACGGACGAAGGACGCGGACGTTCTCGGCGTCATCGGGCGCAAGGCGATCCACGTGATGGAGACCGAGGAGAAGACGAAGGGTGTCAAGATCGAGGACCTCTGGATCGATATCGGGGCGAAGGACAAGGCCGACGCCCTGTCGGTGATTGCGCTTGGGGACGCCGCCGTCCTCGACTACGGATTCGAGGAGCTTCGGGGCGGAGTGGTGGCCGGACGTGCGTTCGACGATCGCATCGGAGCCTTCGTAGTTCTCGAGGCGCTTCGCCTCGCTTCCGAGATGAAGCCGAAGGCGGCCATCTACGCGGTCGCGACGACCCAGGAGGAGATCGGATCGCGTGGGGCGATCACCAGTGCGTACGGGATCGAGCCTTCGGTCGGCATCGCCGTCGACGTCGGACAGGCGACCGACATGCCGAGCATGGACCTCGCCAAGAAGAAGTACGGAGAATGCACTCTCGGCGCCGGCCCGCAGGTGACGCGAGGACCGAACATCAACCCGATCCTCCGGGAGCGGATCATCGCCGCAGCCGAGGCAAACGAGATCCCGATTCAGCATGAACTGTGCACCCGGGAGACGCCGACCGATGCGGGGCCGATGCAAGTCTCTCGTCAAGGGGTGGCGATCGGCCTGGTCGGAATCCCGACGCGGTACATGCACAGCCCCGGCGAGCTCATCCACTTGGAGGACGTGGTCAACGCGGCGAAGCTGATCGCTCACACGATCGCCGACATCGACGACGAGTCGAGCTTCATTCCCGAGCAGCGAGTGTAGCTTCGAGATACGCTCCCGAGCGCAGAACGTGTCCGGTGCCGGGCTGGTAACGCGAAGGGACGCGACAGGCTCGTTCGGTCCGGGGTAGACGGCGGCGGCTGCACCGGCCGAGGCTGCGCGGTGCCGCTCTGAGACGGCGAACTCCTTTGCTCTGGCTAGACCTCTCGTGTACGCTACCGGTGCGGGGAGCTCAAGAGATTGGGCTGAGAGGAGGGAAACCTCGACCCACTGAACCTGATCTGGGTAATGCCAGCGCAGGGACAACAAGGCGATCCCGGAGCTCCCGCGGAGCCCGGGATGTTCCTTTGTGAGATCGCCGAGGTCCTCCAGTCCCCCCATGCCATGAGGACAGAGACGGTATTGATCTTGGCGAGCGGTGAGTGGGCGGGGACGAGTAGTCTTCGTTCTCTCGTCCGATCGGCCGATTTCGTGATCGCCGCGGACGGCGGATATGCGAAGGCGCGGGCCCACGGAATCCGCGTTGACGAGGTCGTCGGTGACCTCGATTCGATCCCGGAATCGGAACGAGGCGCTCTCGCCAGTGCCGGAACGCCAGCCGTGTACCCGTTCCCGCGCGACAAGGACTGGACCGACCTCGAGCTTGCGGTCGATCACGCGTTACGCAAGAACCCCGCAAGGATCGTCCTCTTTGGAGTGCTCGGGAATCGGCTCGATCACGCCTTGACCGCCTTCCACTTGCTGGAGAAGGGCGTGACCGCGGACGTGCCGATCGTCTTGCTTGCAGGGGACGAATCCGTTCGGCTCGTTCACGATGACGCCACGATTGTCGAGGCGGCGATCGGCGATCGTGTGTCGCTCGTCCCGCTCTCCGACGCGGTCGTCGTCACGACAAGCGGACTTCGCTTTCCTCTCCGAGGAGAGCGTCTCGAACGGTCGGCCTCCCGCGGCGTCTCTAACGAAGTGGAGGAGCTTCCGGTCCGGATTCACGTCGAGAGCGGCCTCGTCCTCGTCATTCACGCTCCTTCGGAGGCAATCGATGACTAGTCGCCGCAAAGCTCAGTGTGCCGCGACGACCTCCCCGCTGACTCGGCATCGTTGGGCCCTCAGCCTCTTCCTCTTCGTCCTCATCTGGCAGCTGGTGACGTGGATTCTGCCCGTTCCAGCCTACATTCTTCCCTCTCCCGGGGTTACCGTACGCGCGATCGCCCATGATCTCTCCTTCCTGGGACCGCACGTCGGCATGACGGTTCTGGCGGCCGCCTCCGGATTCGCACTCGCCATCGCACTCGGCCTCCTCTTCGGGGCAGTGATGAACGCGTCGCTCCTGGCGCGGGACTTGCTCTATCCGCCGCTCATCCTGTCGCAAGCGATTCCATTGATCGCCATCGCCCCCCTCATCCTGATCTGGTTTGGCTTTGGCGCCCTCTCCAAGACGCTGATCGTGGCCTTCGTCTGCCTGTTCCCGATTGCCGTTAACACATACGAGGGATTCCGCACGATCGATCCGGCGTACCGAGAGCTCCTCGAGACCTACGGCGCGACAGCGTCGGACCGCTTCCGCCACATCTACCTGCCGGCGACGCTTCCTGGCATCGTTGCCGGAACGAAGATCGCCGCGACCTACAGCGTCCTCGGGGCCGTGATCGGAGAGTGGCTCGGCGGATCGAAGGGGATGGGCGTCTACATGACGCGTGCGCTGAGCTCGGTCCGCGTCGATCGCCTGTTCGGAGGGATCGTCATCGTGATGTTGCTCAGCTATGGCTTGTTCAAGGCGGTCGATCTGATCGGCCGGAGAGTGACACCGTGGATTGAGAGGAGGAACCGATGAGACGCATCGCTTTCGCGGCGGCGCTCCTGGTCAGTTGCCTTTCCACTCTCTGTGGAGCAGCCGAGGTCGTGCGGGTAGCGCTCGACTGGACGCCGAACACCAACCACACGGGACTCCTCGTTGCAGAGGAGCTGGGCTTTTTCCAGGAGGTCGGTCTCAAGTTGCGCCTGGTCGAGCCGGATCCGGCGGTCGCCGTCCCGCTGGTTGCGATCGGCCGAGCGGAATTCGGAATCGCCAGTCAGGAGTACGTCACGATGGCGCGGGCACAGGGGATCCCGATCGTCTCGATCGCAACCCTCTATCCGCACAACACGTCTGGATTCGCGTCCCCTGTGGATCGTGGGATTCAGTCTCCGAGTGACCTGGTCGGGAAGACGTATGCCGGTTGGGGGAGCGAGATGGAGGAACTGATGATTCGGATGGTCACCGAACTCGCCGGTGTCGCCGCGCCGGACATCGAGATCATCGACATCGGAACAATCGACTTCACCACCGCCGTGCGGCTCGACATTGCTGACTTCTACTGGATCTTCTACGGTTGGCAGGGGGTTCACGCCGAGCTTCAGGGAATCGCGTTCGACTTCCTCCCGTTGCGCGATCTGGCCGAGGTCCTCGACTACTACACTCCGGTGCTCATCACGAGTGAGCGGATGCTTGCGGAGGAGCCGAACCTCGTTGCTCGGTTTCTGACGGCTGTCGCTCGGGGGTACACGACCGCGGCGATTGACCCCGCTGTATCGGCTGAACTCTTGCTGGACTACGCGCCCGAGCTCGATCGCGATCTGGTCATGGCCTCTCAATTGTGGCTCGCTAACGAGTCCGTGAGGGTCGTCAGCGAATGGGGCCGGCAGCGCCAAGCCGTCTGGTCTGGGTTCGCGGTGTGGGCGCTCGAGAACGGCCTGATCGACGTGGCGATCGATCCCCTCGCCGCGTTCACCAATGACTTCCTTCCGAGCCTGGAGACCGGCGGATGATCGTTGTCGCGGAGAACGTCGCCAAGTCTTTCGGAAAACTCGAGGTTCTCCGCGATGTCTCACTTCACGCAGATCACGGAGAGCAGGTTGCCCTCCTCGGGCCATCCGGCTGCGGCAAGACGACGTTGCTTCGCATCCTCCTTGGCCTAGAGAACTCGGACCGGGGCTCGGTTGCAGGCGGCCTTTCCCGTGCCGGCTACCTCCCACAGAACGCGCTTCTCTTCCCCTGGAAGACGCTCCTTGAGAACGTCGAGCTGCCACTGCAAGTCGGTCGCGTTCCCCGGGATAGGAGACGCAGGGCTGTCCGCGAGCGCCTTCCTCGGTTCGGTTTGGCCGGATTCGAGGACGCCTATCCGCACGAGCTGTCGGGGGGAATGAAGCAACGCGCGGGGCTTCTCCGCGCCGTTCTTGGGGGCGACCTGCCGCTCGTCCTCGACGAGCCGTTTGGTGCTCTCGACACGTTGACGCGCCATGATCTTCAGCAGTGGATGTGCGATCTGATGTCGGAACTACCGCGAACGCTCCTCTTCGTGACGCACGATCTCGAGGAAGCGATCGTCCTCGCGGAACGCGTCGTCGTCCTTTCCGAGCGTCCGGCTCACGTGTGCGGGGAGCTCTCGATCGACCTCGCTCGCTCCGATCGGACCGCGCGCTGGGGTTCCGCCTTCACACAGACGAAGGATGCTCTGATGCACCTCATCGTGGAAGGGGCCGAGCATGCCGGGTGAAAACCCGTTCGAGACGATCTACGGGGAGTACGACGCCTGGTTCGATGCGAACGTGAACGCGTTTGTGTCTGAGATTCTTGCCGTTCGCGAGCTTGTCCCGAAGCCGGGACGGTGGATCGAGGTCGGCGTCGGGTCGGGACGCTTCGCCTCGGCGCTCGGCATTCGCGTCGGAATCGAGCCGGCCGAAGGGATCGCGTCCCTCGCGCTGGAGCGCGGCATCGAGGTCCTCAAGGGTGTCGCAGAAGATCTTCCGCTCGAAGACGCCTCGGTCGACGCGCTCTTTCTGATCACGACGCTCTGCTTCGTCCGAGACGTGGAGCGAGCCTTCGCCGAGGCACTCCGTGTTCTAGTGCCTGGCGGCGTGATCCTCGTCGCCTTCATTCCATCCGACAGTCCGTTCGGAGAGCTCTACACGAGGACCGCGAGCCGGAACCCGTTCTTCCGGGATGCGATCCTTCGCTCACGGAAGGCGATCGTTCGCGCCCTCACGGGGGCAGGGTTTCGAATCGATCGGGCGACGCACACGCTCACGGTCTCTCCCGAGAGAGTCAACGATCGAATCGAGCCGCCGGGCGAGGGCTGGGAGAGAGGTTCGTTCGTAGTCCTCCGAGCAGGCAAGGCGGCTTCGGACGGCTCGCCGAAGGACTCTGCCGGCGGCGAGCCGGGTGCCAGTTCTTGACAGAGAAGAGACGCGCCGCGTAGCATGCCGTTATGGAGGGCGGGAAGTACTTCTTGATCGTCAATTTGATCGCGGGACAAGGTCGGTGCAAGGAGCTCTTTCCCAGGATCCGAACCGAGCTTGATCGCCGCGGCATCGACTACGATCTGCACTTCACCAACGAGCCTCAGGAAGCGACCGATGTCTGCAACATGGGCCTTGAGGCCGGCTTCACACACATCGTCGCAATGGGCGGGGATGGCACGGTGAACGAGGTCGCGAACGGCCTGCAGAACAAAGATGCCGTCCTCTGCGTCATTCCCGCGGGGAACGGCAATGACTTCGTCCGGACCCTCGGGATCCCACACGATCCGATTCGCGCGCTCGATGTTCTCGCAAGCGGGACGGTGCGAACGATCGACCTCGGCCGCGTCGCCGACGATCGCTGCGTCGTCAATGGGCTTGGGATCGGGATCGATGCACAAGTCGCCCGTGACGTCCTGGCGATGGATCGGTTGCGCGGTGTTCCCGCGTATCTCTACGCCGCGGTGAAGCAGGTTTTCCGCTTCAAGGCGTTCCCGGTCAGCTTGGCGGCGGACGACTGGGGCGCCGAACTCCAGTGCCTCTCCCTTGGGGTGGCCAACGGCCCGTTTGCCGGCGGAGGCTTCAAGCTGGCCCCGCGCGCGAAGGTCGACGATGGCCTCGTAGACATCGCGGCAATCGGGGACTTCCCGCGCGTCGAGAGGCTCATTCGCCTTCCGCAGGCGCGCGCCGGGAACCACCTCGGGCTTTCGCAGGTAGAGTACCGGCAGGTCCGCGAAGTGACGATCTCTTCTGAGGCGAAGCTCGTCGCGCACATCGACGGAGAGCCGTATCGCCTGCCACGGGAACCATTCCGAGTGACGGTGCTCCCGGACGCGCTTCGCGTTCTCGTGCCTCGCTAGGAGCGGCGGAATCGCCGATCGAGATCCTCCCGATCGAGTTGGAAGATGATCGGACGCCCATGTGGGCAGGCATACGGGTTGTCGAGCGCCATCAGGCTCTCCACCAGATGCTGGCCTTCCGTCAACGAGACGCGTTCTCCAGCCTTGATCGCCGCGCCGCAGGCCATTGCGGTCAACAGACGATCGAAGAGAGCGGTCTCGAGGTCCTCCTCCTTCTCCAGTGCGTCGGCCAATCCCTCGACGAGTTCCTGAAAGCCGCGTTGTGACTGCTCATCGGCCAGCATCCGCGGATACTCCCGGAAGAGGAACGTCCCACCGCCGAACTCCTCAAGGACAATCCCGACGCGCTCGAGGCGCTCCTTGTGAGTCGACAGCACGCCGGCGGTCTCGAAGGACACTTCCACCCGCACGGGAAGCAGAAACAGCTGTCTCGTGATCCCCACGTCGCGGGCCTGCGCGCACAGACGCTCGTAGAGGATGCGCTCGTGGGCGATGTGCTGGTCGACGATGTCGAGGCCCTCGGGCGTCTCAACAAGCAAGTACGTGTACTGGAGCTGACCGATCACGCGGCGATCGCCCGTGACCCTCACTTTTCCCGCTTCCCGTTCAAGCCCGCTCGCCGCGACAGCCGTTCGTAGATCGAACGAAAGCGCCTTCGCACTCGTCTCTCGGACGTCGCGCGACGCTCCGTTTCCCTCGGCAGGCGGAAGAATGGGCGAGACAACGTGCCGAGCCGACAGCGCTTGATGAAGGGCCGCCGCGAGCGCGTCCTGCACCTGACGAGACTCGGCGAAGCGGACTTCTTCCTTGCGCGGGTGGATGTTGACGTCAAGCAAGTCCGGGGGCACATCGATCCTGACAATCGCGACAGGATACCCTCCGGGGCGAAGGAGCCCTCGGTAGGCGCTGGCGAGCACGTAGGCGAGCCCTCGATCCTCCACGAGACGGCCGTTCACGATGAAGAGTTGGTCACGGCGGTTTCCTCGCCTGAGATCCGGTCTGCTGACGACGCCTGAGATCTCAATCGCCCCCCGGTGTCCCTCGAGCGGCATCAGAACCCGCGCGACATCGGTTCCGTAGACGTGGGCAATCCGATCGAGAAGCGTCGCCGCGGACGGAGCGTCGAAGACACGACGTCCGTCATGCGTCACCCGCCATGCGATCCCGTGCGCGAGAAGAGCCATCCGTTGAACGACTCGGTTGACGTGCAAGAACTCAGTTCTCGCTGTCCCCAGGAAGCGGGCGCGCGCGGGAAGGTTGAAGAACAGATCACGCACTTCCACGGTCGTTCCGGGCCCCCGGGCCTCGGGGCCGACGCCTTCGAGTTCGCCTGCACTGATCGTCAGACGGTGCGCATCGCCTCCTTCACGTGGACACGAAACGATGCGCAGGTGCGAGACGGCGGCCACGCTGGCCAGCGCCTCTCCGCGAAAGCCGAGCGTTCGAATCGCGTCGAGATCGGTCTCGGTACGGATCTTGCTCGTCGCGTACCGCTCGACCGACAGCAGCAGATCGCCTTCATCCATCCCCATCCCGTCGTCTCGAACGACGATCGACTTCGCTCCGCCCGCAGTCACTTCAACGGAGATGCTCTCACTTTTCGCGTCGATCGCATTCTCGACGAGCTCCTTCACGACCGACGCAGGGCGCTCGATGACCTCGCCGGCAGCGATCTTTCTCGTCAATTCCTCCGTCAGACGGGCGATGGCCATAGCGGAAGTAGGCTACTCGATTCGACGGTGTCTCACAATCGACGTTTGCCCGCGCTGCGCGCGTTGCGTATCGTTGAGTTGAAATGCACACGATCACCAGCCTTCGGAAGCTTCTCAACCTCTCGACGACGAATCAGGTGAGGAATCGAATCGATGCCGTCAAGGATGTCCTCACGGATCATCTGAAGCGCGGTCCGAACAACCAGATCCTCGTGACCGACGAAGGCGTCGAACTTCTTCGTCGCCTCCAGGAACTGTACGATAGCGGACTAACGATGACCGAGGCGAGCGAAGTGATGAGAGCTACTGCACGTAAAAAGGACATTATGGACCTTAGCGGTCTACCTCGTTTCGTGCGCAACGGTACGAAACCGCAGGAAACCGATTCTGTCGTCGCCGGCCTTCGAGAAGAGATCGCGTTTC
>Ga0272444_10000100_pt1 | contig 103432 bp, 95 predicted proteins | sample SSMForm13_FD_201033 | JGI IMG/M metagenome (GOLD analysis project Ga0272444, IMG submission 201033) | Marine sediment archaeal communities from Little Sippewissett salt marsh, Falmouth, MA, United States - SSM-Form-13 | ecosystem: Environmental > Aquatic > Marine > Wetlands > Sediment ...
CGGGCGGTCGCGGGACCGCACACATACATCAGACAGAGCGATCCCCAGACCGCCCGTCTTCCAGTTCTTTGACAATCCGGTCTCGTGGAAGAGGCGCGGTTACCCCCACCCAGCCGCGACTAGTTCGCTGATGCTCTCAAGTCTTGGCAATCCCTCCCCACAAGGGGGAGGGAAAGCGCCACTCAAACCGCCGCGCAGGTTTCCTCGACGGCTTCCTTCGTCACGCGCACGATCTCGTCCGCCTCGCCTTCGGTCAGGCACAGCGGCGGGGCGAAGCCGATGATGTCGCCTTGCGGCATGGCGCGGGCGATGACGCCGCGCTTCAGCATGCCGGCAACCGCTTTCGCGGCGACGGTCTTGGAAGGCTCGAAGAATGTCCGCGCGGCCTTGTCCTCGACCAGCTCGACGGCGCAGAGCATGCCCTCGCCGCGCACGTCGCCGACATTGGCATGGTCGCCGAGCGCCTCGGTCATCTTCGCGTTGAAGTACTTGCCGACGGTGCCGGCGTTTTCCACCAGGCCGAGATCGTCGATCAGCTTCAGATTGGCGACGGCCGCCGCCGCGCCGATCGGGTGCGCCGAATAGGTCCAGCCATGGCCGATGGCGCCGAACTTGTCGGTGCCCTCTTCCAGCACTTTCCAGACCTTTTCGGAAACGATGGAACCCGACAGCGGCGCATAGGCCGAGGTCAGGCCCTTGGCGATGGTGATGATGTCGGGCTCGATACCGCAATGGACGGAGCCGAACATGGTGCCGAGACGGCCGAATCCGGTGACGACCTCGTCGGCGATCAGCAGGATGTCGTGCTTCTTCAGGACGGCCTGGATCTTCTCCCAGTAGCCGGCCGGCGGCGGCACGATGCCGCCGGTGCCGAGCACCGGTTCGCCGATGAAGGCGGCGATGGTGTCGGCGCCCTCGCGCTCGATCAGCGCTTCCAGCTCGGCGGCGCAATGGGCGGAGAATTCCTCCTCGCTCTGGCTAGCGTCCTTGCGGCGGAAGTAATACGGCGCCTCGGTGTGGACCACCTGCGGCAGCGGCAGGTCGAACTGGTTGTGGAACAGGGCAAGCCCGGTCAGCGATCCGGTCATCAGGCCGGAGCCGTGATAGCCGCGCCAGCGCGAAATGATCTTCTTCTTCTCGGGCCGGCCGAGCACGTTGTTGTAGTACCAGACCAGCTTGACGTTGGTCTCGTTGGCGTCGGAGCCGCCGAGGCCGTAATAAACCCGGTTGAGGCCCTCCGGCGCGCGGTCGGCGATCATCTTGGACAGCGTGATCGAGGCTTCGGTGCCGTGGCCGACATAGGAATGGTAATAGGCGAGTTCCCTCGCCTGCTTCGCGATCGCCTCGGCGACCTCCTGGCGGCCATAGCCGATATTGACGCAGTATAGCCCGGCGAAGCCGTCGAGCAGGCGGTTGCCCTCGCGGTCCTCGATAAAGACGCCCTTGCCGCCGGTGACGATCCGCTCCGGCATGTCGCCGCGCGCGAATTGCGCGAGGTGGGTCGAGGGATGGATGAAGTGGTCGCGGTCCCACTGCTCCAGCGGATCGTTTCTCAACATGAGGTTGGTTCCTTCTCGGTTCGTATTTTCATGCCCAATCGCGGCAGACATATTTGACGTCGGTAAAGGCTTCGAGGCCCAAACGGGATCCCTCGCGCCCGACGCCTGACTGTTTCATGCCGCCGAACGGGATCGGCGCGCCGGTGACCTTGGTGCGGTTGACGGCGACCATGCCGAACTGGAGCGCGCGCGACGCGCGGTAGATGCGGCGCGGGTCCTGCGTGTGCAGATAGGCGACGAGACCGTATTCGGTCGCGTTGGCGCGGGTCAACGCCTCCTCCTCGGTGTCGAACGGCGCGATGGCCGCGACCGGCCCGAAGGTCTCCTCGTGCATCACCAGCGCCTCCGCCGGGACATCGGCGAGCACGGTCGGCTGGAAGAACAGCGGCCCGGCCGCATGGCGCTTGCCGCCGGTGAGGCATTTCGCGCCTCGCGCAATCGCGTCGGCGACATGCTCCTCCTGCTTGGCGACGGCGGTCTCGTTCATCAGCGGGCCGATGTCGGGATCGTCCATACCGTCGCCAACCGAGAGCGCAGCGGTGCGTTCGGCGAACGCCTTGCAAAACGCGTCGTATACCGGGCGTTCGACGAGAAAGCGGTTGGCGCCGAGGCAATCCTGGCCGGAGGTGGCGAACTTCGCCTTCACCGCCTCGTCGACGGCGCGGTCGAGATCGGCATCGGCAAAGACGATGAACGGCGCGTGGCCGCCCAGTTCGAGGACCAGCCGCTTCACCGTGTCGGCGCCCTGCCGGTAGAGCAGCTTGCCGATCTCGGTCGAGCCGGTGAAGGAAAGCGCGCGCACGCGCATGTCCTCCATCCATGCGCCGACGATCTCCGGCGCATGGCCGGTAACGACGTTGAAGACGCCGGCGGGAATGCCCGCGCGCTCGCCCAGTTCGGCGAGCGCCAGCGCGGAAAACGGCGTCTCGATGGACGGGTGCACGACCACGGTGCAGCCGGCGCCGAGTGCGGCGGCGGCCTTGCGGGTGATCATGGCGGTGGGAAAGTTCCACGGCGTGACCAGTGCCGCGACGCCGACCGGCTCGCGCCAGACCTCGACCTCGGCATCGCCCAGATGCGAGGTCACGCTCTCGATGTTCGGACGCTTCGTCTCCTCGGCATAGAACTCGATGAAGGAGGCGGCGTAGTCGATCTCGCCGCGCGATTCCGAAATCGGCTTGCCCTGCTCGGCCGTCATGATGATGGCGAGATCCTCGCGCGCCTCGACGACCAGCTCGTACCAGCGACGCAGGATCGCCGAGCGCTGCTGCGGCAGCAGCGCGGCCCAGGCGGGAAAGGCGTCCTGCGCGGCGTCGACAGCGGCTACCGCGCCCGAGCGATCGACCCTGGCGACCTCGCCCATGCGCATACCTGTCGCGGGGTCGGTGACCGGGGTAAAAGCGGCGTCGCCGCCGGCTCTCCAGCGACCGCCGACATAGGCGAGCGAACGCATCAGGCGGCGGTCGGAAATCGGAATCGGCGAATCGAGGCGTTTGGCGGCTTCGGCCATGGCGCGTCTCCCTGTGCGGTGCGTCGAGCAGAGCCTAGCAAGCGGCCAGGCGAGAGAGCCTCCGAAGGGGCCGGACCGGGAAGAGGATTTTTCTTTTTATCGGCGGCAAAACAGCGGAATTTACTCCGGCTTGTCGAGCAGAGCGGCAAACGGGAGCCCGCCCGACTTCACCTCCTTGGTGACGATATAGGTGAAGTAGCGCGCCATCGCCGCCTTGCGCTCGAGCAGGTCGTCCATCAGCCGCTGGTAGGAATCGACGTCGCTTGTAACGACCTGCATCAGGTAGTCGTAGCCGCCGCCGAGCGCCCAGCAGCCGACGATTTCGTCATAGAGGCCGACGGCCTTTTCAAAGGTCTGGAAGGCCTCCGCGCGATGGTTGTCGAGCTCGACGACGACGAAGACAACCACATGAGATGCCACGGATTTCAGGGAAATCTCCGCGCGGTAACCCCGGATCACGCCAGCCTGTTCGAGCCGTTTCAGACGGTCCCAGCACGGCGTCGGACTGAGATTGATCCGGCGGGCCAGATCGGTCTTGGAAATGCGGCCTTCGCGCGACAGGATGGAAAGGATCTTGATGTCCCTGTCGTCGAGCTTGAGCATTGCGTGTCCCCGCCTCGCCGGGCACTGCCGGCACATGGTTGCGTCGGGATTCATACGCCCCGATGCCGCCATGCGACAAGCGCAGACGCGGAATTCGTCAACAATAGCGGCCAGTTGCGGCGCGGAGAATCTTCTTGACGAGTTGAACGCGCTGAAGCCTGTTTGCTTTCAGGGTCTTTTCCGTCGTCCAAGGAGTGGGGCATGGCCGAGCCGAGACGCGATTTCTCGCCTGAGGAATACCAGCAGCGCATCCGCCGCACGCGCGGCGCCATGGCCGACAAGGGGCTCGATCTGATCATCGTCTCCGATCCGTCGAACATGGGCTGGCTTACCGGCTATGACGGCTGGTCGTTCTATACCCACCAGGCGGTGCTGCTCGCACAAGAGGGCGAACCCGTGTGGTGGGGGCGCGGCATGGACGCGCTCGGCGCGCGCCGCACGGTGACGATGGCCGACGAAAACATTGTCGGCTACGACGACATCTACGTCCAGAATCCCGAAATGCACCCGATGGAAACGCTGGCGGACCTTGTCAGGGAACGCGGCTGGGGGTCGGCCCGCATCGGCGTCGAACTCGACAACTATTATTATTCGGCCGCCGCCCACAAGGCGCTGACCGAGGGATTGCCGGAAGCCGCGGTTTCCGACGCGACGGGGCTGGTCAACTGGCAGCGCGCGGTGAAAAGCCCTGCCGAGATCGAATACATGCGCCGCGCCGCGCGCATCGTCGAGCAGATGCACCTGACCGTGGTCGAAAAGGCGGAGCCCGGCCTGCCGAAGAACGCGCTGGTCGCCGAAATCTACCATACGGCGATCACCGGCGCGGACGGCTACTGGGGCGACTATCCGGCGATCGTGCCGATGGCGCCGTCCGGCATGGACGCCACCGCGCCACACCTGACATGGGACGACTACCCGCTGCTCGAAAACGAGAGCACCTTCTTCGAGATCGCCGGGGTGCACCGGCGCTACCACTGCCCGCAGTCGCGCACGCTGTTCATCGGCAAGCCGCCGCAGAAATATCTCGATGCGGAAAAGGCCGTTCTGGAAGCCGTCGAAGCCGGACTGGAACAGGCGAAGCCCGGCAACCATTGCGAGGACATTGCCAATGCGTTCAACGCGACGCTGAACCGGCTCGGCTTCGTCAAGGACAGCCGCTGCGGCTATTCGATCGGGCTTTCCTACCCGCCGGACTGGGGCGAGCGGACGATGTCGTTCAGGCGCGGCGACATGAGCGAGTTGCGCCCGGGCATGACGTTCCACTTCATGCCGGCCTTGTGGCTCGACGATGGCGGGCTGGAGATCACCGAACCGATCCTGATCACCGAGACCGGCGTCGAATGTTTCTGCAACACGCCGCGCAAACTATTCGTGAAAGACTGAGAAAGTGACGACCAACCCGATCCATCCGACCATCCCGTTCGACGACGACGGCGTGCATCACGGTTTCCTGCGCCTGCCCTACAGCCGCGACGACTCCGCCTGGGGTTCGGTGATGATTCCGCTGACCGTCGTCAAGAACGGCGACGGGCCGACGGCGCTGATTACCGGCGCCAATCACGGCGACGAATATGAGGGGCCGATCGCGCTGCAGGAGCTGACGGCGACGCTGAAGGCTGAAGACATTACCGGTCGCGTCATCATCGTGCCGTTCTTCAACTACCCGGCGTTCCGGGCCGGCACCCGCACCTCGCCGATCGACAAGGGCAATCTCAACCGCAGCTTCCCCGGCAAGCCTGACGGCACGGTGACGCAGAAGATCGCCGACTATTTCAACTCCGCCCTCGTGCCGCATGCCGACATCGTTCTCGACTTCCATTCCGGCGGCAAGACGCTCGACTTCCTGCCGTTCGCGGCGGCGCATGTCCTCGACGATTCGATGCAGCAGCACGCCTGCGTGGCGGCGATGGAGGCGTTCAACGCGCCCTATTCGATGATGATGCGCGAGATCGACAATGTCGGGATGTACGACACGGCGGTCGAAGACCGGGGCAAGGTGTTCGTGACGACGGAGATCGGCGGCGGCGGCACGGCGACGGCCAAATCGGTCGCCATAGCGCGCAAGGGACTGCGCAATGTGCTGATCCATGCCGGGATTTTGAAGGGCGAGCCGGAGCTCACGAAATCGGTCTATCTCGACATGCCGGACGACGACTGTTTCGTGTTCGCCACCCATGACGGGATGATCGAGCCGTGCGCCGATCTCGGCGACACGGTGAAGAGGGGAGACTGCCTGGCGAAAATCTGGCCGGTCGACCGGACGGGCATGGCGCCCACCCAATACCACGCGAAACGCGGCGGGCTGCTGACGGCGCGGCATTTCCCCGGCCTGGTAAAGGCCGGGGACTGCGTGGCGGTGCTCGCCGACGTCAGAGACTGACGACGATCAGGCGGCGCGACTCTTGCGGTTGCGGCGCCATTTCGGGCGGCTGGAAGGCCGCGACGACGGTGCGCCGGCTCCCTGCTCGCCCTGTGCGGTGCCCTGTTCGCCCTGCGGACGCTTGCCGCGATGCGGGCGTTTTCGGTTCTGGTTGTCGGACGAACGCGCTTCGCGCTTCTCGCCCTGCGGGCGGCCATTGCCGCCGCCGCGACCGCGGCCACCGCGGCTTTCCTTGCGGCCACCCGCGCCGAAGCCCGGATGCTCGCCGCTTGCAACGGTGATCGAAACGCCGGTCAGCTTCTCGATGTCACGCAGCATTTTCGCCTCGTCCTCGGCGCAGAAGGAAACCGCGCGGCCTTCCGCCCCGGCGCGCGCTGTGCGGCCGATACGGTGGACATAGCTTTCCGGGACCTGCGGCAGGTCGTAATTGTAGACGTGGCTGACGCCCGGAATGTCGATGCCGCGCGCGGCGACATCGGTCGCCACGAGGATACGGGTTGACCCGCTGCGGAAATCGCGGATGGCGCGGTCACGCTGGCCCTGGCTCTTGTTGCCGTGGATGGACGCGGCGGAGAAGCCGTTGGCGACGAGATGCTTCATCAGCTTTTCGGCGCCATGCTTGGTGCGGGCGAAAACCAGCGACAGGTCTTCCTCGCGCTCGGCAAGATGCTTCTTGAGAAGATCGGTCTTTGCGCGCTGCGAGACGAAATGCACCGACTGGTAAACCTTGTCGGCGGCCTTGCCGGCCGGGGAGACCTCGACGCGGACCGGATCGTTCAGATAGGTCTTCGACAGGCTTTCGATTTCCTTCGGCATGGTTGCCGAGAACAGCAGCGTCTGGCGCTCCTTCGGCAGCGCCTTGGCGATCTGGCGCAGCGAATGGATGAAGCCGAGATCGAGCATCTGGTCGGCCTCGTCGAGGACGAGGAAATGCGTCTGGGCCATGATAATGGCCCTGCGCTCCATAAGGTCGATCAGGCGGCCGGGCGTGGCGACAAGGATGTCCCTGCCCTGGGCGAGGTCGCGCATCTGGACGTTGATCGACTGGCCGCCAACGACGGTCGCGATCTTGAGCGGCGTCTTCTTCACGAAGCCGCGCAGATTGGTAGTGATCTGGTTGGCCAGTTCGCGCGTCGGCGCGAGGATCAGCGCGCGGCAGCTTTTGGGATAGGGCCGCTGGCGGTCGGCGAGCAGCTTGTCGATCAGCGGCAGGCCGAAGGCCGCCGTCTTGCCGGTGCCGGTCTGGGCGAGGCCCATGATGTCGTGACCTTCCAGGACGGCGGGGATCGCGGCCTGCTGGATCGGGGTCGGCGTCTCGTAACCGGATGCGGCGACGGCCGCGAGGAGTTTCTCGGAAAGCCCGAGGGATTTAAAATCAGTCAACAGATATGCCTTTCATGGCATTGGCGCGCGGAAACTATGCCGTGCGCAAACGAACAAGCACGCGGGACCGGCGCAAACGCCGGCTTACGTGCGATGAGGTTGCGATCACGATGCTTTCCGAGAGCTGAATTGCCCTGCGGATCAAAGGATCGTCAGCACCCCGCGTGAAATGGGAACTTGTCGGAAAAAACCGGCGCAAGACATGCAGCCGGGAGGAAACGCGCTTTGCAACGGGCGAACTAAATTTCGCTTGAGACCGTGTGCGGACTGCTCACGCGGCAGCCAGATCGCTTTCACAAGGCTCATATCGTCTTTGTGCAGTGCAATGTCAAGCGGCGGGGGTGCGATCACGGTTGCGCGAGATCGGCTGTTTCAACCTTGACGCGGCGGCCGCCCGGCCCTCTGTTGCCGGTCAACGCAAACCGGCAGGAACGCACAATGGCCAGGGCAATCGATTACTATTTCACCTCCATCTCCCCGTTCAGCTATCTCGGTCACAGGGCGATCGGCGAGGTCGCGGTGAAACACGGCGCGGTGCTTAACATCAAGCCGATCAACCTGTTCGGCCTGTGGGAGGATTCCGGCGCGGTGCCGCCGGCCAAACGCGCGCCGATGCGGCAGCGCTACCGGCTGATCGAATTGCAGCGCGCCGCCGACTGGCGCGGCCTGCCGATCACGCCGAAGCCGGCGCATTTTCCCGTCGACCCGACATTGGCCGACCACACGGTCATCGCGGTCGGCGTAGCCGGCGGCGACGCGGGCAGCTATCTGGCCGGTGTGTTCAAGGCGATATGGGTCGACGACAAGAACATCAGCGAGGAAAGCGTGCTCGCCGACCTGCTGACGGCGGCCGGACAGGACGCGGCGGCAATCCTCAACGCGGCCGGATCGGACGCCATCGCGGCCATTCGCGCAAAGAATACCGAGGACGCCGTTGCCGCCGATGCGGTCGGCGCGCCGGCCTATGTCGTGGACGGCGAACCGTTTTGGGGACAGGACCGTGTCGAATATGTCGACCGCATGCTGACGAGCGGCCGCGCGCCGTTCACGGTCCCGGCGTAACGGACGCACCGGCGCGAAGAGCCCTTGCGGGACGGGCCGGCAAAAGGTATTTATTCCTGAAAGCATCAGGAAGCGCCATGCTCTCCCACAAACGCATCTGGGCCGCCATCGACGCGCTCGCCGAACGCAACGACCTGTCGCCATCGGGCCTGGCGAAGCGTGCCGGGCTCGATTCCACCACCTTCAACAAGTCGAAACGCTTTGCCGCCGACGGACGACCGCGCTGGCCGTCGACGGAGTCGCTCGCCAAGATCATCGAGGCGACCGGATCCTCGCTGGATGAATTCATGGGACTTGTGCGCGGCAAGGAAGCCCCGGCCGGAAACGGGGCGTTAGCGATCACGCATATGGGCACGGTCCCGCTCAACGAGGTGCCGCTGATCGGCATGGCGCAGGCGGGCGCGGGCGGCTATTTCGACGATGCGGGTTTCCCGGCCGGTCAGGGCTGGGACACGGTCGCCTTTCCGGGCGCCGATCTCGACGAGGGCGCCTATGCGCTTGAGATCACCGGCGACTCAATGTTGCCGCTCTACCGCGAGGGCGACATCATCATCGTCTCGCCGACCGCGCAGGTCCGGCGCGGTGACCGCGTCGTCGTCAAGACGCATGAGGGCGAAGTGATGGCGAAGACGCTTCTGCGCCAGACATCGATGGTCGTCGAGCTGGAATCGACCAACCCAGCGCATCCGCCGCGGACGTTCCCGGTCTCGGAGATCGAGTGGATGGCCCGGATCGTCTGGGCCAGCCAGTAGTCGTCAGGTGTTTTCGAGCGCCAGTTCGCCGGCCAGCGCCTTGTTGATCAGCGCCACGGTTTCCGAAATGCCGTAGAGGGCGACGAAGGAACCGAAGCGCGGTCCGCGATCCTGGCCGAGCAGCACCTGATAGAGCATCTGGAACCAGGTACCGGTCACCGCCGGGCCACCGTCGGGGCCGGTCTTCGACGGATCCTGGTAGCGCTCGAAGCCGCGCGCGACATCGAGCGCCGCATCCTGGATCGCCGCGCCGTCGGCATCGCCCGGCAGCGCATCGAAGGCGCTAGCGAGTTTGGCCAGCGCGTCGCGCTCGGTATCGTCCGGCGCACGGAAGGATTTCGTCGGTTTGACGAAATCGTCGAAGTAGCGGATCGCGTAGCCGACCAGCTCGTCGAGCTTGGGATGGGTTTCGGCGGTCACGCCCGGCGCATAGCGCGAGATGAAGCCCCACAGCACATCCTTGTCGTGCGCATTGGACGCCGAAACCAGATTGAGCAGCATGGAGAACGGCACCGGCATGTCGCCCGCAGGCGGCTGGCCTGAATGGATGTGCCAGACCGGATTGTTCAGCCGGGCGGCCTCGTCCTGCCGGCCAAAGGCGCCGAGGAAGGAGAAATACTCGTCGACCGCCTTCGGAATGACGTCGAAATAAAGCCGCTTCGCCGTGCGCGGCTTCTGGAACATGTAGAGCGCCAGGCTCTCGGTCGGCGCGTAGGTCAGCCACTCGTCGATGGTCAGGCCGTTGCCCTTCGACTTGGAAATCTTCTCGCCATTCTGGTCGAGGAAGAGCTCGTAGACATAGTGCTCCGGCGGGCGGCCATCGAGCGCCGAACAGATACGGTCATAGACCGGCATGTTGGGGCCGTGGTCCTTGCCGAACATCTCGAAATCGACGCCGAGCGCGGCCCAGCGGGCGCCGAAATCGGGCTTCCACTGCATCTTCACGCTGCCGCCGGTGATGCCCTGCGTCACTTCCTCGCCGTCCTCGTCGATATATGTGACCGTGCCGGCCTTCGGATCGACGGCCTTTAGCGGCACGTAGAGAACGCGGCCGGTCTTGGGCGAGATCGGCAGGAAGGGCGAATAGGTCGCGCGGCGTTCCTCGCCCAGCGTCGGCAACATGATGTCCATGATCGCGTCGTAACGCTCGGCGACGCGCAGCAGGATATCGTCGAAACGACCCGACTTGTAATAGTCGGTGGCGCTGGCGAACTCGTAGTCGAAGCCGAAGGTATCGAGAAAGCGGCGCAGCATCGCGTTGTTGTGATGGCCGAAGCTCGCATAGTCGCCGCCGAAGGGATTCGGCACGGCGGTCAGCGGCTTGTGCAGATGCGGCTCGAGAACGGAGCGATCCGGCACGTTGTCCGGGATCTTGCGCATGCCGTCCATGTCGTCGGAAAAGCACAGCAGCTTGGTGGCGACCTTGTCCTCGGTCAGCACGCGAAACGCCGTGCGCACCATGGTCGTGCGCGCCACCTCGCCGAAGGTGCCGATATGCGGCAGGCCGGACGGGCCGTAGCCGGTCTCGAACAGCACGACATCGGGGAATCCATCCTTTTCGTAACGCTTGACGATCTTGCGCGCTTCCTCGAACGGCCAGGCTTTCGTTTTCGCGGCGGCCTCACGCAGTTCGGGTGTCAGATCGAGTGCGGGCAAGGCCGGATTGGCGCTCATGGTTTGCATTCCTGGTCTTCGGGTGTTTTCGGCGCGCGCAAAGCCGCGCGGCCATTTGTCCGCCTGCCTTTACAGCCTCATGCTTGCGAAGCCAAGCGCGCAGCACTACCTTCGCGCCAGCACGCAAGAGGGCATTCATGAGCACGCTTACTCCGCAAGAGGCACTGGTCTTCGTCATGGTGACGATGGCGGCCGCCGATTCCAACCTGTCGGAGCGCGAACTCGCGCGTATCGGCAACACGGTCGACACGCTTCCGGTCTTCGACGGCTATTCGCGCGACCAGCTCGTCGAGGCGGCGAACCGCTGCACCGGCATTCTTAACGAACCGGCCGGGATCGACCAGATCCTCGGCATGGTCAAGGCCAGCCTGCCGGAACGGCTGCACGACACGGCCTATGCCGTAGCGATCGAGATCGCCTCGGCCGATCTGCATGCCGAGCAAGAGGAACTGCGCTTCCTGCAAATCCTGCGCGACGAGTTCGAGCTCGACAATCTGGTCACCGCGGCGATCGAGCGTTCGGCGCGCGCGCGTTTCCGCCTGCCCTGACGCGAATGTGAATTGTCGTTGAATCTTCCGCCCGGCATGGATCGGGCGGAAGCAACCTTATACGTGCGCCATAATGGAATTCTCCGAAGCGACAATACGGTTTTCCGCCTTTCTGGCGATCTTCGCGGCGATGGCGATCTATGAAATGTGGTCGCCGCGGCTGGAACGCGAGGAAATGAAAGGCGCGTGGAAATCGAAGCGCTGGTTCACCAACCTGTCGATCGTGGTGATCTCGTCGGTAGCGCTGCGGATCATCTTTCCGGCCGCCGCTGTGGGCACCGCGTTCTATGCGCAATCGAAAGGCTGGGGGCTGTTTCCTGCGCTCGGCATTTCACCGGTCGTTGCGGGAATCCTGTCGTTTGCCGTTCTCGACTTCGCGGTCTGGCTCGAACATGTCGTCAGCCACAAGGTGCCGCTGTTCTGGCGGTTCCACCGCATGCATCACGCCGACAATGGTTTCGACGTGACGACAGCGCTGCGCTTTCACCCGGTCGAGATCGTGGCGTCGATGTTCTGGAAGGCGGCCATCGTCATCGCGCTCGGCGCGCCGCCGGTCGCTGTGCTGATATTCGAAATCGTGCTGAACGGCACCGCGATGTTCAACCACTCCAACATCAATCTGCCGCAGCGAATCGACCGGGTGCTGCGCCGAGTGATCGTGACGCCGGACATGCACCGGGTGCACCATTCCTCGATACCGCGCGAGACCGATTCCAACTACGGCTTCAACTTCCCGTTCTGGGACCGCCTGTTCGGCACCTACAACGCGCAGCCGAAACTCGGCCACGAGGGCATGCAGATCGGCCTGAAGGAATATCGCGGCAAGCAGTCAGCCGGACTGCTCTGGGCGCTCGGCCTGCCCTTCCGGCGTCGCTGACGGCGGAGGGGCTATTCCGTCGGCGAACGGGCTGAGCGGGAAATAGCGCGTGAATATCTCCTGAAGAACACCCTTTTCCTCCAGCGCGCCGAGCGCGCCGTTGATGACGGGGACCAGCCGGGCGCTGTCCTTGCGCATGACAATCGCCATGCCGGGACCGAGGAAGTGATCCGACAGGAATGGCCCGGAGACGAAGGCGCAGCAGGCTTCCGCCTTCGGCGAGGCGAGCCAGAAGGACAGCCCGACACCATCGCCGAAGATGAGATCGACCTTGCCGTCCTTCAACGCCTCATGGGTTTCGGCAGGACTGCCGAGCGGGACGGCCTCGGCATCAGGAAACCAGGCTTTCAGCATGGCGGCATGGGCGCTGTCCTTGACCACCGCCACCTTCTTGCCGACCACAAGGCGCGTCATGTCGGAGCCGGAGCCAGCCGCAAAGTCGCCCCGGGCGGCAAAGCGCGCGGGAAAGCGGAAATAGGGTGCGGAGACGGCGCGCTTCTCGCGCAGCCCGGCGGTGATGCCGTGACCGGCGATGATCGCTTCGCCGCGCAATCCGTCGAGTGCCGGATCGAGTTCCTCCCACGGCATCGCCTGGATCTCGCACTTCGCCTCGATCCCAAGCTCGGCGCACAATGCGCGGGCGATCTCGACATTGAATCCCGCCGGACGGCGCTGCGGATCGGCAAAATTGAACGGCGGAAAGTCGAGCGACGTAAGGAAGCGCAGGCGCAGCAAGCCGGACAGATCGGTGCGCGCGATGCGGTCGTTCGGGTCGGACAGGCGTGGCGCGTCGCCGGCCCCGGCCGGAGCGGCGGCAAGCAGCAATCCGCCGAACATCAGGGCGCGCCAAAGCGAAACGGCAAATCGTGACCGGACCATGATTCCGCTTAACCGATGCGGCGGCGCGGTTCCAGAACCAAATCGCGTGAGCAACCGCAATACAAGGAATGCTTGCATCGAGACGGATTCGCAATACTCTTGGTAGCCGGGATTTTGTTTGTGTTTGTGAGGGGCGGGGCGTCATTCCTGTTCGGGACTCCAATACCGCGCATGCGCGGCCCAACGGGTCGCTGCGCCACGAGCCGGGTACCGACAGGCTCGAACGCGCCCGGGAACTGGCGCGATCCGCTTCCGAAACGCCAGGCGAAACCGCCAATGAAAACCGGCTCTGCCCTTCCATCGCATTCCTTGCCCGCGAAACGTTTCCGCGCCTGTTCCTGTCACGCGCCAGCCGGCACGCGCTCCGCAACGGCACCAGCGGAGCGAGCGAGTTGCTCGCCCACGGGCTGATCAGCGAGGAAGCCTATTACCGCACGCTTGCCGAGCATGCCGGCATTCCCTTTGTCGAAGACGGCGCGATTGCCGAGGCGCTCGCCGGCGACGGCGAGGAAGCCGGCCGCACGCTGGCGCGCAATGCGGTGTGGTGCAGGCTCGCCGACGGAAGCGTCAAACCGCTTTTCGCGCCGGCGCCGAACCAATCCGGCATCGGCACGGCGCGATTCGGCAACAGGCTGAGGAACATGCCGGGAATCGCGATCGCCACGCCTTCGGGCATGCGCGCCGCTCTGGCCCGGCAAACACGCCGGATGCTCGGCCAATCCGCCTGCGACCGGCTGGCAACGGAACAGCCGCAATTCTCCGCCAAGCACGGCGCCGGCGCCTGGCACGGCTTCCTGGCGGCGGCGGCGCTGGCCTGCTTCATCGCCTGGCTGTGGGTGGCGCCCGCGGTGGCGTTGCTCGCGCTGCATGGCACGGTGACGTTGTTCTTCCTGGCAACAGTATTACTGCGGCTCACCGCCGCCGCAAGTTTCCGGCGCGAAAATCTCGCCCCGCTGATGCATTTCTCCAACGCCGAACGGCCGGTCTATTCGGTGATCGTGGCGCTGCACAAGGAAGCGCCGGTCGTCGCCGACCTGATCCGTTCGCTGAAAGCGCTGCGCTGGCCGCGCGCCAAGCTGGAGATCAAGCTCGTTTGCGAGGAAGGCGATCATGAAACGCTTGCGGCGCTGGCCAGAGAAAAGCTCGACCGGCGCTTCGAGATCGTGACCGTGCCGCTGACCGGACCGCAGACCAAGCCGAAGGCGCTCAACTTCGCCCTGCCCTATTGTTCCGGGTCGCTGGTGACGCTGTACGACGCCGAGGACCGTCCGCATCCCGACCAGCTGGAGGAAGCCTGGCAGACCTTCCGGCGCTCGGACACCAGACTCGGCGCCCTGCAGGCGCCGCTGGTCATCGCCAATCCGCACCGCAACTGGCTGACAGCACAGTTCCACCTCGAATATGCCGCGCTGTTTCGCGGCATCCTGCAATGGCTGACGCGCCGCAAGCTGCCGATCCCGCTCGGCGGCACCTCGACGCATTTCCGCCGGGCAGCGCTGGAAGCGTGCACTCACTGGGACCCGTACAACGTGACCGAGGACGCCGATCTCGGTTTCCGGTTGTGGCGCAAGGGCTACCGGATCGGCCTGATCACGCGGCCGACGCTGGAGGACGCGCCGGATACGGTCTTCGTGTGGCTGCGCCAGCGCACGCGCTGGATCAAGGGCTGGATCCAGACATGGATCGTGCATTCGCGGCCCTCGGCCTCGCAGCCGGCGACGCGTCCGGTCGCAGGCGCCGCGGTCATGCACCTGATGCTTGCCGGTACGGTCGCCTGCGCGCTGTTCTACCCCTTCACGGTCATGACCGTGACGGCGCTCGGCGCGTGGAGCTTCGCCAGCGGAACGCTGCCGGTCACCTGGAACGCGCTGGCCATCCTCGACTGGACGAATATCCTGCTCGCCTTCACCGCACACGCGGCGCTGTCGCTGCGCACGGTGGACGCCACCATGCGGCCGCTGGCGATGAAGGTACTGGCGCTAACGCCGGTCTACTGGGTGCTCGGCGCGCTCGCCGGCTGGCGTGCCGTGAAGCAATATTTCTCCGAACCGTTCCTGTGGGAAAAGACGCCGCATCGCCCGCACGATCCGGAAGGCGTACGCCACAAGCTGTGACGACTTAACAATCGGCGCGAAACCCCCATATTGCGCTCGTACGCTCACCGAGCCGCATCTTTCGGAGTTTCCATGCAACGCCTCAAGGCCCTCGTCGAATCGCAACATTTCGAGCGGACGATTGTCGCACTGATCATCATCAACGCCATCAGCCTCGGACTGGAAACAATGCCCGCGGCGATGGACACGGCCGGCGCGCTGATCGTCACAATCGACCGGACCATCCTTGCCGTTTTCGTCGCCGAACTGCTGGCCAGATTCGCCGTCTACCGTCTCGGCTTCTTCAAGAGCCCGTGGCGAATTTTCGACCTGATCGTCGTCGGCATCGCGCTGATCCCGTCGGCGGGTGCGTTCAGCGTGCTGCGCGCTCTTCGCATCATGCGCGTGCTGCGGCTGATCAGCGTGGTGCCTTCGCTGCGCCGGGTGATCGGCGGCCTGCTCAACGCCCTGCCCGGCATGGGCTCGATCATGCTCCTGCTCGGCCTGTTCTTCTATGTCTTCTCGGTCATGGCGACAAAACTGTTCGGCGCAAGCTTTCCCGAGTGGTTCGGCACGATCGCCGCCTCGGCCTATTCGCTGTTCCAGATCATGACGCTGGAAAGCTGGTCGATGGGCATCGTGCGACCGGTCATGGACGTCTATCCGTGGGCATGGGCGTTCTTCATCCCGTTCATCCTTTGCACGACCTTCACCGTGCTCAACCTGTTCATCGGCGTGATCGTCTCGGCGATGCAGAAGGAACACGACGAACAGGCGGCCTCCGACCGGGCGACGCTGCATGACGACCAGACGGCGATCCTCGAGGAACTCGGCAAGCTGCGCGCGGAAATCCGCGCCCTCAGGGGCGAAAACGCGTCATAGTCAGCGGAAGTGCTTGGAGAGCTTCAGGCCCTGCGCCTGGTAGTTCGACTTGAGGTCCATGCCGTAGAGCTTGTCGGGATGCTTTTCCATCCGCTCGTAGACGAGGCGGCCGACCGTCTGGCCGTCTTCGAGCACGAAAGGCACCTCGTGGCTGCGCACTTCGAGCACGGCGCGGCTGCCCGAACCGCCGGCGGCGGTGTGGCCGAAACCCGGATCGAAGAAACCGGCGTAATGGACACGGAACTCGCCGACCAGCGGATCGAAGGGAGTCATCTCGGCGGCGTAGAGCGGCGGCACATGCACCGCCTCGCGCGAAACGAGGATATAAAACTCGTCGGGATCGAGGATCAGTTCGTTGCGGCCACGCACATAAAGCGGTTCCCAGAAATCGAGCACGTCGTGGGCGGCCCGCTTGTCGACGTCGATGACCGCCGTGTGATGCTTGCCGCGATAGCCGACGAGGCCGTCCTTGTCGCCCGACAGATCGACGGAGACGGCGATGCCGGCATGGGTGATGATCGGATCGTCACCGGCGACCAGCGTCTCGGCGGCATGCAGCGCGGCGAGTTCTTCGGCGTCGAGGATCGTGCCGGCGGAGCGGAAACGGACCTGCGACAGGCGCGAGCCGGTGCGCACGACAATCGGGAACGTGCGCGGGCTGACCTCGAGATAGAGCGGGCCGGAATAGCCGGCGGGTATCTTGTCGAACTCGACGCCGTGATCGGTCATGACGCGGGTGAAGATGTCGAGGCGGCCGGTCGAACTTTTCGGATTGGCCGAGGCGGCGATGCCGCCGGGCAGGGCCAGCGATTCCAGCAGCGGCACGATATAGACGCAGCCGGTTTCGAGCACCGCGCCGGCGCCGAGATCGATCTCGTGCAGCTTCAGCTGTTCCAGCTTGTCGGAAACCTTGCAGCCCTTGCCCGGCATGAAGGAGGCGCGCACGCGAAACGCCGTCGCGCCAAGGCGCAGATCGAGGCTCGCGGGCTGAATCTGGTCGTTGTCGAGCGGCCGCTCGGTGCGAAGCGCTTTCGTCTCGAACAAGCCGGCAATGGCGCTATCGGGCAGGATGCCCCCTGTGGTCACTTTCGCTTCCCCTGTCTGTCGTGCGGCACCATTCCCGAGCGGGATTATTGACGCAAGCGCCTCGAAGCCTTATGGACAGCTTTCCTCGTGGTGATTTGGCCGGTCGGCTTGCAGCCACGTAAAACAAGTCGCTAAAAGGCCGCGCGGCACGTCAGAAGACGTGATTCAACCGGTTTTGCGGCGACGCAAACCGGTTTTTTTGTTGGAGACAGCCGATGGCTTCTGACTGGTCGAAATTCTCAGCCGCCACGCAGATGGTGCATGGCGGTTCGTTGCGCTCGCAGTTCGGCGAGACCTCGGAAGCCATGTATCTGACGCAGGGCTTCGTCTACGACACGGCGGAAGCGGCGGAGGCCCGTTTCAAGGGCGAGGATGACGGCTTCATCTATTCGCGCTACGCAAACCCGACCAACGAGATGTTCGAGCAGCGCATGTGCCTCTTGGAAGGCGCGGAAGCGGCGCGCTCGACAGCCTCGGGCATGGCCGCCGTCGCCTCGGCGATCCTGTGCCAGGTCAAGGTCGGCGACCATGTTGTCGCGGCCCGCGCGCTTTTCGGCTCCTGCCGCTGGATCATCGAGACACTGCTGCCGCGCTACGGCGTCGAGGTTACGCTGATCGACGGCACCGACCCGGCCGCATGGGAACAGGCCGTGAAGACGAACACCAGGGTGCTGTTCTTCGAAAGCCCGACCAACCCGACGCTGGAGGTCATCGACATCGAGCATGTCGTCGCCGTGGCGCGTTCGGTCGGCGCGAAGGTGGTGATCGACAACGTCTTCGCAACGCCGATCCTGCAGAAGCCGATGGAACTCGGCGTCGACATCGTCGTCTATTCGACCACCAAGCATATCGACGGACAGGGCCGCTGCCTCGGCGGCGTCGTGCTGGCGAGCGAGGAATGGATCGACGAGAACCTGCACGACTATTACCGCCATACCGGCCCGGCGATGAGCCCGTTCAACGCCTGGGTGATGCTGAAAGGGCTGGAAACGCTGCCCTTGCGGGTCAACGCGCAGACCGCGACGGCCCGCAGAATCGCGGATTTTCTGGCGACACGCGAGGAAGTGAAGCGGGTGATCTATCCCGGCCGGCCCGACCATCCGCAGGCCAATATCATTCCAAAGCAGATGAAGGGCGGCTCGACGCTGGTCTGTTTCGAACTCAAAGGCGGAAAGACCGAAGCCTTCTCCCTCGAAAACGCGCTTCGGGTGGTTCAGATCTCGAACAATCTCGGCGATGCCAAGAGCCTCATCACCCACCCCGCGACGACGACACACAAGAACCTGTCGCCGGAAGCGCGCGCAGAACTCGGCATCACGGACGGAACGCTGCGGCTGTCGGTCGGACTGGAGGACACCGACGACCTCCTGAACGATCTCGACGGCGCGCTGACGAAGCTCGGCTAGGAAGGAGACAGTTGGCCCCGTGCCCCGGCGGGCACGGCCACTTGCGGCATAACCAGCTATCGCTCCTGCAGCGCGAGACGAACGCCAAGCGCGCAATAGATGCCGCCAACAACCTTGTTCTGCCATTTGAGGACGACCGGATTGCGCCGCAGGAAGCGGCCGAGCGCGCCCGCGCTCACCGCGAAGACGACGGTGCTGAGAAGGCCCATCGCCACGAACAGTATGCCCAGCGTCATCAACTGGAGGAATACGGAGCCGTTCTCCGGTTTAACGAACTGCGGCAGGAAGGCGAGGAAAAACAAAGCAGTCTTCGGATTGAGCAACTCGGCGAGAACGGCCTGGCGAAAAACCTGCTCTGCGGATACGCGTAACGCATCACCCCCGAAATGCGCAGGCGCCCTCAGGAAAATCGCCTTGAGCCCGAGATAGACGAGATAGGCAGCGCCGGCATATTTGATCAGGCTGAACAGGTGTGCCGACGTGGCGATGATTGCCGAAAGGCCGAAGATCGCCATGGCCGTATGCACCATGTCCCCCGCCGCGACGCTGAAACCGGTCGCAATGCCGGTTTTCGTTCCGGCGCTCGTCGCGCGCGCCACGGTCAGCATCGTGGCGGGACCGGGGATGAAGACAAATCCCAGCACGATCGCGAGATAGGTAATCAGGGTGGTCTGGTCGATCATCGCTCGCTCCCTTGCTGTCCGCGGACAGGCAAGAGGAACACAAGCCTACGGAACAGGCAATCCATTCCGCCTTCGGAACTGCGTCAGCCGCACTGCGCCCGCGCGATCGCCTCAAAGATCGCGACGGCGGGCTGGATGATCTTGTCGGGAAAATCGTAATCCGGATTGTGCAGTTGCGGGTGACCCTCACCGGCGCCGAGCACGAAGAAGGCCGACGGACTCACACCGCCGAAGACGCCGAAATCCTCCGACCAGCGGAAGGGGCCCTCGAGTTCGGAAAACTGCATACCGGTCTCCGTCAGCGCGTCGCGCAGCATGCCGGCTGCGGCTTCGTCGTTGATACAGGCGGCGAACCGCTCCGCCGTGCCGATATCGATCTCGAGGCCGGCCGCTTCGGCGGCCTTCTCCGCCATGTCCCGCGCGGCGACCATCAACCTTTCCTGCGCCCCGTCGGTCTGGGCGCGAATCGTCGCCATCACCCGGGCCTCGCCCGGCGCAATGCCGACGGACGGTTCGCCGAGACGCGCATGAGTCAGGGTGACGAGCCCCTCGCCCGGCGGCATGCCGAGTTCCGCCGGGAGCGCGGGCAGACGGGCGACGAGTTCGGTCATCGCTCTTGCCGGACTGCGGCCATCCTCGGGATGAGCGGCGTGCGACGTCCAGCCGGTGAGACGAATTTCCATGCCCTCCGACGCACAACAGAACGGGCCGGCACGCAGGCCGGCATGGCCGAGCGGCATACCCGGCAGATTGTGCAGGCCGAAGGCGAAATCGGGACGAAGGGCTTCGAAGCGCGGGTCGGAAATCACCGCTTGCGCCCCGGCGCCGTTTTCCTCGGCCGGCTGGAACATAAGGATGATGCGCCCGCGGGCCGGACGGTGGGATTGCAGGCGGCGCGCCAGACCGCAAAGAATGGCCATGTGGCCGTCATGGCCGCACATGTGGCCCTTGCCCTCGATTTGCGAGCGCCATTCCGGCGTTCCCGTCTCATGGATCGGCAGGCCGTCGAGTTCGGCGCGAAACAGGATCGTCGGCCCGGATTTTCCGCTGTCGAAGGCGCCGGCCACGCCATGGCCTCCAAGCCCCTCCACCACCTCGTCCACCTCGCTGTCGCGCAGCCATGCCACGACTCGTTTCGCGGTTTTTTCCTCCTCGCCGGAGATTTCCGGCATGCGGTGCAGATCGCGTCGCAGCGCGGTCAGTTCCGCGAACAGATCGTCGTTATTTTGCATCATGCTTCCGGCTGACCCAGTACCCGCTTCGTCATAACGATGCGCGACAGGGCCGTATAGAAACAAACCGCCGCGAAAATCCATGCCAGCCACGGAAACCACGCCGGAAACACGCAGGCGAGAACGAAGACGGCGATGGTTTCGGTGGCTTCGGCCAGCCCGGTGGTGAAGAAGAAGGACTTCTCGCCGCGCTGGCTGGTGGAAAGGCCGTGCTTCTCGGCCATGACGGCAAAGGCCAGGAAGCTGGCGCCGTTGACGTAGAAAGAAAAGACCAGCACCGCGGCGGCGAGCGCATTGGCCGCCGGATCGGCAAAGGCGAAGCCGAGGGGGATGGCGCCATAGACGCCGAAATCCAGCACGATATCGAGATAGCCGCCGAAATCGGTCTTGCCGCGAATGCGAGCGACCGCGCCGTCGAGCCCGTCGCACAGCCGGCTGGCCAGCAGAACGGCCATGCCGAAGAGATAGGCATGGAATGCGATCAGCCCCGCGGCGGCAAGTCCGAGCAGGAAGGCGATGACCGTGACGGCATTGGCGGAGATGCCGGTCCGCGCGATAGCGCGGCCTGTCGCGTCAATTGCCGGTTCGATTCTCGCGCGCACCGCGCCGTCAAGCATGCCGGTTTCCCTCTGTCCGGTTTCCCAACGACTTAGGCCGTCCGGCCGGCCCTGTCATGTCGCAATCAATCATTTCCGTTCACGGCGACGTGTATGCGGCCGTATCGCGCCTTCCATGGGTGCGGCCAATGAGCTAAATCTCGCCGCATGTATAGCGAAACGACCGACGGAATCGAGATTACCGTCGAACCACATTATCTGGACGACCAGTCCGATCCCGAGGCGCATCGCTTCCTGTGGGCCTACACGGTGTTGATCGCCAACGGTTCCGAGCAAACGGTGCAGCTCGAAACCCGCTACTGGCGCATCACCAACGAACTCGGCCATGTCGAGGAGGTCGAGGGACCCGGCGTCGTCGGCGAGCATCCGACACTGGCACCGGGCGACAGCTACCAGTACACCTCGGGCTGTCCGCTCAACACGCCGTCGGGCACGATGGTCGGCCACTATGTCATGCGGCGCGACGACGGCACCCGGTTCGAGGCGCGCATTCCCGCCTTCTCACTCGACCTGCCAGACGCGGTACGGACACTGAATTGAGCGCTGTTCTCGATCTTCGTCCGGTCATTCTCGTTACCGGCATCCTACTGACGACGCTGGGCGCGGCGATGCTGATCCCGGCGCTTGTCGATATCGTGGCCGGCAATCCGGACTGGCAGGTCTTCGCCGGGTCGGCGGCGGCGACGACACTGGTCGGCGTCAGTTTTTACGCGGCGACGCGCGGCATGTCGCGCAGCCTGTCGACGCGGCAGGCGATGCTTATGACAGTAGTTGTCTGGCTGGCGCTGGTCACGGCGGGCGCGCTGCCGTTCCGCTGGTCGGGGATCACGCCCAGCTTCACGGACGCCTTTTTCGAATCAATGTCCGGACTGACGACGACCGGCGCGACCGTTATCACCGGGCTCGATCACGCGCCGCCCGGCATCCTCTTGTGGCGCGGCATGCTGCAATGGCTCGGCGGGCTGGGCATCATCGTGATGGCGGTCGCCGTTCTGCCGATGCTGCAGATCGGCGGCATGCAGGTGTTCAAGGCGGAAGCCTTCGAAACGCCGGAGAAGATCCTGCCGCGCGCGACGCAGATATCGGGTTCGATGACGCTGGTCTTCGTCGCCTTCACCGCGCTGTGCGCGGTCGCCTACCTGGTCGCCGGCATGCGGCCCGACGATGCGCTGATCCATGCGATGACGACGGTGGCGACCGGCGGCTTCTCGACGCGCGACTCCTCGCTCGGCTTCTACCAGGACCCGGCGATCGAATGGATCGCCATCATCTTCATGATCGTCGGCTCGATCCCGTTCCTGCTTTACGTGCAGGTCGTGCAGGGACGCCCGATCGCGCTGTGGCGCGACCAGCAGGTGCGCACATTTCTGACCGTGCTGGCAATCCTGATCGTGCTCGGCTGGGTTGTCGCCGACCATTCGCAGGCCGGTTTCATGCGGGAATCGGATTCCTTCCGCGCCGCAGCCTTCAATACCGTTTCGATCATGACGGGGACCGGATACGCCTCGGCCGACTACGGCTTGTGGGGCGCGCAGTCGATCGCCTTCTTCTTCATCATCATGTTCATCGGAGGCTGCGCCGGCTCGACCTCCTGCGGCATCAAGATCTTCCGCTTCCAGGTGCTCTATCAGGAAGTGCGCGAACGACTCGCCCGGGTGCTCTATCCGCATGGCGTCTTCGTCAAGCGGTTCAACGGGCGGCCGCTGGACGACCGTGTCCCGCTGGCCGTGACGACGTTCGTCTTTCTCTATCTAGCCGCCTTCGCGGTGCTGTCGATCGCGCTGCAACTGACAGGCCTCGACCTGCTGACCGCCGTTTCCGGCGCCGGTTCGGCGATTTCCAATGTCGGGCCCGGGCTCGGGCCGAACATAGGGCCGGCCAGCACCTACCAGACGCTGCCGGACAGCGCGAAATGGCTGTTGTCGTTCGGCATGCTGCTCGGCCGGCTGGAGCTGTTCACCGTGCTGGTGCTGTTCCTGCCGCGCTTCTGGAGAAGCTGACGCCTAGTCCGTCTCGCCGAATTCCGACGGCTCGAAAGTGTAGACGGTCGAGCAGTATTCGCATTTCACGGTGATCGCGCCATCCTCGACGGATTCGGCGCGCTCTTGCGCCGACATGGCCTGCAGCATGTCGGCCACGCGATCGCGCGAGCAGGTGCAGCGATTGATCACCGGGCTTGCCTCGCTGGCGGTGACACCGCGCTCATGGAACAACCGGTAGAGAAGCGTGTGCACGCCGACGTCCTCGTCGAGGAGCTCATCGTCGGCGATGGTGTCGAGCAGCGCCTTGACCTCGAGCCAGGCGTCATCTTCCTCGATGGTGTGGGGCTCGGTTCCTTCCGGCGCCTCGCCCGGATGGAGATCCGCCATGCGCATGCGTTCGGACGCATCCGGCAGGAACTGGGCGAGAATGCCGCCGGCACGCCAATGGGTGTGGCTCTTGCCGTCCTCGCCGCGCACGGTCAGCCGGCCGACGGCGAGCCGCAATTCGGTCGGGATCTGTTCGGACTGGCGGAAATAGCTGCGCGCGACCTCTTCGAGCGACGAGCCGTCGAGCGCCACGACGCCCTGGTAGCGCTGCATGTAGGCCCCCTGATCGACGGTCAGCGCGAGAATGCCCTTGCCGAGCAGCCCGGCCGGATCGGCGGTGCCCTTCTCGACGGCCGCGTTCACCGCATCATCATCCCAGCGCGCATAGGCACGGACGCCATCCGGCGTGGCAAATTCGACGACGAGCAGCGAAACCGGCCCTTCGGTCTGGCTCTGAACGATGAACTTGCCCTGGAACTTCAGCGACGTGCCAAGCAGCACCGTCAGAACGATCATCTCGGCCAGCAGGCGGGCGACCGGTTCGGGATAATCGTGACGATCGAGGATGGCATCGAGCATCGGGCCGACCATGACGGCCCGGCCACGCGCATCCAGCGCCTCGACCTGAAACGGAACGACCGCGTCGAGCGGATCGGGATTCGGCATGGCCGAATATATGGAGCCTTCGCTCACAGTCAGCCTATCTCCGTACCGAGACACCAGGCGATGATCGCCTTTTGCGCATGCAGCCGGTTTTCCGCCTCGTCGAAGACGACGGATTGCGGCCCGTCGATGACGCCGTCGGTGACCTCCTCGCCGCGGTGGGCGGGCAGGCAGTGCATGAACAGGGCGTCGTCCTTGGCGTGGCTCATCAGCCGCTCATTGACCTGATAGGGCATGTAGATGTTGTGGCCGCGCGCCTTTTCCTCCTGGCCCATGGAGACCCAGGTGTCGGTTACGACGGCATCGGCCCCGTCGACGGCGGCTTGCGGATCGTGGGTGATCGAAATATTCGCGCCCTTGCCGCGCGCCCAGTCGACATAACGCTGCTCCGGCTCGTTGCCTTCCGGCACGGCGACGGAGAGATCGAAATTGAATTGCGGCGCAGCCTCGATGAAGGAATGCAGCACATTGTTGCCGTCGCCCGCCCAGGCAATCCGCTTGCCCTCGATGGAGCCGCGATGCTCCTCATAGGTCATCACGTCTGCCATGATCTGGCAGGGATGGGTATCGTCGGTCAGTGCGTTGATGACCGGCACGGTCGCGGCCTCGGCCAATTCGAGCATGCGGTCATGCTCCTTGGTGCGGATCATGATGATGTCGACGTAGCGCGACAGGACGCGGGCGGTATCGGCGATGGTCTCGTCACGGCCGAGCTGCATCTCGGTGCCGGTCAGCATGATCGTCTCGCCGCCGAGCTGGCGCATGCCGACGTCGAAGGAGACGCGCGTGCGCGTGGACGGTTTCTCGAAGATCATCGCCAGGACCTTGCCGTCAAGCGGCTTGTCGGCGGTGCCGGCCTTCTGGGCGACCTTACGCACCCTGGCGGAATCGAGAATGGCGCGCAGATCGCCGGCCGATACATCGGCAATATCGAGAAAATGACGAACACTCATAACATCAGATCCATATCTGTCATTTCATATGGGATTGAACGGGACCGCCGTCACCTGCCCTTTTCGGACAAGGCCCTTGCGGCAGCCTCGATCCGTTCAAGGGCAACACGAATATCGTCTTCCGTCGCGGTGAGCGGCGGCAGGATGCGCACGACATTGTCGCCGGCCGGAACCGTCAACATGTGGTTGGCGTAAAGCTCCTTGACGAAGGCGGCGTTCGGCACAACGCATTTGAGGCCCAGCATGAGGCCCTCGCCGCGCACTTCCTCCAGCACATCGGGATGGCTGTCAACGATGGCGGCAAGTCCCTGTTTCAGGCGCAGCGCCTTGTCGCGTACGGCATCGAGGAAACCTTCCTCGAGAATGACGTCAAGCACGGCATTGCCAACGGCCATGGCGAGCGGGTTGCCGCCATAGGTCGTGCCATGGACGCCCGCCACCATGCCGCGCGCGGCTTCCTCGGTGGCGAGACAAGCGCCCATCGGAAAACCGCCGCCGATCGCCTTGGCGACGGCCATGATGTCCGGCGCGATGCCGGCCCATTCATGGGCGAACAGTTTGCCGGTGCGACCCATGCCGCACTGCACTTCGTCGAAGATCAGCAGCAGGTCCTTCTCGTCGCAAAGCGCGCGCAGATCGCGCAGAAACTGCAGCGACACCGGGCGGATGCCGCCCTCGCCCTGCACCGGCTCGATCAGGATCGCCGCTGTCTCGTCGGTGATCGCCGCCTTGAGCGCATCCATGTCATCGAAAGGAACCTGGTCAAATCCCTCGACCTTCGGTCCGAAGCCCTCGAGATATTTCGGCTGGCCGCCGGCAGCGATCGTCGCCAGGGTCCGGCCATGAAAGGCGCCCTCGAAAGTGATGATGCGGAAGCGCTCGGGATGGCCGCCGGCATACTGATACCGCCGCGATGTCTTGATCGCGCATTCCAGTGCCTCGGCGCCGGAATTGGTGAAGAACACCTTGTCGGCAAAGGTCGCCTCGACCAGCCTTTGCGCCAAGCGGCGCTGCTCGGGCACCTCGTAGAGATTGGATGTGTGCCAAAGCTTGCCGGCCTGCTCGCGCAGCGTTTCAACGAGGTGCGGATGGGCATGGCCGAGGGCCGAAACAGCGATGCCGCCGCCGAAATCGAGATAGCGCTCGCCGCGCGTGTCGACGAGCCACGAACCTTCGCCGTGGTCGAACGCGATATCCGCGCGCGCATAGGTCTCAAAAAGCGGTGATGGTTCGGTCATCGCAGCGCCCTGCCATGGGTTTGAAACGAAAAAAGCCGCCCGTTCGGCGGCTTTTTGTTTTTAGGAGGTGGCCGCGCATCCGTCAATCGAAAGCGCCATCGCGGCCATCAAAGCGGTCTCGCGGCGGCAAAAACGCAAGTTGTTGAAAACCGGAAAATCAGATTCATGTAGAAGGGAGGGACTCTTGTCAGCGAGTCAGCGGCCATAGTACGTTGCAGCCGTAGCGGGGACAACCGCGCAGAGTAAATTCCCAAGTTTCGCGTTCAGGTGCCGGTTTTTTGTTTAACGAAAACCGAGCCACGGGGAGGGATTCTGCGCAGATACTTTGGATGGAGACACCAGTGAGCTGGACAGACGAACGCGTGGAAATGTTGAAGAAACTCTGGGCCGATGGCTTGAGCGCCAGCCAGATCGCGGCACAGCTCGGCGGCGTCAGCCGTAACGCTGTCATCGGCAAGGTCCACCGGCTCAAGCTTTCGGGACGCGCGAAATCGGTTTCTTCCGGTGCGCCGAAGACGAAGCGCAGTTCTGCGCCGCGCACGTCTTCGCCGCGTGGCGGCGGTTACAGCGGCGGCGGCGGGGGCGGCCGCACGATGACGACGGTTACCCACGCGGTCGGCGCCACGATGATGAAAACCGAGGCGCTTGCCTTCGAGGAAGCGGACCGGCGGCCGATCGAGGACATTGTCGTTCCGATCTCGAAAAAGCTGAAGCTGGTCGAACTCAACGAGAATACCTGCAAATGGCCGCAGGGCGACCCGCTCTCCGAGGACTTCCATTTCTGCGGCCACAACTCGGAAGAGAACTCTCCCTACTGCAAGTATCACGCGAAGCTTGCCTTCCAGCCATCGTCGGAGCGCAAGCGCACGCGCTAAAAAGGGGCAGATCGGCAACAAGACCAGGGCGGCAAAAGCCGCCCTTTTTTTATTTTCGGAATTGTCAGACCGATTCGAGCGAATAGCCGGCGCCGCGCACCGTGCGGATCGGATCGCGCATCTTGCCGATATTGATCGACTTGCGCAGGCGGCCGATATGGACGTCGACGGTGCGGTCGTCGACATAGATGTCCTCGCCCCACACACCGTCAAGAAGCTGGGCGCGCGAGAAAACGCGGCCCGGCGCCTGGAGGAAGAACTCGAGCAGGCGGAACTCGGTCGGACCGAGCTTGATCTCGCGGCCGTTGCGATAGACGCGATGGGTTTCGCGGTCGAGTTCCAGTTCGCCGACCTTGAGCACGCTAGCGACGATTTCCGGGCGGGCGCGGCGCAGCATCGCCTTGACGCGGGCCATCAGCTCCGGCGTCGAGAACGGCTTGACGACATAATCGTCCGCGCCGGTCGACAGGCCGCGGATACGCTCGCTTTCCTCGCCGCGCGCCGTCAGCATGATGATCGGCAGGCGTTGCGTCTCCGGCCGGGAGCGCAGCCGGCGGCAAAGTTCGATGCCGGAAAGACCGGGCAGCATCCAATCGAGGATGAGCAGATCCGGCACCGATTCGCGCAGCGCGATCTCCGCCTCGTCGCCGCGCAGTTCGGTATCGACGCGATAACCTTCCGATTCCAGGTTGTATTTCAGGAGGACGCTGAGCGCTTCCTCATCTTCGACAACCATGACCTTTGGCTGGTTGGCCATGCTTATGCTCCCGTGCATCAAACATCCGGTTCGTCGACCACGATGCGGTGAGTCTTGTCTTCCTTCGGCCGGAACGCCGAAAGGTGTTCGCCGGTCACGATGTAGTAGACCGACTCGGCGATGTTGGTGGCGTGATCGCCGATGCGTTCAATGTTCTTGGCGCAGAACAGAAGATGGGTACAGGTCGTGATGTTGCGCGGATCCTCCATCATGTAGGTGAGGAGTTCGCGGAACAGCGAGGTGTACATGGCATCGATCTCGTCATCGCGGTCACGCACCATGTTGATGCGGGTGACCGAGCGCGATCCGAAGGCATCTAGCACCTCTTTCAGCTGGGCAAGCGCCAGATCACCAAGATGATCGATGCCGCGCACCAGATTGACGGAATGGCCGCGTTCGGAAATCGCGACGACACGCTTGGCGATGTTCTTGGCAAGATCGCCGATGCGCTCGAGGTCGCTGGCGATGCGGATCGCGGAAAACACTTCGCGCAGGTCGCTTGCGACCGGCTGGCGCTGGGCGATGATGAGGACGACTTTCTCGTCGAGCATCGCCTGTGCCTCGTCGAGCACGAGATCGTCCGATATCACCTTCTGCGCAAGCTGGATGTCAGACTTGACCAGAGCGCGGATGGAGCTCTCGACCATGCGTTCGGCGAGACCGCCCATTTCGGCAATCTTGTGCGCAAGGAACTTCATGTCCTCGTCGAATGCGGTCACCGTATGACTGGTAGGTACCATCGGAGTTTCCTTCCCTGGCGCTTGTTTCTCTATGCGGGCGCGTTGCCGGACCCGGCCTAACCGAAGCGGCCGGTGATGTAGTCCTGGGTGCGCTTTTCCGACGGATTGGTGAAGATCGTTTTCGTATCGTCCACCTCGACAAGTTCGCCGAGATGGAACATCGCCGTACGCTGCGAGACGCGGGCGGCCTGCTGCATGGAGTGGGTGACGATGACGATGGTGTAGTTTTCACGCAGTTCGTCGATCAGTTCCTCGACCTTTGCCGTGGCGATCGGATCGAGCGCCGAGCACGGTTCGTCCATCAGGATGACTTCCGGCGACACGGCGATGGCGCGGGCGATGCACAGACGCTGCTGCTGACCGCCGGACAGGCCGGTGCCGGGCTCCTGCAAGCGATCCTTGGCCTCTTCCCACAGGCCGGCGCTGCGCAGGCTCTGCTCGACGAGATTGTCGAGGTCGGCCTTCGAGTTCACCAGGCCGTGGATGCGCGGACCGTAGGCGATGTTCTCGTAGATCGACTTCGGGAACGGATTCGGCTTCTGGAACACCATGCCGACGCGGGCGCGCAACTCGACGACGTCGATAGCGGGATCGTAGATGTCCTCGCTATCGAGCGTGATCTTGCCGGTGACGCGGCAGCTGTCGATGGTGTCGTTCATACGGTTCAGGCAGCGCAGGAAGGTCGACTTGCCGCAACCGGACGGTCCGATCAGAGCCGTAACCTGACGCTCGTAGATATCGAGATCGACATCGAACAGGGCCTGTTTCGAGCCATAGAAGACGCCGACCTTTTCACCCTTCATCTTGGTGACGAGATTGCCCGCCGCGGTGGCCTGCTTGCCTGCGAAAACCTGATCCGCTTCCACTTTCATCTCACTCGTCTCCATAACTTTACCACCGCCGTTCGAAACGCCTGCGCAGGATGATTGCCGTAATGTTCATAACGGCAAGAAACGCCAGCAGGACAATAATTGCGCCGGACGCACGCTCGACGAATGCAGGGTCGCCGCGCGTCGTCCAATTGTAGACCTGGACCGGCAAGGCGGACGCGGGGTCGAAGAAACCCTCCGGCGGCGCCGACGGGAACTCGCGCACGAAGGCGACCATGCCGATCAGAAGCAGCGGCGCGGTTTCGCCGAGCGCCTGCGCAAGGCCGATGATCGCGCCGGTCAGGATACCGGGTGCGGCCAGCGGCAGCACATGGTGAAAAATGGTCTGCATTTTCGACGCGCCGACACCCAGCGCCGCCTCGCGAATAGATGGCGGCACCGCTTTCAACGCCGCGCGGGTCGCGATGATGATGGTGGGCAGCGTCATCAGCGTGAGGACCAGCCCGCCGACGACCGGCGCCGATTGCGGCAGTCCGACGAAATTGATGAATACCGCCAGCCCGAGGATACCGAAGACGATCGACGGGACGGCCGCGAGATTCGCGATATTGACCTCGATTATGTCGGTCAACCGGTTCTGGGGCGCAAACTCTTCCAGGTAAATGGAAGCGGCGACACCGATCGGCAGCGACAAGGCCAGAACGATCAGCATCATGTAGGTCGAGCCGAGGATCGCAACGCCCAGACCCGCAGCCTCCGGCCGCGTGTCGGAAGCATCCGGCGCGGTGAAGAATGCCAGATTGAACCGGGTCGACAGCACACCGGCCTCTTTCAGCTCATCGGCGAGCAGCAACTGCGCGGGCGAAACATTGCGGTCCAGCTCCGCTGTCTCCATGGTGACGCGACCCTTGTAGAATCCGTCGACGCGTCCATCGGCGAGAAGGTTGAATGTCACCGTCTCGCCGATTATCGACGGGTCCGCGAGTACGGTGTTCCTTACCTTCGCCGGAGCCTCTTTCGAGATGAGCCCGGACACATCCTTCTTGCCGAGACCTTCGACAACAATGCCGCGCTCTTCAATCAGTTGCTCCAGGGCCGTACTGATCAGCGGCGCGTAGCCGAAGGTGGTGACCTTCCGCAGCGCCTCGGGATCGCGATTGCCGGCCTTGTCCAGCTTGGCGGGATCGAGATAGACGTCGAGCGTGATATAGGTCTGCCAGAATGCCGAGCCGCCGTTTGCGAGGATCGATCCGAGCAGGCCGATCAGCGCAAGGATGCCGAAGATAACGGCCGCCAGGCCCATCATCCGGAACCGTCGCTCCGCTGCATGGCGGCGCCGTGTCCGTTCCCCGCGCTCAAAAAGCGAGTTGTTTTTCGGGCGGGCGGCAGCATCCGCAGACGCGGTTGTGAAGTCGGTCATTCGTACTGCTCCCGATATTTGCGCACGATGTACAGCGCGAGGACATTGAGACCGAGCGTGAAGACGAAAAGCGTCAAGCCGAGCGCGAAAGCGACGAGCGTTTCGGGGCTGGCAAACTCGGTATCGCCCGTCAGCTGACTGACGATCTTCACCGTCACCGTTGTCATGGCTTCGAAGGGATTCAGGCTGAGACGCGCGGCCGCGCCCGCCCCCATCACGACGATCATGGTTTCGCCGATGGCGCGGCTGGCGGCAAGCAGGACTGCACCGACGATGCCCGGAAGGGCGGCCGGCATGATAACCCGCTTGATCGTCTCCGACTGCGTCGCGCCGAGACCGTAGGAGCCGTCGCGCATCGCTTGCGGCACAGCGTTGATGATGTCGTCGGACAGCGAGGAGACGAAGGGGATCAGCATGATTCCCATGACGAGACCGGCGGTCATGACCGAGGATGAGGACGTGCCGATTCCGAGCGGCTGCGCGATCCAGTCCCTTATAAGAGGTCCGACGGTGATGAGAGCGAAGAGACCGTAAACGATGGTCGGTATGCCGGCGAGAATTTCGATGGCCGGCTTGGCGAAACTGCGAAGCGTGCTGCTCGCATATTCGGCGAGATAGATCGCCGTCATCAGGCCGATCGGCACGGCCAGCACCAAGGCGACAAGCGAAACGTAGAAGGTGCCCCAAAGCAGCGGGAGGATGCCGAGATCGGAACCGCCGCGGAATTGCGGGTTCCAGACCGTGGAGAAGAAGAAATCCTTGGCGGGATAGATGCCGAAGAAGTGGATCGTTTCGAACAGCAGCGAACCGACGATTCCGAACGTCGTCAGGATGGCGACAAGCGACGACCCCAACAACAGGGAACGGATGAATGTCTCACTGACATTGCGCGCGCGCATGGATGGCCGGACCCTCCTCCAGGCCCAGAAACCAAAGCCCAGCGCCGCGACGATTACGGCCACGTTTCTCAGCAGCGAACCGATCTTGCCGATGCTGCGATAGGACTTGGCGGCCTCGAGGACGGCGGGGGAAACACTAGAGCCGAGGGCAACTCCCACTTCGGCGAGACGACTGCGGACATCGGTGAAATCGGCGCGCATCGCCAACAGTTCGTCCTCGCTGACGCCGCCCTGGCTGACCACCAGATCCAGACCGTCGGCGATGCGGCGGACATCAGCCATGACAAGGCTTCGCGCACCACCTTCCGGGATCACACTGTCGGGAATCTTGGAACTGATTTGGCTTTCAATCAAAAGCGGCTGCAGGAACAGCCAGGCGGCCATCAAAAGGAAAGCCGGAACCGCAGTGAACAATGCGACAGACTGACCGTAATAGCCGGGCAGCGAATGGAGGCGCACGCCTTCCCGCTTGGCCTCGGCCACAGCGCGCTGCCGGCCCAGAACATAACCTAGTATCGTGAGCGCCAGCACAACGAGTGCGAGTATCCCGGGGGTCATGTCTCGTCCGCCATAATTGGAGAAAGAGGCGGCGCCGATGACGCCGCCTCAAGTCGGATTATCAGGTTAGTTCAGCGGGCCCATCGGGGTGCGGGCCTTGACCATTTCCTGGGTCTTGGCGAGTTCCGGATCGGAAACCAGGCCGTAAGCGGCCAGCGGGCCGTCCGGGCCGGCCATTTCGTCAGAGACGAAGAACTCGATGTATTCCTGCATGCCCGGAATGACGTCGAGGTGAGCGTTCTTCACGTAGAAGTACAGCGGACGCGACACCGGATATTCGCCGGAAGCGATCGATTCGGTGGACGGCGTCACACCGCTCATCGTGGCGACCTGCAGCTTGTCGGTGTTGTTCTGGTAGAAGGACAGACCGAACACGCCGATACCGTTCTTGTTGGCGTCAACGCGAGCAAGCGTTTCGGTGTAGTCGCCGTCGATGTCGATCGACACGCCGTCGGCGCGCAGAGCGATACAAGCTTTTTCGGCTGCTTTCTTGTCGCCACCGTTGGCTTCCTTGAAGACGTCGAAGTCGCCGGTGTCTTCGCAGCCAGCGAGAATAACCTTGTCTTCGAAAACTTCGCGGGTGCCGTGCTTGGTGCCCGGAACGAAAGCGAGGATTTCTTCTGCCGGAAGGTCAGCGTTCACCTCGGTCCAGGTCTTGTTCGGGTTGTCAACGATCTCGCCGTCAACGACGATCTTGTCGGACAGAGCCTTGTACCAATCGGTCGGGGTGAACTCATAGCTCGGGCCGTTGATGTCGGAAGCGAAGACGATGCCGTCATAGCCGATGCGGACTTCCTGGATTTCGGTCACGCCGTTGCCTGCGCAAAGGTCGATGTCCGACTGCTTGATGCGCGAAGAGGAGTTGGCGATGTCGATGGTGTTCTCACCAACGCCTTCGCAAAGCTTCTTGCGGCCAGCGCCCGAGCCGCCCGACTCGACGACCGGCGTCGGAAATTCGAAGTTTTCGCCGAAGGCTTCAGCGACGATCGACGCGTAAGGAAGAACGGTCGACGAACCGGCGATCTGGATCTGGTCGCGCGCTTCGGCGGCTGTCGTCAGGGCCGACGCAGCGACAGCGGCAGCGAGTGCAATCTTGAGGGTTTTCATGGAATTCTCCCGTTTGGGCGTGTGTGATTATAGACCAGCCAGTGCCGGACAAGGGGGTTCTATCGCCTACGCTTTGGAGCTTTTATGACAGAAACAATACAGTTCTATGACACGTTATCCTATTGGTTTCATTTGATTTTCGTCATTTTCGCCACCAAGCTTCTCAACCCAAGCCGGAATTGTGACAATGAATGACGCGCCCTCGCCGATCCGGGAGGTCACGGAAAGGCGGCCGGAGTGGCGAGTCAGGATGTGCTTGACGATGGCAAGCCCGAGCCCAGTCCCTTTTTTTGCGCGGCTGGATTCGACATCGACACGATAGAAACGTTCGGTCAGACGCGGGATATGCTCTTCCGCGATGCCCGGCCCGTAATCCCTGACGGTCACGCGGATCGCGTCGACACCGGACACCGGAACACGCTCGCCGACAACATCGATCCGGCCGCCGATTGCGCCGTAGCGGATGGCGTTTTCCATCAGGTTGGTGAAGACCTGGATCAACTCGTCGCGGCTGCCCCAGACGCGGCAGTCGGGCCGGTCGACAGCGGAGAAATCGTGATTGATGTCGACACCGACCTCGGACGCGGTGGGCGCAAGGGCGCCGCAGACATGACGCAACACCTCGGCAACATCGACGGGTTCGAAGTCCGTTCGGCCAAACGCGGTTTCCAACCGGCTCAGCGACAAGAGGTCGTCGATCAGGCGCGACATGCGATCGGTCTGCTCGTGCATGATGACGAGGAAGCGGTCACGGGCCGCGGCATCGTCGCGCGCCGGGCCGGACAGCGTCTCGATGAAACCCGTCAGCGATGCGAGCGGCGTACGCAGCTCATGGCTAGCATTGGCGATGAAGTCGGTACGCATCCGGTCGATGCGGCGGGCTTCGGACAGGTCGCGGAAATGCAAAAGGTAAGGCGCCTCGCCGGCTGCCTCATCCGGCAGGCGGACGACGACCGCCTCGTACCAGCGCTCGATCGGATAACGTTCAAGCACCTCGACGGGGGCCGGTGTCCCGCCGGCAAGCGCCTCGTTGATCGTCTTCTGGAGTTCCGGGCTGCGGAAGCGAAGCAGGGCGGAGGAGCCGGGCTGGATCGTGTCGCCGAAGAAACGGCGGCAGGCCTTGTTGACCGCCCGAACGGTGCCGCGCGTATCGAGCGCGATCAGCGGATCGGGCAGGCTGTCCATGACAGCTCGCGAGCGGGCCAGATCACGGCTGTCGGACACGCGGGCGCGCAAATCGAAACGGCGCTCGCGCGCACTTCTTACCGGCGCGAACGCGCTGACCGCCGTCATGGCGGCGACACAGGCGAGCGCCAGCAGGAAGGGAAGCACGCCGGCCGCAAACAATCCGGCAAACAGCGCAACCGATACGCCGAGCGGGAACCGGTTGGAAAACAGGCGGCGGCGCAAGCCGTGGCCCAGGCTCTCGGGCGGCGGCCCGTTCTCGGGATCCGTCCCGCCGCCGCTGTCATTCATCTCACCCACGGCCGCACCGCCGTAGCGAAAAAGCCGCGATCATTGCCGGCGCTGCCATCTGGACGGCCCCGGCGTCAGGCCATACGCTGACGCGACGGGAAACAGCAGGATCTGAAAGACGGCGATCGGACATGGCAAGCAAATCACGCGCGGTTGAGGTTATCATCGACGGAAAGAAGAGGGTTTTCGATATCGACGACCCCAAACTGCCGGACTGGGTGGACGACAATGACATAACCGCCGGCGGCTATCCCTACAAGCGCCGCATGGACAAGGACGACTACGAAGACCAGCTCGAGGCGCTGCAGATCCAGACGGTCAACATGAACACGCATATGCAGGAAACGGGCAAACGCGTCATCGCCGTATTCGAGGGACGTGACGCCGCCGGCAAGGGCGGCTCGATCAGCGTGCTGCACGAATTCCTCAATCCGCGCACGGCGCGCAACGTCGCGCTTTCCAAACCGTCGGACGTGGAGCGCGGGCAGTGGTACTTTCAGCGCTATATCGAACACTTCCCGACGACCGGCGAACTCGTCAGTTTCGACCGGTCCTGGTACAATCGCGGCGGCGTGGAGCCGGTGATGGGCTTTTGCACGCCGGAACAGCACCGCGCCTTCCTGCATGACACGCCGGAATTCGAAAAGATGATCGTCGAGGAAGGCATCGTCTTCTTCAAGTTCTGGCTCAATATCGGCCGCGAGACCCAGCTCAAGCGCTTCCACGACCGCCGTCACAGCCCGGTCAAGTACTGGAAGCTGTCCGGCATCGATATTATCGGCATGCAAAAGTGGGACGACTACACGGCGGCGCGCGACACGATGATCTCCACCACGCATTCGGCGCATGCGCCATGGTCGGTGATCCGCATGAACGACAAGCGGCGCGGCCGGCTTGAGGTGCTGCGGCACATCCTGCTCAACATCGACTACGAGGGAAAGGACCGCGATGCGATCGGCAGCCCCGACCCGAAGATCATCGGCACGGGACCGGACGCGCTGGACCGCGACTGACGGCGTCTACTGCGCCAGTTCGCGGACGCGGACGCCGGACAGCTTGACCGCACGGCCCTGATTTTCGATGTCCGTGACGATCGACAGGCTGCCGGTACCGGACGAGCCTGCCCCCTCCGGCAGATCGACGCGGAACAGGAACTCGTTGTCGTTCTGGGTGACGGAGAAACGCAACCGGCCGCAATCGCCGATTCCGGCCAGGTCGCAGGTCACCGACATCTGCGTCGGGGCATTGTCGTCGGACCGGGCGACGATGGAGAACTGCGCCGTTTTACCGGCCAGCGCCTGCAACGCACCCGGCGGAATGTCGACGACGACGGGGCTTGCCGCATCGGGCGACAGGATGCGCGCGAACTGGCTGGTCGCATCGCTTTCGATGGTGGCGGCGGCGTTTCCGGCAAGCGACAAGGTCGTCGGGTCCGCGGGCTGGAACAGCGTGATCCAGCCGTCATCGCGGCTTGCGTTGTCGGGAAGACGCGCCGGCGCGGACGCCGAACCGGAGTCGCGTGCGCCCTGAAAGCTCTCGTTTTCGAGTTCAAGCGGCGGATTGGGAACCGAGGTGTCGCGCTGTTCCGCGGACTGGAATGCGCCGGTCGTAATCACCCACCATGAGCCAACACCGATCAGGGCGAGAACGACAGCCCCCGTCAGCATCCTGGCAAAGGGCGCGCGACGACGCGTCTGCTGCCGGTCGCCCCGGTCGGGCGCGTCGATACTGATGTCGCCGGCAACGGACGCATCGGGCCCGGCATCGCGCGGCTCGGGACGCGGTTCGGCGCGCAGCACGGCTTCCGGTCCGGGCGTCACCCCGCGCGGCTCGGGCGAAACCTCCGGCATTTCCGGCGCGACCGTTTCGGGTTCGGTCACTCGCGGTTCGGCCGCCGGCGCGGCGGGCTTCTGAAAGGAGGCCTCGGCGGCCCGGATGGCGTCGGCGAGCCGGCGCTTCTGATCGGCGACCTGTTCGGGATCGGCATCGGTCTGCGCGGCGAGCGTGCGCTCGAGCGCATCGACGGCGGCGCGATAGACGCGCTGGCGAAACGCCGGATTGGATGCCTCGCCCTTGGCGAGCGCATGTTTCAGCGCGGTTTCCAGCTCGCTTGCCGACATGTCTTTTCCGGTTCGAACGGCGACGGAGCGCCGGATGCATAATCTGTTACCCGTCCGGATTTGGCACAAACGGCCCGCCATTGAAAGCGCGCGAACCGATCTCCCCCGAAAGATGACGTCTCGCGACGTCGCAACAACATCGCGGCTTGCCTCATTCCAACGAGCCGCTTAGGAGTGACGTTTACGAAAACGTCAAAAGTGCGGGGAGGTCACGATGGCGCTGCCGTCCATCCTGAAAGACAATCTTCAACTGCCGGTGGTCGCGGCACCGCTGTTCATCATTTCGCACCCGCCGCTGGTCATCGAACAGTGCAAGGCGGGCGTCGTCGGTTCGTTTCCGGCGCTGAATGCGCGGCCGGAGGCGCAGCTCGACGAGTGGCTGGCGCAGATCACCGAGGAACTGGCCGACCACAACGCCAAGAACCCGGACAAGCCGGCCGCGCCCTTCGCGGTCAACCAGATCGTCCACATGTCGAACAGGCGGCTCGAGCACGACCTGACGATGTGCGTGAAATACAAGGTGCCGATCGTCATCTCCTCGCTCGGCGCGGTGCCGGAGGTCAACGACGCGATCCACTCCTATGGCGGCATCGTGCTGCACGACGTGATAAACAACCGGCATGCCAATTCGGCGATCCGCAAGGGCGCGGACGGGCTGATCGCGGTGGCGGCCGGCGCCGGCGGGCATGCCGGGCCGCTGTCGCCGTTTGCGCTGGTGCAGGAAATCCGCGAATGGTTCGACGGGCCGCTCTTGCTCTCCGGCTCGATCGCCAATGGCGGATCGATTCTCGCCGCGCAGGCGATGGGCGCGGACATGGCCTATATCGGCTCGCCCTTCATCGCCACGCCGGAGGCGCGCGCGGTGGACGGATACAAGCAGATGATCGTCGACTCGGCGGCCAAGGACATCGTCTATTCCAACTATTTCACCGGCATCCACGGCAACTACCTGAAGCCGTCGATCGCCAAGGCCGGGATGGACCCGGACCACCTGCCGGAAGCCGACCCGTCGAAGATGGATTTCGACAAGGCCGCCGAGCCCGGCGCCAAGGCGTGGAAGGATATCTGGGGCTCCGGACAGGGCATCGGCGCGGTCAAGGAGATCGTTCCGGTCGCCGATCTCGTCGGCCGACTGAAACGCGAATACGCCGAGGCGAAGACGGCGCTCTGCGGGTGATGGAGTCTTTGTCCCGCCCTTAAGCGGCAAGCCGCTGGCGGGCCGTGTCATCTGTCCTGCCCTTAAGCTTCGCTCCACTCGCTGGCGGGCCGTGTCATCTGTCCCGCCCTTAAGCTTCGCTCCGCTCGCTGGCGGGCCGTGTCATCTGTCCCGCCCTTAAGCTTCGCTCCGCTCGCTGGCGGGCCCCTGCGGGCGCGCGGTATCGGCTCCGCGCTTCGTTTTCGAAGGCGGATTGGAAGATACTTCCTGTTACCGATCTCTCACGACGTATCCGGCGGCTTCAGCGCCCAGACCGCCAGCGAGTGGCATTCGCGCAAGAGATCGTCGATCTCGTGGACGGGCCGCTTGCGGTAGCCGGGCGGCCAGCCGGGGCGCATCGGCGAATTCCTGCCGGGTTTGGGGTCCGGCTGCTGGCGGCGGAGATCGCGCCGGGCTTCCCAACGGGCCAGCCGTTTCGCCTGGCCGGGTATGTCGTCCAGCGCGGCCTTCAATGCGGACAAACGGCGGCAAAGGCGTGTGGCGTCGAGCGGGTCGCCGGGCGACGGCTGGCGGATCTCGGGGATCGGACGCGGTTCGGTGACGCCGATGATGGAGATGCGCGGGAAGGTCCTGGCGTAGCGGCGGCGCGGGGTGAAGTCGAAGCGTTTGAACGGATCGAGAAGGGGCAAATTCTTCGCGCTCGTAGCGGTCGCAGGCTTCACGGAATGGGTCCTCGCAAGCGACGACGGCGCTTCGCTTGTCTTGGGATCAAGGCCGAGGAAGACGGAGGTGGATTGCGGGCCTTTGCGCCCAGTGGAAGAGCGCAGCGTGACACTTATCCCTCTGGCCGCCACGACGATCAGCCGCCTTGCGGCGGATTCGGCGGGGCGGAGGATGCGCAGGACATAGTTGCGGGTGCAGCGCGGCAGGGTGGCGATGGCGGCGGTTTCGTCGAGGCCGATCAGCGCGAACAGCATGTCGACGATGCGCAGAAGCGCGGCGCGGTTCTTCTCTATTGCCTTCGGCCAGTCGAAGGCATGTCCCTGCGTGCTTGTCATCGGGACAGGATACGCAAGCGCCGGGCGCGGTGGATAAGTTCGGGACGTAAAAAAGAGGCGGCCCACGGGCCGCCCCGATCCGTTGTCGGCGTTACACCACCACGATGGGCGCGCCCGGCGTCACGCGGCCATAAAGGTCGATGACATCCTGCTGGATCAACCGGACGCAGCCACTGGAGACAGCCTTGCCGATCGACCAGTATTCCGGCGAACCGTGGATGCGGTAGAGCGTGTCCCTGCCGTCCTGGAAAATATAAAGAGCGCGCGCGCCGAGCGGGTTGGTGAGCCCGGGCGGCATGCCGCCGTTCGCGGCGCTGTATTCGGCGAGTTCCGGCTGGCGCGCGATCATCTCCTCGGGCGGGGTCCAGGTCGGCCACTGTTTCTTGTACTGGACCTTGGCGCGGCCGGCCCACTCGAAGCCGGCACGGCCCAGCCCCACGCCATAGCGCATCGCCATGCCGTTCTCCTGCACGAGATGGAGAAAGAAGGCGTTGGTGTCGACAACGATGGTGCCGACATTCTCGCTCGTGGGGTAACGCACCCGCTGGCGATGGAAGCGCGCGGGCACTTTCGCCGGATCGACCGCCGGGATCGGAAAGCGCTCCTCGGGCAGGGCCCGGTAGGCGGTCAGCGCGGACGGCGAGGCTGCGGGCCGAGCCGGCGGCGCGGGCTGCGCGTATCGCGGAGCGGCGGTCTGGCAGCCGGCCAGGGCCAGGCTCGTCATGCCCGCAGCGCCCGCCAGAAAGGCGCGGCGGGACAGGGATTGCGCGTTCTTCATTCCATGAGAACGTTCGAAACCGTTGCCGGTTTCATCTGTTGCTGTCGAATTCTTCACTTTCGATCTCCTGAATGCGTTCAAGTCTCCGGCGCGACCGTTCGCGCCGGGCACCCGCAGTCAGGCTATGGGCGGCCTGAACGGGCCGCCGCCATCGTTTCCCGTCGGGTCCAGAACATGAGCCGGCGCATGCGCCTGCCGCCTTGCAGGGAACAGCAGGAGGCGGGCATCGCAGGTGTTCTTCACATCGACCCCGCAGGGCGGCACGGCGAGAGGCCCGGCGTTGCCGCGGACACCGGTCAGCATCTTCCGCCAGCACACGCGTTTGTGGACCGGCATCGCGGCCGCATCTCCGGATATCGCCGAAGCGGCCGGGATGTCGCCCGGCGCGGCCAAAGCGGATGCGGACGCTGTCTGCGCCGAAGTATGCGCAGCGAACAGGACAAGCATCAGGAATGCGGCGACGATCTTTCTCATGCACCGCATAAAGCGCGGCAAAGGTGAGGGTTCCATGATCGCCGGATCAAACTGTCGTGATCGGCGGCCTCCGGCGGACGCAATGAAAAAAGGCGACCCGAAGGCCGCCTTTCACGATCAGGAATTCGCCCCGTCTCAGCAGGCCGCGACGGCGCGCTTTGCCATGACCTTGACGAGATTGGCGCGGTACTCCGCGGTGCCGTGGATGTCCTCGAGCATGTCTCCGGCATCGACGGACAGACCGTCCAGCGCGGACGCCGAGAAGCTGGAGCCAAGCGCGGATTCGGCGTCCGACCAGCGGAACACGCCGTCCATGCCGGCGCCGGTGACGCCGACGCGCACGCCGTCGCCGCCCTTGGCGACGAAGACGCCGGCCATGGCGTAGCGCGACGCCGGGTTCGGGAACTTGGCATAGGCGCAGGCATCCGGCGCGGTGAAGGAGACGGCGGTAATCACCTCGTCTTCCTCGAGCGCGGTCTCGAACATGCCGACGAAGAAATCTTCGGCGGAGATGTCCCGCTTCGAGGTATGGATCGTCGCGTTCAGCGCCATCATGGCCGACGGGTAGTCGGCCGCCGGATCGTTGTTGGCGATGGAGCCGCCGATCGTGCCCATGTGGCGGACATGCGGATCGCCGATATGGCCGGCGAGATCGCAGATGCCCGGGCAAACGGCGCGCAGTTCCGCCGAGCCGGCGACCTCGGCATGAGTGGTGCCCGCGCCGATGCGGACATCCTTGCCGTTGACGGCAATGCCCTTCTGATCGCCGATATGGCGCAGGTCGATCAGCGCGTCGGGCGCCGCCAGCCGCTGCTTCATGGTCGGGATCAGGGTCTGGCCGCCGGCGACGAACTTGCCGCCGTCGCTTTCGCCCATCATCTTCACCGCCTCGTCGACGGAACCGGCTCGTTTGTAGCTTGTCTCGTACATGTTATTTCCTCTCGCTTGCGGGCCGTATCGCGCCTTCGGCGCCGGCCCTGCGCGGGCGCGCCGCGAAGGCGGCGACGGCCGGTCGGCCTTGCCTCGCTTCACTCGGATGACGCATCCCGCTCATGGTTTACCTATCCGTGCCTCAACCGTGCATGACCTTCCACACCTTCTGCGGCGTGGCGGGCATGGTCAGGTCGTTGTTGCCGATGGCGTCGGTGATCGCGTTGATCACCGCCGGCGGAGAACCGATCGCGCCGGCCTCGCCGCAGCCCTTGATGCCGAGCGGATTGCCCGGGCAGGCCGTGACCGTATGCGAGACATTGTAGGACGGCACGTCGTCGGCGCGCGGCATGGTGTAGTCCATGTAACTCGCCGTGAGCAGCTGGCCGGTCTCGGGATCGTAGGACGTGCCTTCCAGCAGCGCCTGGCCGATGCCCTGGCCGATCCCGCCATGCACCTGGCCCTCGACGATCATCGGGTTGATGATGTTGCCGAAATCGTCGGCGGCGACGAACTGGACGATCTCGGTCTTTCCGGTTTCCGGATCGACCTCGACCTCGCAGATGTAGCAGCCGGCCGGGAAGGTGAAGTTGGTCGGATCGTAGAACGCGCCCTCCTTCAAGCCCGGCTCCATGCCTTCCGGCAGGTTGTGGGCGGTGTAGGCGTTGAGCGCGACCTCGTGCCAGCCGAGCGCCTTGTCGGTACCGGCGACCTTGACCTGGCCGTTCTCGATGACGATGTCGCTTTCGTCGGCCTCGAGCAGATGGGCGGCGATGGATTTCGCCTTCTTTTCCACCTTGTCGAGCGCCTTGACGATGGCGCTCATGCCGACCGCGCCGGAGCGCGAGCCGTATGTGCCCATGCCCATCTGCACCTTGTCGGTGTCGCCATGGACGACGGAGACGCTGTCGAGCGGCACGCCGAAACGGTCGGAGACCAATTGGGCGAACGTCGTCTCGTGGCCCTGGCCGTGAGAGTGCGAGCCGGTGAGGATCTCCACCGTGCCGACCGCGTTGACGCGGACCTCCGCCGATTCCCACAGGCCGACGCCGGCGCCGAGCGAGCCGACCGCCTGCGACGGCGCGATGCCGCAGGCCTCGATGTAGCAGCTCATGCCGATGCCGCGCTTCCTGCCGCGACCTTCCGCCTCGGCCTTGCGCGCCGGGAAGCCGTCCCAGTCGGCCGCCTTCATCGCGGCGTCGAGCGACGCCTCGTAGTCGCCGGCGTCATAGGCCATGATGACCGGCGTCTGGTAGGGGAACTCGCGGATGAAGTTCTTGCGGCGCAGTTCGGCCGGCGAGACGCCGAGCTCGCGCGCCGCCGTCTCCACCGTGCGCTCCAGCAGATAGGTCGCCTCCGGACGGCCGGCGCCGCGATAGGCGTCGACCGGCGCGGTGTTGGTGTAGACCGTGCGCACGTTGCAGTGGATCGCCGGGATCGTGTACTGGCCCGACAGCAGCGTCGCGTAGAGATAGGTCGGCACGGACGACGAGAACAGCGACATGTAGGCGCCGAGATTGGCGATGGTGTCGACCTTCAGGCCGGTCATGTTGTTGTCGGCGTCGAAGGCCATCTCGACCGTCGTGACATGGTCGCGGCCATGCGCGTCGGAGAGGAAGCTCTCGGTGCGGTCGGCCACCCACTTGACCGGGACGCCGGTCTTCTTCGAGGCCCACAGGCAGACGATCTCTTCCGGGTAGATGTAGATCTTGGAGCCGAAGCCGCCGCCGACATCCGGCGCGATGACGCGCAGCTTGTTTTCCGGCGCGACATTGTAGAAGGCGCTCATCACCAGGCGGGCGACATGCGGGTTCTGCGAGGTCGTCCAGCAGGTGTAGTGGTCCTCGGCCTCGTCATAGTGGCCGAGCGCGGCGCGCGGTTCCATCGCGTTGGGGACCAGGCGGTTGTTGACGATCTCCATCCTGGTGACATGGGCGGCGTTCGCGATCGCCTCGTCGGCGGCGGAACTGTCGCCGATCTCCCAGTCGTAGATGAGATTGCCGGGCGCGTTGTCGTGGATCAGCGGCGCGCCGGGTTTCAGCGCGTCGACGGCCTCGGTGACCGCCGGCAATTCCTCGTAGGCGACCTCGACGGCCTCGGCGGCGTCGCGCGCCTGGGCCTTGGTGTCGGCGACGACGACGGCCACCGCGTCGCCGACATAACGCACCTTGGCCTGGGCGAGCGGACGCCAGTCGCCCATGTTCATCGGCGAGCCGTCCTTGGAGTGGATCATCCAGCCGCAGATCAGCGAACCGATGCCGTCGGCGGCCAGTTCGTCGCCGGTCAGGACGCCGATGACGCCGGGCATCGTCGCGGCCTTCGAGGTGTCGATGCCCTTGATCGCGGCATGCGCGTGCGGCGAACGCACGAAGGCCGCATGCTTCATGCCGGCGACGACCATGTCGTCGGTGTAGCGGCCCTTGCCGGTGATGAATCGCTTGTCTTCCTTGCGCACCACGCGGGCGCCGATGCCTTCAATTCCCATTTGGGTCTCCTCCCGAATTTTTACGTTCACGGCTGTGCCGCGCTTCGCGTTGGCCTAGTCTGCCCCGGCCTTAAGCTCCTCGCTGCCGGGGGCGCGCCACGTGGCGCGACGGCCGGCCGGCCTTGCCTCACTGCGTTCGGTCCCTCCAGACCTATTCGGCAGCCACCTTCGCCGAGCCGCTCATTTCGGCAGCGGCGGCGAGGATCGCCTTGACGATGTTGTGGTAGCCGGTACAGCGGCAGATATTGCCCTCCAGCTCGGCGCGGACGGTCTTCTCGTCCAGCTTGCCGCCGTAGCGGGCGATCATGTCGGTCGCCGCCATGATCATGCCCGGCGTGCAGAAGCCGCATTGCAATCCGTGATGCTCCTTGAACGCGGCCTGGACCGGGTGCAGCTCGCCGCCGCCGGCAAGGCCCTCGATGGTCGTCACATCCGCGCCGGACGCCTGGGCCGCCAGCATGGTGCAGGACTTCACCGCCTTGCCGTCGACATGGACGACGCAGGCGCCGCATTGCGACGTGTCGCACCCGACATGGGTGCCGGTGAGATTCAGATTTTCGCGCAAAAACTGCGACAGCAGCGTGCGATCTTCCACATCGGCGGAAACGGAACGCCCGTTCACCGTCATTTCAACCTTGGCCATCGATTTCCTCCCGTCGACCTAACTCTCGGCGCCGCGACACGGCGCCCGTTTCAGCCAGATGGAAGCTTGGCGAGGAATCGGGAATTTGTCCATATGGTTGAAAGAAAAAGCACGCCGAACTTCGTCGCGGGCAATCGGGCCTTGAATTCGCCGGGCATTGCCGATAAAGCGCGCGTTAGCGTTTTTCCGTCAAGGTAACGCTCCCCGCCGCATTAGCTCAGTTGGTAGAGCACGTCATTCGTAATGATGGGGTCGCTGGTTCGAGTCCGGCATGCGGCACCACCCCCTCCCTTTCCCGGCAGGCATTTTCCTTTCCCGGCACGCCTTTTCCCCGGCGCGACCCTCCTTTCGGCGCGGCCCGCGCGCCCGGCGACATATATCCACAGGGGCATATTTCCCGGGGGAAGCCGGAAACGCCAAGAATTCAATCGAATAGATTTCCCGCCGATCGAGATTAACGGGCGGCAACCTTGTCACCCGTCTCGCGCAGGCTATACTTTTCGTTCCCGCAGTCGGGAGACAGCGGGACAAACGGGAGGAAAATCATGGACAATTCGATCAAGCGCGACGTGTCGCGCCGCTCATTCCTGAAAACCGGCGCGCTGGCCGGCGGAGCCGCCGCGACCGGTGTGCTCGCCGCACCGCATATCGCGTCGGCGCAGGCCAACGGCACGACCTGGAAGATCCAGACGTCGTGGCCGGGCGGCGCCGGGCTGCAGATCTTCAAGGACTGGTGCGCGACCATCGCCGAGAAGACCGGCGGCGAACTTGCCTTCGAGCCGTTCGGCGCCAATGACGTCGTCGGCGACTTCCAGCTCTACGACGCGGTGAAGAACGGCGTTCTCGAAGCCATCAACCCGTTCACGATCTACGCCCAGGGCATCGTGCCGGCGGCCGTGTTCCTGACCAGCTATCCGCTCGGCCTGCGCAACCCGCACGAGTTCGACGTGTTCTATTACGGTCTCGGCGGCCTGGAAATCGCGCGCGAGCTGTTCGCCGAACAGGGCATGCATTTCGTCGGCCCGGTGCATCACGGCCCGAACATCATCCACTCGAAGGTGCCGATCCGTTCGGTCGACGACTTCCGCGGCCGCAAGATGCGCCTGCCGGGCGGCATGGTGGCCGAAGTGTTCAACGAGATCGGCGCGGAAACCACCGTGCTGCCGGGTTCGGAAATCTTCCCGGCGCTGGAAAAGGGCACGATCGACGTCGCCGACTATGTCGGCCCGGCGGTCAACTACGCGCTCGGCTTCAGCCAGGTGACCGACTACATCGTCATGGGACCGCCCGGCTTCATGTCGGTCTACCAGCCGGTCGACCTGATGGACATCACGGTCGGCATGGACGCCTGGAACGCGCTGTCGCCGCAGATGCAGCAATTCGTCGAGATGGAAACGCATGTCTATTCCGACATGCACCATGCGGCGATCCAGGCGGCCGACCAGGAGGCATGGAAGAAGTTCGAGGCCGACGGCACCGAAGTCACGCGCCTTTCCCAGGACGACGTGGAACTGATGACCGAGGTCGCGGTGCCGATCTGGTTCAACTACGCGAACCGCGACCCGAACGCGGCGCGCATCTTCAAGATCCAGCTCGACTACATGCAGTCCGGCTCGCTCGGCTATGTCGATCCGTCACTGACCGAAGGGCTGGAACTGAAGCTCTGAGCATTCACGCCGCCACCTGCGACCGCCCCGGATTTCCGGGGCGGTTTTCTGCCGTCCCAATTTTCCGAGGAACGCGTTGATGCCCGCTCTCCACTTCACGCTGCCGCACTGGATGTACTGGATCGGCCTGCTGGTCTTTCCGCTCGTCGCCATGGCGCTTTCGCGCCGCCCGCGGCCCAAGGAGCGCAAATATTCGTCAGCACTGGGTTACATGATCCTGGTGACCGGCGGCATTGTCGGGCTGCACCGGTTCTATCTGAAGAACCTCCTGGGACTGGTCTATCTTCCGCTTCTGATTTTCATCCTGTTCGCCAATGGCGCGGAACGCGACGCGCGCGCCGTCGTCTCGGACTTCGCCAACCAGTACCGGCTCGCCGAACGCACGATCGAGCGCGAGGAGCCGCGTCTCGCCGATGCCCAGAAATCGATCCCGGACATCGAAGCCGAGATTGCCGGCGCCGAGGAAGGATCGTTCGCGCTGCGCAGCGCGGAACGCCGGCTCAAGCGCGCGCGCGACGCGGTCACCCGCGGCGAGGAGCGCCTCGCGGAATCCCGCCTGGCGCTCGAGGAAATCGCGGCGCCGCTGGAACAATCGCGCGCCGACCGGGCCTTCTGGGCGCGCGCGGCCGGCACCACATTCTGGATCATCCTCGCCTTGCTGGCGATCGACGCCGCGCTGATGCCGCGCCTCGTGCGCAAGGCGAATGACAGCATCGTCGAGGAGCCGGTCTCCGAGGCCGAGAAGGCGCTCGAGACTATCGAGACCGAGGAGGTCAAGCACGATGCCGATTACGCCGAAAACTGGATCGACCGGCTGAGCCTGTTCTGCGGCGAATATGTCGCCTACTGGGCCGTCATCGCCGTGTTCGTATACTATTACGAGGTGATCGCGCGCTACGTGTTCAACAGCCCGACCAACTGGGCGCACGAGGCGATGTACCTGATGTTCGGCATGCAATACCTCATCGCGGGCGCCTACGCGGTGCTGACCGAGAGCCATGTCCGCGTCGACGTTTTCTACGCGCCGATGTCGCCGAAGCGCAAAGCGTGGACCGACCTGATCACCTCGGTGTTCTTCTTCATCTTCGCCGGCACGCTGCTGTGGACGTCCTACACATTCGCGATGGACGCGCTCGCCGTGCCGACCGGCAACGGCGCCGTCTCCGAATGGGCGCGCGACCGGATCGGCTTCTTCGAGATGCTGGCATCGATGTCGCTCGACCAGTGGACCGATCCGAACATCCGCTGGGGCGAGATCAGCTTCAACGAATGGGAAGTTCCGCTCTGGCCGATGAAATGGGTCATGGTGCTGGGCGGCCTGCTGCTGGTGCTGCAGGGCATCAGCAAGGCGGCGAAGGATATCCGGACAATCATGGGAGGCGACGCGCCGATCGAGCCGCACGGCGCCGCCGAACACATGCGGGAGGCAAACTGATGGGGCTGGATATCGGAATCGGTCTTCTGACCCTGATCATGTTCGGCAGCCTGCTGGTGCTGCTCATGGCGGGCCTGCCGCTCGCCTTCGTCACCGGCGGGCTTGCCTGCGTCTTCCTGTTCGTGCTCGGCGACGAGCGGGCGCTGAACATCGTGCCGAGCCGCATCTTCCCGCTGATGACCAACTATCAGCTATCGGCGATACCGCTGTTCATCTTCATGGCGGCGATGCTGGAGCGAGCGGGCATCATCAACGACATGTTCGACGTGATCTACAAGATTCTCGGCGGCGTGAAGGGCGGGCTGGCGTCGGCGACGATCATCGCCTCGACGATCCTCGCGGCCATGGTCGGGGTGATCGGCGCCGCGGTGGTGACGATGGGGATCATCGCCCTGCCCGCCATGCTGGCGCGTGAATACGATCCCAAGATCGCCATGGGATCGATCATGGCCGGCGGCACGCTCGGCATCCTGATCCCGCCGTCCATTCTGGCGATTATCTATGCGGTGGTCGCCGAACAGTCGGTCGGCGAACTGTTCATCGGCGCGGTCATTCCCGGCCTGCTGCTTTCGGGCATGTATATCGCCTATGTGACGGTGCGCAGCTACGTCAATCCGCAACTCGGCCCGCCGATCCCCGAGGAAGAGCGCGTCTCGATGCGCGAGAAGATCCATCTCGTCGGCAAGATGGCCGCACCGATCGCCCTGATCATGATCGTGCTCGGCGTGATCTTTTCGGGCGTGGCCACACCGGTGGAAGCGGCCGGCATCGGCACGTTCGGCGCCTTCATCGTGGCCGCCATCCACCGCAAGCTCGACTGGCAGACGGTGCGCGAAGCCTGCGTCACGACGCTGAAGGCCTCGGCGATGGTGATCTGGATCATGTTCGGCGCGACGATCTTCGTCGGCCTCTACGTGCTGGAAGGCGGGCAGGAATTCGTGCAGGGCGCGTTGGAAGGCACCGGCCTCGGCCCGTGGGGCATCCTGATCGTGATGCAGATTGTCCTGGTCGTGCTCGGCATGTTCCTCGACTGGGTCGGCATCCTGCTTCTGTGCGTGCCGATCTTCGTGCCGATCATCAAGGCGCTCGGCGCGGCCTCGTTCGGTCTCGATTCGCCCGACGATCTCGTGCTGTGGTTCGGCGTGCTCTACCTGGTCAACATGCAGATGAGCTTCCTGTCGCCGCCCTTCGGTTACGCGCTGTTCTACCTGCGCGGCGTGGCGCCGGCGGAAATCCCGATGACCGACATCTTCAAGTCGGCGCTGCCGTTCCTGGCGCTGCAGATCGTGGGCCTCGCGCTGTGCATGTTCTTTCCGGAGATCATCACCTGGCTGCCGAGGCTGGTCTACGGATAGAAGCCCGGCCTAGCGGGCGGGCACGAAGCCGATCGGCGTTTCTGCTTCTTCTTCCTGCGTCTCGCGTTTGACGAGACGCAGGTCGTGCAGGATGGCAAAAACCGCCGGCGTCACGAACAATGCCAGCAACGTCGCGACGGTCAGGCCGAAGGCGAGACTCGCCACGATGGGGCGCAGGAACTGCGCCTGAGTGCTCTGTTCGAACAGGAGCGGCCCGAGGCCGACAACGGTGGTCAGCGAGGTCAGGAAGATCGCGCGGAAACGATCGCGCACCGCCTCGCCCGCCGCCTCGATCATGTCGACGCCGGCGTTGAAGCGCTCCTTGATGAAGGCGACCAGCAGGATGGAATCGTTGACCACCACGCCGGCAAGCGTCGCCAGCCCGACGAGGCTCGGCAGCGACAATTGCATGCCGAGCGCCATGTGCCCCCAGACGACGCCGACAATGCCGAGCGGAATCGCGGCAAAGACGGCAAGCGGCTGGATGAAGCTGCGAAACTGGAAGGCGAGGATCAGGAACACGCCGATCAGGCCGATCATCAGATTGCGGCTGAGCGACGACCCCGTGGTCGCCGCGTCCTTCGCCTCGCCGACGATGGTGACCTGAACGTCCGGACGCTTTTCGGCGAGCTTCGGCATGAATTCGGCCTTCAGCGCGGCCATCAGCTCGCGCGCATTGGCAACGGCGGGGTTGATCGAACCCTGCACCGAAACCGTGCGCTTGCCGTCGATGCGCCGGATGCTGGCATAGCCGCGGCTTTCGGTGATGTCGGCCACCGCCGACAGCGGCACCAGCGCGCCGTTCGGGCCGGCGACACGGATCTCGCCAAGATCGGCGGCGGTGCCGCGGTCACGCGCATCGAGGCGGGCGACGATGTCGAGGCTGCCCTGCGCATCGCGGACCACGAGGCCGGTGTCGCCGCGAAACGCGGCGCGCAATTGCGTGGCGATCGCCTGCGCCGTCACGCCGAGCGCGTTGGCGACGACCGGGCGCACGGTGATGATGTATTCCGGCTTGCCGGGCTGCAGGTCGTAGGTGACGTCGCGCACGCCGGCAAAGCCGAGGAAGAAGCGGCGCATCTCGCGCGCGGTCTGCTGCAAGTCCGCGAGGTCCCGGCCCTGGAGGCGAATGTCGATGGGCTTGCCGCCGACGCCACGCTCCTTGTCGGTAAAGCGCATGGCAGCCATGTCAGGCATCGGCCCGGTCAGCTTTTTCCACCTGTCGACAATCTCGGTGACCCCGGTCGTCCGCTCGCCGGCGGGCAACAGGCTGGCGCTGATCGTCGCCATGTGCGGTCCGGCCTCCGGCACGTCGGCATTGACGCCGTAGGAGATGGTGAAGCTGCGCACCAGCGGGCGGCCTTCCGGCTGCTCCGGCGTCAGTTCCTCGTCGAGCCGTTGCAACGCCCCGATCACCTTGGCCACGCGCTGCTCCGTTCGGGCAAGCGGCGAACCCTGCACCAGCAGAAGACGCGCCTCGACCGTATCGCTCTCCAGCGTCGGGAAGCTCTGGAACTTGATGAAACCGCCGGTGAAGGGGGCGACGGAGAACAGCAGGAGGAAGACCGCCAGGCCCAGCGTGAGATAGCGGAAGCGCAGCGACAGACGCGACAGCGGCACGATCACGCGGTCGCGCACCGCATCGAAGGCGCCGTTGACCGCGCGGCTGACACGCCCCGGCGCAAGATCGCGGTTCAGCGTGTGATGCAGGTGATTGGGGAGGATCAGGAAGGCCTCGGCCAGGCTGATGATCAGCGTGATGACGAGCACGAAGGGGATGAATTTCAGCACGGCGCCGATATTGCCCGCCATGAAGCTCAGCGGCCCGACGATCATCACGGTCGTCAGGAAGGAGGAGAAAACACCCGGCATCACCTGCGTGGCGCCGTTGATCGCGGCATCGATGGCGCTCTCGCCGGCCTGACGGCGGCGCACGATGTTTTCCGAGATCACTATGGCGTCGTCCATCAGCAGGCCGATGGCGACGAGCAGCGCAACCATGGTCATCATGTTGATGGTCAGGCCGAAGAGCTGCATCGCGAAGATGGTGCCGAGGAAGGAAACCGGCAGGCCCATCGCGACCCAGAAGGAAAAACGGAAACCGAAGAACAGCCACATCACAACCAGCACGAGGATCAAGCCCTGGATGCCGTTCTCGGTGATGATCTGCAGGCGGTCGCGGATGTTGGAGGTGGAATCCTGCGAGATCGCCAGTTCGATATTGCCCGGCGCGTCGGCCTCGGCCGCCGCCATCACCCGCTGCAGCGCGGCCATGACTTTGAGGGCATCCTGCTTTTCCGTCTTGGAGACGGTGACGATCGCGGCGCGTTTGCCGCGAAACCAGGATGCCTGCGACGGATCGGAGAAGCCGGTGGCGATGGTGGCGACGTCTCCCAGTCGCACTTCGCCGCCGACCGACGACTCCGTCAGCGGGATCGTCGCCAGTTCGCCCGGCGTGCGGCGCTCGCCGATAAAGCGGATCAGCGTGTCGCCCTGTCGGCCTTCCATCGTGCCGGCCGGCAAATCGAGGCTGTTGCGCGACAGCGCGGCGGCGACATCGGCAATCGTCAGCCCGTAGCGCTGCAACGCCCCCGCCTCGATCTCGATGGCGATTTCCCGGTCGGAAAAGCCGTTGACGACCGCCTGCGAGATCGCCGGGTCGGCCTTGAGGCGTTCGGCAAGCCGGTCGGCATAGGCAAGAAGGACCTGCGGATCGTCGGGGCCGGTGACGGCAATCGACGCGACGGTCGCCACGCGCTCGACGATGCGGGTGACCGGATCGTCGGACTTGTCGGGCAGCGTGTTGACGCCGGCGACGGCCGCCTTCACGTCGTCGTGGAAGCGGCCCATGTCGGCGCCCTCGACCATCTCGGCGGTGAGCACCGCCAGATTGTCGCGCGCAAGACAGCTCAGCTCGGCGAGATTGTCGACGGCACGGACCGGGTCCTCCACCGCCTGGCAGATGCCGGTCTCGACCTCGGCCGGCGACGCGCCGGGATAGGAGACGCGCACTTCCACGTCGGACGGCGGAATCAGCGGGAAAGTGTCACGCTGCAAGGTCGGCAGCGCGAACAGGCCGAGGCCCATGAACGCCAGCATCAGGATATTGGCGGCGGTCGGATGCGCGGCGAAAAGCCGGATCATTTGCCCTGCTCCCCGCCCCTGGCGATCCTGGCGAGCTCTTCTCTGAGCGCCTTGTCCTCGACCGGTTTCACGGCCATGCCCGGCACCGCCAAGGCGGGATCGGTGACGACAAGCTTGTCGCCGGCCTCAAGCCCGCCGGAAATGACCGAAATGGAATCGATGCTGAAATCGACCGTGACCGGGCGTTTTTCCAGCTTGCCGGCCGCGGTCGCCACTAGTGCCTCGCCATCGCGCACCGCATCGCTCGGCGCGACGAGTGCCTTGCGCGCGGGCGCACTCAACTCGACCTCGACGAACATGTTGCGGCGAAGCGGCGGGCGGCGGCCGGCCTCAGCCTGCTCCAGCGGCCGGTCGACGCGGACGACGACGGAGGCGCTTTGCGTGCGCGCATCGATCGCCTCGCCGACGCGATCCACCGTCGCATCCCATGAAACCGAATGTCCCGCGGCAGGCAGGCGCACCCTGGCGTCCAGTGCAAGTACCGTGGCGCCCTCGCCGAGAGACCGGACCAGCGGCCCCATCCGCCCGATGGAGAATTGCGCGGCGATTTCCGCCGCTTCGATGCCTTCCGCCGTGAACAATGTCTGACCGCGCGACACAACCTGGCCCAGTTCCGCCTCGACGGAGCCGATCCGCACATCCCAGGGCGCGACGACGGAAGTGAATTCGAGACTGCGGGCGAGCGTGGCGCGCTGCGCCTTCAGGATCTCGCGCTCGGCGGCGTTGAGCGACAGCTGGTTCTCGATCTCGACGACCTTGGCGCGCGCCGCGAGTTCCTGGCGGCGAATCTGGTCGAGCGTCGCCTGGGTGGCGATCCCCTGCTTGTTGAGATCTTCCTGGCGCTGCAGTTCCCTGCGGCTCAGTTCGAGGTCGGCGCGGCTGATATCGAGGCTTGCCGACAGCGTTGCGTCCTTGACGTCGAGAGCGGCGAGCTGGGCATCGACCTGGGCAAGCGACAGGCGCAGATCGGTATCGTCGATGCGCAGGAGTTCCGTCCCGGCCGCGGCGATCTCGCCATTGGCCAACAGCTCCGACGTTTCGACAACCTCGCCCTCGACGCGGGCGACGGCGCGCCATTCGCGCGCCGGCTCGACGGTGCCATAGCCGGTAACACGGGGCCGCAATTCGAGCGGCTGCAGGGTGATAACCCGCACCGGAACGGGTTGCGGCGTCCGTTCCTTGCCGGCGGGTTCCTGTTTGAGCGTGTCGGACCAGGCGATGGTCAAAACACCCACCGCAATGGGCACCGCCACTGCCGCAGCACGCGCGATAATCTTCACCAGACCAGTCATGTAGGGGCCTCCAGCATTTCGGCGCAGGTTACGCACGGCCTTCGGGCATGCAAGGCCGAAAAGCGCCGTGTGACGGGATTTCATATCGGGTGTTTCGGGCGCAAATCGCCCGGTTCCCGCCCGACACATTCCGTTTTCCGCAGATTTCCGGCCCGTTTCCCGTCCGCGGACGGCGAAAGCGACCCGCCGCGACGTCAGGCTGCGTCAAAATGCCGAAGGAGTTTTTCCAAGGATAAGTGCCGGGGACGGCAATCGCCGCGCCGGATCAGCCCGGACCGGCCCGGGGCGCGCCGCCTGCTCCCGCCTGGCGCGTCAGCACCGTCTTCAGGTCGAAGGCGGCTTCCATCAGGCTCCGGGTGTAGCCGCTTTGCGGATTGTCGAAGATGTCGCCCGTCGACCCCTCCTCGGCAATCTCGCCATCCTTCATCACGATCACGTAGTCCGACAGGGCGCGCACGACGGCGAGGTCGTGGCTGATGAAGATGAAGGAGAGATCGTAACGCTCCTGGATGTCGCGCAGCAGCACGATGATCTGCTTTTGCACCGAGCGGTCGAGCGCCGAAGTCGGCTCGTCGAGCACGATCACGGTGGGCTTCAGCACGATGGCGCGGGCAATGGCGATGCGCTGGCGCTGGCCGCCGGAGAATTCGTGCGGGAAGCGGTTGCGCGATGACGGTTCGAGGCCGACCTCCTTGAGCGCCTGGATGGCGCGCAGATCGCGCTGTTTCGCGGAGAGTTCCGGTTCATGCACCAAGAGGCCTTCGGTGACGATCTCGCCGGCGGTCAGGCGCGGCGACAGCGAGCCGTAGGGATCCTGAAACACCATTTGCAGATTGCGGCGCAGCGGCAGGATTTCCCTGCGGCCGGAAACGCCGCTGATTTCGCGGCCCTGATAGACGACGCGCCCCTGCGACGGAATCAGTTGCAGGATCGCCCGGCCGAGCGTCGACTTGCCGGAGCCGGATTCGCCGACAATGCCGATGGTCTGTTTCTCGCGCAGCGTCAGCGCGACATCCCTGACCGCCCTGATCTCGAAGGAAAGGCGCGAGAACAGGCCGGCATCCTGCGAAAACGTCACGTTCATGTGTTCCGCGGACAGCAGGATCCGCGCCCCGGCGGGCACCGGCGGCTTGGCGCCTTCCGGCTCGGCCGCGAGCAGCATCTTCGTGTAATCTTCGCGCGGCGCGGCAAAGATGCCGGATGCCGACGCCTCCTCGACCACCTCGCCCCCGCGCATCACATAGACGCGGTCGGCGAAAGCCTCGACGATGCCGAGGTCATGCGTGATGAAGATGATCGCCATGCCGAGGCGCTGCTGCAATTCCGCGAGCAGGCCGAGGATCTCGGCCTGGATGGTGACATCGAGCGCGGTGGTCGGCTCGTCGGCGATCAAAAGGTCCGGATCGTTGGCAAGCGCCATGGCGATCATGACGCGCTGGCGCTGGCCGCCGGACAATTCGTGCGGGTAGGCGCCGAGACGGCGCCCGGCGTCCGGGATATGGACGAGATTGAGCAGGTCCAGCGCCTTCGCCCGCGCGGCCGAGGCCGACAGGCCGCCATGCACCATCAGCGGCTCGGCCATCTGCCGGCCGATGGTGTAAAGCGGATCGAGCGAGGTCATCGGCTCCTGGAAGATCATGGTGACGCGGTTGCCGCGCACTTGGTTGAGCTTGCGCGCCGGCATGCCGACCAGTTCGCGGTCGCAGTATTTCACCGATCCCGAGGCGCTGCCGTTGGACGCCAGCAGGCCCATCGCCGCCATCATCACCTGGCTCTTGCCCGATCCCGACTCGCCGACGACGGCGACGGTTTCGCCGGCATGGACGGTCATGTCGACGCCGTTGACGGCGTTCACCGGGCCGTCCGGCGTATCGAAGGCGACGCGCAGATCGCGGATCGAGAGAATCGGTTCGGTCGTCTTGTCCGCGGCCATCTCAGCGATCCTTCGGGTCGAGCGCGTCGCGCAGGCCGTCGCCGAGGAAGTTCAGGGCGAACAGCAGCACGGTGAGCGCGATGGAGGGATAGATCAGCATGTAGGGCGAACCGCGCATGTTCTTCGCGCCCTCGGAAATCAGCACGCCGAGCGAGGTGAGCGGCTCCTGCACGCCGAGGCCGAGGAAGGAGAGGAAGCTCTCCAGCAGGATCACCTTGGGGACCAGCAGCGTCATGTAGATGACGATCGGGCCAAGCGTGTTGGGGATGATGTGACGACGGACGATGCCGCCCGGACTGACGCCGAGCGCCTCCGCCGCCAGCACGAATTCGCGGCGGCGCAGCGAGATGGTCTGGCCGCGCACGATGCGGGCGATGTCGAGCCACTCCACCGCGCCGACGGCGATGAACATCAGGACGATGTTGCGGCCGAAGAAGACGACCAGCAGGATGACGAAAAAGATGAAGGGCAGCGAGTAGATGATGTCGACGATGCGCATCATGATGCCGTCGATGCGGCCGCCGAGGAAGCCGGCGGTGGCGCCGTAGAGCACGCCGACGAACAGCGCCACGCAGGTGGCGAGCGCGCCGATCATCAGCGAGATGCGTATCGAGATCAGGATGCGGGCGAACAGGTCGCGGCCGTTGGCGTCGGTGCCGAAGATGAAGCGCAGGCGCTGCACGTTGGCCTCCATGACGACGCTCCTGCCATCGCCGGACGTCTCGACGATGCGGGTGCCGGTAAAGAGGTCGGACCTGTCGAGATAGCGGGTGACGCGCGGATCGACCTTACTGCCGGAACTGGCGGCGATGCGCACGACGCCGCCGTCGAGCTCGACCGAGGCGATGTCGAGGCGCGCGCGGGCGACCGCCTCCTCGGCGGCGGGAAGAATGTTCTCCTCGCGCGGATAGGGTTCGAGGCTCGCGGGCACCTTGACGTATTCCGAATAGACCGTGGCGTAGTGATGCGGGGCGAAGGACGGCCCGAACATGCCGGCGAGAATGTAGACGACAAGGACGATCGCGCTGGCCATCGCCGCCTTGTTGCGGCGCAGGCGCAGGAACGCGGTCTCCCAGAGCGACCGGCTCTTCGTTTGCGGGGCGATGTTCTGCGTGCTTGCGGTATCGGTCATGAATGGCCTCAGTCGAAGCGGACACGCGGATCGAGCGCGGCGTAGAGAAGATCGACGATCAGGTTGAAGACGACGACGAACACGGCGACGATGATGACCGTGCCCATCACCAGCGTGTAGTCGCGGTTGAGCGCGCCCTGAACGAAGTAACGCCCGATGCCGGGCAGGCCGAAGATGGTCTCGACGACGACCGATCCCGTCAGCAGGGCCGCCGCAGCCGGGCCGAGATAGGAGACGGCCGGAAGGCAGGCCGCGCGCAGCGAATGGGTGACGACGATCATGCGCACCGGCAGGCCGTAGGCGCGCGCGGTGCGCACATGGTCGGCGCGCAAGGCCTCGATCATCGAGCCGCGCATCAAGCGGGCGATCACCGCGACCTGCGGCAGCGCCAGCGTGATGACCGGCAGCAGCATGTACTGGAAGGAGCCGCCGTTCCAGCCGCCGGCCGGCAGCCAGCCGAGCCAGACGCCGAAAACGAGCGACAGGACGGGCGCGACGACGAAATTGGGGATGGTGATGCCGAAGGTGGCGACGGCGATGACCGTGTAGTCGATCCAGCCGTTCTGGCGAAGCGCGGCGATCGTGCCGAGAACGGCGCCGAGGACGAAGGCCAGCAGCAGCGCCCAGGCGCCGAGCTGAATGGAGACCGGCAGACCGTTGCCGAGCAATTGCTGCACGGAAAAATCGCGGTAGACGAAACTCGGCCCGAGATCGCCGCGGAGGAGGTTTCCGAGATAATAGAGATACTGCTCCCAGACCGGCCGATCGAGGTGAAAAACCCGATTGAGGTTTTCGAGAACCTTGGCCTCCAGCGTGCGCTCGCGGTCGAACGGGCCGCCCGGGGCCACACGCATCAAGAAAAACGAGATGGTGATAATCAGGAAGAGGGTCGGTATCGCGCCAAGCAGGCGGCGCACAGCATAACCGAACATCGGCGGCAACTCTCTTGCTCGCCCCGCCATGCCGTCCGGCCGCGAAAGCCGGACGGCAGCGAGGCCGTTATTACTCGCTGATGCTCAGGAAGCGCGTTCCGTGAACATGCTGGATGTTGTCTTCCCACCCCTGAAGCCGGGGAGAAACAAGCGACAGGGATGAATAGAAGAGCAGCGGAATGAACGGCATGTCTTCCATGAAGGCGGCCTCCGCCTGCCGCAGAATCCCCGCCCGTTTCACCAGATCGGTTTCCGCCGCGGCCTTGTCCATCTGCGCGTCATATTCCGGGTTCTCGTACTGGGCGTAGTTGAAGCCGGTGTTGTCGCTTTCCACCAGGAACAGAAAGTTCTGCGGATCGGAATAGTCGCCTATCCAGCCGGCGCGCGCCACGTCGAAATCCTTTTCATCGCGCAGCATGGCGTAATGCGCGGAGATATCGCGCACGTTGAACTCCACGTTCACGCCGAGCGGCTTCCACATCTCGGCGATGGCCGTGGCCGTGTTCTTGTGGTTTTCGGAATTGTTGTAGGAAATCTCGAGCGTGACCGGATTGTCCGGGCCGTAGCCGGCCGCGGTCATCAGCTCGATGGCCTTGTCCTCGCGGTCGAGCAGCGACATTCCGGCCCATTCGGCCTCGGCGCCGCCGCCCTCGTAGTTGCCGATGCCGGGCGGCACAAGCGAGAAGGCGGGCAGCATCGCGCCGGCCCAGATCTCCTCGCCGAGAAACTCGCGGTCGATGACCATGGCCAGAGCCTGGCGCACATTCACGTCGTCAAGCGGCTCGCGCTTCATGTTGAGTGCATAATAATAGGTGCCGAGATAGGGAACGATATGCACCTGATCGCCGAGCCGCTCCTTCAGCGACTTGATCTGCTCGGTCGGCAGGTCCTCGCAGCTGAGCACCTCGCCCGCCTCGAAGCGGCGGACACAGGCGGAGCGATCCTCGATGGGCAGATATTCCACCCGGTCGATCTGCACATTCGCCGCATCGTGGAAGGATTCGTTCTTCTCCATGACGATCTTGTCGTTCGGCTGGAACGAGACGAGCTTGTAGGCGCCGTTGGTCACGATGTTCTCCGGCAGCACAAAATCGGTGCCGTGCTGCTGCACCGAGGCCGGGTGGAGCGGCAGGCCCGTCTGATGGGTCAGAAGCTCCAGAAAGAACGGCGTCGGCTGGGCAAGCGTGATTTCGAGCGTATGGTCGTCGACCGCCCGAACGCCCAGCTCGCCGGGTTCCATTTCGCCGTTGTTGATGGCCTCGGCATTCTTGATCGGATAAAGGATGCTGGCATATTTGGCGCCGGTTTCCGGCGTCATGATCCGCTGCAGGGAAAAGACGAAATCGCCCGCCACCACGGGATCGCCACTGGACCATTTGGCGTTGTCGCGCAGCTTGAACGTGTAGACGACGCCGTCATCGGAAATTTCCCAGCTCTCGGCCACGCCCGGAATGATTTTCGCGCTCGCGTCGTAAACGACCAATCCCTCGTAGAGGTCGCGCAGGATCCGCGCTTCCACGACGGTCGACGTCTTGTGCTGGTCCAGCGTCTCGGGATTGCCGTCATTGCCGCGAACGTATGTGACGGCACTGGCGAATCCGGCGCTGGCCGCAAGCAAGGTGCTGGCGAGCAAAGCTGTCATCAGATGTTTCATTGGGGCCTCCTGTCCGATTGACCGCCCCGGGCGGGATGTCTTCCGGAGCGGAATGAACAGGTATTGAGGAATAACGAAGTCGGCAGGTCAAACACATTCTTCGTAAAAAACGGCCCTGCGGGCAGCCATTCGGCCGTCCTTACAAGAAGTTGCATGGCAACATGCCCCCATCCGCGCGCGCCGGCGGGAGGTTTGCCGCATTATTAGGCAAGACGGACCTCTCGATCCCGGAATTCCGACTCTTTTTAGCACAATGGATAATTGCGGCGGCCCGTAGCAATCCGTTACCACGCTCTCTCCGGCCGGGAATTCCCGGATATCGTTTCCGGAAACTTGAACTCATTTTGGGAGGAGCCCTATGAGCAAAAAGATCATCGTAAACCGCCGTTCCGTGCTGAAATACGGCGGCGCCGCATCCGTGGCGCTGGCAACACCGTACTTCTTCACCCGCGGCGCTCTCGCGGCAGGCGAGAATTATCGCAATGCACCGAAGGGCGATACCGTCACCTTCGGTTTCAACGTGCCGCAGACCGGCGCTTACGCCGATGAGGGCGCCGACGAGCTTCGTGCATACGAACTCGCCGTCGAACACATCAATGCAGGCGGCGGCGGCATGCTGGACACCTTCACGTCCAAGGCCCTGACCGGCGGTGTCAACGGCAAGAAAGTCACGTTCGTTACCGGTGACACGCAGACCAAGTCCGACGCCGCTCGCGCATCGGCCAAGCGCATGATCGAGAATGACGGCGCTATCATGATCACCGGCGGTTCGTCCTCGGGCGTGGCCATCGCTGTGCAGGGTCTCTGCCAGGAGGCCGGCGTCATCTTCATGGCCGGTCTGACCCACTCCAACGACACGACCGGCAAGGACCGCCGCGCAAACGGCTTCCGCCACTTCTTCAACACCGAGATGACCGGCGCTGCGCTGGCTCCGGTGCTGGAGAACAACTACGGCCGTGACCGCAAGGTCTATCACCTGACCGCCGACTATACCTGGGGCTGGTCGCAGGAAGGCTCGATCCAGAAGTACACCGAGCCGATGGGCTGGGAAACCGTCGCAGCCGTCCGCACCCCGGTCGGCGCCGGCGACTTCTCGCAGTACATCACGCCGATCCTCAACTCCGGCGCGGACACCCTCGTCCTGAACCACTACGGCAAGGACATGGTGAACTCGCTGACCCAGGCCGTGCAGTTCGGCCTGCGCGACAAGCAGGTCAACGGCAAGGACTTTGTGATCGTGGTTCCGCTCTACTCGCGCCTGATGGTGCAGGGCGCCGGCGATGCCGCGAAGGGCATCTTCGGTTCGACCAACTGGCACTGGTCGCTGCAGGACGAAGGCTCCAAGGCATTCGTCAAGGCGTTCGGCGAAAAGTACGGCTTCCCGCCGTCGCAGGCCGCTCACACGACCTACTGCCAGGCCATCCTGTACGCCGATGCCTGCCAGCGCGCCGGCACCTTCCGTCCGTCGGAAGTCGGCAAGGCTCTCGAAGACTTCGACTTCGACGGCCTGGGCAACGGCCCGACGACCTACCGCGCCGGCGACCACCAGTGCTTCAAGGACGTGCTGGTCGTGAAGGGCAAGGAAAACCCGTCGTCCAAGTTCGACCTTCTGGAAGTCGTGGAAGTCACGCCGCGCGCCAAGGTCGAGTACCCGGCCGACATGCTCGGCGGCGAGCTTGGCCCGTACAACGACGGCGAAGCGTAAGCCTCACAACAAGAAAACCGGCCGCCGTTTAGGCGGCCGGTTCACGATAGGGTACAAATCCGGTCCGGGCGGGAGAAACCGCCGGGCTATTTCGGCGGTATATCGTTATGGATGCAATATTCCTTCAGATCCTGAACGGATTGGACAAGGGCGGTGCCTACGCGTTGATCGCGTTGGGGCTGACGCTCGTCTTCGGCACGCTCGGCGTGGTGAACTTCGCGCATGGCGCGCTGTTCATGCTCGGCGCCTTCTGCGCCGTCACGCTCAATCGTCTCTTCAACCTCTCTTTCGAGCGGGTCAGCGAGACCGAGAAGGACTTTCTCGGCAATCCGCTGCAAGAGCAGATTCCCTATCTCAGGGAATGGTTCGGCCCCGAGGTCAGCGAGTTCCTGCTCGACTGGTCGGTGCCGCTGTCGATCATCCTTGCGGTCATCGTGATGGCGATCCTGGGCGTCATCATGGAACGCGGCCTGATCAAACATTTCTACAAGCGCCCGCATGCCGACCAGATCCTCGTCACCTTCGGCCTCGCCATCATCGTACAGGAACTGATCCGGCACTATTTCGGCGCCAATCCGATTCCGCAGAGCGCGCCCGAGATCTTCTCCGGGGCGGCCAATGTCGGCAGCTGGATCGGCCTTGGCGACAACGTTATCTATCCGTGGTGGCGTCTCGTCTATTTCGTGTTCTCGGCGGTCGTCATTTTCGGTGTGTTCGCCTTCCTGCAATTCACGACCTTCGGCATGGTGGTGCGCGCGGGCATGCAGGACCGCGAGACGGTCGGCCTGCTGGGCATCAACATCCAGCGCCGCTTCACCATCGTGTTCGGCCTTGCCGCGGCCGTCGCCGGCGTCGCCGGCGCCATGTACACGCCGATCCTGCCGCCGGACTACCACATGGGCATGGACTTCCTCGTTCTGTCCTTCGTCGTGGTCGTCGTCGGCGGTATGGGATCGCTGTCGGGCGCCGTGCTGGCCGGCTTCCTGCTCGGTATCCTGCAGAGCTTCGCATCCATGAACGAAATCAAAGCCATCCTGCCCGGTATCGACCAGATCATCATCTATCTGGTGGCCGTGATCATCCTGCTCACGCTGCCGCGCGGGCTGATGGGCCGCAAGGGTGTGATGGAGGACTGACATGCTCAAATCACTTTCCCGCAACGACTGGCTCCTGCTGGTCGGCTTCTCGATCATCGTCCTGATCCTGCCGTGGGCTTTGCAGCCCATCGGCGCGGCCTATCCGGACCTTTTGCAGAAGTTCGCGATCTACGGGATCTTCGCGATCGGCTTCAACATCCTGTTCGGCCTGACCGGCTACCTGTCCTTCGGCCACGCCGCGTTTATCGGCGTCGGCTCCTATGTGGCGGTGTGGTCGTTCAAGCTGCTGACCATGAATGTCATTCCGGCGGTCATCCTGTCGGTCGGCATGGCCGGGCTGTTCGCCCTGCTGATCGGCTACGTATCGCTGCGCCGCTCGGGCATCTACTTCTCGATCCTGACACTGGCGTTTGCGCAGATGAGCTACAACCTCGCCTATTCGGTGCTCACGCCGATCACCAACGGCGAAACCGGCCTGCAGGTGCGCGCCATCCGCGAGAGCGCGGAGATCTCGCTGCGCGACGGCGACGTGCGCATTATCGACCAGGCGTTCGGCATCCATGAATTCGGCGTGCCGATCACCAACCTGTTCGGCATGAAGATGAGCGGCTATCCGGGCTTCTATTTCTGCGCGGTGCTGCTGATCATCTGCTTCTTCATCGCCATGTGCATCACCAAGTCGAATTTCGGCATGATGCTGAAGGCGATCAAGTCGAACCAGAACCGGCTCAACTACACCGGTATCCACACCCGGCCCTACCTGATCTCGGCATTCGTGATCTCGGGCATGTATGCCGGGCTGGCCGGTTCGCTGCTGGCGATCACCGACCCGATTGCGGGCGCGGAACGCATGCAGTGGACGGCCTCTGGCGAGGTCGTTCTGATGACGATCCTCGGCGGTGCCGGCACGCTGGTCGGCCCGGTGCTGGGCGCCGGCCTGATCAAATACGCCGAACAGAAAGTCTCCTCCTGGAACGAAGGCATCCTGCACAATGCGCTTTCCTTCCTGCCTGACGGTATCGAGGACTTTTTCGTCGGCCTGTTCTCGTTCTTCGTTGGCGAGGGCTGGCACCTGACGCTCGGCTTCCTGTTCATGGTCATCGTCATCTTCCTGCCGGGCGGCCTGATGGAAGGCGCGCGCCGTATCAATGACGCCGTCAGAGGCGGGCGTTCCAACAAGGATGCCGTCGGCAAGCCTACGGAAGAACGGGGGTAAAAAATGTCTGTTGTTCCAACCACTATCGACGACGAGGAAGAACGCGGCTTCAGGAGCGGCGTTCCCGACAAGGTCCTGCACATCGACGACGTGCACAAAAGCTTTGCCGGCCTGCATGCCCTCTCCGATGTCGACCTCGACGTCCGCAAGGGCGAAACGCACGCGATCATCGGCCCGAACGGCGCCGGCAAGTCGACGCTGCTCAATGTCTGCGTCGGCCGCCTGAAGCCGGACCGCGGCGCCGTGATCTTCGACGGCGACACGCTGACCGGCAAGGCGCCGCACGAGATCAACCAGCTCGGCGTCGCCCGCGTGTTCCAGACGCCTGAGGTCTTCCTCGACCTGACGGTGCTGGAAAACGTCATGGTGCCGGCGCTGTCGAAGCGCGACGGTCATTTCAAGCTGAATCCGTTCGCCGCCTTCGAAAGCGAGAAGGCGATCCGCGAGGAAGCCATCGACATCATCCACAGCGTCGGCCTGCACGCCCAGCTGAACGACATGGCAACCAGCATGTCGCGCGGCGACAAGCGGCGGCTGGAACTGGCCATGTGCCTGATCCAGCATCCGAAGCTGCTGTTGCTCGACGAACCGACCGCGGGCATGGCGCGCCATGACACCAATGCCACCATCGATCTTCTGAAGAAGATCAAGGAAGGCGGCATGACCAAGGTGATCATCGAACACGACATGCATGTGGTGTTCTCGCTTGCCGACCGGATCAGCGTTCTGGCAGGCGGCCGCATCATCGCACAGGGCACGCCCGAGCAGATCAAGAACGATCCGCGCGTCAAGGAAGCCTATCTCGGGGAGGAGCAGGTATGACGGCAGCCGCCGAAAACACGATGGTTCAGCCCAAGGCGGAGGACCCGCAATCGCAGTATTTCGCGATCCGCAATCTCAAGGCCTATTACGGCGACAGCTACATCGTCCAGGATATCTCCTTCGACATCAACGAGGGCGAGATCCTGGCCCTGCTCGGCCGCAACGGCGCCGGCAAGACCTCGACGCTGCGCACGATCGCGCGGGCCGGCTCGCCGGACCTGCGGAGCGGCGAAATCTGGCTGAAGGGCGAGCCGGTGCACGAGATGCAGTCGTTCCAGGCAGCGCTGCACGGCATCCAGCTGGTGCCGGAAGACCGGCGCATCATCCAGGGCATGACGGTGGAGGAAAACCTCGACCTCGCCTGCATCGCCGGCGAGACCGGCTGGGACTACGAGCGCATCTACGCGCTGTTTCCCCGCCTCAAGGAACGCCGCAAGCAGGAGGGCACGACGCTTTCGGGCGGCGAACAGCAGATGCTGGCCATCGCCCGGGCGCTGGCGCGCGACCTGAAACTGCTGCTGCTCGACGAGCCTTATGAAGGCCTGGCGCCGGTCGTGCGCCACGACATCGAAAAGGCGCTGATCGAAGTGCGCAATGCCGGCATCACCACGATCATCGTGGAACAAAACGCCGTCGCCGCGCTCAAGCTTGCCGACCGCGCCGTGATCCTCGACACCGGCGAGGTCGTCTATGACGGCAGCGCGAAGGAAGTGCTGGAAAACGAAAAGCTGCGGCACGACTACCTGGCGATCTGATCGCCGCGCATGCCGCATCGGAAAGGCCCGCCCAGCGCGGGCCTTTTTTGTTGCGCGCACAGCCGATTCCGGAGGCTTGGTATTTTTACGGAGTTGATCGGCGGGGCGGGCGGTGCTTTTGTCGCGCGCAAAAACAGGAGGAGATCAGCATGGTCCACATCACTGGCTGGGGCCACACCCCGTTCGGCAAGCTCAGCGCACTGTCGCTGGAAGACATGATGCGCGAGGCCGGAACGGAGGCGCTGGCGCATGCCGGTGTCGCCGCCAAGGACATCGACGGTATCTGGGTCGGCCATTTCAACGGCGGCATGGTGCCGGACGGCTTTCCGTCCTCGCTGGCGCTCTCGATCGACCCGGCGCTCAGGTTCTGCCCGGCGACGCGGCTGGAAAATGCCTGCGCCTCCGGATCGGCGGCGGTGTTTGCGGCGCGCAACGCGATCCTTGCCGGCGAGGCGAAGATCGCGCTGGTGATCGGCGTGGAAAAGATGACGCATCTGCCGACGGCGGACGTCGCCGCCGCGCTCGGCCATGCCTCCTACCAGAAGGAAGAGGCCGGCCTGTCGTTCCCGCAGGTGTTCGCCGAATTCGCCAAGGCCTATTTCGGGCGCTACGGCGACGCCACGGAGGCGCTGGCGATGATCGCCTCGAAGAACCATACCAACGGCGCGAAGAATCCGCTGGCGCAGCTGCAGAAGCCGCTCGACGTCGATTTCTGCATGGCCGAGAGCGAGCGCAACCCGATGATCGCGCCGCCGCTGAAGAAGACCGACTGCTCGCTGGTTTCCGACGGCGCGGCGGCGATCGTGATGGTGGCGGACGATGTCGTCGCCTCGATGCCGCGCGCGGTGAAGATGCGCGCCGCCGAACAGGTCAACGACTACCTGCCGATGTCGGCGCGCAACCCGATCGCATTCGAAGGCCCGCGCGAGGCTATCCGGCGCGGCATGCTCGCCGCCGGCGTGGAGTTGAAGGATCTCGACCTGGCGGAAGTGCATGACTGTTTCACCATCGCCGAACTGCTGATCTACGAGGCGATGGGACTGGCCGAGCCGGGACAGGGCATCACGGCGCTGAAGGACGGCACGGTCTATCCGGGCGGCGCGCTGCCGGTGAACCTGTCGGGCGGACTGAAAGCCAAGGGCCACCCGGTCGGCGCGACCGGCGTATCGATGCATGTGATGGTGTCGCGGCAGGTGACGGGCGATGCCGGCGAGATGCAGGCGCCGGGCGCGGAAACCGGCCTCGTCTTCAACATGGGCGGATCGGGCGTCGCCAATTACTGCTCGGTCCTCCAGGCCGTGAAGGCCTGATGAACCTCGCTCTCTGGCTCGAGCGGGCAGCGGCGGTCGGCGGCGACCGCCCGGCCCTGCTGCATGGCGAGACAGTCGTTGCGGACTACGCGACGTTCCATGCCCGCGCGGCGGCGCTTGCCGCCGCACTTGAGGCCGAAGGCACAAGGCCCGGCGACCGGGTGGCGCTGTTCATGAAGAACTGCCCGGATTACCTCGTCGCGCTTTACGGCATCTGGATCGCCGGGGCGGTCACGGTGCCGATCAACGCCAAGCTGCACGCGAAGGAAGCGGCCTTCATCATCTCCGATGCCGGCGCCAGGTCGGGTTTCGTCACGCCCGACCTCGGGCCGGCGCTGGCCGAAGCGACGGACGTGCCGCTCGTCGACGTGACGTCGGACCGCTTCGCCGGGATGACATCGGGCAAGGGGCGGCCCGCCGAACCGAAAGCGACCGGCGACCTTTCCTGGCTGTTCTACACATCCGGCACGACCGGACGGCCGAAGGGCGTGCGCATCACCCACGGCATGCTGATGGCGACCTCGCTTGCCTACCCGGTCGATGTCGATCCGGTCTCGCCTGACGACGCGGCGCTCTATGCCGCGCCGATGAGCCACGGCGCTGGCATCTATGCGCCCGTGCACGTGCTGAAAGGCGCGCGCCATCTCTGCCCGAAATCGGGCGGCTTCGACGCCGACGAGGTGCTCGACCTGTCGGAAAAGCTCGGACCGACCTCGATGTTCATGGCGCCGACCATGGTGCGGCGGCTGACCGACCGGGCGAAGGCGACCGGCCGGCGCGGCGACGGCATCAAGACGATCGTCTATGGCGGCGGGCCGATGTACCGCGCCGACATCGAGGAAGCGGTCGACCGGTTCGGACCGAAATTCGTGCAGATCTACGGCCAGGGCGAATGCCCGATGGCGATCTCGGCTCTGTCGCGCGAGGATATCGCCGATCGCAGCCATCCGCGCTGGCGCGAACGGCTTGCCTCGGTGGGACGGGCGCAATCGGTCGTCGAAATCCGCATCGGCGAAGAGAACGGCAAGGCGCTGCCGGCGGGTGCAATCGGAGAAATCATGGTCAAGGGCCTCCCGGTGATGCCGGGCTACTGGGAAAACCCGGAAGCGAGCGCCAGGGCGCTGCGCGACGGGTGGCTGATGACCGGCGATGTCGGTGTGCTCGATGCCGACGGATACCTTTCCTTGCAGGACCGCTCGAAAGACGTGATCATTTCCGGCGGCACCAATATCTATCCGCGCGAGGTGGAGGAGGCATTGCTGACACACCCGTCGGTGCACGAGGTTTCGGTGGTCGGGCGGCCATCGGCGGAATGGGGCGAGGATGTGGTCGCTTTCGTCGTGGCGGCGCCGGGCGCGCGCTTCGATCCCGAGACGCTCGACGCACACTGTCTCGGCGAGATCGCCCGTTTCAAGCGGCCGAAAGCCTATTTCGAACTGAGCGAACTGCCGAAGAACAATTACGGCAAGGTGCTGAAAACCGAGCTGCGCAAGAGACTGGAGGAGATGACATGACCGATCTGAAGGGCAAGACCGCACTGGTGACCGGCTCGGTGCAGGGCATCGGACTGGCAATCGCCGAGGCGCTGGCCGGGGCGGGCGCGCGCATCGCCGTCAACGGGCTGGCCGGCGACGCGCAGATCCACGAGGTCTGCCACAGGCTGAAGGAGTGCGGCGCGCCGGAAGCGGAATTCTTCGACGGCGACCTGCGCGGGCCGGAGCAGATCGAGCGCATGATGGAGGCGGTCGCCGCCTGGGGCGGCGTCGACATCCTGATCAACAATGCCGGCATCCAGCATACCGCGCCGCTTGGCGAAATGCCGCGCGAAAAATGGGATGCGATCCTCGCGGTCAATCTGTCGGCGGCGTTCCACACCATGCATGCGGCGATGCCGGTGATGGCGGAGCGCGGCTACGGCCGCGTCATCAACATCGCCTCGGTGCACGGTCTCGTCGCCTCGAAGGACAAGGCACCCTACGTCGCCGCCAAGCACGGCCTGGTCGGCCTGTCCAAGGTCGCGGCGCTGGAATATGCCGCGGCGGGCGACAAGGCGAAGGGCGGCGTGACCGTCAATTGCATCTGCCCGGGCTGGACGGAAACCGCGATCATCGAACCGCAAATCCGCGCACGGGCCGATGAACATGGCGGCGACCGCGACGCGGGCATTGCCGACCTGCTGAAGGAAAAACAGCCGTCGCAGCGCACCTCCGACCCGTCGGAAATCGGCGCACTGGCGGTGTGGTTGTGCGCGCCGGTCGCGCACAACGTCACCGGGACGGCGATCCCGATCGACGGCGGCTGGACGGCGCAGTAGCGCAAACGAAATCGGGGAGCCGAAGCTCCCCGATCGTTTCACCTTCCGAAGCGGCGCCGGATCAGCTGATCATCGGCAGCAGCGTGTCGAGCGACTTCTTGGCGTCGCCGAAGAACATGCGCGTGTTCTCCTTGTAGAACAGCGGGTTCTCGATGCCGGAATAACCGGTGCCCTGACCGCGCTTGGAGACGAAGACCTGCTTGGCCTTCCAGACCTCGAGGACCGGCATGCCGGCAATCGGCGAGTTCGGATCTTCCTGCGCCGCCGGATTGACGATGTCGTTGGAGCCGATGACGATGACGACATCGGTGTCCGGGAAGTCCTCGTTGATCTCGTCCATTTCCATGACGATATCGTAGGGGACCTTGGCCTCGGCGAGCAGCACGTTCATGTGGCCCGGCAGGCGGCCGGCGACCGGGTGGATGGCGAAGCGCACCTCCTTGCCGGCGGCGCGCAGCTTGCGGGTCAGTTCGGAAACCGACTGCTGCGCCTGCGCGACGGCCATGCCGTAGCCCGGCACGATGATGACGCTTTCGGCGTCGTTCAGCGCGGCGGCGACGCCGTCGGCATCGATGGCTACCTGCTCGCCCTCGACCTCCATCGCCGGACCGGACGTGCCGCCGAAACCGCCGAGGATCACCGAGATAAAGCTCCGGTTCATCGCCTTGCACATGATGTAGGACAGGATCGCGCCCGACGAGCCGACCAGCGCGCCGACGACGATCAGAAGGTCGTTGCCGAGCGAGAAGCCGATCGCGGCCGCGGCCCAGCCGGAATAGGAGTTCAGCATCGACACCACCACCGGCATGTCGGCGCCGCCGATGCCCATGATCAGGTGGTAGCCGATGAAGAGCGCCATCAGCGTCATGATCGCCAGCGGCACCAGGCCACCGGTGTTGAAATACCAGATCAGGCAAATCGCCGACACAATCGCGGCCGCGGCGTTCAGCGCGTGCCCGCCGGGCAGCTTGCTGGCCGCCGAAGCCACCTTGCCGGCCAGCTTACCGTAGGCGATGACCGACCCGGTGAAGGTCACGGCACCGATGAAGACGCCGAGGAACAGCTCGATCTTCAGGATGTTCAGCTCGACCGGGGTCTTGTGCGCGATCAGCGCGGCGAAAGTGCCGAGATGCTGGTCATGCATCCAGGCGTCCATCCCGGTCGCGTTGAGCGAGGTCGGAGCGCCCGCCATGATGGCGGCCACGTGGCCCATCTCGAAATGGGCGTTGAAGCCGACGAAGACGGCCGCCAGGCCGACCAGCGAATGCATCGCGGCGACAAGCTGCGGCATCTCCGTCATCTGCACGCGGTTGGCGACATACCAGCCGATGATGCCGCCGGCCGCGATCAGGACGATGGACAGGAACCAGTTGCCGGCCCCCGGCCCGATCAGCGTGGCGAAGACAGCCAGCGCCATGCCGGCGATGCCGTACCAGACCGCGCGCTTGGCGCTTTCCTGGCCCGACAGGCCACCCAGAGAAAGGATGAAAAGTACCGCCGCAACGACGTAGGCGGCCGTGGTGAATCCGAATTCCATTGCTCGCCTCTCCTTACGACTTCTGGAACATGGCGAGCATGCGCCGGGTGACCATGAAGCCACCGAATATGTTGATTCCCGCCATGAAGACCGACACCGCAGCCAGCAGCAGGACGAGCATCGAGCCCGACCCGATCTGCATCAGCGCGCCGAGGATGATGATCGAGGAAATCGCGTTGGTGACGGCCATCAGCGGCGTATGCAGCGCGTGGCTGACGTTCCAGATGACCTGGAAGCCGACGAAGACCGACAGCACGAAGACGATGAAGTGCTGCATGAAGCTCGCCGGGGCGAACAGGCCGGCAAGCAGGATCGCGCCACCGCCGACGGCCAGCAGCGTGACCTGCTGTTTCGTCTGCGCCTTGAAGGCGGCGACTTCCTGCGCGCGTTTCTCCTCCGCCGTCAGTTCCTTCGGCTTTTCCTTGGGCTTCTGCGCCGCGATGGCCTGAACCTTGGGCGGCGGCGGCGGGAAGGTGATCTCGCCCTCATGCGTGACCGTCGCGCCGCGGATGACGTCGTCCTCCATGTCGTGGACGGGCTTGCCGTCCTTTTCGGGCGTCAGGTCCGTCATCATGTGGCGGATATTGGTGGAATAGAGCGTCGAGGACTGCGAGGCCATGCGGCTCGGGAAATCCGTATAGCCGACGATGGTAACGCCGTTCTTCGAGACGACCTTCTCGTCCGGCACGGTCAGATCGCAGTTGCCGCCGCGCTCGGCGGCGAGGTCGACGACGACGGAGCCGGGCTTCATCGCCTCGACCATGTCCTTCAGCCACAGTTTCGGCGCGTCGCGGCCGGGGATCAGCGCCGTGGTGATGACGATATCCATTTCCGGTGCGAGCTCGCGGAACTTCTCGAGCTGCTTTTCGCGAAACTCGGGGCTCGACGGAGCGGCATAGCCGCCGGTCGCCGCGCCGTCCTGCGCCTGCTCCTCGAAATCTAGGAAGACGAATTCCGCGCCCATCGATTCGATCTGCTCGGCGACTTCCGGGCGCACGTCGAAGGCGTAGGTGATGGCGCCGAGCGAGGTCGCGGTGCCGATGGCGGCGAGACCGGCGACGCCGGCGCCGACGACCAGCACCCTGGCCGGCGGCACCTTGCCGGCGGCGGTGACCTGTCCGGTGAAGAAGCGGCCGAAATTGTTGCCCGCCTCGATGACGGCGCGGTAGCCGGCGATGTTGGCCATCGACGACAGGGCGTCCATCTTCTGGGCGCGGGAGATGCGCGGCACCATGTCCATGGCGATGACACTGGCGCCCTTGTCCTTGCACAGGTCCAGAAGCTCGGTGTTCTGCGCCGGCCAGAAGAAGGAGATCAGCGTCTTGTCCCTGGTCAGGCGCTTGGCTTCCGCATCCGTCGGCGGGCGCACCTTGGCGATGATGTCGGCGGCCTTCCACAGTGCGGCGGCCGTCTTGACCACCTCGACGCCGGCCGCCTTGTAGGCGGCATCGTCGAAACCGGCCGCCTTGCCGGCGCCCGTCTCGATAACGCAGTCATAACCCAGTTTCTGAAGTTGAAGCGCGCTGTCCGGCGTCATGGCGACACGCGCCTCCCCCTTGAACACTTCCTTTGGTGTACCGATCTTCAAGCCGCTCTCCGGATTGCGTGGTTAATCTCAGCCATCAAAGCCTGCGACCCGGGGATATAACAAGCTGCCCTCCCCTCGTCGCTGCTGTCGGCCTACCCGATTACAGTGCAAGTCCGTTCCAGTCCACAGGCGACAACAGGCTGGGGAAAATTGCCGCGCCCGGCAAACAAGCGAAATTGTCTCGGAAGCAATGCATCGATTGCCGCGCCGGCCGGGCTGTGCATCGTGATCGGAACAACACCAACCACGAGCAGTTCCTTGGTTCGATCCACCCGCACAGGCGTCGCCTTCGCCTTCATTTGCCTCGTCATTCTCGGGGCGATGCCAGTCCTGTCGAACGCAAGGCCGGCGGAACTCGGCGGGCTGACCTTCACGATCTGGCTGACATTCTGGCAGCTGATCGCGGCGCTGCCGCTGTTTGCCGTCGAGCGGGCCGGCGCGAAAAAGAGCGGCAAGGCGGATGCGCCGAAACTGACCGGCAGGGCGATCGCCATCGCGCTTGCGACCGGCGCGATGTTCGGCCTGTCGACATGGATGTACGTGGTCGCGGCGGAGAAGGCCGGGCCGGTCAACATGATCATCGCGCTGCAGGCCTATCCGCTGTTCGCGATGGTCATCGAGGCGGTTTTCCTCGGCAAGCGAAAGACCGTCCCCGAAATCGGCTTCACCCTGCTGATGATCGCGGCGATCGTCTTCCTGACGACCGAGGGAACGTTCCGGCTTTCGGAAATATCCTGGTGGTCGGCCTTCGCGCTCGGCATTCCGATGCTGTGGGCCGTCGCCCATATCCTGATCCGGCAGGTGCTGGTTGCGGCGCAGGTGACGCCGAACCAGATCACCGTGTCGCGGCTGGTCATCTCGGGCATTTTCCTGCTGGCGCTCTACGGCGCGACCGTCGCCGACGGCACGCTGACCGCCGCGCTGACCGATTTCGCATTCCAGCGCGCGGCTATCGTCATGGGGCTCGCCTATTACGTGGAACTGATCCTGTGGTTCAACGCCGTGCGTCACATCGATGTGTCACTGGCCTCCTCGATTACGGTGCCGGCTCCCGCCGTCACCATGCTGATCGCGGTCGCGATCCTCGGCGACGCCGTGCAGACCTACCAGATCCTCGCGCTATGCGTCGTGGTCGTCGCGATGTACGGGCTGCTGCTTGCCGGCAAGCGCGCGGATGCACGGCGGGCGGCGCAGGCGTAACCGGTGTTCTTTACGGGAAGGAATGGCGCGCCCGAAAGGATTCGAACCTCTGACCCCCAGATTCGTAGTCTGGTGCTCTATCCAGCTGAGCTACGGGCGCGCACCGCGATACGGGCCATACGGCCTCCGTTCGCGTCGAAGCGGCTTCGTAGTCCGTTGCGAAACGGATTTCAAGCCACCTGAGCCGGAAAAATGAAGATAGGCGCATGAACGCCCGATTGCCAGCACCCACCGCGAAAATCCCGACGGTCACGCCGGGCCGGCGAGATCGCGATTCCGGCTGCGGCGGGCGCGCGCCTGTTCCAGCGATACCGGCGCATCGGGAAGGCGGATCTCGAAATGCGCGCCAATTCCGCGGTCCTCGCGCAGTTCAAGCGTTCCGCCATGGGCACGCACGAGTTCATGCGCAATCGCCAGGCCAAGCCCGGTGCCGCCGGCGCGCGCCGAGCCCCTGAAGGCGGAAAACAGGTTCTCGCGCGCCTTTTGCGGCAGGCCCGGACCGGTGTCCTCGACGCTGATCAGCGCCGTTGTCCCCATGCGTGCCGCCGAGACCGTCAACCGCTTGACGGTCGCCGGATCGTCGTCGGCGCGCATCGCCTCGACGGAATTGCGGCTGAGATTGAGGAGGATGCGGAACAGTTGCTCGCTGTCGGCATCGAGCTCGAAGCCCTCGGGAATGCTGGCCGAAAACTCGATGCCGGAAGCCGGGTCGATGCCGAGCAGTTCCTCGACGTCGGAAACGATCGGCGCGAGGCTGATGCGGCGGCGGTTCGGCGGCGCCTCGCCGGCGCGACCGTAGGACAAGACATTTTCCGAGTAGTTCACCGCGCGGCCAAGCGTGCGCATCAGCTTGGGCGCAAAGCGCTGCACCGCCGGATCGGCGACGCCCGACAGCCGGTCGGACATCAGCTGGGCGGAAGCGAGGATGTTGCGCATGTCATGGTTGATCTTGGAGACGGCGAGGCCGAGATCGGCCAGATGTTTCTGGCTTTTCAGCGTTTCCTGCAACTGGCCCTGCATCGCCGCCAGCTCGCGCTCGGCAATGCCCAGCTCGTCGTCGCGGCCCGACGGGCGGATGATGGCGTCGGGATTTTCCGGCGTCATCGAGAAGGACAGCATCGACCGGGTCATCCGCCGGATCGGCCGGATGGCGATGCGGTTGATCGCCATGAAGACGAGGCTCGCGGTAATCAGCGAAATGATCAGCGAAAGCACGGCGACGTTGCGGGCATAGACCAGCATGGCCGCGCGCAGCGGCCCTTCAGGCAGGATCAGCTCGATCGTGTTGTCGCTGTCGGCAATCGGCCCGTAGACGCGGATATAGCGGTCGCCGCCGAAGAGCAGCGTGTCGAAGGCATCGCGGATGGCGGAAAAGGCGCTGAACTCGGCGACATTCACATGGGCGTGGATCGGCGGCACGGATTCGCTCAAGCGGATGAAGCGCGACCGCTCGCCAAGCCGGAGTGCGATCGCCATCGCGCCGGTCGCCATCAAAACGTCGTCCTGCGCTTCCAGCGGCAGTTCGAGATCGGCGTCGGAGGCGACAAGCACGCTTGCCGCGGCAGCGGTGTTCATGCGTCCGGCCAGCCAGTTGATGCGGTAATTGGCGACGGACGGCACGAAGATCAGCACTTCGGCGATCATCACGAAAAGGATCGTCAGCAGCAGGATCTTCATCGACAAGGGGCGGCGGGGCCGGAACTTTTCCGGATCCGGCGTTGCCGTTTTCGTTTCCGTCGTCATGTCAGCCAAATATCCGCATGAACCTGATCAGCCTGCGCACCCATGGATTGCGCGTCGCAGGCACATAATAGGATGTCGCGGCGCGTTTCGCCATTTCCGTCATGGTCGGATAGGGCGAGATGTAGCTGCGCAGATCCGCCGCCTTCATCCCGTTGGCCAGCGCGAGCGCGAAGAGATTGATCATCTCACCCGCCCCCGCCCCGGCGATGGTGGCGCCGAGAATGCGGCCCTTCCTGTCGGTGACCATCTTGACGTGGCCGGTCGTCTTGCGTTCGGCCTGGGCGCGGTCGTTCTCGGCATAGGTCCAGCGCGGAACCTTGATATTCCGCTTCCTCTTGCGCGCCTCGTCCTCGGTCAGCCCGACATGGGCGAGTTCGGGATCGGTGTAGGTCGCCCACGGGATTATCTCGCGGTTTTCCTTGCCGGCAAGGCGGAACAGGATCGTCTGGACCACGAGGCCTGCATGGTAACCGGCGACGTGGGTGAACTGCAGCCCGCCGGTGACGTCGCCGATGGCAAAGATTCGGCGGTTGGTCGTGCGCAGCGTCCTGTCGACCTTGATCCCGGCTTTTTCGGATTTGATCCCGGCCTTGTCCAGGTCGAGACGCTCGACATTCGGCTTGCGGCCCGTCGCGACGAGGATGTGCGTGCCGACGACCTCGCCCGGCCCGGCCTCGGTCTCGAAGCGAACAGTCACCGTGGAGCGGCTCTTGTTGACGATTTCGACGACCCTGGCGCCTTCATGGATGGCGACACCCTCGGCGCGGATGCGGTCGAGCACGATGGCCGCCAGTTCCGGATCGTCCTTGCCGAGCGCCTTCATCCCCTCGATCACCGTGACCTCGGAGCCGAGGCGGCGATGCGCCTGCGCCATCTCCATGCCGATCGGACCGCCGCCGATGACGATCAGGTGGCCGGGCTTGCGGGTCTGGTCGAAGATCGTCTCGTTGGTGAGATAAGGCACCTCGTCGAGGCCGGGGATCGGCGGCACGAAGGGCGACGATCCGGTGGCGACGACGAACCGGCGCGCCCTGATCTCGTAGTCGCCGGCAACCAGCGTCCTGCGGTCGGTGAAGCGGCCGTAGTCCTGGATGACGTGCACGCCCATCGCAGTAAAGCGCTCGACGGAATCGTTCGGCGCGATCGCCTCGATCACCGAGCGGACATGCTCGTGCACCTTGCCGAAATTCACGTCCGGATCGACCGGCCTGATGCCGAAGGCGCCGGCATGGCGCATCGTCTCGGCGGTCTTGCCGGCGGCGATCAGCGCCTTGGAGGGGACGCAGCCATAATTGAGGCAATCGCCGCCCATCTTTCCGCCCTCGACCAGGACGACCGGTACGCCGAAGGCCGCCGCCGCAGCGGCGACCGTCAAGCCGCCCGAGCCGCCGCCGATCACGCAAATGTCGGGTTTCAGCAGTTCGGGCATCGTTGTCTCCAGTCAGGGTGGGCCGGCAAAGCGTAACCGCTATCGTTTAACAAATCTCAGCGGCCGGAGCGGAAGCGCTTGAGGACGGGTGGAATGGCGGCAACGGCGGCAAGCGCCAGAAAGGCGAAGGTGATCTGCGGCGTCACCAGGTCGGATGCGCTGACCTCGGTACCCGCCTCCCGCGCGGCGACAAGCACGCTGTCGAGCCCCTCGCCGAGCCAGGCATAGGCGAATGTGCCCGGCAGGATGCCGAGGAAGGTGGCAGCGACATAGATGCGCAACGGGACATGAAACAGGGCCGGCGCGATGTTGATGACGAAGAACGGAAAGACCGGCGCCAACCGAAGCACGAGCAGATAGGAGAAGGCGTCTTCCTCGAAGCCCTCGGCGAGGCGGCGGACGCGCGCACCTACCTTGTCGCGCAGGAAATCGCCGAAGGCGCTGCGTGCGGCGAGAAACACGATGGTCGCGCCGGCGGTGGCGGAAAAGGCGACAATGATGCCGCCGACCAGCCAGCCAAACAGAAAGCCGCTGAAGATGGTCAGGATCGAGGCGGCGGGCACCGAGAAAGCAACCGCCAGCACATAGGCGGCGGCGAAACCGGCCACGGACAGCGCATAGTTGGCGGAGACGAAGCCGAGCAGCATCTCCCGGCTGTCGGCGAGAAAGCTCAATGAGAAGTAACGGTGCCAGCCCATGGCGTAGGCAAATGCGAGTCCGGCAACGATCACCGCAAGCGGCGCGAAACGCCGGAAGGCGCTTGTGCTTTTGGCGGCTTCGCCCGGTTGTGCCATGTCGATCGTCTCGTCCGTCACGTGTTCGTTCCTTGTAGGCGGTTTTGCCGGTTCCGGCATCCTTTCCCCACCGCATTTGGCCTGCCGCGCGGTAAAGAACAACTCACAAACCATTGATCCCCGCGAGTGTGATCGGCAGCGTGAATTCCCTCACGGCGGCGTGAACGGCGGATTCGGTTCGCCGAAGGCTTGCGGGCATTGACTTGACGGTCCGTTTGGACCATAAGCGCGCAACGCTCGGGCGCGTCTCCGGCGGCGCATGGATATAGCGCAAGCCTGAGAGACCAAGCTCCCAACAGACAGAATTGAAGACAAGGGCCGCCTCGACGGGGCGGAAATAACAATGAAACGCACCTATCAGCCTTCCAAACTGGTTCGCAAGCGCCGTCACGGTTTCCGTTCGCGCATGGCGACTGTCGGCGGCCGCAAGGTTCTCGCCGCACGCCGCGCACGCGGCCGCAAGCGTCTCTCGGCGTAATTGCCCGCCCGCGACGCTGGCGATGAGCGAACCGGCAAACAAAGCCGGCCGTAACGACCAGCCCGCCAGCAGACCATATGGCGTTTTACGCAAACGCTCTGAATTTCTAGCCGTGCGCCGTGGAACGAAAGTCCGCGGCGCATTCGTGCTTGTGGAGGCGTTCGACCGGCAGGACAGCTCTCCTCCACGCCTCGGCCTGACCGTTTCGCGCAAGAACGGCAACGCGGTCAAACGCAACCGGATCAAAAGACGGCTTCGCGAGGCGGTTCGCCTGCATGGCGCGGGTGACATGGCGGATGGAAATGACTATGTGATCGTTTCAACGCCGAAGGTGCTGCGCGCATCCTTCGATGCCTTGTGCGCCGATGTTTCATCAGCATTGACGCAGGCCAACATGAAACTGCAGCGCCGCCGCGAAGGCGCGAAAGAGGACCGGAAACCGCACGATGGATAATAACCGCAACCTGTTCATCACGATCATTCTTTCCGTCGTGATCCTGGCGGCCTGGCAGATTCTCTACATCGGACCGAAGATCGAGGCCGAGCGGCAGGCGCAGACAGAGCAGCAGGCCACGGAACAGGTCGAGGCACCGGCGGAAACGCCGGCGGCGACACCGGATGCAGCCGTGCCGCAGCCGGATGCCGGCCAGGCGGCCGTCGCCAGCGATGCCGCGGATACGGGCGAGGAAGCCGGTCGCATCGCCATCGAAACGCCGACACTGTCCGGTTCGATCAGCCTGAAAGGCGCGCGTTTCGACGACCTGAAGCTGAAAGAGTACCGCGAATCGATCGAGAAAGATTCCGACATTGTCACGCTGCTTGCGCCGGCCGACCAGCCGAACGGCTATATCGGGGAATTCGGCTATGCCGCACCGGACGGTGCGCCGCAGTCCAGCGCCATCTGGCAGGCGCCGGCCAATGCGACGCTCACGCCGGAAACACCGGTCGAACTGACCTACACCGCGGAAAACGGGCTCGTCTTCAAACGTACGATTTCGGTCGACGAGCAGTACATGTTCACGCTCGAGGACACGATTCAAAACACCTCGGGCGCCGCCATCGCGCTGCAGGAATACGGCCGCGTCACCCGCTACTCCAAGCCGGAAAAGCCGCCGATCTTCGTGCTGCATGAAGGCCTGATCGGCGTCACCGGCGAGGACGGGCTGACCGAACTCAAATACAACGCCATCGAGGACGACGGCACGGTGACGCCCGGCAAGTCGACCGATGGCTGGCTCGGCATCACGGACAAGTACTGGGCGACCGCGCTGATCCCGCAGGACGGCACGGAGTTTCAGCCGCGTTATTCGTATTTCGAAGGTGAGCGGTCCCGTTACCAGACGGACTTCCTGTCCGATCCGGTCGTCGTCAATGGCGGCGAAACCGCCCAGTTCAAGAACTTTTTCTTCGCCGGCGCGAAGAAGTCGAGCCTGCTCGACGGCTACGAGGAAAGCCTCGGCATCCGCCAGTTCGAATTGCTGATCGACTGGGGCTGGTTCCACTTCATCACCCGGCCGATGTTCTATCTGCTCGACTGGCTCTACAACCTGATCGGCAATTTCGGCGTGGCGATCCTGATCACGACAGTGATCGTCAAGGCGATCTTCTTCCCGCTCGCCAACATGTCATACGCCTCGATGGCGCGCATGAAGGTCGTGCAGCCGAAGATGCAGGAACTGAAGGAAAAATTCGGCGACGACCGGGAGAAAATGCAGAAGGCGATGATGGATCTCTACCGCGAGGAGAAGATCAATCCCGTCGCCGGCTGCTGGCCGATGCTGATCCAGATCCCGGTGTTCTTCGCGCTCTACAAGGTGCTCTACGTCACCATCGAGATGCGGCACGCGCCGTTCTTCGGCTGGATCCAGGACCTTTCGGCGCCCGACCCGTCGCATGTCTTCAACCTGTTCGGCCTGCTGCCCTACGATCCGGCGGCCGTTCCGATGATCGGCACCTTCCTTGCAATCGGCATCTGGCCGCTGATCATGGGCCTGACCATGTTCCTGCAGATGCGCATGAACCCGGCTCCGCCGGATCCGACCCAGGCGATGATCTTCAACTGGATGCCGCTGGTCTTCATGTTCATGCTGGCGAGCTTCCCGGCCGGCCTGGTGATCTACTGGGCGTGGAACAACACGCTGTCGATCATCCAGCAGGGCGTCATCATGAAGAAAAACGGGGCCGAAATCGCTCTTTGGGACAATCTGCGAGGCATGTTCGGCGGCAAGAAAAAGGCGGACTCGACCGAGTAGCACGGCCATGAACGGGACGACGGACGACGGCGCGCTGACGCGCTTCCCCCTGCAGTGGGACTTCATCCGCGGCGTGCCGTCGATGAAGTTCCTGCCGCCGGAAGGCCCTCCGGAGGTCGCATTCGCCGGCCGGTCGAATGTCGGCAAGTCGTCGCTGATCAACGCCATCGTCGCCAAGAAGGGCCTGGCGCGCACCTCCAACACACCGGGCCGCACGCAGGAGCTCAACTTTTTCGTGCCGAGCGGATATTCCGGCGCGGCGGACGACCTGCCGCCGCTGGCCATCATCGACATGCCGGGCTACGGCTTCGCCAAGGCGCCGAAAGCCCAGGTCGACAACTGGACAAAGCTCGTTTTCGACTATCTGCGCGGCCGGGTGACCCTGAAGCGCGTCTATCTGCTGATCGACTCGCGGCACGGCATCAAGAAGAACGACGAGGAGGTGATGGACCTGCTGGACAAGGCGGCGGTGTCCTACCAGGTCGTCCTCACCAAGATCGACAAGATCAAGGAGGCCGGCGTGCCGCGCATGCTGGCCGAGGCGGCCGAGACAATCAAAAAGCGGCCGGCCGCCTATCCGCAAGTGCTGGCGACCTCGTCGGAAAAGAGTATCGGCATCGAGGATTTGCGGGCGGCCATGCTCGCCGCCGCGCAATCCTGATCGTCAGGCCTCTTCGGCCGGCTTGAAAACCAGCGCCACGCCATTGATGCAGTGACGCTTGCCGGTGGGCGGCGGGCCGTCATTGAAGACGTGGCCGAGATGGCCGCCGCAACGGGCGCAATGCTCTTCCTTGCGCGGATAGATCAGCTTGAAATCGGTCCGGTAGGCGACGGCATCCGGCAACGCCTCGTAAAAACTCGGCCAGCCGGTGCCGCTGTCGAATTTCGCCTCGGACGAGAACAGCGGCAGGTCGCAGGCCGCGCAGTGAAAGACGCCGGCGCGCTTCTCGTCGTTGAGCGGGCTGGTGAACGGACGTTCGGTTGCTTCCTTGCGCATCACCGCGAACTGCTCGTCGGTCAAAACGGCGCGCCATTCCTGTTCGGTTTTCATGATCTCGAATGTCTCCCCGGAAGCCGCGCTCGCCGGCGCAGCGTTCAGCAATCGAGCCGCCGCGGCGCCTGTCAGCGTGGTTGCGGCGAGCGCTATGAAACGACGTTTGCTCAGCATGGCGAAACCTCCACTGGTCTGGTTGCCCGCCATGACAGGTAATCCGTCGCGGCGCGGTTCGCACTACACAGCTGTGAACATTTGCGTGATCGCCGGACCGGCGCTAAGAACAGCGAGTTTCTTGTGAGCGCCGCAGGCCATGTCCGACAAAAATCCCACCTCCACTCCTGAAATGGAAGCCCATATCCTCGCCCGCGCGCTGCCTTACATGCAGCGCTACGAGGACAAGACCGTCGTCGTGAAATATGGCGGCAACGCCATGGGAGACGCCTCGCTCGGCCAGGCCTTCGCCCAGGATATCGCTCTCCTGAAACAGTCCGGCGTCAATCCCGTCGTCGTGCATGGCGGCGGACCGCAGATCGGCGCGATGCTGACCAAGATGGGCATCGAGTCGAAGTTCGAGGGCGGATTGCGCGTCACCGACCGCGCCACGGTCGAGATCGTCGAGATGGTTCTCGCCGGTTCGATCAACAAGGAGATCGTCGCGATGATCAACGCGGCGGGAGAATGGGCGATCGGGCTGTGCGGCAAGGACGGCAACATGGTGTTCGCCGAAAAGGCCCGCAAGACGGTGACCGATCCGGACAGCAATATCGAGCGCATCCTCGATCTCGGCTTCGTCGGCGAGCCCGTCGAGGTCGACCGCACGTTGCTCGACCTGCTGGCAAAGTCGGAAATGATCCCGGTGATCGCGCCGGTCGCGCCGGGGCGGGACGGCCAAACCTACAATATCAACGCCGACACGTTTGCCGGCGCCATCGCCGGATCGCTGGCCGCCTCGCGCCTGCTGTTCCTGACCGACGTGCCGGGCGTGCTGGACAAGAACGGCGAACTGATCAAGGAACTGACGGTCTCGGAGGCCAAGGCGCTGATCAAGGACGGCACGATCTCCGGCGGCATGATCCCCAAGGTGGAGACCTGCATCGACGCGCTGGAGCGCGGCGTGAAGGGCGTCGTGATCGTCAACGGCAAGGTGGCGCATGCGGTGCTGCTGGAACTGTTCACCGAACACGGCGCCGGCACGCTAATCGCGCACGACAAGGACTGATCCCCGTTCCCTAGCGCGCCGGCGGGCATGTCTCGCGGTCCGGATCGCATCGTTTGCGCGGCGCCGATGTTACCGGGACCATGCCTGTCACGGCATTGCCGAGATGCTGGCCGAAGCGATTGGCCTGTTCGTCCAGGCTCTGGCGCGTGGCCGGATCGACAACGGCGATCGGAACGGAGACGGCAAGGCTTGCCGCGGAGCCGACCGTGTTAGTGACGCCGATGGCGGCGGCGCCGAGCTGCTCGCCGAGGCCGATATCCTGATCCGTTACCGTCTGGCCGGCGATCAGCCGCTCGCCGAGCAAGCGCACGACTTCCGGGCTTTGCGCAAATTTCGAATGGTTCAGGCGATCGCCGCCCCGCAGCGCCGTCAGGTCGAAAACGGTAATTCCCTCACTTTCCAGATACGCATGATATCGCGGATCGGAAATGTCGATGGCGCCAAGCCGGTCCACATTGCCGGATATGCGACGCGACACCTTCAAAGCCCGATCGTCATTGGAAACGAAGATCGTGAATTGCGGACGATTCGGCCCCATGTCGGCAAATTGCTGGCGAAAGACGTCAACATCGAGATCGGGCGAGGCGAGGATGACGTTCTCGATCTTTTTCGGTACGCCGCCATCCCGGATCGCCATCTGGCGCAGCGCTTCCACCGTCAGCCAGGTGCCCATGGAATGGGCCAGGACTGTCACCTCGCCGACTTGCGGGTGATCAGCGGCGGCCTTCAACACCAGTTCCAGCGCAGAGCGCGAATAGTTGGTGCTCTCCTTGTCGTAGCCATAGGCAAACAGGCTGCCGCGCGACGGCCATGTGAACAGCATCGGGGTCGCTTCCATATGGCTGTCATGGGCGATCTGGGCGAAACGGTAGACGGCGCTCTCATAGCGGTTGTTGAAGCCATGCACGAAGACCAGCAGGCGCCGGTTCGGCGTCCGGTGTTTCAGGAACCAAGCCTCGGCCGCCTCCAGGTCGGGGATCGACGTCACCGACAGGGTGGCGAAGTCCTTCGCCGGATCGGGCGGCAGCTTTTTCGGCCATTGCACTTCGCCGATCTCGCGATTCCCGTCGGGCGGGATCGAGACGACGATCTCGTTGAGATCGATCTGCCGGCCGCGTTCGCCGGTGTAGAGGATGCCGGGATTGTCGGATGGCGCCCGCGTGGTCGCGACAAGGATCGGCACCCGGGTCGCGCCGGGGACGTCATAGTCGAGCGGTATGAGCACGCCTTCCGGCAGGCCGGCGCATCCGGCGAGCCAGACCGTCAAGAAAAGAGCGATAAAATGGCGCTGGACAAGCGCGATAGGCAACATGCCGGATTCCCGTTGGAGGATGGGGGGAGAAAAGCACATTCCCCAGCGTCAGAAAACCGTTATCCGCCAAGAACCAGAACAAGAATGCCTGCGACGATCAGGATACAGCCGACTATCTCCAGCCGGTTAATGTGCTCGCGGAAGACGAAGACGCTGGTCGCAAAAGCGAAGATCATCTCGATCTGGGCCAGCGCCTTGACGACAGCGGCCTGTTGCAAGGTCATCGCGGCAAACCAGCCGAAAGAGGCTGTCGCGCCGACAAAACCGACCAGGGCGGATATCTTCCAGGCAGTGCGGATCTGCGCGATCCCTTCGCGGTCGCGCCAGGTCATCCACACCAGCATGACGGCGGTCTGCAGGGCGATCGCCCAGAGCAGCGTGGTCGCCGCCTGCACGGCGAAATTCGGATAGCCGAGCGACAACGAGGCGGCACGGTAGGCGACGGCGGTGATGCCGAACAGGGTGCCGGACAAGAGGCCGATCCCGGCGGTGCGCGTGAACACCGAAGTGAGCAGCGCCAGCGGGCTGAAGACGCCGCGGGCGACCGATATCAGCATGACTCCGAAGACCGAGACGGCAATGGCGATCAGGGTGAGCGGACCGACTGTCTCACTGAGGAAGACAAGACCGAACAGCGCCGCCTGCGCCGGCTCGGTGCGCGAATAGGCGGTGCCGACAGTAAAGTTGCGGAACGAGAAAAGATGAATGAGCAGGAAGGTCGCCGCGATCTGGCCGAGCGCTCCGACGCTCACCCAGACGAGAAACTGCGCGTTCGGCGCGGGAAGCGGCTGGCCGGACAGGCGCGTCAGCGCGAACAGGTAAAGCGCCGCGAAGGGCAGACCGAAACCGAAGCGCACAAAGGTGGCGCCGGTGGTGCCCATATGCCCCTTGAGATGACGTTGCAGGGACGAGCGGATGTTTTGCAGAAACGCCGCGCCGATGGTGATGGGAATCCACAATTCCATGGCGCTGTCTTCGGAGCGGGCGGAGCGAATTGCAAGCCCGCAATTGCACCGGTGACAAAGCGGCTTTGCGCGCCTAAAGCTGGACCATGACCACGAAGCCCTCCCCCGCCGATTTCGCCCATGTGCGTGAATGGGTGTTCGACCTCGACAACACGCTCTACCCGCATCACACGAACCTGTTCGCGCAGATCGATGTGAAGATGACGGCCTATGTCGCGGAATTGCTGCAGATGCCGCGCGAGGAGGCGCGCAAGGTGCAGAAGGATTTCTACCAGCGCTACGGAACGACGCTGAACGGGCTGATGGAAAACCATGGCGTCGACCCGGATGACTTTCTCGAAAAGGTGCATGACATCGACTATTCGTGGGTCGCGCCCGATCCGGCGCTCGGAGAGGCGATCAAGGCGCTGCCGGGGCGCAAGTTCATCTTCACCAATGGCGACCGGCGACACGCGGAGCGCACCGCGCGCCAGCTTGGCGTGCTCGATCATTTCGACGACATTTTCGACGTTGTCGCGGCTGACCTCGTGCCGAAGCCGGCGGCGGAGACCTATGACAAGTTCCGCGCGCTGCACCGGATCGATTGCGAGCGGGCGGCGATGTTCGAGGATCTGGCGCGCAACCTGACCGTGCCGAAAGACCTCGGCATGAAGACCGTGCTGGTCGTGCCGCGCAATTTCGAACCCACCTTTTCGGAGTATTGGGAGCAGGATGCCGAAAACGACCAGGTCGATTACGTCACCGACAATCTGGCGGGCTTCCTAGCGGCGCTGGTCTAGGGATTGCGTGCGCCGCGCGCAACGCCGCGCAACGCCATTCTTACGGAAATGTAATTTCATTACGGATGTTTAAGTAACACATTCCAATTTTTACATGTATCTAGAGACATCACATCACGAAGGGGAAACCGATGTCTCTCACCCGCATGGCCCTGCTGGCCGGACTTTCCACCACCCTGATCGCGACCGGCGTTTCGGCGCAGACCTTCCGCGAACATTTCATGACGAATTGGGACCTGAATTCCGACGGCGCAGTGACGCTCGAGGAAGCCAGGGAACGTCGCGGGGACGTGTTCACCGCATTCGACGCCAACGAGGACGGCTATATCGACGCCGAAGAGCGCAAAGCCATGAACGAAATGCGCGACAACGAACATGCATCGATGGCCGAGGATGGCATCGAACGGCCGCGCGGCATGGGCCAAGGCAAAGGCATGGGCCAAGGCAAAGGCATGGGCCAAGGCATGGGGCAAGGTCAGGGCATGGGGCCCGGCAAGGGCCGCGGAATGGGCCACGGGATGGGCGGAGGCTTCCGCCGGAACGCCGAGGGCGGGATGCATGACGGCCGCATGATCGATGCCGACGGCGACGGAAAATTCAGCCGCGCGGAATTCGTCGGCATGTCCGAACGCTGGTTCGCGCGGCTCGACATGAACGGCGACGGCAAGATCAACGACGCCGATTTCTAGAAAACGGCTATCAGGACGCCGATGGGCAGCGGGGCGAAAAACCCCTGCTGTCCATTTTACCATCAAGTTCATTTCGGCCGATCTCCACCGTCGGTACAACTCCGGCGAGAAGTGCTTGCCCTGTTTCGAAGCGATCCCTAAGACGTTCCCGAATGGGGGACATGAAATGCGGATTTCGAAGTGGATCGCGGGCGTAACGTTGATTGCCCTGAGCGGCTGTAACACCGACATGCCGAGCGGCGATGAATGGATGGCAGCGAGCGACTATCTGTCCGACGCCCGTTGGGGCAAGCCGACGGCGCAACCGGCCAGCGCGGCAACGTCATCGAAAAAGCTCGCCGTTTTCAATGAAGAGCACACGGCGGTTGCCGGCGTGCCGGAACAGGTGGGCGTTCGCTGGACCATCGACAAGAACTGCAATCCGCGCCCGCTGAATATCAAGGTGGTGGCGCAACCGCGTTTCGGCCGCGTCAGCGTCAGGCAGATCAGCCATGTGATTCCGGCGCAATCGGCCAATAGCGGACATGAGGCGACGATGCGCCGCTGCGCCGGCCGTCCGACGGTAGGCCACGCGGTCATCTACGAGGCGCCGGAAGGGCATGGCAATTACTACGACCTGTTCTCGATCGAGACGAGTGGCGGCCTGCGCTACAACTACAAAGTCCTGGTCGAAAAGCCGGCCGGCTAGGCATCCGTCATTTCGAGCCGCAATGCGTCCATGCGCCATCCCGGCCGGCAGCCGCTCCGACGCCGAACGGCCTAGCCGTCGCGCGGCGCTCTTCTCGCCCTGTCCGCCAGTTCCGCCAGGCTTTCGAAAGCCGCACGGTGACGTTGCCGCGGGATGGCGGGCCTGTCATCGATCAGCCGGAGATACTCGCCGAAGCTCGCCGGACGGATGTCGTCGAGATTGTGATCGCGGTCCATCTGCTGCTGGCGGATAATGACGTCGTCTTCGCTGATCTGTTCTACGGGAATGCCCATCTGCACGCTCCATCGAATCACGGTGGAACGATAATGCGCGAATATGGCTGACAGTTCCGTACGTCATATGCCGTAGAAGGCGCGCACGATGTCCCAAGCCTCCGCGGCGGTGTCCACCTGATCGATCAGGGCGGCATCGCCGGGCGAGATCGTGCCCTGTTCGGCGAGAAAGTCGAGATCGATCACCCTGGACCAGAATTCCTTGCCGAACAGCACGACCGGCACGCGCTCCATGCGCCCGGTCTGGATCAGCGTCAGCGATTCGAACAGCTCGTCCATCGTGCCGAACCCGCCCGGAAAGATCGCGATCACCCTGGCGCGCATCAGGAAGTGCATCTTGCGGATCGCGAAGTAGTGGAAATTGAAGCAGAGCTCCGGCGTGACATACTCGTTCGGCGCCTGCTCGTGCGGCAGAACGATGTTGAGGCCGATCGACGGAGCGCCGACGTCGGCAGCGCCGCGGTTGCCGGCTTCCATGACGCCCGGGCCGCCGCCGGTGACGACGACGAAATCGCCATCGCCGGTCGAAAGGGAGTGTTTCGAGCACAGACGGGCGAATTCGCGCGCTTCGTCATAGTAGCGGGCATTGGCCTCGAGATTTTCGCGCTGCGTTTCGTTCTTGGCCGCCCAGGCCACGCCGCCCGGCTCGGGTATGCGCGCGCCGCCAAACAGAACGACGGTCGACTTGATGCCGCGCTCCTGCAGCAGCAGTTCCGGCTTCAGCAGTTCCAGCTGCAGGCGCACCGGGCGCAGTTCCTCGCGGCACAGGAAATCCTGATCGTCATAGGCAAGACGATAGACGGGCGACCGGGTTTGCGGCGTATCGGGAACGGCCCGCGCTCGGTTTCTGTCCTGATGCGAGGGTACCAGCGGATCCCAGACGTCGCGGTTTCGCTTTGCACTCATTCAATCACTCCGCGGCGCGGATGGATTGCCGCATGCCGCTCATTTTATTGACCATCCCGGGCGCATTCGCGTAGGAACCCGCCGAACGCGCCGTTCGAGCGCCGATACTATCCGCCGATAAGGAAACAATTCATGACCGCCCACGATATCGCGACGCTGGAATCCATCATCGAAAAAGCATTCGAGGAACGCGACTCCGTCAACACGAGCACTCGCGGCGAGGTGCGCGATGCCGTGACCGAGGCGCTCAACCTGCTCGATGCCGGCAAGGCGCGTGTCGCGGAACGCCAGGCGGACGGAAACTGGTCGGTCAACCAGTGGCTGAAGAAAGCGGTCCTGCTGTCGTTCCGGCTCAACCCGATGGAAGTGATTTCCGGCGGTCCGGACGGCTCGGGCTGGTGGGACAAGGTGCCGTCCAAGTTCGACGGATGGAGCGGCCAGCATTTCGAGGGCGCCGGCTTCCGCGCCGTGCCGAACTGCGTCGTGCGCCGCTCCGCCTATATCGCCAAGGGCGTGGTGCTGATGCCGTCCTTCGTCAATCTCGGCGCCTATGTCGACGAGGGCACGATGGTCGATACCTGGGCCACCGTCGGCTCCTGCGCGCAGATCGGCAAGAACGTGCATCTGTCCGGCGGCGTCGGCATCGGCGGCGTGCTGGAACCGATGCAGGCAGGCCCGACGATCATCGAGGACAACTGCTTCATCGGCGCGCGTTCGGAAGTCGTCGAAGGCTGCATCGTGCGCGAAGGCTCAGTTCTCGGCATGGGCGTGTTCATCGGCAAGTCGACCAAGATCGTCAACCGGGCGACCGGCGAAGTTTCCTACGGAGAGGTACCGCCCTATTCCGTCGTCGTCGCCGGCACGATGCCGTCGGACAAGCAGATGCCGAACGGCCTGCCGGCCCCGAGTCTGTATTGCGCCGTGATCGTGAAGACCGTCGACGAAAAGACCCGTTCGAAGACCGGCATCAACGAATTGCTGCGCGACTGACCATGACCGCGGCACCGGGCCATCCGCTGACCGTGACGTGGGTGCTGTTCGGCTTTCGCGGCCGGATCGGGCGCAAGAGCTTCTGGCTGGGCGCGCTCATGATGGTGCTGATCCAGGCCGCGATCATTGCGCGCATCGTGACGGTGCCGGAGGAGAGCACCGAGTTCGCGCTGTGGGGACTCGTCCTGCTGTTCGTGTGGCTGGCCACCGCCTGGGCCGGGCTGGCGCTTGCGGTCAAGCGGCTGCACGACCTCGGCCTGCCGGGCATGCTGGCGATCTGCCTGCTGATCCCGGCGATCGCCTTCATCGCCTTGCTGCTGCTGGCCTTCCTGCCTTCGAAACAGGAAACCAACGAGCACGGACCGCCGCCCTTTGCGCGTAACTGAGCGCTATCTCGCCGGCTTCCTCGTCAGGCCGGTGACGCGCACCCATTCGCCGGAATCGGTCGCGGACTGCATTTTCGACAGCCGGACACGGGTCCTGGAGACCGGCAGGATCTCGTCGGTCATATTGTCGAGAACGAAATCCCCCTCCGCCGTGCGCACGACGAGGACGGCATGGGCGACGCCGCCGCGCCGGCCGACGGCGATCCGCAAGTCGCCGGGCTTGAAGCCGCGCCGCATCAGCGCGGCCCGCTTCGCCAGGACGTAATCCTCGCAGTCGCCCGCTTTCGCCGGGAAACTCCAAACCTCGCGCTTTCCGTGCTGCTTGCGGTCCGAGATTTCCGTTATCGAGCGATTGACCTTCAGGTTGACCGAGCGAAGCACGCTCATCCTGCCGGATGGCGGGCGCGTGGAACCGCCATGCGCGCGGCAGTCAGACCTGTGAGCCTTGCAGTATTCGTAGTGGCCGACCGGTATCGATGTGGGCCCGCCGGTCTTCAGCCATGACGAAGCATGGGCACCGGACGCGATGCCTCCCGTTGCAACCAGAGCAGCGGTCACGAATAACGCCTTCATTGCCGATCCTTCCCGTGAACCTCACGCACAAGACTTTCCCCTCCGGCAGTTTAACCAAATCCGGGCGCGCCAGGCCAGAACGAAAAAAGGCGCGGCTTTCGCCGCGCCCTTTCGTGCGTCCGGACCCATAGCCGGATCTTAGTAGGGATCGCCGTCGCCGAGACGCGGGCCGAGTTCCATTCCGTAATCGGAACCGCCGGTCGCCGCGGTCGCGATGAAGTCGATCGGGCCGGACTGCGAAACGTGGACCGGAGCGCCGTCGCCGAGACGCGGATTGGCCATGGCCTGGTAATCGGCGCCGATGGCCGCGGTCGCGGTGTAATCGATTGCCGAAGCGTTGACCGGCTCCGGTACGTAGACATCCAGGATGGAGGACTGGGCGAAAGCGGCGGTTGCGGATGCCAGAACGATACCGGCGGAAAGGATGAACTTCTTCATTTCTCAAACTCCTGTTTCGTGTTGAACAAGCCGTCTTGGGAGGATGGCTTTGCTTTGGCGGTGTCGTTTGCCCGCCTCGGCTGATCGGGAAAATGGAGGCAGCCCCGGTCATGTTCCAATTACAAAAACGTAATTGAAATCACGCAGTTGTGTGCTTGAAGCCTCATCGCCGAAAAACTATGGGACGGAAAAGCATTGAAGTTTCAATGTGTTGAGAAAATTCCGCCCGGTCGCGTTTTCGTGAGCCGGAGCCGCATGTTCACCACAGGGTGCCGAACCGTTTATCGTACTGTGAACACTGAGGCCGCAAATCGCTGTTTTTTCTTCCGGAATCGGGATGCCGAACCAGTCGCGCGAGCGGGAACCGTTGGTTAAGCCGATCCGGTTATGATCGCGCGCCATGCCGTATCGCACGCTAGACAAGGACCGGATCATCGCGACCGCCGCGCTTCTGGAGAAGCGGATCGGCGAGCGCTTTCCCGATTCGAGCCTACGCAATGTCGCCGCCGAGACCGTCGAACTCGCCCGCGATATCGGCGAGCAGGCGGTGAAACTCGAAAGGCCGGTCGTCTGGCTGCGCGCGATGACGGTTCTCGCCATCGGCGGAGCCGCCGCGATCTTCGCGCTGGTCGGCACGGTGCTGTCCTTCGACCGCATCTCCACCGGCGCCTTCGATTTCGTGCAGGGGCTGGAAGCCTTCCTCAACACGCTGGTGTTCGCCGGTGTCGGTTTGTGGACGCTGGTGACACTGGAGGAACGGTTCAAGCGCAAGCGCGCGCTCGACGGGCTGCATGCGCTGCGCTCGGTGATCCACATTATCGACATGCACCAGCTGACGAAGGATCCGGCCGTGCTGCAGCAGGGCTTCGAGCCGACGAAGAGTTCGCCGGACCGCAGGCTGACGCGACCGCAGCTCACCCGCTATCTCGACTATTGTTCGGAGCTGCTGTCGCTCACCGGCAAGCTGGCCGCGCTCTACGCCCAGGCGATCAACGACGCGGTCGTTGTCGACGCGGTCAACGATATCGAAAATCTCGGCACCAACCTGTCGCGCAAGATCTGGCAGAAGATCATGCTGATCGGCGAGACGCAGGGTCGGCGCGCCGCGTAGCCTTTGCCGGGCGCATTTGTTGACGCTTCCGCCGGGCGCCGATACAGCAATTGGCATGACATCTTCCGCCAACGATCCCGTCGAAAACCTGCAAGCCCTGCTACGCTGCCCGTCGGTCACACCGGCGGAAGGCGGCGCGCTCGACGCGCTTGAAGCGATGCTGAAGCCGCTCGGTTTTTCCATCGAGCGGCCGGTATTTTGCGAGGACGGCACGCCGGATATCGAAAACCTCTATGCCCGGCTCGGCGGACAAGGCCCGCATCTGATGTTTGCCGGCCACACCGACGTGGTGCCGACGGGCGACGAGGCCGCCTGGTCGCATCCGCCGTTCTCGGCGGAGATCGCCGGCGGCATGATGTATGGGCGCGGAGCGGTCGACATGAAGGGCGGGATCGCGTGTTTCGCCGCCGCCGTGGCGCGCCACATCGAAAGGAACGGCCCGCCGAAGGGTTCGATCTCCTTCCTGATCACCGGCGACGAGGAAGGTCCGGCGATCAACGGCACGATCAAGCTTCTGAAATGGGCAATCGAGCGCGGCGAAAGCTGGGACGCCTGCGTGCTCGGCGAGCCGACCAATCCGGACGCGATGGGCGACATGATCAAGATCGGCCGACGCGGCTCGGTCTCGGGCAAGGTGACGGTGTCCGGCGTACAGGGCCATGTCGCCTATCCGCACCTGGCCGACAATCCGTTGCGCGGCATCGTTCAAGTGGCCGAAGCGCTGCTCGATCCGCCGCTCGACGACGGCACCGACGAGTTCCAGCCGACCAATTTGGAGATCACGACGATCGACACCGGCAATCCGGCGACCAACGTGATCCCGGCAAAGGCGTCGCTTGCCTTCAACATCCGCTTCAACGACCGCTGGACCGCCGACAGCCTGAAGACGGAAATCGAGGCGCGCGCGGCAAAAGGCGCGGCGGCAACGCATCTCAGGCCCGGCAAGACGTCCGCCCTCAAGGCCGATGTCGAATGGCCGACGCCGGTGAGCCCGGTGTTCCTGACACGCGACGAGACGCTGGTCTCCACGGTGAGCGGCGCGGTGGAGGCCGTCACCGGCAGGACGCCGGTGCTGTCGACGTCGGGCGGCACGTCGGATGCCCGCTTCATCAAGGATTACTGCCCGGTGGTCGAGTTCGGCCTCGTCGGCAAGACCATGCACATGGTCGACGAATGCGTCGCGGTCGAGGATCTCGAAACGCTGACGGCAATCTACGAACGCATCATCGCCGACTGGTTTGCGGGAGCCGGATGAATTTCTTCGACTACGCCTTTCACCATGTCGGCTGCGTGATGCGGCTGTTGCGCGGCGACATGGCCGCGCTGTCGGACATGGACATCTCCGCCGACGGCTTCTGGCGCTCCTTCGAGGCGATCCCCGCCGCGTTGCCGGCGCTGATCTTCGCCTGGGTGGCGGAAGCGCGGCAGATCCGGGCGGAGGGTTCGCTCGATTCGGTCGGCTCCCTGATTGCCCGCATGGCCATGCTGGAAATCGTTTTCTGGCTGCTGCCGATCCTGGTGCTTGCCGTCGTGCTGCGGCAACTGAAGCTGGGGCACCGGTTTTCCCACCTGATCATAGCGCGCAACTGGCTGGCCGTGCTCACGAGCTATATCTTCGTGGCCGTGCCGCTCGCCGAAATGGCGATCAATGGCGGCGGGGCCAGTGGCGCGGCCTTCTTGCTTACGCTTCTTGCCATCGTGCTGGCGCTGTGGTTCTCGGTGCGGATCACGCGCGTGGCGCTTTCGGTTCAGACGGTGACGGCGGTCGCCTTCGTCGCCGTCGAGGTGTTCATCACCTATCCGCTCGCCGTTCTCGCCTACGGGGCCGCGGGGTTGTATCCACAGGCGTGAAGACCACGTCGTAATCGACCCTGGCAAGGTAGAGCCCGTGCGGCGGCGCCAGCGCGCCGCATCTTTGATGGTCCCGCGCCTCGAGGACATCCCTGACATCCTGGGTCGTCCAGCGCCCCTCGCCGACCAGCTTCAGCGTGCCGACAATGGAACGGACCTGGTTGTGCAGGAAGCTGCGCGCGGAGATGCGCGCCTCCACGAGTTCGCCGGCGCGGGAAAATGCAATCTCGTCGAGCGTCTTGACCGGCGACTTCGACTGGCACTGCGCGGCGCGGAAGGTGGTGAAGTCATGCGTGCCGAGCAAAACCTCCGCAGCATCCTGCATGGCGTCGATATCGAGCGGGCGCTTGACCCACCAGGCGCGTTCGCGCTCGAGCGGGATCGGCGCATGCCGGTTGACGATGCGGTAGAGGTAATGCCGCGTCGTCGCCGAGAAGCGGGCGTGGAAATCCTCGTCCATCTTCTCGACATCGAGAATGGCGATGCATTCATCGGCCTGGACCAGATGGGCGTTGATCGCGTCGAGAACGCGGCGTGAATCCCACTCGCGGGCGAGATCGACGTGGCAAACCTGGGCCAGCGCGTGCACGCCGGTATCGGTGCGGCCGGCAACATGCAGCGTCACGTCCTCGCCGGTGAATTTCTTCACCGCCTTCTCGATCGCCTCCTGAACGGCATAGCCGTTGGACTGGCGCTGAAAGCCGACATAGGGCGTGCCGTCATATTCGACGGTCAGGCGGTAACGGGGCATGTGGTCACTCGAATTTCGATCAGGCACCGGCTCTTAAAGGCGAGCGGCCACCGCGTCCAGTTTCGTGGCGTCAGCGAACTGCCGTTACCGGCGCGCCGCGCAGGAAATCGGCGGCACCGAGCGGCTTGCCGCCGGCTTTCTGCAAGGTGACGAGTTCGACCGCGCCTTCGCCGCAGGCGACGAACAGGCGTCCGTCCGCGGCGATCACGTCTGCGGGCGCGCCGGGCTCGCCGGCCGCGCCATCCGCCAGACGGCTGCGCAACAGCTTTACGCGCTCCCATTTGCCGGCGAGCTCCATCTCGCACCAAGCGCCGGGGAAGGGGGACAGGCCGCGAATATGATCGTGCACCTCGCTCGCCGGGCGCGACCAGTCGACCCGGGCTTCGGCCTTGTCGATCTTGGCGGCATAGAGAACGCCCTCTTCCGGCTGCGGCGTCAGCGCCAGGCTGCCGCGCTCCAGCGCCGCCATCGCACGGACCATCAGGTCGGCGCAAAGCTGGGACAGCGCATCATGCAACTCGCCGGCGGTCATGTCTTCGCCGATCGGCATGCGGTCTTCCAGCGCGATATCGCCGGTATCGAGCCCCTTGTCCATTTTCATGACCATCATGCCGGTCTCGGCATCGCCGGCCATGATGGCGCGCTGGATCGGCGCGGCGCCGCGCCAGCGCGGCAGCAGCGAGGCATGGCCGTTATAGCAGCCGTAGCGCGTTCCGTTCAGCACCGGTTCCGGCAACAAGAGGCCATAGGCGACGACGACCGCGGCGTCGGCATCGAGGGCGCGAAAGGCTTCGCGTTCCTCCTCGCCCTTCAGGCTCGCGGGCGTGCGCACGGGAATGCCAAGCGCTTCGGCCTGTTTGTGCACCGGCGACCTGGTGAGTTCGAGGCCGCGCCTTCCGGCCGGGCGCGGCGGCTGTGTGTAGCAGGCGACGATGTCATGGCCTTGCGCGGCAAGCGCCGTCAGTGTCGGGACCGAAAACTCCGGCGTACCCATGAAAATAAGCCGCATCTTGCCTTGCCTCATAGGAAATCAACAGGTTCGTTAAAAAGCGCGCGGTTTTCTAAATGTGATATTCAGGCGCTTTGCAAATAGAAGGTTAACTGAATGATTCAGTCCTTCGGAGAGTGTTTAACATGACGCGGCCCACATTCGGCCAACGCGAGGCGACGAAGCTCGCTCACCCCCAGACAATCGCGCTGAAGGCGCATGCCGACTATGTGCGCGCTGGATCGCCGCACAAGGAGGCCGGCAAGAAGCGCGACGGATCGCTCGTCGACCGCATGCTCGCCTGGATTTCCTATTTCACGCTGGTCTTCACCGCCATGGTCACGCTGACGCCCGACGGCGCCGCCGCCGCGGTAGTCACGGTTCACGACATCGTCACAACCACGATACCCGGCTGATCAGAGCCGGGTGCCGCCGCGCTGCCTGGCCAGCTTGGTGAATTTCTTGACGACCATATCCCGCTTCAGCTTGGAGATATGGTCGATGAACAACACGCCGTTGAGATGGTCAATCTCGTGCTGGACGCAGGTCGCCAGCATGCCGTCGGCTTCCATCGTGCACTGCTTGCCCTCACGGTCGAGGTAATTGACCGTCACGCTCGCCGGGCGCTCGACCTCGGCGTAATAATCCGGGATCGACAGGCACCCTTCCTCATAGGTCGAAGCTTCGTCGCCGGTCGCCATGATCTCCGGATTGATCAGGACGAAGGGGTTGTTTTCCTCGTCCTCCTTGGAGACATCCATGACAAGCATGCGGATCGGCTCGCCGACCTGAACGGCGGCGAGGCCGATGCCCGGCGCGTCATACATGGTTTCGAGCATGTCGTCGGCGAAACGGCGCAGATCATCGTCCACGCGCTCGATCGGCTTCGATTGCCGGCGCAGGATGGGATCGGGAAGAAGTACAAGCGGTTTTGTCGTCATCGTGGCGCTCACGTAAGCGCTGCGAGGAGCATCGTCAATCTCCCGCCGCATCGCCGCTTTATCTGACAGGCAATCGCGAATCGCCTAAATTCAACTGCATGGAACCTGCACTCGATCTATCCCGCCCGCTGATCGCCCTCGGCGACACCGTCTTCACGCTCGGCCAGACGCTTGCCGCCTCGGCCGTGCTGCTGGGGCTTGTCGTACTCGGCATCGCGATCGCCTCGATGCGGGGCGCGAAACACCGCGCGGCCGCTCTGGAGGAAAGCCGGCGGCAGACGGCGGAAGCCGAGACAAGGATGGCCGAGATCCTGAAAGCGCAATCGGAAATGCACGGCCGCATGGCCTCGATGGCGGAAATCTTCGGCTCGCGGCAGGCGGAGCTCAACCAGGCCATCCACCAGCGATTCGACTCCATGTCGAGCCGGCTCGGCCAGTCGATGACGGAGAACCAGAAGTCGACTCACGAAAACCTCGCCAAACTACAGGAGCGGCTGGCGGTGATCGACACGGCGCAATCGAATATCCAACAGCTCGCCACCGATGTCGTGCAACTTCAGTCCATCCTGTCGAACAAGCAGACGCGCGGCGCCTTCGGGCAGGGCCGGATGGAGACGATCATCGCCGACGGATTGCCGATGGACGCCTATTCGTTCCAGGCGACGCTTTCGAACGGCAACCGGCCGGACTGCATCGTGCACATGCCGAACGATGCGCCGGACCTCGTGATCGACGCGAAGTTTCCGCTCGAAGCATGGAACGCCATCCGCAACGCGCCGGACGCGGCGCAGGCCGCCGAGGCGGCCAAGCAGTTCCGCCGCGACATGGACGTGCATATCAAGGCGATCTCGGAGAAGTACCTGATCGCCGGCGAAACGCAGGATACCGCTTTCCTGTTCGTGCCGTCGGAATCGATCTTCGCCGACATTCACGAGCATCACGAGGCGATCATCCAGAAGGCCCACCGGGCGCGCGTGGTGATCGTCTCGCCATCGCTGCTGATGTTGTCGATCCAGGTGGTGCAGGCACTCCTGAAGGACGCGCGCATGCGTGAACAGGCGCATCTGATCCAGGGCGAAGTGCTGCGGCTGATGGAGGACATCGTCCGGCTCGACGACCGGGTCCGCAAGCTGCAGACGCATTTCGGTCAGGCACAGAAGGATATCGACGACATCCTCGTCTCCTCCGGCAAGGTGACGCGGCGCGGCCAGAAGATCGAGGCGCTCGAGTTCGAAAACGAACGGCCGGCGCCCGCGAAGCCCGCTGCCGAGGCATCCGGCGGCAAGACGGCGGACAGCAAGACCGGACAGCTTCGGCTCAGGGTCGTGGATCCGGAAGAGGAGTGATCTCGACCGGCGGATCGAGCACGACCGCCTCCATCGAGGCCAGCACGGCGCGGCGCATGCGCGCGAGGGCGTCGTTATCCATCGAAAGCGACGTGATCAGCGGCAGACCGGGGCGGGCTGCCGTCCAGCCGGCGACATGAAGCTCCCGCGCCGCCGGTTCATGTTGCAATGCGAGCGTCCAGCTGAAGCAATCGATCGCTGCATAATCCGCCTTGCCCTCGGCAACGGCGCGGACGGAGGCGCGATGCGCACCGGTCCACAGAATCTCGTCCTTCGTCGGCATGTCCAGTCCGAGCGCGGCGCAGTCGCGAACAAGCGTCACATAGCCGGACATGGAACTCGTTTCGTTGGCCGCCAAACGGCCGGACAGGGCGTCCGGCGCGATCGACGGCGAATCCTCTCCGGGCAACGGCATGTGATCGCGCGCGCCGCGGCGCACGATCACGCTGCGATAGGTGCCATGCCCGCAGCCGGGCGCATCATGCAACGGTGTCGCGATGTAATGGACGCGGCCGGCGAGCACCGTCGCCAGGGGATAGCTGCAGGTCTCGCCGATCAGCAGATCGGGCGAAAGCCAGAGGTCGAACAGGTCGCCCTCGCGTTGCAATTCGTCCGGCGTGTCGAAACCCTCGCTGTGCAACGCATCGCGCAATCCCGCCCAGCGCGCATCGGTTTCGGCACGGCGTTCCGGCCAGTCATACATGGGGAGTGTCGCTATAGACGGCATCGCGCTGTTTTAGTTCGACCGGATTGCATACTCCATGCCTCTCAGCCGCGATCTGCTTTCGCGGGGACGGCGGTATTGCAGCCGACCTGCGGTCCGGTCGGCGCGCCGACCGGATGGAAACTGGCGCCATGGGACGGCACGAAGGTCTCGCCGGTGCGCCAGACGGGATGGACGACCGGCTCCTTGGCGCGGAAGGCAAAAGCGCGGAAGATCGCCCAGTAGTTCGGGAAGACGTAACCGCGATTGCGGCGGCGCCACTCGGCGCGATCGGCGCGGTAGAGCGCCGGCAAATCGTACCACGGGGCGCGCGGGCGCCCGTGGTGGACGAGATGCAGGTTGTTGTTGAGAAACAGCAGGCCGAAAATGCCGCCCTTTTCGACGATCACCGTGCGGCCGTCCGGATCGTTCTCCCAGCGGTGCTCGCAATAGGTGCGGATGGCGATAATCGACAGGCCGGCATAGGCGACCGCGATGTATTGCAGAGGGTGAATGCCCATCGCGCCGATGACGATCACCGACAGGGCGGTGAGGCCCGCCGCGTGATTGAGCCATGCCTGGCGGACACCGCGCTCGCCGCGCCACAGGCGGCCCGGCTCGGTGGCGAGGAAACCGGCGACCATCAGGCCCGGGCCGAGAACCAGCCGGCCGGCCAGCGTATTGTTGACGGTCAGCAGGAAACGCAACGGCGCGCCAAGGCGATGCCATGTCAGAGCCGAGCGGTACCAGCTTTCCGGATCGTCATAGGGATCGGTCAGACGTTCGTCATTGTGGTGGGCGAGATGCATCTGCCGGAACCGGCGATACGGATAGAAAACGCCGAGCGGCAGGGCGACCAGCAATTCGTTTATCGCCGCATTGCGGGTCGGATGACCGTGCAGCGCCTCGTGCTGCAGCGACGAGTGCAGCGCAGCAGCGATCGTCATCAGCACAAACGCGAGCAGCGGGAATACCGGCAAGACGACCAGCCCACTGACAAACCACAGGCCATAGCAGGCAACCAGCATGACCATGGTTGGCCATTCCAAGTGTTTCAAAAATCGCATGTTTTTCCCCTAGCGGAAACAACATGCCTCCTGACAAACGGCAGCGAAAGGAGTGATTGGTGAATTTCTTTTGAATTTGCACCACAAACCTGTCATTTGTTGACTATTGTAAACAATACGGCATCCATGCATGAATCCCCCCATCGACAAGCGCGACGCCTCCCGGCTGTTCCGCGAACGGCTGGAAGACCTGTTGCGCCGCTCCGGCCTCAACCGCTCGGCGTTTGCGGCCGGTGTCGGCGTCGACCGCTCGGCATTGTCGCAATTGCTCGCAGGCGAAGTGACGCGGCTGCCGCGCGCTGAAACGCTGATGCGGATCGCCAGCGCGCACGGCGTCAGCCTCGACTGGCTGCTCGGCCTCAGCCAGGCCGAAGACGTGACGGCGGCGATCAAACCGGCGCTGGAAATGGAGGAGGCCCCGGACGACCAGGACACGGCGCTGCTGCAAACCTGGCACGCGGAAGCGGCGGGCAGCAAGATCCGCTACGTGCCGACGACCCTGCCCGACTTCCTGCGCACCGACGCGGTGATCTCCTACGAAAGCCGGGAGAACAAGCGCACGCTGGTCTCGCGCATCGATGAAGCGCAGGGCCGCATCGCCTATACCCGCCGGCCGGAAACCGACATGGAAATCTGCATGCCGGTTCAAAGACTGACCGACCTGAAAAACGGCAGCGGCATCTGGGGCGATCTCGCCGAACCGGCACGGCTCGCCCAGCTCGATCACATGGCGGCGCTGATCGACGAGCTCTATCCGAGCCTGCGGCTCTATCTCTATGACGGGCAGAGCCATTTCTCGGCGCCCTACACGGTCTTCGGGCCGAACCGCGTGTCGGTCTATGTGGGCGACATGTATCTGGTGCTGAACACCAAGGACGCGGTGGCGGCGCTGACGCGGCATTTCGACAATCTGATCCGCGCCGCGACCGTGCAGGCGCACGAGGTAGCGGACTGGATCGGCGCGCTTCGAAACGCGCGCTAGCGGATCGCGCGGATCAACTCGTTTGAAGGAAAACAGGTCGGCTTCATGCCGTTTTTTGCCTGCCAGTCGCCGATCGAGCGGCGCGTCTTGAAACCGGGCAGTCCGTCGGCGCCGCCGACATCGTAGCCCTTGCCCTCGAGTACGCGCTGCATCTTCGCAATGTCCGAACGCAACATGGAATCGGTCCTGCCCCAGCCGGCGGAAAAGCGGCTGTCGCCCCACTGGATGCGGTCGCCGGCATGACCGACGAAAAGGGCGTAGAGATCGCTCTCGTTATATTCCTTCAGCACGTAGAAATTCGGCGTGACGATAAAGGCCGGGCCGTGCCGGCCGGCGGGCATCAGCAGGAATCCCTGCTGCCGCGCCTCGTGCGCCGGAAACGGCTTGCCGGACACCCGCTTGATGCCGAGCTTTTCCCAATCGGAAATGCGTTTTCCCCTGTCGGGGCCTTCCTGCGCGCAGGAAACAGCGGCCGGCACGGTGACCTCGAAGCCCCAGTCGCGGCCGGAGATCCAGCCGGAATCCTTCAGATAGGCGCCGATGGAGGCAAGCGTGTCGGGCACCGATCTCCAGATGTCGGCATGGCCGTTGCCGTCAAAATCGACGCCGTATTTCAGATAGGAGGACGGCAGGAATTGCGGCTGGCCGAGCGCGCCGGCCCAGGACGAGCGCATCTCGGCGGGCGAGGCCAGCCCGCGCTCGACGATCTTCAGGGCATCGAGCAGTTCGCTTCTAAACAGGTCCGGCCGTGTCGACATGAAGGCCTTGGTGCCGAGCACCTGGAAGGCGTCATGCGGGATCTTCACCCGGCCGAAACCGGATTCGCGGCCCCAGATGGCGAGGACGATGCGGCCGGGCACGCCGTAGAAGCGCTCGATTTCCGCCAACGTTGCGGCGTGCTGGCGCGCCAGGCTGCGCCCCGAGGCCGTGATGGAACCGATATTGCGCTCGTTGAAATAGTTGGCGGGCGCGGAAAACTCCGCCTGGCGCATCTGGCGCGGCGGCTCCTTCGACCCCGGCGTCACGAGGCCCGGGATGCCGGTATTGAGACGTTTCGAGCCCATCGCCTTGTCGAATGTGGCGCGGGAAATGCCGGCGCCCTTCGCCTCGGGCCAGATCTCATTTTCGAGGAATGCCTCGTATTGCCCCTGATAGGACTGCGCCGCGACCGGCGCGGCGAGGACGAGGGCAAGGAGAGTGGCGGCGATTCGGATCATGTGGACCTCCCGATTCGAACGGAGCGTAACAGGGGAAGATGGAATGGGAAGGGTAAGGCTCGATGCGGCGGGTTTCCCTTGGCCCACATCGCGAGCCCCTCTCTTGTAATTTCCAAGGACTTAGCAAGCTAAGCCCGGGAAATCACTTTCTCTCCCGCAAGGGGAGAGATAGGCGTATGCCATTGGCACCGCGCCGAGTCATCTGTCCCGCCCTAAAGCGCGACAGCGCGTCGGCGACTTTTCGCCGCCCATGCGGAGGCATTCACGCGCAGCGTGGACTGCCGTGAGCTCGAACAAATGGAAGACGGGCGGTCGGGGGATCGCTCTGTCTATTGTGTTTGTGCGGTCCTCCGACCGCCCGCTCGGCATGCTCACGACATCAGTCATCCCGGCGCTTCCCCATAAGGAACTCGCCTGACCGGCAAAAGTACGCATCTGTTGCCCGCTTCCCTGAAGCGGATGCGCTCGGTTCCGGTCATGCTCGGCTGCCGCTGCTGCTACCCCGCCGGGAAACGGGGCACGGCGCGCCACGCCTGGACCGATATGCCTCCCTGGTTTCGGGGACATTTGGGCGACTTGCGTCAAGCCGGACCCTGCCCGCGCCACCTCAGCGCGGACACCAGGCACCGTCCCTCTCCCAAGTCGTCGGTTCTAGACCCGGCTTCCGATGAGAGGGCACGGAGCATGATACGGGAGGTTGGGAGGCGGTGGACAAGTTTTCCGGTTTCGTGGCCCGCGAGTCTTCCGCCTACCCCGCCAGCGCGGTCCAGCCGCCCCAGACCAGCCGCAGGGCGGCGAAGGTGACCAGCCAGCGAAAGACGGTACGGAACGCGGTTTCGGAGACATGCAGCGTGGCCCGCTTGCCGAGCCAGGCGCCGGCAAAACCGGCGAGCGTCGCCAGCACGATATGCGGGACGTAATCCTGGTAGCGGAAGCCGACGAGGACGTAGCTTGTCATCTTCATCACATCGAGCGAGATCATGCAGGCGGCGAGCGTGCCGGTGATCTGCATCTTCTTCAGGTTCGTGCGCAGGATGAAGGGCTGCAGGATGCCACCGACGCCGAACATCGTGCCGACGAAGGCGTGCACCGCGCCGACATAGACGAAGGGGTGCTTGAGCTTCAGGCCGGCGACGTTTTTCGGCAGCCAGATCAGCACCAGCAGGGTCATACCCAGCAGCATCGAGATCCATGCGTCGGATAGCGCGACGAAGGCTTTCGCGCCGAAATAGACGCCGAACAGGCAGCCGAACACGAAAGTCCCGACGATGCGCCACTGGATGTCCTTCCAGAACAGCCCGATGCGGGCGAGCAGCGAGCCGACGGCGAAGGCCGACTGCAGGGGCACGGCGGCCGAGACCGGCAGGACGGCAAGCGACGAGATCAGCGTGACGTAGACGCCGCCGGTGGCGAATGCCGCGTTGACGAATGCGGCGACGAGACTGCCGAGGGTGATGACGACGAGGGCGGTGTCCATGCGCCCGGTTTCAACGTGCGCGTGCGCCAAGTCAATGGCGAAGGATCAGCCGAGGACATCCAGCATGCGGCGGATTTCCGGCAGGGCGTATTCCGCGGTCCTGCGGCCTTCCGCGATCGTCTTGCCCGCTTGTTCGAAATCGAGAATGCCCATGTCGCCAAGGCGCGGCACGAGGAGCGCATGCGGCGGTTCGCCGGCGAGGCGCGAGCGGGTGATGCGGTCCTGCATGATGTTGATGGAATTGGCGAGGATGTCGAAATAGCCGGGCGCCTGCTCGCCGCTGTCGAGGAATTTCGCGAGCGTCTGCGCGACGGTCGGCCGCCAGTTTTCCGGCAGATTGCCGAGCGCCTTCTCGATCATGTCCGAACCGGCTGTCCCTCCGGTTTTGGCTGTTTCGACGCGGCGGCGGCCTATCAGATCGCCGTTCAGATTGACGGCGATGACGAAATCGGCGCCGAGCGCCCGGCAGACCGAGACCGGCACCGGATTGACAAGACCACCGTCGACGAACCATCTGCCGCCGACATTGATCGGCGCGAGAATGCCCGGCAGCGCGACCGAGGCGCGCACCGCGCAGTCCACCGGGCCGGTTGCGAACCATTCCTCCAGCCCGGTCGTGAAATCCGTGGCAACAGCGGCGAAACGCCGGCCGAGGTCCTCGATATCACCGGCGACGCCCAGGTCCTTCAGGAAGTGGCCGACGAATTCGGTCGAGATCAGGCCGCCGGAGAACGACAGGTCGAGCTTTCCGACGACCTGGCGCCAGGCGAAAGTCTCGGCCCAATGTTTCAGGTCCTGCAGTTTACCCGCGGCATAGGCCGCACCGACATAGGCGCCCATGGAACAGCCGCAGACGATGTCCGGGCTGATGCCCTCCTCCTTGAGAACCTCGATGACGCCGATATGCGACCAGCCGCGCGCCGCGCCGCTGCCAAGTGCGAGACCGATTACGGGTTTGGACATGGTTCTGACCCAAGTTTGCGGAGGTTAAAGCATGACCGTTCCATGTCTGCACGCGGCAATTCGATCACGCCCTATTTCCGCAACAGAATCCGCAGGTCATGGATGGCAAATCCGGTGGTTCCGCCGACAGCTTCGGCAAACAGGAATCCGACCGTGTTCTTGCCTTCCTTTAGCAAGCCTTGCGGCAGTTCGACCGTGACAATGCGTTCCTGCAGGTCGGAGACGATTTCCGGCGGGAGCGGAATTTCCGTTCCGTTGACAGTCATCACCGTTTCCTCAACCGCGTCGATGTCGAATCCGTTGACGACGATGGCCGCCGAT